>Ga0123355_10000667_pt1 | contig 46516 bp, 44 predicted proteins | sample TergutEmb28metaG_3_FD_89872 | JGI IMG/M metagenome (GOLD analysis project Ga0123355, IMG submission 89872) | Embiratermes neotenicus P1 segment gut microbial communities from Petit-Saut dam, French Guiana - Emb289 P1 | ecosystem: Host-associated > Arthropoda: Insects > Digestive system > Gut ...
AGCTTGTATACTGATTACTCCTTTCATACACAGCTAAAACGCCTTATTTATGCCGTAAATGAGCCGACAGCCATGTTATTAAGTAGGCTTGGTTTCTCAAGCCCCTCTATAACATAGCAAAGGAACGTAATATACCCAGCAAAATCTGATACTGATACAGACGACCCAGACGAAACGGAAGAATATAACAAACTCCAAAGCCTTACCCCTTGTGGCATTGTATTTGGTAAACATGGTGATGATTACATAGTTAAGCCCGAAAATGTGGATGGTCATGTTTTGGTGGTTGGTGGCGTTGGAACGGGCAAAAGTTCATGTATTGCTATACCAACACTGCGAGCATGGAAAAAAAGCCTTTTTGCCATTGATATTAAAGGGGAGTTGCACAGGCATACACACGAACACCGCAAGCATAAAAACATTAAGATATTCAATCCATTGAAAAAGGATTCATATGGATATAACCCATTTTTTAGCTTGTATACTTCCGATAATCCATCCCAAGAAGCCAGAGCGATTGCACAAGCGATAATCCCCCTTCCGTCCGACACAAAAGAGCCTTTTTGGATTAGGGCTGCACAGAATATATTTACTGCTGCAATTTTGCACTATAGCTTGCAAGATTACACTTTCATTGAAACAGTTAAGAAGGTGCAAAGAACCCCACCTAAAGAATTAATAGCCGAATTGTGTTCGAGTATAGACCCGAAAGCACGATATTTTGTTAATAGCATGGCAGATATGGCAGAGAAAACTTTATCTTCCGTCATGACAGAACTTAGTAATAGTATTGTCTATTTTGTGACCGACCCTCATTTAGAATATGCCTTATCACGGGATAAAATCATAACTCCTGATGATTTGGAGTTTGGGGATGATATTTATATTCAAATTCCAGAGCATTTGCTGGCTCAATGGGAAACACTTTTGACGTTAATAGTTAATCAATTCTTATCCAAATTTGAGCAGCGGCCGGAAAAAGATGCGGATGAAGAAAACGATGCAGACCCTATTCTTTTCCTATTAGACGAATTGCCACGCTTGGGCAAAATAAGTTCAATAGTGAATGGATTGGCGACATTGAGAAGTAAAAAGATTTCAATATGCTTGATAGTGCAAAGTTTGGCGCAGTTAGATGATATTTATGGTGAAACTAAGCGCAAGGTTATTTCAGATACATGCTCATACAAGGCGATATTAGGGGCAACAGATGCAGACACACAAGAGTATTTCAGCCGTTTGGCGGGGACTTATGATAGGTTAATGGTATCACACGGCACTAGCAAAGGGGCGTTTTCGTTTATAAACCAAGGCTCATCAGTGAACACACAGGAGCAAGAGCAACGAATAGTAAGGCCGCATGAGTTTGGAATGTTGCTTGATATCATACTTTTTACACCGTTTCCTATGCCTTATGATAACGAAACGAAAAAGAGTAAAATCAAATCAAGGGCCAGAAGTAAAGAGAAAGTTAAGGCCGTTGGTGAAACTGCCATATATAAATATGGATTTAGCATAATTGACCGGATGATTGATGAGGTTCTCGCTGGAATGGGTGGTGCAAGGAAAGCAGCTACGCCGCAATTTGCGCCTTTTTGCCGTGTTGCAAGGAGGCCATATTATGCAGAAATGAATGATAGCGCAAATATGGTTACAGAGTCAGATGCTGGTAATTTAAGGCTTAGATGGTCTAGGCTTCCTGCGATTCCTTGGTTAATTTTGTTTGCAATTCTAGGTGCGCTTTGCTGGTTAGTCCTAAAAGGGGTATCAATAATAACAAAACAAGATACGCTTATCGGCGCATTTGAAAAAGCGCTTGATGAATTTTTCAATAGTGATGATTCAGATAAATGGTTTGTATTAATTACCATTATATCGTGGATTGCCTTAATATTTCTTATAATCAGGCTCATCTTTTAGCATTACTCATATGTGATAATCTGAATAGTGAGCCACGAATACCAGCAGTTCCCCTTTTTGTAGAATCAACAGAAAGGGGTTTTTATTATGCAGGTTTACGGGTATGCGAGGGTATCGAGTGTTGACCAGAACGAGGAAAGGCAGGTTGTGGCGTTGAGGGGGGCGGGGGTAGCTATTGAAAATATGTTTATTGATAAGCAGTCGGGGGTGGATTTTGAGCGGGATGTGTACAAGAGGATGATGGGGAGATTGCAAGCGGGGGATATGTTATACATTGTGAGTATTGATAGGTTGGGGAGGAGTTATGATGAGATACAGGAGCAGTGGCGGGTGTTGACTAGGGAAAAGGGTGTGGATATTGCGGTGATTGATATGCCGTTGTTGGATACGACACGTTCAAAAGATTTACTTGGGACATTTATTAGTGATTTGGTTTTGCAGCTGCTATCGTTCGTGGCGCAGAATGAGCGGGAGAATATACGCAAGCGACAGGCGGAGGGGATAGCAGCGGCGAAGGCGAGGGGGGTGCGGTTTGGGAGGCCGGAGAAGGAATTGCCTGCTGATTTTGGGGAGTTGGTTGGGCGGTGGGAGCGTGGGGAGGTTGCGACTGCTGATATGCTAGAGTTATGTGATATGAGCCGTTCGACTTTCTATGCAAAAGTGAGAGAATATAGGGGTTTGCGGTTGGATAACGGGCAATAAAAAATGTCCGAAAATGTATACTTTTTCGGACATTCTAAAGTCATGATAATTTAGCATATATTGAACGATTACGCAAGCGAATTTCAAGACACACAAGACCAAAAATTACATAAAAAGACAAATAATCCAATATAGTCACTTTTCTGGATAAGTATACCATTATGGAGGGGAGGGCAGCGTTTCAAACCAAGGTAAGAACCAGTGAAACCGGAATCCATGTGGGTATTGAGAAAGGGGCAAATTGGAATGAGACATAAAATTTTAGCTGTTTGTGCCATTATGCTGCTACTTTTGTTAGCAACGGCGTGTAGCAGAAATCAAGGCATGAGCGAGGAAGAACTGTATCAGCAAGCAATTGACACTGTTTTAGATGCGTTGGGTGTGCCGAATCCTTTAGAATCTACGATAGCCGAGTCATCGCCACCGCCAGCAGAACCGGATGCACCAGCGGAACCAAGTGCGCCAGCACAGCCAAATGCACCTGAGCCGAGTGTCCCAACGATGCCTGCCGGTGCGCAAGATTTTGAAATGATTGATGCTGATTTGGGCTTGCCGATTCGCACAACGGAAACAACTTTTGCTCATCTCGGAGTTGTGCAACGAATTACAGCAGATAATATTCTTCAGCAGCGAAGTAGTAATACATTTATTGATATTGATACCAATGTGCGAACATTTGCACACGCTACAGTAGGAAATGTCCAAACAACTTTTTATATCAAAAATGACAATACGCTTTGGGGCATGGGGCAAAATGCCCAAGGGTTGCTTGGTGATGGTTCTGGCGTGAATCGTGAAGAACCTATACACATAATGGATAATGTTGCTGCCATTTATATTTGGGGAACATCTACTGGCGTTGCATATGCAGTGCAATTGGATGGGTCGCTTTGGACATGGGGCGGTGGTCGCTTTTATCCTGTTCAAATAGCTGAAAACGTAGCTAGTATTCTTGACAGAGATTTTAGTACGGCCATTGTTCACAAAAGAACAGGGTTTGTGTATAGAGTGAACCATATGCAGGGGAATAGCCCCATGAGCGAGCCAGAAATAACACGTATGCTTCCAGTTCCAGCATTATATGTGACGATGCCACGAGGTCATGTAGGCAGAGTCAACCATGGTTTGTTGTACATTGATGCGGAGCGCAATTTGATGCAACGTCATTATCGTTTGGTTGGTGGGGTTAACGTTGAATTCGTCAACGAAGAGCATATTGCATCCAATGTTGAGAGCGTTTTTGTAAGCAGAGGCTTATACAGTACAGGTCCCCAAAACATGTTAATTTTAAAGACTGATGGCAGCCTATGGGGCGTTGGGCCAAACAGAAATGGTGATTTGGGCGATGGGACACGAGTGCCACGTGAAGAGCCAGTGCAAATTGCGGAAAATGTAGCAATAATAGTGCAAAAGGTCTCTGATGCAGGGCGTATGGCTTTCATTAAGCAAGACGGCACATATTGGGCATGGAATGCAAACGACCCAACCCCACAGCACACGTTAGATGGCGTTGTTATGGTATTAAATAACGTTATGCAATTTGACGATGGAAGGGTTATTGTTAATACTGGTGCATGGAATGAAACTGAAATTGACAATGTAAAACTCCCCCGCACACTCACCTTTGAATGAGGATTGAGCCATGAAAAACAACAAAGAAGTAATATCCCTTTTCCTAAAGCGAGGCCACTCTCAAATCATCATTGGCACCCTTGAACCGCTTGAAAACGGCGGTTACAACTTCTTGATTAACGTAGAAGATAGGGAACTCTTGAAAGCAAATCATTTCCCCTTCGATAGCTATTTTAACCAAAACGAAACCGAGCGAAAATATCAATCCTTACCTTCCTTGTTTCGCAAATTCATACCTGAACGTGCCGAAGATATCCGGTATTATGGCATCACAAACGAGGATAGCGAGTGGCAGATTCTTGCCAAGGCTGCCAAATATGGCAATCCAAAAGGTGATAGCACGCAAATCCAAGTTATGCCGGATATAAGGCGCATTATGGACGCACCGCAAACTACGGCGAAGGGCAAAGAAATAATCAAATTTGGCGGCATTGACTGGGTTGTGTTAGATGTTTGCGAAGGGCGTAAGTTGCTACTTAGCTATTTTGTTAGGCGGGAAAAATTCTATCATCGGCTTTCGTATTTTCAGAGGGTAATGTGGTATGATGGCGCTGATTATGACCCGCTTGTTGGCGTAACGTGGGAAAATAGCGTGATGCGCCGATATTTAAACGAGGAATTTTATAACGGGATATTTACAGATGAAGAGAAGGCACAAATTTCAACCGTAACCCTGAAAAATAACGATAATCCTTGGTATGATACCAATGGTGGCAATGATACAGAAGATAAAATTTTTCTATTGAGCATAGATGAGGTCATTAAATATTTGGGCAATAGCAAGCTAATTGCAGACATTGCGCCTGATGTAATTACGGATGATATGTGCGATGAATACAGCCCCGCAAGAGCAGCAACCAATATCTACGGCATTGAATCGCCTTGGGCGCTACGAACACCTGGAGAGAGCAACAATGAAGTAGCTTTCGTAAATGGCCCAGGATGTCTTGATTTAACAGGGCGTGATGTTCAGGAGAGTTTTGGCATTCGTCCTGCGATGTGGGTGTACATGTAAAAGCGTAAACATCAATTTAAAATGCGTTGCCAATAATCCGTGCGGCTAAGAAGAAGTAAAGGGTACTCCAAAATTTTTTCGGCAAAACCCGCCCGAAAAATTTTTGAAGCCTCCCCCTTGACTTCTTCTTTTTCGTGCGCTTAACGGCCTACGGCGATGGGGGTTGAAGGGAAGACGCAGGGATAAACCTTATGACCCCCATCGGGAAAGCCAGTATAGCGCACGAAATCGCGGCACTACAGCATATGCAAGTCGAGAGAAAGAAAAAACCGGCTCAAAAGGTATCTGCTAAATACGCAGGGGGTTGAGGGGCTTGTGTCTGTAAATACGCTAACGTGTTCATGCTGATATGGTGGGGACGGCAAAAGTATATTACCTCTTCTTCCTCTCTTTTAAGGATTTGTAAAAGCGGGTTAAATTATAAAGCTATGTGCACGTTAATTATCCTATCTGTTTTTCCTTCCTTAGTTATGGGCAAAGAACCGTGTGACGTTTTATTCTTCCCAGTTAAGTACTTGCTAACTCTTTCTCGTGTCTTGATTGAGTGGGTGAAAATCCCACGAATATCCGCTTTTTTGCTGTTCGGAAATTTGTGGTCTTTATCTCCCGATATGTTCCTACGTCGTTAAGGGTTGCGATTGCCTGGGGGGTCACCATTGTAAAACGCTGGCTCAGGTATCTTAGGGCTGCACCTAACTCGCCGTCTGGGCCCCCGTACTGCGCAATAATGATTTTTGCCAGTTGCGGGTTGGTTTGTTTTATTTTTACAGGATATTCCAATTTTTTTTCATATATCCACATGATGGTCCCTCCTACAGCGTTTCTGATATTTCGAAGTTGAATTTTTCCTCCCATGGCCAGGGCTCGTTTATCCAGGTCCAGCCTGGTTGGCCTTTGGAGCGGAATGCTGTCAGGGGCCCGTAATCTGCCTCGTATTCGTCGCGTAGTTCTTGGCTGCGCGTTACGCAGTCGTTGTACATTTCCAGCGCTTCGCTGTCTACCGGGTGTGTATTTAGGTATAGGTGTAAATCAAGTGCCATGAAGTCTAAAATTGTTATCTCCCGTAATAAAGCATCTCTTTCCATGGCTCACCTCCCGATATAAGGTTGCGATAAATTGGGGAATGCTGTCCCCATGCGCAGGCCTTCTTCCGGCGGGTATATGCCTTCTAAGGGCTGAGCGCGTACATAGGCCTGGGCCAGTTCCATCTCCCAGTTTGGGCTGGGTTCTTCTATTGGTACGAACACCAGGTTGTGCTTTGGGGGCTCATGGTCTGGTTCATGTGTGGGTTCGGTGATAGGTTCGGATACCGCATGTGCCTGTAAATCATCCTTTTCCTCCGGCTCGTGTGCGGGCTCCATAATTGGCTCGGGCACCTCGCTTACGGGGGGTTCGTGCCAGACTTCTGCCGGGGCCGACTCTTGCGATGTTTCTGTTTCGTGGAAACTCTCTCCTGTCAACTCGTGCAGGATATACATTTCTTCCATCGCCATCCTCCTTGCTGTTAAATCCTTTAAGGCTCCGTATGCGAGTTTGTAATCAACCGTCCCAGGTAGGCACCGGTTTCGTCCACTCGCATTGCGTGCCGCTTTGATATAGAATATGCAAGGTTGTTCGTAGGCGTGTCTGGGGATTAAGAAATCAGACGACTTTCAAGATATCTTAGCAAAGGATACGGGTTAATCCAAAACCGCCCTCGGGTAAAATCCACCTGGGGCGAAATCCCGATATGCAAGTGCACCGGGAAAGACCGCCCGCCTCGTCCGCCGCCGGTGTTGCCCATGTACCCAAGCGGGTGGCCGGCCTGGATATGCTGCCCGGCCGCAAGCCCCGGGGCCAGGCTGTCCAGGTGGGCATATAGGTAATAGGTGCCGTTTGAGGTTGTTATGCCTACAAAATAGCCTAGTTGGTTATTCCAGCCGGCTTCTTCTATATTGCCGTGGGTCATGCTTACTACCGGTACCCGCCCGCGAATATTTTCCCGATCTATAACGGCGGTGCCCATATGCATACGGTTGCCTTGGAAGTTATGCTCCACCCCCCATGAATCCCCAAACATAATCGCAGGTTCATGCTCGTACCATGCGGCCGGTATGGGAAACACTATTAGTTCGTCAAACAAATTCTCAAACATATTTACATATGGGGCCAGGCTGCGGGTGTTGTATCGCCGCATGATACGATAAAAATCCGCAACGTACATACTCTCTAAAACGCTTAAATCATATACGGCGGATTTTTCGGGGAAAAATTCATTCTCGGCGTTAAACACCGCAAACAACTGGGCAAACGGGATGTTGTTGGCGGCGGAATAATCTTTCAACAGGCCTATTGCCCGGTGGGGCACACGAAAAGCCGCTACTACATCCGGGCTTACGCGCACACGTATACCGGGGCGCAGCAGCTGCCACGCACCGAAGGCTACTAACGAGATAACCATGAAAACCGACAGCTTAAACAGCCGCTCTTTGATACGCCGTATACTGGGCAGCCGTATGGCTGATGCCCCCCTGCGGCCAGACTTATAGGGCTTCCCGGCCCGGGCTGCCCCGGAAAGAGCCCTGCCCTTTGGCCGCAAACTAAACTGTCCAAATCTAAACCTTGGCAGTCTAAATTTAGGCAGCCTAAACCGCGGTAAATGGGATGCGCTAAAACCCATCTTTCCAAAGCCGGACATGCTTGTCCACCCCGGGCTGCCGCCTCGCCGCACCCTTCCGCGCCCTGGCGTACGTATCCCAAGCCGACGCTTAATATCACGGCTACGAACAGACATAAAAACACCCCCGGCTATTGCGAATGCAAATGAATTCGCTGCTTGCAATATTTTATGCAATGCCCGGGGGTGTTTATGCTATTGTGTTCGCTTTATTATTTTATGCTCTGGGCGCCGGCCATATAGGGCACCAGCGCCTCCGGTATGCGTACGCTGCCATCGGCCTGCTGGCAGTTTTCCAATATGGCGGCCAGTGTACGACCTATGGCCAGCCCGCTTCCGTTAAGGGTGTGCACGTGGGCGGGTTTGTCTTTGCCATCCCGGTAACGGATATCGGCCCGGCGGGCTTGGAAGCCTTCGAAATTGCTGCAGCTGGAGATTTCTACATAACGGTCATAGCTGGGCAGCCATACCTCCAGGTCGTAGCCCTTTGCGGCACTAAAGCCTAAATCCGCTGTACACCGGTCTACTACCCGGTAGGGCAGGTCCAGTTTTTGCAGTATATCTTCCGCGTCGGCGGTTAGCTTTTCCAGTTCTGCATATGAATCTTCCGGGCGGGTGAACTTTACTATTTCTACCTTGTGGAATTGGTGCTGGCGAATAAGCCCACGGGTATCACGCCCGGCAGAGCCGGCCTCTTTGCGGAAACTGACGGAATAGGCACAGTAATTTATTGGCAGCTTAGCCCCGTCTATAATCTCTTCCCGGTGGATATTGGTCACGGGTATTTCTGCCGTTGGGTTAAGAAAATAATCGGTGCCTTCCAGCTTAAACATCATTTCATCTTCAAACTTGGGCAGTTGGCCGGTGCCAAGGGCACTGCGCCTGTGAACTATTACCGGCGCGGATATTTCTTCGTAGCCATGGCTTGCATGTCTGTCCATCATAAAGCTGATAAGCGCCCTTTCCAGGCGTGCACCCAGCCCCTTCATTACCACAAACCTTGCGCCGGTTACTTTTGCTGCCGCTGCTGCGTCCAGTATGCCTAAATTTTCGCCAATTTCCCAGTGGGGCTTCGGCTCGAAATCGAAGCTTGCGGGCTGGCCCCAGCGGCGTACTTCCACGTTTTCGGCGTCGCTGTCGCCTATGGGGGTGTCTGGGTGAGGGGTGTTGGGTATCCCTAACAGGAAATTATCCAGTTCCTCGTCTATGGCCTTGACTTGGGGCTCCAGGGCCTTTATTTCGTCGGATAGGGATTTCATTTCTGCCATTAGTTCAGTGATGTCCCGGCCTTCTTTTTTAAGGGCCGGGATTTGCTTGGTTGCGGCGTTTTGTTTGGCCTTCATGTCCTCGGACTGGCGTAGAAGGTTGCGGCGGCGCTGGTCCATTTCTGTGAATTTTTCCAGTTCGTAGTCCTTGCCGCGCCGGTCCATTAGGGCTTTTACGGCTTCATAGTTTTCTCTTAATGCGCGAATGTCCTGCATGGTTATTCTCCTTTTTGTTTATATCGCTTTTATCGGTATCATCAAAACCGGGTTAAGCCTTTATCGGTATCATCAAAACTCATCTTCATCCGCAAACACTGCGGACAAATCCATTTCAAAGTCGTGCAGGGCGTTTACTACAACGGTATCTGTTTCACCATATACATTGTATTCGCTCGTGGTTAAACGGTGGGCGTCTAGGGTGTTGTCTGCCGGGTCTACTATCCAATATTCTGCTACGCCGGCGCGCCTGTATAGGTTAAACTTTGTAAGCTTATCGTGCCTTGAAGTGGATGGTGACAGGATTTCTATTATTAAATCCGGCGCGCCTTCCACGCCTGCCTTTGTTAGTTTTGTCGGGTCGCAAACCACTATAATATCCGGTACAACTACCGCGTCATTCTCCAGCCGCACGTCAATAGGCCCGGCATAGACCTTGCAGCGCTTTCCGCGCAAGTGGTTATACAGTTGCCCAAACATTTCCCCTAAAACAGCCTGATGCCGCCTTGTTGGTGAAGCGAACATGTAAATATCCCCGTCAATTAACTCCACACGTGTACCTTCATCATGCTCAACTTTCAGCCAATCTTCGTATGTGTGGTAGTGGCTTTGTGCCTTGCGTATTGCCACAGTATCACCCTTTCTTAACTTATAAACTATCCTTTCCTACCCATCAAAAAATGCCCGGCAGTAGGTATTTTCTCCATCCGATAGTAATCCAAATCATCGTCCTGGGCCGCCGGCCGCATAGCGGTAAGCACCGTTTTCTGCCTAAGGCTAAACACCGCAACCCCGCCGGACTGCTTGGAAGTGTTGACCGGTATCAGCGAGGAATTTACAACCATAGCCTTATCGGCACCCCGCTGAAGGTATAAATCCTCATCCCCGGGCACCCAGTGCATAGACACCAAGGTTGACTTACCGGAGTATGCGTTAACCAGCTTACGGCGGTTGGTTTTGGTAGCATATGCGCTAAAGGCCACTTTAGCTACCTTGCCGTTTTCGAAGGCATAAAGCATGTAGCCCGTATAATCCTTGGCCAGGGCAAAATAGATTATGCTTTCGCCCTGCTCCATCCCCAGTAAATTGGGCAGGTAATCCCCCAATGCAGAGGCCTTTGTATCGGGCAAATCGTATAATTTTGCCTTGTATACATTGCATTTATCGGAAAAGAAAAGAATCTCGTCCCGGTTAGTAGCCTCCATATCCTGGGTGACGCGGTCATCCTCTTTGAGATACTGGTCAGAGGACGAACGCAGGGATACCAGGGTTATCTTCTTGAAATAGCTATGTCCTGTTAAGAACAGCCTTACGTTGTAGTCATCAATAAAACTTTCACCGGAAGGTGCTGGGGTATCCTCTGCCTGGATTATTTCCGTACGGCGGGGACGCCCATATTTCTTGGATATTTCCTTTAGTTGGCTGCTGATAAGTTCCCTTATGCGCTCGTCGCTTTCTAATATGGCTTTTAGTTCCGCAATTTCGTTTTCCAGGGTTTCACGCTCGTTTACCCGCCCCATCAGGTATTCCCGGTTAAGATGCCTGAGTTTTATTTCCGCTATATAATCGGCTTGGGGCTGGGTTATTTTAAAGCCCTGCATCAGGTTGGGAATAACCTCAGCTTCGGATTCGGTATTACGAATGATTTTTATCGCCTTATCTATGTCCAAAAGAATCGCCGCAAGCCCTTCAAGCAAGTGCAGCTTTTCAGATTTTTTTTCTATGTCATAGGCCAGCTGCCGCTTTATGCAGCCCATTCTAAAGGCTGTCCATTCATATAATATTTCGGCAATGCCCATTACACGCGGCCGCCCGTCTACCAGGAAGTTGAAGTTGCAGCTAAAAGAATCCTGCATGGTTGTAAGCGCAAACAACCTTTGCATAATCTGGTCCGGGTCGGCGCTGCGCTTTATGTCTATTGCTATTTTTAGGCCGTTAAGGTCGGTTTCGTCACGAACATCGTTAATATCGCGGATTTTGCCGCCCTTTACCAAGGCCGCGATTTTATCGATAATCGCCTCTATTGTGGTGGTGTACGGTATCTCGTAAACTTCTATGCAGGCGTTTTTCTTGTCTACCCGGTAGCGGGCCCGCAGTTTGAAGGAACCACGGCCCATGGCATAAATATTCTCTATTTCCCCTTGGTTATAAATAAGTTCGCCCCCTGTGGAAAAATCCGGGGCGGGCAAAGTTTTGATGATACTGTGATTAGGGTCTTTAAGCCATGCAATGGCGGTTTGGCAAACTTCTTTTAAATTGAAACTGCAAACCGTGCTGGCCATACTAACGGCTATGCCTTGGTTTGGCGTAACCAGCAGGTTAGGGAAAGTAGTAGGCAACAGCGACGGCTCAAGCATAGTGGAGTTGTAGTTGGGAACCATGTCTACAACCTGCTTGTCCATATCACGGAATATTTCCCTGCATATTTCATCCAGCTTTGCCTCTGTATAACGGCTGGCGGCATAGGCCATATCTCGGGAGTATTGCTTGCCGAAATTGCCCTTGGAATCTATAAACGGGTGGATAAGGGCATCGTGTCCACGGGTCAGGCGCACCATAGTTTCGTAGATTGGCCCGTCGCCATGGGGGTTAAGGCGCATGGTTTGGCCTACTATGTCTGCGGATTTTATCCGCCCGCCTGTAAGCAGGCCCATCCTGTACATGGTATACAGCAGCTTCCTGTGGGCAGGTTTAAAGCCGTCTATTTCCGGGATTGCACGGGAAACTATTACGCTCATGGCATAGGGCATGAAGTTTAGTTCCAATGCGTTGGTAATGGGCTGTTCGATAATGTGGTTTTCTACTAGGGTTAACTGCTCTGGTGGTGGTTTTTTTGGCAAATGATTCAGTCCTTACATTAATTAGTCTTTGAAGGCGGTAATCGCCGCGTTATTTCCATTATACCATGTATAGCGAATTAAATGAGAAACAGTCCAGGCCGAGCCGAAAATCGCGAACGATTCTACGTGTTTTCGGCGACAGACTGGACTGATTTCGAATTAATTCGCTGTATTAGTATAAATAAGCGTAGTAAATATGATACACTCACCCTACTTCGTTCCACATGACATAGATTTAAACATACGCTGCGCAACAGTGCACAAGGAGGAATTGCATGATTCCATCAATAGACGAACTTAAAAATGCGATTAAAGATGCCATGAGAAATGCCGTAAAGGACTTATTTGAAATTAACGAGGATTTTTACTACTTGGTTTTGGCTACAACAGGCGAAGCCCGTCATCCATATCTATGCGCATGTTCATATGAGGGGCTGGAGCAAACGGTAAAAAAATATGTAGATGACTACGGGTATGATTACACGCCCCAGCTAAAGGCCGACTTAAAATGGTCATCCGCCGACTCACCTTATGCCTATTTTAGATGGGACGAGTATTTTAAGGGTAAGGATGTAGAGACATTATTCTATAAAAGGCCCCATATTGACGACCTGACAATGGATGAGTGGCTTGAGGAATACGAGTTGCGAATAAGCGCAATGGTAGCGGCTTTAAAAGAACTTGACGAAGAAGATGTTTTCCAAAGAAAAGGTATAAGAAAGCATATGTTGATAAACGTAGCCCCTAACCATTTAAATATAGATGAGACTGCGTTTTTGCTTAATAACCCCGAAGCCTTAAAGCAAGCGCTGGCCGACAACGCATTAGAAAAAGACGGGTGAAACTCAACACGCAGCAGTTTTGAAAACAACGAGGAACTGCTTTACTAACCCATAACCAGCAAATTTTTCCGATTTCTGGAAACAGAGCACACACTGTTATTGACCATAGTAACAGTATTGGCTTTCTTATTAACAACCGCTATCTTATCCCTATTAATAATAAACGACCTATGGCAGCGGATAAACCGTTCATCCAGACGGGTTTCTATGGTTTTTAAGTCCCCGTTAAACTCCAGTATGCGGCTCTTGGTATATAGGCGCAGCTTATGCCGCGTACAGGTGGTTTCTATATGTATTATCTCGGCCATGTCTAGTTGTATTACTTCGTCGCCTATGGATATTTGCAGGGTTTTGGCGGCAGCCGGGCCTTTATGGCGCTTTAGGGCTATGTCTATACATTCGCCAATCCTTCTTTTTATATTGTCGGGATGGTCTTTCACTATAAAATCCATTGCTTCAACCTTGTACTGGAAGGTTAATAGCGTAAGTTCCGGGTGTACGGTTACAAACACTATAAATGCCTTTTTCCCTTGCTCCCTAATACGGCTGGCAAGTTCTAGGCCATGAAGGTCGGCTTTTAGAGATATATCCAGTACAAATAGCGCGGCGTTATTTGTGTCTTTGTACTTTGCCAGTACTTCTGCTGGGGATGGGGATGCCAGCACCAAGGCGGCGTCCAAGTTCCCGGCGGCGCAGTAATCGGAAATAAAACCGGCCATAAACGCCAGCTGCTTTGCATTGTCTTCACATACATAAATGTCCAACATCAGTGGCTATCCTTTACGGTTAAGATTTGTGTAAAACCTTCCGGGTCCGGCATTGTTTGTATAAGCAAGCCCTTAATTTTATTAGTATATCCTCGCACGGTATATAGCCCAACCCCACGGCCCTCGCCCTTGGTGGAAAAACCCAACTCGAATATTTTGCTTAAATCCAGACCGTTATCACGCCACGAGTTTTTAATTACAAATGTCTTGGAATGGGAATTAGCTATTATTGCTATGGATAGGCTTTTTTCTTCGGTTTCCAGTGCGGCCTCTATTGCGTTGTCTAGAAGTATCCCTAATACCTGGCAGACAATTGCGGTAGATATACCTAAGCTGTCTATTGGCTCGTTTACCTCTGTTATGGTTGCTACCTGGTTTTGCGCCGCAAAGGAGCATTTGTAGATTATTATGCTTTTGATTTCGTTTATCTTAACATTTTGCAGGCTGCCTATTAGCCGGTCTTCCTTGGATATGTCGCAGTTTAACGCGGATAGTTCGTTATAATAATATTTTGCTAAGCCGTCTATATCCCTGTCATCTATGTATATTTTGAAGGATGTCATAATATTTACATAATCGTGCTTTATTGTGCGCAAACTATGGTATGACTCCTCCAATCCCCGAATATACTGCTTGGATGCCTCAGTCAAAAGCATCTCTGTACGGCGGGTGGTGTCTTTGAAAACATTGTTCATGATTACAGCAAACATAACCGCCATCGTAGCAAAAACCAACCCATACATAATCCCCCTTGCAGCATAAATTTCGTCTGCCCTATACACTATATATGTAACAATTATCATAATGCCGGAAACCACCGTTACTAAATATGTACCTTTATTATTGAAAATATTCATATCTATGCGTTTTTTAAGGATATGCCTTAGAAGGAAAACAACAGCACATACTACAAGCGTATGCATTATATAAACGGTACCCCAGTTAAACTCATAGCTACTAAACTGCACAACAAACATGGTTGACATTCCATCCATGCCAAAAACAAGCAATGTGCTAAACGCACCTGCCACAAGGCCCTTAATTATACTTTTGTATTGAAACGACTGGTGCACCATCGCCAATGCCCCTATGTAAAAATAAAAATGCCAGATATTTTGCCAAATATCTATCTCAAGCATGTCAAGCGTAAATGTTAATATGAAGGAAGACACACCCATAATAACAATAAATACAACTGCGCGTTTCTTGCTTATATCAAAGAACATCATGCTCTCTAAACATAACGACATAAATAGGCAAGAGCATAGCAAGCCAAACCACAATAAGAAAGTCATTTTGTCACCCTTCTAAATTGTATCAGATTCAGTCGAAAAATGACAAACCCATGGTTAAACTGCTATATTTAGGGATGAATGGTATGGCATATGACAATTGGTACGCAATATTTACCTTTTACTCCAATTCCCTCGTTTTTCGTGAAAGAGATGTTAAAATAATAATCCAGCAACGATGTCGCCATTGAAGGCGGATAGGAGGAATACATGAAATCAGCAATAGCAATGAGCAACATCCACAAGAGTTTCGGCCCGAAAAAGGTCATAAACGACGTGTCTATATCCATACAAGCCGGTGAACTTATCGGCTTTTTAGGGCCAAGCGGCGCGGGCAAGACCACAACCATACGGCTCTTAACCGGGCAGCTAAAACAAGACAGCGGAACTGCGTCAATTTTGGGCCGGGACACCACAACCCTAAACCACGAAAGCTATAGGCAAATAGGCATAGTATCGGATAATTCCGGGCTATATGAAAATATCAGCGCCTACGACAATCTGCTGGTGTTTGCCAAAATCTTAAATACCGATAAAAGCAAAATCCCCCAGCTTCTGGAGCGGGTAGGCCTAAAAGACGACATGAAAAAGCAGGTAAAAAAATTCTCAAGAGGCATGAAGCAGCGGCTGGTACTTGCCAGGGCGCTGCTGCACAACCCTAAAATCCTGTTTTTAGACGAGCCTACCTCCGGCCTGGACCCAAGCACAACAATAGAAATCCACAAACTAATGCTGGAGATGAAAGAAGGCGGCACAACATTCTTCCTAACCACCCACGATATGACCGAAGCCTCCAAACTCTGCGACCGTATCGTGCTGTTTAACGAAGGTGTAATCCTAGACATGGGCACAATGGACGAACTAAGCCTGCGCTACAACAAGGAAAAACGGGTAAAAATCCTATTAAAATCCCACGAAACAGTAGAACTGCCCCTAACCCCAGAGTATAGCCAGCAAATATCCAACTATATATCCAATAACGAAGTACTAACCATGCACACCCAAGAGCCAACACTGGAAACAATATTTCTTAAGCTAACAGGGAGGGGATTACAATGATTTCCACAAGAAAAATCTTCGCCATATGCGAAAAGGATTTTAAAGGCCTGGCCCGTAACCTGTTTGTACTATCCGGGATTTTAATAGTACCTATAATTGCTTTCGTGGTAGGCAGAACCCTGGACGCCGAATTTGCCGCCCAATCCGCCACATTATTTATTGTAATGAACATAATGATGAACGGCACAAATATAATCTGCGTTATGATTGCGGAAGAAAAAGAAAAGCACACCCTAAATGTGCTTAGTGCCTCAACGGTATCGGGGCTGGATTTCTTAATTAGCAAGCTGATTATTGCCGTATTGCTAACTGCCCTTGTTAACGTTGTGGTGTACTTTATGTTCGGGCTTACAAATATTATACCCATAGGGCCGTTTATGCTTATAACAAGTATTGCAATCCTGCCTGCCGCCACCATAGGCGCGATTATAGGCATTGCCACCAAAACCCAATCGGCTGCGTCTACCGCCGTGGCGCCTTTGGCCCTTGTGCCAATATTCCTGCCAATGATTATCCCCCCAGAGGCCCCCGCGTGGTATGTTCTGCGGTATTTGTTTACAGAGCAAGTGTTAACAGGGCTTAGGGCAGTATACGATGGTGAGGCTTTTATTAGTAATATAGGAATTATCGGCGCTAATTTCGTGGTGCTGTTTATTGTGTTTTTGCTTTACTATCGTAAGAAGGGGCTCTCCGGTTAATACAGCGTATCTCAATATATAGCAGTTGCAGACAAAAAATATAACAACTCAACATGAAAATGCCCCGCCGGTCTTAGCAGGGCATTTTCATGTTTAATGGTTATGCTTTAAATATTTTTAATAATGAAGCTACCCTTGATGCATATGTACATTATTTGTTGCCGCTGCCATGATTGCGGACGAATACTCATCACACCTTAGGATGTTGCACTCTTTTTGAGAAACTGTAAACGTCTCCCCGGCCTTTACCCTTTAAAAAACATAGTAGGCATGATGATGGGTTTCTCCATCATGTCCATATTCGTAAGCGCTTTGGTGATAATAATAGCTGCCTGTCACATAATCGTACGCATAATAATACGGTGCATATCCCGCATAGCCATATGAATAATACCATGGAGCATAATTAATATACCCACTGTACCATATATGTACCTCCCTGATTTATGTATTACAAAATTAATTATTACTCAACTGTTACAATGAGCCTAACCACCAGTAAATAAGCAAATATATCGCTCACAAACATGAATAAACGCATCATAAATAGCCATTTAATGCAGTGGTAAATGGCTGTAAACACTAATCAAATGCTGTATTTTTACATAAAGGCAATGCTTTAATAAAATATAAATTTCATGAAGCGATATCAATATTCGCTTAAAAAGCATGTGTTTTTTTGACTTTACGCTTTTTAATTGATATATTTTTTTCTGACACTTGATAATGAACGAAAGGAGAAGTTTATGCAAACCCCACTCACTACCCTACCAATAGGCCAAAAAATAAAACAGGTAAGAGTATCTAAAGGCCTCACCCAGGCCAATGTGGCTAACGCCCTTAATAAAGGCGAGATGGCCATAGTCCGTATAGAGCAGGGGTAGACAATACCCAATGCCGAAACCTTGACAAAATAAAAGGCGTTTTGGATATCCAACATGCCCCGCTTTTAGAAAATGAACTGACCGTTTACAAAAGACGGCTGTGGGTATGGCGTGTGCGATTACAAACCAACCAGCCAGACAAAGCAATTGCCATGGAAGAAGAACTATCCGTAATACAAGACCTGCCATTCGAGCGGGATTTGAGTATTATGTACCAGATGATTCAATCTACGCGCTTATTAGGAGAGGGAAATATCATTGCTGCCAAAGAAATGATAAACAATGCTAAAATTTCTTATAATGAAATGAGTACAAATCAAAACAGCTATTGGAAGATGCACTTCAGCAAGCCAGAGCAGTTGTTAACAGTGTATATGTCGCAATAACACTTTCTGATTTGGCCCTTGCAAATATGATGTTGGGTAACATAGATGAAGCCCAAAGTCTGTGCGAGGAATCCATGGGTATGCTTGAAGGCGTCATGCCTACGTATTTGATTAGCCTATCATGCATGGTAAGAATTTTGATGAAAAAGAAGCAATATAAAAGCGAAAGAGACCGCCCTAGAAGGGGAATCCCTTGCCAAGGGGCAACCTGAAGTGTTTGCCGTAGTATTTGAATCCCTGGGCCATCTTATGAGCCTAAACGACAACAAATCCACAGAATATTTAGAAACCGTTGCTATACCTTTTCTGCAAGGTACTTTGCAAAATTTTATAGCACTAGAGATATGTGACGCGCTGGAGGGACACTATAAGAAGAAAAATACCAAAATTAAAATGCTGGCTATCGCCGCTGTTTCTCGGGATATTTATCGTGGGATGATTGGCGATTGGTAATCGCCCGCAATGGGCCAATAGGAGGAAGCACAATGAAGATAAGACCATACCTAACATTCAACGGAGAATGCGCCGAAGCTATTGAACTGTACAAGCGGGCATTTGCTACCCAATCTATGGAGATTATGCGCTTTTCGGAGATGCCACCCATACCGGGTTTTGACATTCCCGATGATTTTAAAGATAAAATCCTGCAAGCTACGCTAACCATTGGAAGCGACTATATCCGTATGTCTGACTGCGGGCCGGGCCATTCCCTTAACGCCCCGGAAACTGAGCGTATATCTTTGGCCGTTGAAGCAAGGGTGGATGAAATAAAACATGCTTTTGACATTCTTGCGGAAGAAGGGCGCATAGGCATTCCCTTGGAAGAGACGTTTTACAGCCCCTTGGCCGGGGTTGTGTTTGATAAATTTGGGGTTATGTGGAATTTAGTTGGGTCGAAGTAATATATTGTTCTGCCAATGCATTTGACGTTATACGAAAATCATTATATTTGACACATGCATAACCAGGCATGATTATATTTCGCTATGTTGTGGGTTTTGGCAGCACACATACCACATGAAAGCCCTCGGCAGCGCTTACTGTAAGTGTTCCCCCGGCCATGCGCACACGCTCTTTCATGCCCATGAGCCCCAGGCCGAAGGTTGGGGTTTTATTTGCCTGGCCGTTATCTTTTACGGTTAGGCGTACATATTTTTCGTTGCCGTTTATCCGCACCTCGGCGGCGGTAGCACCGGAATGCTTTGAAATATTTGTCAGTAGTTCTTTTAGGTTAGAAACCAGCATTTCCCAGTGCGTAATGCCGGTTAAATCCCCGGCTTTTATAAAGCTAACCGGGCAGTAGGTAAAGCCTTTGCATATTTCGGCCAGGGTATCCGCGTTTGCTGTTTGGGCAGGCCTAAGATTATGCACCGTTTCACGCAGGGTAGCTGACGCGGATTCCAGGCGTTGTAGGCTTTGGGTTATTACTTCGCCCGTACGGGGGTCGTTTTTTTTATGCAGTTTTTTTGCAGTTTGCAGGGCGATTAAGGCGCCGTGCATCTCGTGGCCCACATGATCGTGGATTTCCTGGGCTATGCGGGCGCGCTCGGTTAGTTCGGCCAGCCTTGCGGCGTTTTGGGAATCGGATGCGGTTTTAGTTATTAGGCTTTCCAATTGCAAGCGCTTTGCGCGTTCTTCGTAATCTTGGTTAAGTAAAGTGCGCTCATGGTTTATCCACCGGGTTTCCGTTATGCTTATTAGGGGCAGCCATAAGCCCAATAGCGCCGGCGGCCACCAGAAGGCATACAGGACGCAGATAACAGCTTCCGGCAGGGCCAGAAACATGTAATGGGCTATCCTGTACCGCACCGCCGACAGCCCAAGCAGTGCAAGCATAAAAACAACGCCAAAAAGGGGACTGTTGTACAGTCCCCAAAATACGATAAGCATTATTCCTACGCCCAAACGGGCTGTGATTGCGTGATATTTCAATTTCGCCCTCCGTGGGCTTACTGGTTATCCAAGTATACAGCAGTTTCCCCAGATGTAAACCGCCTTACTCCTCAACTTCCTGTATCCGCATCCACCCTCCAAGCAGCAGCGTAACAACAGTAAACGCCAGAAGAAACAACACCGGAAGAACAAACCCCTCAAAGCTGATTATCTGAATATTCCGCATCCCCCGAGACAGCCAATACCCCGGCGAAAACCAAGCCAGCCGCTGCATAAACGTAGGCACAAACTCAAGTGGCCAGAACAGCCCGCCAAGCATAGACGTAATATTGGCAAACATAGTAACAATAACAGATACCGACGACATATTCTTAACCCCCGAAACTACCGCCCGTACCAGCGCCACAGAAAATAAGTTAAACAGGCAAAGCAGTAAAAACAAATGTCCTGGGTTTGGAATCTCGCCAATCCGGATATAAACAGCCACCATCAAGCCCACAGCCGAAGCCATGGTTGCAAGGAAAGCCGCAAGCGTACTTTCTGTAAGCAGCCTGCGGGGCGAAACCGGTAAAACCCCTAAGCGCATTGGCATACCCTTAAGTTTATCGTCAAGCAGAGTCCGTACTACAAACAGCGCCGCAAACATTGCCACAAACCCATACATACCCAAAAACTGCAAAACCTGGCCCCAATTGCCACTCTCGCCAACAACGGATATCTCCACTTGAGAGGCTTCCCCCCATAAGGTCAGCATTTCCGGGCTGTCTGTGCCCAAAATCATTAGTGCCCGGGTGATACTTTGGGTGGTTTGGTTTGCGATAACGGTTGCGTCGGTTATTGCAAGGGAGTAGCCGTCAAGGGCCGGCGCGGTACCTTCAAGTACATGGGCTGCAAACCCCTCGCGTATAACCAATGCCCAAGCTACATCCTGGGCGGTTAAGGCGGCGGTAACATCCTCCTCATATATTTCCTGTATGGCAAACCGCATCTTCAGTTGACTTACCAGTGTCTGGGAAAGGGCAGTCCCATCCTGGTCCACAACCCCAAGAGGAAACGCCGCCCCAGACATCCACGTGTTATCGTCGGAATCATCTCCGGTTATAGAAATTATTAGGCTAAAGGCCACAGGAAACAACAATATCATCAGCCAATTTATAGGCTGGCTTACAATGCGCTTAAGCGCCGTTTTGAAAATGATCATGCAAGCCGCCTCCTTCCCAGTAAAAACGAGAGTAACATCATAATAATTCCGGATGCAAACAAAACGGCTAAACTTGTAGCCATAAACGCCTCGTCGCCACCATAAATTGCGCCAAATATAACCGTATGGGCCAATGCGTTAGGCATAAACTGAGTTGCCCGGCCAATGATGCCATCAAAGTTTATAGGCATATACCCGCCGGAAATAAAAGTGGTTATAAAAAATAAGGTTTGAGAAATAGCCACAACGGCATTCTTTTTTCCGGTAATTATGAAAAGCAGCACACATAGCGCCTGGGAAAACAACACAACCCCAAGTAATGTCACAATAACCAATGGAATACGACTACCCCAATACACGTTGTAAACTACAATAGTAAACACAAACACAATCATACCCTTAGAAAAACCCGTTACGGCGGAAGCCGTCATCAGCCCGCCCACAAGGGAGGATTTATTAATAGGGCTAAGACGCATCCTGTCCCCTGTTTCCGAAAACAGTCCCTTATGAAACAATTCCATTCCGCCCAAACCGCCAAACAAAATAATCATTATAAGCATGGTAACGGCATAATAATCCATAGCTCCGGGTGTGCGCGTACCAAGGGGCTGGGGCGTAACCTCCACATCCCATACAGCAAGGCCGGTGATATCCCGCCCAGACATTATGGCAATGGTGCCCGCCGCGCCTATCTGCTGATAGGAGTCTATTACCGTAAGGGCGATTTGGGCCATTATATCGGTATGAGGAGGCAGTAGTACCTTCACCGGCCGGCCAAGGCTCTGCTCAACAAAAGCGGCGCTTGCGTTACCGGTTGCCACCAAATCCCGGGCCCTTTCCAAGTCCGTAAATTCCGGTTCAAAAAACCTGGATACTTCTTCGTTTAGCAAAAAGATTCCCAGGGGGCTGTGAGGCTCGGCCACAACAGCTATAGGCGCCGGGTCAAGGTTAACCTCTGTGGAGAATACGTTCTCCAGCGCCGTGCCCAATAGCAGAATTATCACAATGGGAAAGCATATAAGTATCGTTACGGTTATTGGGTCTTTCCATAGGTATTTAAACCCCATTGTAAAGGTCGAGAAAAAATGCATCAGCCCTCACCTCCGTCACGCAGCTTCTTGCCCGTTAGCGCTAGGAAAGCATCTTCCAATGTAGGCCTATGGGTGGTTACCCCCAAAATTATATAAGGTGCCGCAATTTCCAGTATCCGGTGGAAATTGGCCGCGCCAACTGTGCTTGTAACCATAATGCGCTGGCGGTGGGCTTCTACGCGGGTTACGCCCTGTATGTTTTTAACGGCCTCTACCAGGGCAGGGGAGGGGTCTTTTACATCCAGGCTCATAGATTCCTCAAACAGAACCGACTGTGTAATTTCCTCAACGCTGCCTTCGGCTATTACACGCCCGGCATCCATTATAAGAATGCGGGAGCATAACCGGGCAACTTCTTCCATGTAATGGGAAGTGTACAGAATGGTAGTACCCTGACGGCCCATTTCATCAATAAAATCCAGTATATGGTTCCTGGATTGGGGGTCTATACCCACGGTAGGTTCATCCAGTATAAGAAGTTCCGGCTTGTGGATTACCGCACAGCCGATATTAAGCCGCCTTTTCATCCCCCCGGAGAATTTCTTTGGGGATTTTTTCGCTACATCCGAAAGCCCAAGTACATCCAGCACTTCCCAAACACGGCTTTTAAGCATCCCGCCGGCTACACCGTACAACCTACCAAAATATGTTAAATTGTCCATTGCGGATAAAGTCTCATACAGAGCCAAATCCTGTGGAACTATACCTATCCGCCGCTTTATATCCGCAACATGGCCGCGCATTTTTTGGCCAAAAAGTGTAGTATCGCCTGCGTCGGCGGATGTTAGCCCCGTAAGCACACGAATACTGGTAGACTTTCCCGCGCCGTTTGGGCCAAGAAGCCCAAGTACCTCGCCTTTGGATATTGTCATGTTCATATGGTCCAGGGCCGTGTGCCGTCCATAACGCTTTACGATATTTGTCATTGATGCAATCATTTTTGCCTCCTTAGGATTGGGTGATTTCGTTTGAAATTGGGCTCAAACTACGCCGGAAAATGCATTGAAGCGTTGCATTTTCCAGATTGCTTCAGCCAATTTCAAATCGAAACGCTTATATGGCTTTATGATATGAAAAACTCTGGCGCATTATAAGTGTCACAAAGCACAATGTAGCATGACAAATGTCATAATGTAGCCTGAGCGGGCTTCTCAAGTGTGTTTGCTACATCTTTTATATGCAACATGGTGGGCCATGCTACATATTATGGACAAAAGAGCCTGTGCAGCATCTTTAAAAATCATCCATGCCTGCCAGGCAAAAGACCCTAGGAGGTAAGTCATGTTTAGAAACCTGTTTAATCACCGGCACCCCCATAGAAGGCCACGGCCCCATCCTCAACCTCACCCCCATCCTCACCCACCCCATCCACCTCACCCGCCGCGCCCAACTCCGCACCCGCCTCCCCCGCCGCCTTCGCGCCCCCCAAGGCCCCGGGACCATGGCCCGCGGCCACACGTGATTGACATCAACAAGGCGACTATACAAAACAATACCTACCGCACAGCCCTATGGACCGGCCAGCACCTACAACTAACGGTAATGTGCATCCCGCCGGGGGAAGACATAGGCCTGGAAGTACACCCCGATACCGACCAATTTATACGCATAGAAGAAGGCCAAGGCATGGTACAAATGGGCCCATCCAGAAGAAACCTGGATTTCCGCCAGCCGGTATTTAAAGACTTTGCAGTCTTCGTACCGGCCGGTACATGGCATAACATCACAAATATAGGCCGCACACCAATGCGCGTATACACAATTTACGCCCCGCCGCATCACCCCCATGGGACGGTTCACGCTACCAAGGCTATTGCGGAGCAGATGGAGGGGTAGGGTAAGAAAGTTTAGATTTATAAGCTGTAAAATACTTATAGCGGAAACCCCGCAAAATGAGTATTTTACAGCTTATTTCATTTACGGGCGGTTCCCGTCACCAGCCGAGCATAAAATCGCTTTTGTCGGTGTCATCAAAACCGCAGAAGCCTTTATCGGTATCATCAAAACCGGACGGGTTTGGTATTTTCTTACTATCATCGGGGCACTATCATGTATTTACATTTCTTTACTACATGAAGTAGAATGCCAATGTAAGTCAAAACAGCAGACGAGGTGTGACATGAGCCTATTAAGCAAATTTTTTAAGAAAACATCGGATTCCAGCACAAATCACGAACTAATAAAACTAGCAAGCGAAGTAAAATCTTCCAAGCAAGAAATAAATCAATATCTGCAACAGATGACCCAAATGGTGCAAAGGGTTGAATCTAAGCAGAAAGAAACAATCCTACAATTGGACGAGTTAAGCGACCAGATAAGCAACAACGATGACGAATATGCACTGGCCCAGGCGTTAGCATCCACAATCACCATAATAGAGGATTTTTACCGCCTAACAACAGATGACCCTGCCCTAGATGCACAGTCGCAAATGATGTGGAACGCGGCAAAAAAAGCTGCTGCAACAGCGGGCCTGGAAATAATAGACGACAGCGGAAAGCCAGCGGACTTTAAGCGGCACAGGATAGAAGGCACCGCAACCGACACTACAGTACCGTACGGGCATATTCTTCAAATCCTAAAGTGCGGATACCTATACAAAAACACTGTACTACGCACTGCGTCAGTACTGGTAAACAAGGAAGAGGCTGAGTAGATGAAAGTAGGAATAGACTTCGGCACATCAACGTCCGAAATAGCGTATGTAAACGAAACGGGGAAAGTGACCTTAATCCCAAACCATGTAGGCCAGCATATAACACCATCTATTGTGTACATACAAGAAGATGGGACGCCGATAGTTGGCCAAGAAGCTAAAGAGCGTGCCATAACCGACCCGGCAAACGCATTTTTAGAGGTCAAGCGCATGTTTGGCCAAGACATACAGCTAACTGCAAGGGGAAAACAATATTCACCGGTAGAAATAGCAAATATGGTTATCTACTATCTTGTGGGTTGTGCGGAAAATTTCTTAAAACAGACCGTAGATTCTGCAGTAATTACAGTGCCGGCCTATTTTACCGATGCACAGCGGCGTGATGTAATGGCCGCGGGTAAAATGGCCGGTCTTTCAGTTGAGCGGATAATCAACGAACCAACAGCTGCCAGCTTGGATTACGGAATCCGCAATATGAGTGATTGCAGTAATATACTTGTATACGACTTAGGCGGCGGCACATTGGACGTTACTGTGCTGGAATTATTTGAAGGCGTAGTGGATGTCCTTTCCAGTTGCGGCAACAATACACTTGGCGGCAAAGACTTCGACCAAGCACTGGCAGGCCGCATTGTAAATGCCATAAAAAAACGCGGTAAAGTAGACATTACCCAAGACCCAAGAGCCATGTTAAGAATCAAGTTGGCGGCAGAGGAATGTAAGATTCAACTAAGCAGTGCAGAGGAATACATAGTGGAACTTCCCTTCTTGTACACTGCCAATAGTGAACCCCAAGCCTACACCGAAACAATAACACGTCAGCTTTTTGAAAAATTAATAAACGAAAAAATCGAGTCTACACAACATCAAATTAAAACAGCCTTGGCAGACGCAAAACTGACATCCCAAGAAATTGACATGGTGCTGCTTGTAGGCGGAAGCACAAGAATCCCCTTGGTTGGCGCCTTCTTGGAGAAAATATTTGGCAAATTGCCGGAAACGGTCATTGACCCAGACTTGGCTGTGGTGCGTGGTGCTGCAATACAGGCCGGTGTACTTGGCGGCTATCTGGGCGAAAACGCAATTGTGTTAACAGATATATGCCCCTACAGTTTAAGCACAGGCACATTGCGAAGAGTAAGCACGGGGTTTTTTGTAGAACATCAGGAGTTTTGCGATATCTTAATTCCGCGAAATACCACCCTCCCGGCCTCAGAGTCGCAAATTTATCAGACAGCGTCAGATAACCAGCAGGTTGTTCATGTAACCACGTATCAAGGAGAAAGTGATGACCCCGACGAAAATGAACTGCTTAACACATTTGTACTCTCTGGGATACCCAAGGGAAAAGCAGGCAAAGAAACGATTAACATCCGCTTTGAATACGATTTAAACGGGATTCTAAAAGTAACGGCAGAGATAGTATCCACAGGTAAATCGGCAACCATGACTGTAAACACCGAAGAAACAGGAAAAAGCGTAGACCTGAGCCGCTGGAAAGATGCCCCCTTTGCACGTACCTACCGCACTATACTAAACAAAGCAGACCGCCAAGTTAAGCTTCATGGTGATGACGCAAGCGCAATTGAGGTCGTAAGCAACCGCTTAAAAAAAGCCCTGATTCTAGGATGGGACATGGATGTGTGCGAAGATTTAAAAAAGCAGCTCGCATCAGAAATTGAGGATATAGAATGAACTACTACGAAAGGCTAGACATAGCAAAAAACGCGGACAAGCCCAGTATAAAGCGCGCATATTTCACCAAAGTAAAGCGGCATACCCCCGACAATGACCCAGCTGGTTTTAAGGCGGTACGCGAAGCTTACGAAACCTTGATGGATGATAAAAAACGCAGGGAATACGACGAGTTCTTGCTTGGCGCACAGTCAAACGATATATTAACTGCCAGAGATTTAATGAAGAGAAACAGCTATAAAGAGGCCGTAAATTTACTGTCTGCAAAGCTGGAAGAGAATCCGAACGATGTAGCAATAAAGCGTATGCTGGCGGAGTCACTGATGCGCATCCGCAAGACCGGAAAGGCCGAAACACTGTGCAAAGAAATACTTGATGACAATCCCGTAGATGTAGATGCATGGGTGCTTAGGGGCCAAATCGCGCACTCCCGAGGTCATAATGTAAAAGCACAAGAGTATTTTAAAACTGCTATAGCTAATGCCAAAACTAAAAGGGATAAAATCAAGGCCTGGAGTGGCTATTTAAGCTATGTCAATAACGAAATACCATTTATGTATCGTAGCATATCCGCCCAGGCGATAGTAGAATGCCCAGATGTGTTTCAAGAAAACTATATGATGTACCTGCAGCATGTATACGAGGCTGACGACATTGAGGCAGATGGCGCTCAATTGGCAGGGATATTGGATTCGTTTGTTAAATATTTCTTGGCAGATAAAAATATGGCCAAAGAGTGCTATGATGCAACAATTAACTCGCTGGCACATGTTTGTAACAGTGATGACTTGATGCCGGCTGTGATAAAATTGTATCCCGCGCTAGAGTCCTCAAGATTTCGCGATAAAGCGCATGAAACAGACTTGACCAAGGCATATGCATATATTGCACATTACCGGCTGCGCACAGACAGCGACCTGCATCCGCTTTTGTGTGATTTAACAGTAAGCATACTTGATTCGGATTTTGACGCAAACAAGGAAGACATTGAGGCGGTAATTGTGACGCATTTGCCGCAAATTCGCAAATCAATAAAAAAATTACGCGACAATTATGCCGAGTACTATAAACTTAACGCTAATTTCTATATGACATTGCTAGACTCCAGTAAGGCCGAGTACCTGCACGACAAATATGCAGCTACACTAAGAAAATTCGCATCTTTGCAAGGGGGAGATGCATTCGAAGCAGATGATGATTTTATTCCCCAAGTTCCCATTACACGAGAATCCCCAAAAATTGGGCGAAACGAACCTTGCCCCTGCGGCAGCGGGAAGAAGTATAAGCGTTGCTGCGGTTAGAGTTGTAAGTTCTAAACACAGCTTTTTAACGTAAAGAGCCTCGCCACTTTGGGTATGAGGCTCTTTTGTTTGGCAGCGAGTATTACATTCTCCCAAAACATGTATATATCCCCGCCAACCAGGCAAGAATCCAATCAAATGCTCAGGAGGCGAAAATATGAACATGTTGCGTGTAATAAAGGAAGCAAAAATCCTTGCAATAAGCCTAACCATAGGCTTAGCAATTGCGGTAAGCGCCGCGGCTTACACATATGTATACTCTGCCACAACCCAGCGGGACATAGCGGAAAACGTAATCCGTTTTCATGTACTGGCCCATAGCGATGAGTATGTGGACCAAGTAATAAAAAATATTGTACGCCAAGAAGTGCTGATAGAGTTCGAGCACCTGCTTTCCTCAACAGATAACCTAAAAGAAACGCGCCAGCTGCTGGCAGCGGAACTGCCATCTATCCAAGCCCACGCAGAGGCCGTAGTGCACAAGCTGGGTTTCGACTATCAAATAGAAGCACGGTTAGACAAATCCTTTTTCCCAACCCAAGTATATGGGGACTTATCCTTCCCGCCGGGTGTCTATGAAGCGCTGCAAATCACCATAGGCAACGGCGTAGGCAGAAACTGGTGGTGCCTGATGTTCCCGCCCCTATGTTTTGTAGACATGACAAGCACAGAAACCGGGCGCCGGCAGCTGGCCGACACCGTAAGCGACGAATCCTTCAGGCTGTTAACCCATCAAGATGAAAACGCAAGCCCAACAATGGAAGTACGTTTCAGAATAGTAGAATGGTGGCAGACCCGCCGCAACCCAGCCCAACCAACCCAGCCGGGACAGATGGCAAGATGGTAGTTAATCCCTGCCATACAAGCGTTTCGATTTGAAATGGACTGAAGCAAGCCGGAAAATGCAACGCTTCAATGCATTTTTCGGCGTAGTCTGAAGCCCAATTTCAAACGAAATCGCCATATCTAACCTTCTCGTACATGGCTGTTAGGTCGTCGATATTCTCATGACGGCCTATTTTTTTTGCTATTTCGTCGGGGGTATCGTAATGTTTAACTGGTACGCCCCGTTTTATATGGCTCCTTACCTTTCTTATATATGCCCGCCTAAGGGGATGCTTTACCAGGCTCCTAAAGCGCGGAAACAACCGGCGTATACCGCCCATGGCAAATTTTACATTGCTTTCGCTGTGAAAGTTTGAATTAAAGGTTCTTATCGAAATATTACCTGTGTTTAACCTAGACCTGCATATTCTATATATAAAAAAACATAGTGCAATAATTATTGGTATATAAATGGGTATGTTAACAACAGTCTCCTCTTGAATTATAAACCCATTGTACTCATCTATTTCTCCGGCCAGTTCGTCCTCTCTTCGCTCTGCGAAATTCAAATTAATTACGGGGAAAAGGAACCCAAGGAATCCCACGATATTCAAAACAATAGTTGACAGCACCCATGAAAAACCCCTTAATACCAAAAAAAGCGCCGACTCTATTACTACCGTGGCAGGGGTTAGAATTACAATTGCACCACCTGCTGTCAGTATTGCAGCAAAAAAGAGAATCAGCTTACTGTTAAAATTAATTATACTGCCTGCATGACGTTTCTGTTTATGTTTGCTAACCAGCAGGTTAAAATCCAAACTCTCGATATGAACATAAATAACAACAGCCAGTAAAATAATCAATGTAGAAAAGTTAAGAAACGCGAAAATAACCGTTCCGCCATTGTCCCATAAATTAAGAAGAAAAAAAGCCAAAAGATTAATAACCACACCAATAAAAGCCGTTTTAAACTGCAATGACCACGGCTCTCTAAACTTTGCAATAATAGAGAACATAGCCGAAACAAGTAAAAACGCGGCCAAAAATTCGCGGGAAACTGCATCAAAGGGCAGCAAAAATGGGGCTAAAACAACTGCCAGATGCGGCAATAAGAAAAGCGCTTTACTTTTAGTAATTGCAAAGCGCAGAAGCGAAAATAAAAAAAACGGCACAGCCAGCAAGAAATACAGTGCTGATATGTCCCCAACAGATGACTGGTACGTATAGGCAAAAACAGAAAAAAGCAACAAGAATACAACTAGGTCAACAAGCAGCGCCTTAATGTTTTCTCGTGTCCAGCTGCGCTTTACGGCTGCACTTGTCGTACTATTGGCCTCTGCCATATCTAATCCTTTCGTATTTAGCTGTAAAATCGTCGATATTTTCTATATGGCTGATTTTGCTTGCAATTGTATCAGGGGTATCGTGGGGCAGGATTACTACGCCGCGCCTTATATAACTTCTGACCTTTTTAGCATAGGCCCGCCGTACCGGGTGCTTTACCAGGCTTCTGATGCGGGGAATCAGCTGGCTTAAACCGCTCATTATATTTTTTACCCTTCCGATAGAGTCGTCTTCTGCGGCTATTGTCCGGCGTCTTGTGTCGTTTTTTGTGAAATCCAGGGAGATTTTTCTGTATAGGTAAATTATAAACACAACAGCCATAAACAGCCCGGAAAAGATGCTAACTATCAGCAATGTAACAAGGGTAAAAAACGGCCATTCATATTCTGCAACAGTTTCGTAGGCATATATGTCATCAAAAAGCCAATCCACATCCGGAAAAACAGTGGGCGGAGGGTCAGCATCAAACCTTCCAAATCTAGGAAACCCCTGCTCGAAATACGGGAAAAAGAATGCCATAATATTTATGAAAACCTGTATCAAAGACATTAAAATCCAAGCAAAAATATCATATGCCCCCGACAGCACCATAGTAAGCGCCGGGCCTGTAGGGGTGATAACAGAAATAAAGCCAAGCCCCAATAAAACCGCGATAAAAACAAAAACAAGCCTGTTATTAACCGTGATTATACCGCCGTAAGGGCGTTTATACTTACGATAATGTACCAGAAGGTTAAAATATAGGTTTTCTAAATGTACAGAAAGAATAACAGCCAGCAAAATTATCAAGGTAGACACATTAAGATAAGCGAAAATAGCGTCCCCGCCACTGTCAAACCTATTAAGCAGTATAAAAATTACTAAGTTGACAATTATCCCAAATATAGCCGATTTGTGATTAAGGGACCACTGTCCAACAATTTTTGTGGCAGTAGAATAGATAACTCCAGCCAGCATAAAAGAAAAAAGCAAAACACGCACATCAAAGTCAAAAGGCAATAGCCATGGGGTAACAATAAGTATCAAGTGCAACAGGAAAAAAATCAATCTATTATCCAAAAGAGAGCGCATAAAAGATAAAAAAAGAAAGGGCAATGCCAGTAACAAGTAAATCCAAGGCATATAACCATATACAGATTGGTACGCGAATGACAAAACAGAAAAGAGCAGTAAAAAAACAAACAAGTCAACAAGGAGGCCTTTGATTGTATCGCGGGAGCCGCTCACGAATCCACCTCCCAAACGCTTATATGTCCGGTATCTTTATAATCCAATATTGTGCCGGTAAAAACAGGGATGATTAAAAACCCGGTGCCGCCTCGGCTTTGCAGCCTTTTGAAAGATTCTAATAAATCATCTTGGTGGTTTGGGGATATTATTAGGTAAACAGTTTCATAGTCCGTTATATTGTTTATATGTTTAGCCATGGGGGTAACATCCAGTATAAGGTCTATACGGGCCAGTGTTTCAAAAATATTATATAAATGCGCCGTTGACGAACCAACCCGCAAGCTGATTTCTTCCCTGGTATCAATATCGCGCCCGTTGGTTGTAAAGGCAACGCTTACGTTTTCGTTTACATAGTGCCTGGCAATTGTGGCAGCCATGCGCAGGGCTTCTTCGTAAAGTTCATGGTCGGGGTAGGCGGAATAAGGCTCCAGATTAAGAATAATATTAAGCCGCTTTGAAGATATTGGGGCATGGATGTTTACCATTAGCTGCTGGGCTATGGCTGTGGCCTTAAAATTGACGGTATGGGCCGGGTCCGTTGGTTGGTATTCGCGTATGCCCCTAAACTCAAAAGGGTCTGGGTTTATTAGTTGATTGGAAAGGATTGAGGCGTCCATTCTCTTATAAATTACATCAAACTCAGGTGTGTCTATAAGTTTTGGGAAAACAACTAATTGGTTTACTGCCTTTACATCTTTAGTAAACTGCTTAGTGTGTAAAAGATTGCTTGCGGCCAGGCTCGCCCTTTCAAAGCGATATACGCCGCGTTTTTTGCATACTAAAGAGAGCCGCCGGTTAATGCTTTGAAACATCATTACAGAGAAAAGCTCGTTTTGGTTTTGGCTTGGTTCATTGTAGGGAGTGTTGATTGTTGGTTTGTTTTGATTTGTGCCGCCTATCGCCTCGGCTTCGGATGACACCAGACTATCGGTAAATTCTAAGTTATTGGACATTCTAAAGCTAAGATACAGCCATGGAAGGGGCAGTAGTTTATTATTTGTCAGTTCTTCGGTTAGATATAACCTGTCACCTTCAAAGGCCTCTTTTGCCGAAAATTTAATATCAATATTAAGCCCTCTGTCCCAAAACCGCCGATATACATAGTTTTGCAAGGCTATTAACGTCAAAATAAGTAATGCAAGGAAGACAATGGTCATTTTCGTGCTCCCTCTTTTACTTCCACACTTCTACCGGGGCCGTCACACTTTTGATAATCTCGTCCAATATAGATAATACGGCGGTTTGGCGGTTGCGCACGCCGCCTTTTATGACCATTCTATGGGAGAAAATATAGGGTAGAAGCAGCAGTATGTCTTTAGGTGTAACAAAATCCGCGCCCTTAACCGCGCAGTACGCACGGGTCATACGCGCTAATGCCAGTGCGCCACGGGTGCTGATTCCCAGTGCTACGGCGTTGTGTTCCCTTGTGGATTCTGTTAAATCTATGATATAGCTGTAAATATCGTCGTGGATATATACATTTTCAACGGATTTTTTCATAGCAAGGAAGGTATCGGTGGTGCATATCGGTTTCATTTCTTTCAAAGGCTCATTGGATATAAAATTTTTAAGTATCTCCATGCTTTGCTGCTTTTGAGGGTATCCCAGGTTTAGTTGCAGCAGGAAACGGTCCAATTGCGCTTCCGGCAACGGAAATGTGCCGTGGGTTTCTACTGGGTTTTGGGTGGCTATTACGAAATAGGGGGCGGGTAGGGGATATGTTTTGCCGTCTACGGTTATTTGCTGCTCTTCCATAGATTCCAGCAGGCCGGATTGGGTCCTTGGAGTTGCCCGGTTAATCTCGTCTGCCAGTATGATATTTGCAAATAAGCTTCCCTGCCTAAATGTGAACTCCCCTTCTTTGGGGTTGTAATAATTGATTCCGCAAAGTTCGGAGGGCAGAAGGTCCGGTGTAAATTGAACCCGGCCAAAACTCAGGTCAAAAGATTTTGCCAATGCCTTTGCCAGTAGAGTTTTCCCGGTCCCGGGCACGTCTTCCAACAGCACATGCCCGCCGGCAAGAAATGCCGAAAGGATTAACTCAATTTCGTTTGTTTTGCCTAGTACTGCGGTTTCAATATTTTTTACAATTGCCTGTGCTTGCACTTTAACATTTTCCATTATGCGCTCCTTTAAAACACCAGCATTAATATAATAGCAGTCAAATTTAAGCAGGCACTTACCAGCACAATTAGCGCCATTGCATAGGGTGGCTTTAACCCGGCCCTAACCAGCCTAAAATGGATATGTGTAATATTGCTTGTCGTGTCGGGCTTATGGGCCGGCTGCCTCGCAAGCAGCCTTCTGACCACAACCAGCACACTATCAAAAATTGGAACGCCCATGGCTAAAAGAGGTATCAATACTGAAATAACAGTAGCCTGTTTAAAGGTCCCATGCAGTGAAATGGCTGCAAGCAAATACCCAAGCAAATACGCCCCGGAGTCCCCCATATACACCTTGGCAGGGGGCAGGTTATGCCTAAGGAACCCGGTAATAACACCAACAAACAGCACTGCCATAAGGGCCGAATCTGTTTGGTTCATGGCCATTGCCACAATAAATAATGTACAGCCAGAAAGCATTGCAAGCATCCCTGCAAGCCCGTCCAGCCCATCCATAAAATTAAACACCGTTACAAGACCCACAAACCAAAGTACCGTTAAGAAAAACTGCAGCCCAATATGGAAATATACATAAGTGTCTGTAAAAGGGTTCATAAAGCCCGTAAAGCGAATACCTGCAGCAAAGGCCAGCACCGCCGCACCTATGTGCACCAAAAGCCTTGGCCATACCGGGAAATCCCGGCCGCGGGTTTTGGAGAAATCATCCAAGAGCCCTATGCCCACAATCATGGTTGCGCCTGGGATTAGCGCCCATAGCCCTGTAGTATCCATTGTGCCCCGTATCATATTGGGAATAGCCACCGGCCCCACCGCAACGAAAATAATAAAACCTACAGCGAAAGCGATAAACATCACCAGCCCCCCCGCCAGCGGCACAGGGGTGGTATGCTTCTTTCGTTCTGTAGGTTTATCTGTAAAATCTAATTTTTCGGCCAGTTTTGAAAATAGCGGCATTAATATTAGTACTGCCGAGAAGGCCGTTATAAAGGCTATCACATATATCATTAGTATCTCCTTTAAATGAGGGCTCCGCCCTCAAACTCCTTGCTGCATCAGGCAAAGCCCGGCTCCGCTTTGCAGGCGTTGCCTGCACGCCTTGCCCCGGCGCGGCGGAAAACCTATGCCTATTGTTTGCGAAGGTTTTTGCGTAATACATCCATTACTTGGGATACTCCATCTGTTTGGTTATGGGCTGTCATGTTCGTAATAAATATTTCCCGCCCATTATAAAGCAATTCTATGTCTTTTAGCAATCTTTCGGGTGTCATGCTGCTTTCGGGTAATATCACAGAAAAACCCCTGCGTGCGAAGGACTCCGCATTTAGGATTTGGTCCCCTCGGCTGGCCTCCTTGGTTAGTGGGATTAGCAGGTTTGGCTTTCTTAACGCAAGAAGTTCGAATAGGGTGTTTGCGCCGGCTCGGGAGATTACAACGTCTGCCAGGGCGAACAAGTCTGCAAGACCTGCCTGCATATATTCGAACTCCGCGTAATCGGGGAGGGTAATGCCGGATAAGTTTCCTTTTCCGCATAGATGGATTACCCTAAAAATTTTTGTTAACCGGGGAAGGGCCTCCCGTACGCAGGCGTTAATTGCGGCGGCGCCTTGGCTGCCTCCTGTTACCAGCACCACGGGTTTATTCCCTGATAGTGGAAAGTTACAAAGTTGTAAGCCCTTTTCCCTGTCTCCCTTAAGCATTTCCTGCCGTATAGGCGTACCGGTTAATACGCATTTATGTTCGGGCAAATAGGCTAGAGTTTCCGGGAAGCTAACACAGATTTTATTTACAAACGGCTGAGAGAGCCGGTTTGCAAGCCCCGGTGTTATATCTGACTCGTGGGTTACGCTTTTTACCTTTAGAATCCTTGCGGCTGCCAGTACAGGTACCGTTACAAACCCGCCTTTAGAGAAGATGATATCCGGTTTTACGCGCCTTATTACGCCGATTGCGTCCTTTAGGCCTTTTATTACGCGGAAAATATCCGTTATATTTTTAAAGTCCATGTAACGCCGTAGTTTTCCGGCGGATATGGCGTGGTATTGTATGCCGGTGTCTTTAACCAGTTCCCTTTCCAGCCCGTCTTTGCTTCCAATATAGTGGATTTCAAAGCCTTCTGCCCGTAAAGTCGGCAGTAATGCCAAGTTTGGGGTTACATGCCCGGCTGTTCCCCCGCCTGTAAGAATAATTTTTTTCATTTTTCACCCGTTTTGTGTTTTTATTATACATTTTCAAATGGCCTGTTATAATATTATCATTATATCTATTCATCCTGGCAAGGGAAGGTACCTTGACCTATGAAAATACTAATTGTCTGCTTATTATTTTTACTTTTCGCGGCGGCTTGTGGGCGGGGCCAACTGCCGGAGGAATACCCGGCACATACTCCCGAACCTTATAACAGCGAAAATGAGAACGGTTATGTCACGCCGGAACCGGCGCATACCCAAGTAGAAATCCCGGGATTTGACTACTATGATGTGAGCCTGACTATTGACCCGGCTACCCGTACCGTTTCAAGCGGTATGTCGCGTATTACATTTACCAACCGCACCGGCGATGATTTATATGAAATCGTGCTGCGGGTTCCTTTGAATGCCTTTGATGAAAATGTGCGGCATTCTTTTTTAGAGTTTGAGCGATTCATTTTCTCCCATGGGCGGGATTATGGCTATATGCATATCCAATATGTGACAATGAATAACGAGGATTTGGATTTTGTGCTGGACGGCACCGTACTGTACTTGCATCTTAGCGCGCCCCTAGCCCCGGATGTGACGGTACAGTTAGTGTTGCAGTACAATGCTTATATTCCTATGATTGCCCATCGTATTGGTGCTAACAGCCAGGCTATATGGTTTGGGATGTTTTTGCCCATGCTGGCCGTTTGGGAAAATGGTTGGCTTACCCCGGGCTATTATCCGGCTGGGGATCCTTTTATATTAGAGATGGCAAACTTCTCTGTAGAGATAATCACCCCGGCAGACTACATAGTTGCAGGCACTGGGGTTAAAACCGGCGAGATACCCGTGGAAGATGCGGATACACGTGTTACAACATTTATCGCATACAATGCCAGAGATTTTGCCTTTGCCATTTCCCCATATTTCCGTCAGGAATGGATTAGTACGGAAAGCGGGGATATTCACTTATATTATTTCTCGGATGACCTGCCTGTAGACATTATTTTGGATATTGCAAGGGTTAGCATGGATTATTTTTCTTATAGGGTAGGGCATTACCCCTTTGACCATATTCGTATTGTGGAAACGGATATATTTCGTGATGTTATGGTTTTTTCCAACATGGTGTTTATTGATACCAATGCCCTTAGGGAGCCTAATCACATGGCATTGGCCCAGGCACTTGGGCATCAGTGGTTTTTTAATGTAGTAGGCAGTGACTCTACTGTGGAGTCTTGGCTTGATAAGGGCCTGATTAGATACCTAACAACACGCTTTTTTTACACAAGGCCGGCGGCGTTTCGGTCTTATATAAACGGCGTATATAACAGTATTGCCACCCGGGATGATTTGTATCTTTCTCATGGGTTGTGGGTTTTTGAAACTTGGCACGACTATTATCAAACCCATCATATCAAGGGTATGCTAATGTTTAACGCGCTAAGTGACCGCATGGGCGAGGAAATGTTTTGGGATTTGATACGCCAATACTTCCAGACATTTTATTTTCAAATTGCAACTGGGAATGATTTTATGTACTTAGCCGAAGAGATATACGGGGGCAGTCTTCGGGATTTTTTTTATGAGTGGTTTGCGTACGGGACTGTACCAAGCTTACCGGCTGCACAGCGGTATCCCATAAACGATGAAAATTATACGGAGGGTGAAGAGCAAAGGCCATGAGAAGAAGGAGATATCGTGAGCCGGTTTTTTCCGGCGGGTTTACCGCATTCTTGCTTGTACTTATACTTGCAGGCTGCGGCGCTATATTGTATGTGGTTATGAGCGGCGGCTTTGTGGATGGCATAGCCTCATTAAGGCCCAATGGGGGTTATGCTAATGAGGCGGGTGTTGAGGGCGGTCACGAGCCTAGCGAAACCGTCATGGAGGGAAATGCAGGTATAACAGATGAACGAGAAGCAGACTCCGGTCAGACCCCTGATGATTATACTCCAAGCGAAGGGGCCAGCGGCTTGCCAGACGATTATATAAATTTGCTTACCTATGTAGATAACTCTTTATTGCCGTGGTATTTGAAACTGGTTAACCGCTACAATTTTCTGGATTATTATTTTTATCCGCAGTTGGTAGCGGTTGGTGGCGGGCATCAGTTTGACGCACGGGCTTATAGGGCGCTTTTGGATATGTTGGAATCTGCCAGAAATTATGGGTTGGACCCTATTATTGTATCGTCGTTTAGGTCGGTTTCTCGGCAGACATATCTGTTTAACAGGCAGGTGCAAAGGCATATAGATGCGGGCTACACCGAAGAAGAAGCCTTCGAGGCGGCCAGGCGGGTAGTGGCTTACCCCGGCACCAGCGAGCATAACCTGGGGCTTGCGGTGGATATTGTATCCAACAGTTACCACGGGCTTACTGCCCGGCAAGCGGAAACACCCGAAGGGGTATGGCTTCAAGAGAACAGCTATAGATACGGGTTTGTTTTACGATACCCGTATTATCATCAGCATATTACCAATATAATTTTCGAGCCATGGCACTTTAGGTATGTTGGGGTAACTGCGGCCACGGAAATGTTTGAACGTGGGCTGGTGCTGGAAGAGTTTGTGAGTGAGTTGTTGGCATAGTAGATTTGCACGAAGAGGCGGGTCTAATGATTACTCTAAAAAATATTAACAAAACCTTCCGCATAGCAAAGCGGCAGGCCGGTTTTGGCAGCGCCTTAAAGGCGCTTTTTTCGCGTGAATATGAGCATATCCGCGCCTTAAAAGATATCAGCTTTACCGTAGCTGACGGCGAAATGGTAGGTTATATAGGCCCTAACGGCGCAGGCAAAAGTACAACAATCAAGATAATGTGCGGAGTATTAACACCGGATGGCGGTACATGTGAAATAAACGGGCGTACCCCATGGAAGAACCGCGTCGCACATGTACGGGAAATTGGTGTGGTATTCGGCCAGCGCAGCCAGTTATGGTGGGATGTGCCGGTCATAGACAGCTTTGAACTGATACGGGACATATACAAAACCGACCAGGCCGCATATAAACGCAACCTGGATGATCTTGTGGAGTTGTTAGAATTATCCGAGATTCTTAAAACCCCGGCCCGAAGCTTAAGTTTAGGCCAGCGTATGCGCTGCGAGATTGTGGCGTCACTTTTACATGACCCGAAGATACTGTTTTTGGACGAGCCTACCATTGGCCTTGATGCGGTTTCAAAGCTGGCGGTAAGGCAGTTTATTAAAACCCTTAACACAGAGCGGGGGACAACGGTTTTACTAACAACCCATGATATGCAGGATATAGAAGCCCTAACCGAGCGGATAATCCTGATAGGCAAAGGCCAGATACTGCTTGACGGGAGCCTTGCCCAGCTAAAAAAAGAAGCCCCGGAAGGGGCCAACGCGGAAGAAATGGTTGCTGCTTTGTATAAGGAGTATGATATTTAATAGAATATGGTGAACCTATGAATATAAAAATGATTATCACAGACCTTGACCGTACACTCCTAAGAACCGATAAAACTATATCCGGCTATACTATGGATATTTTGCGCCGTTTGCGTGCAAAGGGACTGCGGCTGGTATTTGCCACGGCGCGGCCAATGCGTACGGTTACACAGTTCTTAGGCGACATTCCAACAGACGCGCTAATTTTGCATAACGGCGCAGTTATATACGCAGGGGATAAGCTGCTTGCCCGTTACGGTATAGACGCAGTGGTAAAAGACCGTATATTGAAAACACTAAACCGGGATTACCCAGGCACCACTATATCTGTAGAAATTGATGATGTAAACTATGCAAATTTTGATATGAAAATAGAATGGGATTATGACGAAGGCGTGATAAGCGATTTTACCAACCTGCCTAATAAACCAGCCGATAAAATTATTGTAGGGGTGTCTTCCCATGAGGATATCTCCCGGTTTGGGGCCTATTTGCCCGATGATTTATACATACAGATGTGCGACGGCAAGCTGGGTTTAATCATGCATAAACACGCAACAAAATGTACGGCAGTAGGGGATGTGTGCGCACATTTTTGCATACCCACAGCCCAGGCCATTGCTTTTGGTGATGATTATAATGATATAACCATGCTGCAAACATGCGGTATCGGCGTTGCCGTTGCCAACGCGATAGATGAGGTAAAGGCCTGTGCCGATGTCATTTGCGCATCCAATGATGATGACGGAGTGGCTAAATGGCTGGAGGCACATCTGCTATAAATTGACAAAGACCTTCGATGGGAGCATTCATCACAATGAAGAGTATTTTAACAATCAACTTCAAACCCTACCGCGCACTGTTCCGCATACGCTTCACCAACAGCCTGCAATACCGGGCAGCGGCCTTTGCGGGGCTTGCAACTCAGTTTTCATTTGGGCTTATGTTTATTTTGGCATTTGCCGCCTTCTACCGCTCTAATCCTTATTCCTTCCCTATGACATTTCAGCAAACAGTAACATATATCTGGTTACAACAGGCATTTCTTGCCCTGTTCTTTATATGGTTCTACGAATACCGCATATTTGAATCTATCGAAAGCGGCTCTATTGCTTACGAAATGGTGCGGCCTATGGATTTATATAGCCGCTGGTTTAGCATGACTGCCGCCAACCGTGTAGCGCGGACTTTATTACGCTCGGCACCTTTGATTGCGGCGGCTCTTATTTTGCCGCACCCTTTTAGGCTGGTTATACCTTTTGATATTGCACGGCTTGGGTTGTTTCTTATTAGTATGGCGCTAACCCTTGGGGTGGTGCTTTCGTTTTCAATGCTTGTTTATATCTCGTCTTTTTACACTATTAACAGTGCGGGTACGCGGCTTATGGCAGCGGTGGCCTCGGACTTTTTGGCCGGCGGAACCATCCCGATACCCTTTTTCCCCGATACCTTTAGGACAATTGTAGAACTTTTGCCCTTCGGCTCTATGCAGAATATGCCCCTGCTTATTTTTAGTGGGCATATTTATGGTACTGCGGCTTTTAGGGGTATTGGCCTTCAGATGTTTTGGGTTGTGGCGCTAATTATTATTGGGCGGTTTTGGATGAGCCGGGCTTTAAAGCGGGTTGTTGCCCAGGGAGGCTAGTTGTATGAGACTTTATGCTAAGTTTTTTTCAATGCATCTTAAAAGCCAAATGCAGTATAAGACCTCGTTTGCCTTTACATTTATTGGGCAGTTTTTTGTGGCATTTTCTGTGTTTATGGGTATAAACTTCTTGTTTATGCGATTTGATGCGGTAGATGACTTCACGCGACAAGAGGTAATGCTAGGCTTTGCGGTGATGCTCTTGGCCTTTTCCCTTGCGGAGACGGTTGCCCGGGGTTTTGACCTGTTTCCCATGATTTTGGGCAACGGAACCTTTGATAGGGCGTTGGTTCGGCCACGGAATATTATTTTTCAGGTGCTTGCAGGCACTATAGAATTTACCCGTTTAGGCCGCGCCCTGCAGGCGGTTGTTGTTTTCATATACATTATACCCCGCAGCGGCATAGTATGGACGTGGGATAAAATCCTCACCCTTTGCCTTATGGTTATCTGTGGCAGCCTTTTATTCTTCGGGCTTTTTCTTATATATGCGGCGATTTCATTTTTTACGGTAGAAGGCTTGGAGTTTATGAGTATTTTCACAGACGGCGGGCGGGAGCATGGCCGCTTGCCCTTTTCGGTATATGGTGAGAATGTGCTGCGGTTTTTAACCTTTGTAATACCACTTGCATTGGTGCAGTATTATCCTCTATTGTACATTCTGGGGCGGGAGGAGAGTATGTTCTTTGCCTTTACCCCCATGTTTTCGTTATTGTTTTTGCTGCCTTGTTACGGCTTTTTTAGGTTTGGGCTAAGCCGTTATAAGTCTACCGGGTCGTAAGGATTTACGCCGTTTTCATTACATGATATAGTCACCGGAAATTGGGTTGTTAATGCTGAATGGGGGACTGGAAATGCGTTCTAAACTAGTTTATGCTGCCTTGCTTACGCTGATAATTGGATTAATACTTACAGCTTGCGGAGCAAACAATGAAAATCCCGGGCCAACGGAATATGAGGCCGAACCATACACTATAAATACATACGGCGATTCACCGTTAGCCTCGGTTGGGATATTAAGGGCTGCACCCATGATAGCCTCTCCCCTTCAGCCTCTTGAGGGTTATATTGGGTTTCCGTCGCTTCACATTGTGTCTGATTATGACCCATTTGCGGTAGCACGGAGTTTTTGGCATAACGGGGTTGTAACATTATGGGGGGCAGACGAAACGTATAATTTCAATAATGCCGCCGTTAGCATACGCGGCCGCGGCAATACAGCATGGAGTTCTGAAAAAATGCCATTGCAGCTACGTTTTCCTGAGCCCCGTACCATGTTTGGCAGTGAATACGCCCACAGAGAATGGATTCTGCTGGCAAACCTTTTTGACCCGGCCCTTACCCGAAACCACAATGCACTATACCTGTCAAGCTTGTTGGAAAACCTGGATTTTACACCTTGGGCTCAGTTTGTTCATTTATATGTAAACGGGGAGTATATGGGGCTTTACCAGTTAACCGATGATAAAACCCCGGCCCCGGGCCGTGGGCCGTTAGTTTTTGACCCGGACCCGGCCATAAGCGAGTTTATGTTTGAAATGGACAGCCGTTTGCTAGATGGGCCGGCTGCTGGCCTTGACCCGAACCTGGATTTCTTTACTGCTGGGGTAGGGGAGGAAGAGCGGGCATATTACATCCATTTCCCCATGCATTCTAATTGGGATGGTCATTTGGAATACCTGCGGGGCCATATCCGGTATGTAGACGATATAATCCGCTCCAGGGGCTTTGAGGCCATTGCCCAAGTCATAGATATCCCTTCGTTTTTGGATTTTTTTCTTGTACAGGAATTTATGAAAAACGCAGATGTTGGCGTATATAACGTTTTTATGAGCTTGCGCGGTCAAGGGGAGGAGCGCCGGGTCTACTTTGGCCCGGTATGGGATTTTGACCGTTCGGCAGGTAATGCCATTTATTTAGCTGATTATACGCATGTACACGCTGCGGTACACAATAATTGGTTTAGGCATTTACTATCAACACCAGAGATATTTGCCATGGCCGGTGAGCGATGGCTTCAAATAAAAGACGGCCTCATCCGCCAAATGATTGATAATGCAGCCTACATAACCACGAGTTATGAGGCATCCTTCCTTAGAAACTTTGAACGGCATAGTATCCTAGGCGCGAGCCCGGAACCGGATTGGTTTGCAGTGATACCCCAGCAAATAAGGGAAATTGGCACCTTTTACGGCCAGATTGAATATTTATTAGATTGGTATGAAAAGCGGGTTTACGGCCTTACTGCGTTCTTCGATGGTAGATATAACTGGCTTAACCAGTGGTGGGATGATATCGCAGCCCAAGAAACCACAGTGCCCCTGCCAAGCCTGCATCTAACAACCTATTACGACCCTTTTACCGTTGAAAGAAACTTTTGGCATAACGGCACAGCTTTCGTTTCCGGTGCCGCGCTGGAGCAAAACTTTGACCCGGCGGGGGTACGTATTAGAGGGCGAGGCAACTCCACCTGGCGGAACGGTGAAGATAAAAGGCCCCTAAGAATCAGGTTTGATGAGGCCAGGCCCATGCTGGGTTCCCCCTATGCAGCAACAGATTGGATACTTCTTGCCAACCATTTTGACCGTACGTTACTGCGCAATTATACCGCGCTTAATTTGGGCAGTGCGCTGGGTGGCTTAGACTTTACCCCTGTACCGCGACATGTACACCTATACGTAAACGGTGAATACATGGGGGTATACCTGCTTACAGATGAACGGGACATAGGTCCAGGCAGGATGCAGCTGGAATGGAACGAGGACCCGGCTGTAAGCGGCTTCTTTTTAGAGTTGGACGCCCGTGCACCCGATAGCGGCATATTAGACGAAACATTCATAATGGTAAACGGTTTGCCATACGATTTGCGCTGGCCGGATAATTTAAGCACTTATCATGTAGACTATGTACGGGACTATCTTATTGCTGTATGCCATGCGATACGCACTCAGGGTTTCGATGATATCCTGGCATTGATAGACTTAGACTCCTTCGTGGATTTTTATATCGTGCAGGAATTTTTTAAGGATGTAGACGCCAGGGACCTAAGCATATTTATGTATATTACCGGTACCGGCGACGAACGCAGGCTTTTTAAAGGCCCTATATGGGATTTCGACCTTGCTATGGGGAATGCCTCGTACCAGCCCCTTGGGTATGGGCCGGAGGGCTTGTATGTGGCGATATTTAACTACTGGTACAGATACCTGATGAGAATGCCGGAGTTTTTTAATGCCGTGCAAACCAGATGGAACGAGATTGCAGATAGGGAAATCGCCCAAACCATAACACGTACCCGTGAAACCGCTGTCCGGTCCCGGCTTGAGTTTGAGCGAAACTTTGAGCGGCACCCGGAGGTTATGGGGCGGGAACAAATGCCCACCCCACAAGATATATTAGAGATTGATTACTTCATGGGCCATGTAGAGCATTTGCTTAACTGGCTGGAAACCCGCGCAAGCTGGCTGGATGATTTCCTTAACAGCGGGCTGTCGGAGTTTGACCATATGTGGGTGTTGGTTGAATACCATGCGTATCATCGCCCTATAAGTATTGATATAAACGGCGAGGCCCATAACCTTAATATTACACCCATAAACCTGCAAAACCGGATAATGCTTCCTGTTGAAGAAATTGCTGATTTATTTGGCTTAACTGTAAGCTATCAACCCAATACACGTGCAGTTGTGCTAACCCGGGATGATACTATAATCACTCATAGGGTAGGTGACTTATTTATCACGGTTAATTGGGAGCGGGTGGACATTGGTGTGCCTTCGTCTTTATACATCCGCGATTATTTATTTATCCCACTTAGAGCAATTGCAGAAGCCCTTGGTTATGAAATTCACTGGAACAGACTTACTCGTACGGTTCTTATTAATTCGCCTTAAAAGGGAGTGCTGTATGAATCGAATTGGTACGTATTTGCGGCGTATAGGCTATCATGGCAATGCAAGGGTGAGTTTTGCAACCCTTCATGATTTGCAACGCTTGCATTTGCAGTCCGTTCCCTATGAAAACTTGGATATTATGCGGGGCGTGCCTATATCACTTAAAATTGAGGATTTATACGAGAAAATTGTGCTTCGCAGGCGAGGCGGTTATTGCTTTGAGTTAAACGCGCTGTTTGCGTGGCTGCTTAAGAATTTGGGTTTTGCTGTAACAGATTATATGTCTCGCTTCCTTCGGGACGAAGCAGAAATGCCCATGCGGCGGCATAGGGTACTTTGTGTTGCCTGCGAAGGCGCAGAGTATATATGCGACGTTGGGGTAGGGGGTGTAATACCGCGCAAACCTTTGCCTCTGGATATTGGAAAGCTGAGCGAGCAAAACGGTGAAAAATACATATTAAAGGAAGACGATTTCCTGGGAAATGTGCTATGGGAATGGCGGCATGATTCTTGGCGTAAAATATATGCGTTTACACGGGAACCTCAGTTGGAGCAGGATTTTACAGCCATATCATATTACTGCGAAGCCCACCAGGATTCATTTTTCAAGACCCAGGATATGGTGCATATTTTTACTGAAACCGGCCGTAAATCTGTAGCGGGCAGGGAGGTAAAATATTTTACACCTGAGGGCGTGAATGTGTTTAAGCCCACTACCACTGCTGCTTATCATGAACTTTTGATGGTGCATTTTGGGATTAAACTATAGAGTTAGCGCTTAGGCTTTCAATGTCGTATAATGGTGCATAATAAAATACCTACCCACCCGGTTTTGATGATACCGATAAAGGCTTATTTGGGTTTTGATACAAATGGACAAGCTTTTTTCCGGTTTTGATGATACCGATAAAAGCGATTTTCATGCTAGGGTAGGTGATGAAACAGCCCGTATGGGCCGACAGGAGGAAACATTTAAATGAAGTTAGACAGCAGGTTAGTTTTTGCACTGGTTATACTGTGTACGATAGGGCTTTACACCCTATTGGTATTTGGCATAGGCCAAAACGGCACCATGGGCATTGCCAACATACGCCAGGGGTTGGACTTGATGGGCGGCGTAAGCATACTTTACGAAGCCGACCATCCAAACCCCAGCACAGAGGATATGAACGCGGCCAATAACATGCTTAGGGACCGTTTGGACAGACGAGGCTATACAGAGGCAACATCTGTAATAGAAGGCAACCGCCAAATAAGGGTAGAAATACCAGGAGTAGACGACCCGGCGGCAGCGGTAGCCGAGATAGGCCAAACGGCACTATTAACGTTTCGGGATAGACATGGGAACATTCATTTAACCGGCAACGAAGTGGCCAATGCCCGTAGCGAACTGGTTCAGCAGCACCAGGGCGGCCCGGCAGAAAGGATTGTGTCGCTGGAGTTTACCAACCTTGGCTCTACACTTTTTGCGGATGCTACCCGGGCCAATTTAGGTCAACAGCTTTATATATACATGGATGATGTTCAAATAAGCGCCCCTGTTGTTCAAAGTGTGATAACTGCCGGGATTGCAACAATCTCGGGCAATTTTACACGGGAAAGTGCGGATTTATTAGCGTCTCAAATACGGGCAGGTTCACTGCCTTTTAGTCTTGATGTTATAAGCGACAGCCTAATAGGTGCAAGGCTTGGTGCCGAAGCACTTAGGACAAGCATAATAGCCGGTATTATCGGCCTTGCGCTGGTGCTTGTATTTATGGCGCTGGTGTACCGCACCATGGGCCTGTGCGCTAACCTTGCGCTTGTTATTTATGTGGCGCTGGTGCTGTTGATGCTTAGCGGGCTTA
>Ga0123355_10000668_pt1 | contig 46503 bp, 36 predicted proteins | sample TergutEmb28metaG_3_FD_89872 | JGI IMG/M metagenome (GOLD analysis project Ga0123355, IMG submission 89872) | Embiratermes neotenicus P1 segment gut microbial communities from Petit-Saut dam, French Guiana - Emb289 P1 | ecosystem: Host-associated > Arthropoda: Insects > Digestive system > Gut ...
GTATTCAGCCTTGAAGGCCGGGCTTGGCAGGAACCAGAGCCCAGTCATGTGACCGGTATGGCTCTGGCACACTGCATCCTGGGAAAGTTCTTGGGGGTAGTTTGCCATTGCTTTCCCCCACCTATAGACGTTCCCACTTTAGCTGCCAGGTGCTTCCGTCCACAACGACGCAAGAGATCCTATCAGCAAAAGGTGGAACTGTGGGCAAGAAATATGTCCGGTAGTAATTTTGCCTACATTCCAACTTCCACGTAAATTTAGGGATCTTTTACATGCCACAAATCTACGACATGGGACCGACGGCATTACTTCCCCTCCGAAGGAAAATCCGACGGCTTTGACCGGGTTTGAACCCGCAAACTTGGGTACTAAAGGCCAGCACGTTACCCCTAGACCACCGAAGCCGTCGAGAGAATTCATTACAGGTTCAAAAATAGCTCACTTAGTCCACTGATGTATCACTATTTGTGCACACAGTCACAAGCACAATGAAGCACTTGTCACTTCTTGGCACATTCCACAATAATGTAGAAGTGGATATGGCTGTTTGTGGATGGCTGTGAATGCAACAAGCCAATTTCTACCACGAGCACAATTTGTAGATTTTTGACAAGATGGAGCAAATTAATCAGTATGTTAAAAAATTATGTTATTTCAGTGGCATAAGTGAACTACGTGTAACATTGCGATCACTTCTTGTTTAATTTTCATCACCCAGGGAACCTTACTTATTGAACACGATTCACAGATTGTCTACAAATATCTTGAATTCCTGCATTTCCCTCGAACATTGTGACAAATTTGCTCAAGTATTCAAACTTAGAGGTACAATTATATGTGCAGGTAATTGAATCACAAACAGGGTTTGTGTTCCTGTTTTACTGTGGTGCCAAAGAAGACAAAGTTCTGTTTTTTAAACAACTGTGAATTATTCACAACACATGACTATACTTTACAATGCTACCAAAATTACATAAATCATGGTCACTTATCAATTCAGACTACATATTAACCAGCTTATAGACTTGATCATTGGGTGGTGTAAAATAAATTTGTAGTGAGAATGTAAAATGAAACTGAAAGGAATTCATTGGCATAATGAAAGTGCTTAAAGAAGAGAAGGTACTTGCAGCTGACTGCATCTAACATGCTTGGGTCTTCTTAGGCTGAAGAGAGAAAGGTTTCTGATTTAATGTTGACACCTGTCACAAGGTCCATTCGTTGTCCAGAATAAGGTTAATTTCCTGGTCAGTATCATAATAAATGGTAGATAAAACTTTAAGGAATGAATAATACTTAAGATAAGAAGCAAAAATTGCTCATGTAATTGGAAACAAGGATTGGAATCACATCCACACACACACACTCTGTAATGCAACACTTCCACAGTAATTTAAAAGTTGTGGCTGCCACATACATTGGTAAAAGCACACAGCAAATGTCATATCTCTGCATTATCTGTCATGTCTGCAGAAGAACACAGATGGTTTCATTCACATTTGGTCCCAAAGTTTCTGACAGACAGATGAACAATACTTATGACAAAACATGTGATTACAGACAACATGGAGTATCGGAATGTTGTGGAAAAGGAATTCCTGTTCCAGACAATAAACAATGGAGCTTTCTCTGTAGACACTTTCTTCTTCATCAGGTGGGTAACCAGTTGCATCAGTATCTATTTACATATCTGTATACATATCTGTACCTATATCTATATACATATCTGTACCTATATCTATATCTGTATACATATCTGTACCTATATCCATATACATATCTGTACCTATATCTATATCTGTATACATATCTGTACCTATATCTATATACATATCTGTATCTATATCTATATCTGTATACATATCTGTACCTATATCTATATCTGTACACATATTTGTACCTATATCTATATCTGTATGCATATCTGTACCTATATCTATATGATTGAAGCTGTTGTCACCTTCCATTACTTTTCCAAGGTCTTTATTTCAAGTGTTGTGGAGCACTACAAGTCCCAGGTCAAGTTCTGAAAAAGAAAATTAGTCTTAATTAATGTATGATCAATTGACCATCCCTGTCCTGCTTTGCATAGTCTGTCTTTTCATACAGTAATAACACTGTAGTTACCATCACAGTGTTGTGCGTGAAACAGCGAGTCTACAGGGGTACCAGGGATGTGAATCCATAATTTTTGTCATAAATCTGAAAGAAAAAGATCACCTGTAGACTAAGGCACACGCTGAGGATAGCACTGAAATGGATTTTAAAGAAATATAATGGAAGATGTGGGATGAATTCATTTGGCTGTTGGTAGGTCCAAGCAGCACACTTTTCTGAATACAGTAATTTGGGGAATTCCTTGACTGGCTGAGCAACTGCAAACTTCTCAAAAAGGAATATGTGTCATGAAGTTTGTTCATTAGACTATGATGCCCCAACTAGTTTCACTCCCCAGTGTATATGGTTAATTTAATGACAATGTCAGTAGCTCAGATGCACTCAGTAATATGGCATTTGGTAAATAAAGATTTCCACAGATGTGACAGTGACCTCCCTTGAGGAACTGCCACTGCAGAGCAACAGAACACTTGTACAGATAACTGATCAAAGGGCTGCAATTTCAAGATGATCTTTCATAAAATAGCAAGTGTTGCTCACTGCACTGGTATGTCTAGTGTCCAGCTGTGTCATAGACAGGTAACACTAAAACATCTGACAAGAAATGAAAATGAGTCTAATTTCATGCAAAACTTGACAAAGGAAATATTTCAGTTTTGCGTAATGTTGAGTATTCATACCGTGGTCTGCCAGACTGTGACAGTGTGTCTACCACAACACCATGCCTCCATCTTCTGGTTCGAAATCATATTCATCATTGTTATTGGCCCAGACTGCACCCTGTCTGCTCCTCCCCTACCATGCATATTAGCAATTGCCTTCCTATAAAACTGACATCCAAACATTTAAAGATCAAGATATATAGAACCATAATTTTGCCTTTTCCTCACCTTAAGCATTTCTACCTTGGAGAATGAAGCAATGTAACAACCTTCAAGGCTAACACTTGTAGTGTCCAGAAGGCAACAACTAGGAAAAGTACAGTTCTATAAAGTGACATTTGTACACATATTATGCTCATAATATGCTGGGAGGCAAGAGAAGGCAAGGCAAAAAGTTAGGGAAATCAAAGCCAAAAACTGGGAAATGTGGAAAGTCCTTTGAATGACCATTAGCACAGAGAACCTAGTGGTGTAGAGTGCTGAAGATAGAGGGATTTTGCCCTGTCCACTCCCCTTAGCAGTGTGAATATTAAAAAAAATGCAACACTCAAGAACCTGCACTACATACATGTACTGCTGCAATAATGTGAAGACAACGTGCTGGCAGCTGTCCTACCATCAGCGGTAGCTGGGTCTACCTGACAGAAGTTTGAACATTCTACAACTCTGCTGAGACCAAGACCCACGCACCGTCACAATGACAGCGCTAGAGGCTTCTCCCCTTCTTCTTTCCATGTTCTCATACACCTTCTATTCCATGTAAACCAGCTCAAAATGCTAGTCACTGTCAAATACCATCATATGTTGATCACCGCCAACATTTGTGCAAACAGAATGGCTACAGGAATGGAGAAGAATACAGGCAACTAAGCTGTAATAGGAAATGTAACAGCTCAAGGAAGACAAGGAAGGGGTTGATCCATTACACTTATTGTCACAATTTCAATCTCTAGGCATGAATTATAACAGCATTTTTCTTTTTAAGTATGTGTGTCATTTAGTCATTCTGTACATTGCTAAGTTTCTATAACACTGATGACAGATATATATATATATATATATATATATAAAACACTGGTGAAATGATACTGACAGAGGAAACTGAAGTACTTGGAGGAAAAACCTGTCTCTGTTCACCTTTGTCCATCACAAATCCTACATGGACTGGCTTGGAACTGAACACGGGCCTTCTCAGTGACAGGCTGCAACTAACTGCCAGAGCCATGACATGGCCATTTAACAATAAAGTTAGGTGGAAGAGGATTTCTGATAAAGTGAATAAGATAGAGCCATGTGAATCCGCATGTTCTACCTCCATCATGATTCTTACATTGCAGTGGCCTCCTGGTGTCATTCCTGTACTTCCGCACAGTGACCAAGTTTGACATGACGCAGGTGACGGGCACCACTGGCTTCCGGCATGGCGTGATACAGTACTTGGGGCTAATGAGTTACCGCTATGGCAGGTAGGAAGGCATTCGTGGGCATGCAACCGAAGCTCCATGCATTCTGGAACTTGTCATTATATAAAGATGCCTTGTTATATTCACACAGTCAGCAATCATATCCCTGGAAACAGCATGCACAGTGTTGTGTAGGTGAACGGTTCTGTGCAGGAGAACAGCGGCATCACTATACATCTAGTCCAGCTGTCCATCACACTAGCCAGACATTATTTCTATAGCAAAACAAACAAGATGCACCAATGTATCAAATTTATTTTATTTTAAAATGACACTCTGCATGTTTCGGACGGTCTTTCCGTCCATAATCAGGAGTTCAAGAATGTACATACAGCAACAGGCATCTGTTTGACAGCTGTATGTACATTCTTGAACTCCTGATGATGGACGGAAAGACCGTCCGAAACATGTAGAGTGTCATTTTAAAATAAAATAAATTTTATACATTGGTGAATCTTGTTGGTTTTACTATAGAAATAATATTACGATGCACGGCCCTGTGAACGTCAAGATGCACACTTTTTTTCCTCTATTTGTTCCAGTTATGCCGTCCTCTACATGTTTCGAACAAACAAGTCCAACATCAGGAGGTTACTTCTGTACAAGCAGCATATAGCTTTCTCCATGCACGTGTATGATGTCCAGTCGCTAACACATTCCAATGATGACGTGTTTGTTCGAAACATGTAAAGGACAGTCTAACTGAAACCAATAAAGGAAATAAAGTGTGCGTCTTGTTGGTCTTGCTCACAATTATGTCAAACTTTGTTTATGAAACAGATAGAGATACTGTGCCACAGCAGCTATTTACTGTTTGCAGTGATATATATAACAGTCCAAATGGTAAAATTTACCGTCTTCTGGGATGTGGCACTCAACAGTTCAGAGAAACATGGTCATAACATTTTCTACTCTGCAGCATCACATCCCAGAAGAATATCACTTTAATTCAGAAACAAACTGCCTCCAACCATCTCTCACTCACACCCCCAATTGACAAAAATATGCCTTCACTTGGCTTTCCTCTGTCTGTGATCCTTATAAGGACCCTCTTGTAGCTTCAGTTTCATGCTGGGTCCTTCAGGATCCAGGTCCTTAAATCGTTGCCTCTTTCAGATCCCACTGACATACTTGCGGTCCCTTTCATCTTCGTCATCCCTGTATGGGAATGGTCAGTCCCCCAATTGCAAAATTTGAGGTTCACATGTCAGTGTTCGTGAAGATTCAAGTCATCTGGGATATGAAAATGAGTCATTAGGTGAGTACTTTCTGACCTTTACAAAAGGATTATCATCTTCAGGGTAAAACAGTCCAAGATGAAAGGCACCAGAAGCTTTCAAAACGACAGGAATTTCTCAACAGTATGGTGGCACATCCCATAAGACAGCAACACCAGTACAAGAGCCTAAAATTTGGAATCCCATTCAGCTGTCTACATGCTGCGTGGCACATCTCAGAGTCCAGCACTGTACTTGGTCTACATGTTGCAGGCTTACTGCACCGTATCTGTTTGTGCTTGGTGTCGTGGAGGTAACAATGAAGTGGTTCTACTACAACTCAGTATTCGAGCCACCCACCGACGATCACATTAACTGCCCAAACTACTGGTGGAGGAATGCCATGTACATAAACACCCTGTTCCCCGTTCAGGACATGGTGAGTTACATTTGTATATGGCATGAAACTGTTCATATATACAATGCAAGCTTTTGTATAGTATTTAGTACATCATCTCAGTACACTAGAGGTCTGTTTGGCTGAGTCACAACAGACTCTGCATTTATTTTGTTGTGGTTTAAAGGAATAACTAAGTCACCTACATATCTAGTATGGAATACAATGGTGTTATCTCCAAAGCTATGTTCAAGTAGGCTGCAGAAAGAATTCTGTTGTTAGTCCTGACACATGTGAGCCCATGGCAACTCCCTGTTGAGGTTTATCAGAATTTTTGTATTAAAAATAATTTTCAGTACCAGTGCATGTAGACGATATTGTATTAATTATCATGGTATGTGCTGTAATAAACAACTCAAATGATATGGCCTCAACAAGAAGCACACTTAATGAATAACAAACCGGAATGGATGCGGAAATAAGCAGCTGTGTCTCAGGTTCAGGTACTGTTCTGGTATTTGAATACAAGGACTTAGGAAAACACCACAACACATCATATGGCTAGTGTCCCACTCAAGATTCGAACTGGCCACCTTCTGAATATAAGTCTGCATGGTTACCACTTGAGTTGACTTCGTATATATCACAGCGAACTGTCTGCAGCTATTCAGCAACATGCTGCATTTGCAATATTTGGACACTGACAGTTTTCAGTAATTGAGGTAAAAGATATAGAAAGACTTGCACGAAGCTTCTCAGGTTATGGAATAACAATGTTTCATTTGGGTTCTGTTGCAGTGCATGTTGTGGAGCTGGTACTTGGCAGATGACACACAGTTCTATGTGCTGGGCTGCTTGCTTCTCATTCTAGCTGTCAGGTCAGTGCTGGACAATTATGTCACAAGAAGTGTCAGTGTAGCATTGGCAAAGTGCAGAACACTTGCCAAATTGTGTCACTAGGGTTATAGCTCCTGATGTTTCGAAGCATCTTGTTATTATGTGACAATGAAGAAGATGGTGTAGCAATTCAGAAACTATGATGCCCATGACACACTGTAGCATCACCCTCCCACCATCAAGGCCCGGGATCAAACCCAGGCCAGTCTGTGTGGCAGGTACAGTGGACAAAGTAACACTGGGGTAGGTTTCTGAGTACTTCAGTTCTCCCCCATCAGTACAATTGCAACAAAGTTCCATACTAATTCATTTGTCTATCAGATGCCACATACTCGTAATCCCAGCAACTGACAGCATCAGTACAAAACACACTTCAAAGAACAATGTAACCTCCCAAAAGAATGGAATCTTCAGCAACTGACTGCAATAATCCAAAATCTCACACGCAAGACACTTCTTCTTGTGTTTCAGTTATTTCCGCATCACAGCCGTGCTCACCGGCATCTTTCTCATCAGCAGCTGGATCACCACTGCGTTCATCGCATACAACAACAAGCACAACCCAAGGTATGACATGCGCATACTGTGTACTGACATTAACCAAATGACTGCCGCCTGCTCCATAATGTCCAAATGTCTTTATGCCAGAACACATCCACTAGTTGCATGCAGGTTCTGTGAGACTGTGCCCACTATGACAACAGTCATCAGCATCTATGAGAAGTGTCTCAACACAGCAAAATGAGACAAAATGCACAAATAGTCACAACAGAAATGTGTTAATTATTACAGACATGGAAATGATAGTAGTGTTGAAGTTAATAACAATACAAATCTACAGAAGATCACAGTAATGAGCACTGCACACATCATTCGTAAAGTGCTGGGGTAAAATGCTTTGATCTCTTGTTGAGATATGGACTTATCAGAGGACCACCACCTGAAAACTAACAGGTGATAATAAAATTATATTAATAATAATAATTGTCATCATCATCACCACCACCATAAATATCAGCAGGGTATAAGCTAATACATGGCCCATCCCGTCTTCATGGGTATTGGTCTCTCCAGCTTCTCATCAGTCAACCATTTTTTTCTACTGCTTGGAAATATTCATACACTAACTTGGAAACTCATAAATGGTTCATTCTTAATGTATGCTGTGCCAACTTGGTTTTATAATCCACAACAAACTGTGTATATTCGGTTCTTAACTTGCTTCTTGATTTCCTCTTTGGTCATGTACTGCAAATTCGGCAACTGGCTTCAACAGTTTCATCTCTGCTGTCTCAGTTCTCCTTCCATGATGTTTCAGTGAAGTCCAATTTTCACACCCAGATAGCAGCACTGGTATTGCCATTATCTTACATAATTTCAGCAGTGTTCTGTATTGGAGATAAGGCGGCCGGTGCGTGAAATTAACCACTCACATTCAACTAGTGCCAAAAATGAGTGGCACCATATATTTATGCCTCCTATTTGCCTCCATGGCATGGACAGGGAAGACCTGACCTTCATTTTTATATTTTACTGATACAATATATCTCAAGTAATTACATTCTTTTAATTTTTATATATGACATCCCATTGTGTTTAATAACTTACAAGGTAAACAAATTGTTTAGAGTTGCTGTCAAACACAACAACAGTATTTGACATTCAGGTAACCGTGCATCGTGATAAATTCTTATAATAACAACAATAAGATGAACTAATTTCTCAAATTTATTTTTGGAATAAAACTACATGTTTCAGACAGCTCCTCTGTCCATCGTCAGGAGTTTTTCACTGTACATACAGCAATACGCACAGGTTTGCTCGCAAGCTATCAGGAAACCTGTATGCATTGCTGTGTGTACAGTGATAAACTCCTGACGATGGACAGAGAAACTGTCTGAAACATGTAGAGTTTTATTCCAAAAATAAATTTGAAAAATCAGTGCATCTAGTTGGTTTTATTACAAGAATACAACAATAGTAATAACTAAATGCACTATTGTCATGTTTGAAGGCAACTAAAACCAGTTTGTTTACCTTATAAATTCTTTTATTTGCTCAGTTACTCCACTGCAATAATTACTTTTCCTATAATGTGCTCACTTCCTTTAAATACCCATAAAATACCTAGCAGCACAAATATCACACTACATAGACGCTATTTTTCTTGTGTATTATGAAAAACATATTCAAATGAATTTAAAATAAAAGTTATTTATAATAATGAGCTTGTACTATTTGCTTACTGATTCCAAGATGCACATTTTTAATAAACTGAGGGTTGCTCAGCTGGTGAGAAATCTCCCTCTCATTTATGGTACAAAATGTTCATTACTGTGTGACATCCAAGTTTCAGATAACAATGCATATTAATACAGCTGTCTCAAAAGACATCACATTGTGTCACCTGGGAGACAGACTCAGGCAGTTGGTCACTGTTGGTCCTAGACCAGTCCACATGGGATTGCTGGTGGACAAAGTGACACTGAAACAGGTTTCTGTTCATTACTTCCGTTTTCCCTGTCAGTATCGGTCCACCAACGCTCCACACTCTTCATTCATTTGCTACTGAGACCATGTAACCTTAGCAAATGATGTCACTAAATAATACACTTAAAGGGCAAAGTTCAGAAGAGTTCGGTTTCAGCTTCGTGTTAATTAGAGACAGCGCCGTGCTGATATGAACCAAAATTAAATTAACCACACAAGTTCCCTCATAGTTTGCTGGGTAGTGTTGGAATTATACACACGTAAACCTCTCTACTTAGCAATTATACATAATTATACAATTATTACGCACTTTGTACAGTAACAATAAAACATGTTCCATAAGCTCGAAAGGAGATAACAAGGGTGTTGGAACATACAGGCACAGTAGTCAAGTGAAGCACTTGTTGATGGCAGCTGCCCAACTCTGACCACCTGTATGACGTTCACGTTGCAGCATGGATGACCCACTGGCCCTGTTTGACAAGATCTATGACAAGCCATGGACTCGCCTTGGGCCATACCTTGTGGGCATGGCAGTAGGATGGATCCTGTACAAGATGGACTGTAAGATCAAGATGAGCAAGGTGAGTGCAGCTGAGTCACGTGCATCTTCTGAATTCCTTGGCAACATTTTATAAACCATTTATAAACTTTCATAGTGAACACTAAGACATAACTAAAGTCTCACTATATTAATACACCAACCCATCAGCCACATATCGCACAATTTACACTAACCACCTAACACTCTACATGACCAACATAACATTTTATTCATCACAGTAAATAACACCTAATTAATGAAGTAGAAAAAAAGATACAACCTGAATACCAGTATTGAAAAAAATCGCATGCAACAACCAATATTAAATCATCTCCATGGATTTATAAAGCCAGATTAATCCAAAATGTGTATTGTCACATTATGTCTCCTTAACACACACTTCAGTGACATCCTACCAAATCATTGCGAAGATCGTATTTTACCAACGTGTTTGGATGAGTGCTCACGGCAAGTTGATGCGCCCAAAATCGAATGGTTAAATATGAGACTCCCTAAAGATGGCACTGTTGTGCGCCGAAACACATGACAGAATGTAATGTAACGTGATATGTACAATAGGTACATTAAATGTTGGTTTAGACGAAGACAATCAACGTGTCAATAGTTCACTTCTAAAGAAGTTTCTCTATTAAAATTCTGTGCTCTTCTCCTGTCTGCCAATCAAATTTCACATGTAGCCCACTGCAACACAGACTCAACCCTGGCTTTGTACGATGTGTTCAAACCTATCTCAGACAAACTGCCAGAAACAGAATTTTCTAAGTATCTCTGGTGAAGTAAACTTCCAGCCTGCATGTCTGAGTTACTCTTATCAACACCGAACGCCCTGAAACCACACATTTTTTCACCAATCGTGTCTTGTCAATGTCCATAATGCTACTTGTACTTGTGGTATAGGTCACTGTAGTGGTTGGCTGGACGCTGTGTATCGGGTGCCTGGGAGCACTAGTGTATGGACTGTACAACACACAGCTGGACCGCCTTCCCGCGGCCATCTACTCTTCACTCAGCCACACTGTCTGGGCCCTTGCCCTGTCCTGGATCGTAATTGCATGTTCCACAGGATATGGAGGTCAGTTCTGCAGATGCACAGTGCAACATATACAGCTGTCACAATACACTGAATACCAACAGCAATGGTCTTTGCTCTTCTGAGATGTGATGGAGTATCAATTAGTAGTTTGATACTGACATTTTGGGACAGCCTGTGGGTCCAATTTTCAAGAGTCACGCAGTCCAATGGACTACGAACCTACACCAAGTAACTTCTTGCTTCTACCACTATATTCCGCTCCAGTTCTCTCTGGTCAATGTCAACCAGCCCAAAGCACTAGTTGCTAGAACTTATCATTACCACCATTGCCAAAAAATGATCACATTGCTGTAGGGCAATAAGGGGAGCAATAGCAGCTGAAGAAGGCAAATCCATGCGACTTCTTTCCACAGTCTCTACTCCCATAAATATTAAACCAATGTCAACATTGCAGGTTATGTGAATAAGCTACTGTCAGCATCATTCCTGTATCCATTCAGCAGGGTGACATACTGTGCCTACCTCGTGCATCCCATTATGATAAGAATTGTGGCCATGAGATTGGACAGCCCCATGCATCTGAGTCTGGAGATTATGGTACGTACACAACTTTTTATTTTACCCAAACAGAACTTGATTATCTGTGCCACTGACTAGGAATATAATTTTCTTGCCGTTAAGATAAAGTGAATGCATAATTCTAATTGCGGTTCTCATAGCAGCGTTGCTGAAGATCCAGGTCTTCTGGGATGTGATGCTGTGTTGTTTGGTGTGGGGTGAGTAGCTCCAAGTGTCTGGATAGACCATTTGCCCCTGAAGCTGAAGGCACTATGATCCTCCAAAACATCACGAAACACTTTCCCAACACAGCAGATCACATCCCGAAAGGGTTCCTCCTTCATATTTTAACTATCTTAGGTCGAGATGCTGGCGAAGCTGCATACATTATTGCATTGGGAAGGTGAGTTGTTATCACTGCCCTTTGCCACTGGCCATCATGTAGCTGACCTATTTAGAGCCTGAAGGTTCACAGTCAAGTTTTATGAACCCACTATGGGTCTCTGTACTCAGCCAGTTCAATCGAATTTATGTCAGGGATGGGAGTAGACATGTCCTAGGCATAACAAAAACAACTGTACACTCAAGAACTAGAAGACTACGCGCTACAAATTGCAAAAGGTTCAGCCAGCAAATATGGTTCAGCATGCGCAGTGAGCACAGCTCACGGTGTACACAGTACACACAGTCAAGGTCTCCACACAGGGCATTCTTTTCTTAGTTTGTAAAGAACACTTAGAAAGATATTAGAACTCACTGTCATAACACAGGTACTAGCATTTATTCAACTGTGACCAACTCAGGTGCACTGCAACAAAAACAAACTGGGCATGGAGAAGGCTGCAATCACACAAAGGTTAAGTATCAACCCAACTTGGGGGGGGGAATTACATCATAATTTTAACAGAAGACCAATGCTGGGCACCGTCTGTTTTGTCACTTTCAGGCAATCATCTTCTTCGGACAAGTCGTGGCGTCATATTTCCTATCATTTATCATATCACTAGCATTTGAGGCTCCTGTAGTCTCCCTCTTGAAAATTGTGGCACCGGAGAAGCGAAAGAAATCTCACTGAGGGCTCGATTTGTGCACTAACCTAGTGCGAATGAACTGCAACTGCAAGCAGCACAACAAAGGAGGTGCAAAAACATACTGACAGGGGATACCACATCGCTGATTACCATCAAAAAACTGCTATATTTGTCAGTGTTCCTCAAGTGATACAATCAAACATGATTACATCCCTTAAGATGTACATTTTGTGTCACATTTACATCACACAAATCCAGCAACATTTTATTTACATTTTATCATCTGAACATTTGTCAGCTTTATCATCCATGACTGTGTTGAATTGAACTGCACTTCAGGAAATGGAATACAAGCCAAATCCAGCAACATATAGCATCACACACACCACACACACTTACTAAGACACTTGTCCCCAAACACATCACATGACAAGTTTCATACTTATCACCATTAGTGTTTGTTAATGTAACTTTTGTGTAATCTAAATCGTGTTGTCATTTTCACTACTAGATGACTGAATTATAGACAAGAATTTTATCTTGCACTTAAAATAGGGAAACACAGTGTGAAAACAAGTTTGTTAAGATGAGTGCTTGAATGAGTGACTGTTAATTTGTTCTAATGTGAGATTTTGAATGAAATACATTAAAGACAACTGATTATGGGCTGAAGAAGTAGCATACTCCACAGACCTGACCTTCTTAGTCCTACAAGGTCCAATTTATTTTAGCCCATGTGATCCATCTGAGTCCAGCTATTTTTACACAAAATGTACAGCACCCTCATGTTTCCAATTAAGCAAGAGGTTGCTCTGGGTTCATATTGGTTTATGACTGCAATGGAAATAAGCCGGAGACTGGTGTGGAATCTTAACGAGTTAGATACAATACAATAATTTGAACTGCATAAGACACTTCTTCAGGAAATAAAAGTGTATGGCACAAAGGGGCAAATTTTGACTTGAGTCCACACGGCAGGTAATTTGCTAGATGCCTGCATACTGTGATTACGAATTAATTAAACACATCACCAGTAGCTTGTCAACTTCACACAGTAACTACCTGCTGACACGCAACTGTACATCTGACACAAACCCACCAGACACCCACCTTTATCTTTGTGCTTCTCTCTGTCAACTTTATAAGCAAATAACATTTTCACACAGCTTGATATGAAAATCATGGCATGAGATCAACATTCATTGCTATTTCACGTTTGTGTGACCGTGCATCACTGATACAATAATACAAACAGCCAACTAGATTCAAAAATAACAAATTTTATTGATAATTACAATCAACTCAACATGCTGATGCTGCCTGCTGGCAGTATCGCTGGTGCATTATACAAGTTGTAAACACAGTCTAGTGCTCCTGAGGATGGGTGAAATTATAGCCCGAAACATGTTGAGCTGATTGTAATTATCAATAAAATTTGTTATTTTTGCGTCTAGTTTGCTGTTTATATTATTGAATCCATTGCTATTCTGTCAAATAGTAAGAATATAAAATTAAAATATACAGAACAATAATTCTCCCTGTTGTTGTATGAAACCTGGTCTCTCACATTCTATAAACGTTTGAGTGCAACACATATTTGTCGTATAAAATGGTCCAAGAAACTTCTTAAATGCTGCTGAAACTCCATAGGCTTTACACCAGCAGTCATGTAACTTGTAGCTGGTAGGTTTGAAATAAAATGATGGGAGGGTAATGTGAGAAATCGTACACCAGTATTATCATTGAAATAAGAACCGATGATGCAAAAGGGTCAATTGCTTACTAAATACACCCAAATCAAACAACACAAAGTTGTAACACACTACCAAGTTCTGAGACTGCATGTCTCTCATTCTGTGTCATCAGCAGATCTGTGGATGATGCGACCGGCTGCAATCTGTTTGACTTTACGTGCCTCACAACTGATTCTGATATGCTGAAGACTTGCAGTGTGTCAAGTTTCAGGAGCTATGTAACAAGTGTAATTTTAAATTTGAATGTGGTAACTGATGGAAATGCAACATAAACTAATAACTAAATTACAATAACTACTAACAATGGCACTTTACAAATGCATTACTTTGAGACTTCTTGTTTTATTTTTTTTTTATAGTAACAGAACAAGCAATACATAATTATGGGCTTAAAAGTGTCACAATTAAAGTAAAATTGAACTTTCCTTCATTTTTTGAGGCATCTCAGACTGCACATGTCCCTAACGGTAAGGTTGCAACATTAAATAGCAGATGAGGCCCACAGCTGAAAGTGAATTCTGAAATATAATGAAGCCCTGTATTCCTGGAATTCATAAATTTTTACCTTTGCCAGAGACAAGGAAGGCACAATGAGGCAAATTCACACTGAATCTGACTGAACTTGAGTCCAAAACCACAAAATCCCTCCAGCAGATCAACCATATTGCAAATATGTAGCTTGCCATTGTGGGAGAGTTGTGCAACCTTCTGGTGGCTTAGCAACACTACCCTGGCTCACTGGAGGGAAACAGTGCATTAACAGCCTTGTCCACGGAAGGGACAAGGAAGGGAGGACAGAAGGAAGGCAGGATAGGAAAAAAAAAGCATAGCAAACATAAAAATACACATTGTTTTTTACTTCTTAGTGGCGATTGTAACTGATGAAATACAAACATGAACAACAACTGAGAGCAGGAAGATAGAAGTGGCAACAGTGCCAGATCAACACAGCACAACTACCAACATTCCCACACAATGAACTTCCCTTTCATATTTGGCACAATTCAAGTGCTTGGAACCTCTGTAAAACAATGCATATTAATTTCACATCAAAGATTCCCATTCTTTACTGTGTGAGCACCTCAGTAGTGCAGTAGTCCCTGACATCCCTGCAGCCAGCACAACCTGAAGAACACAGCTGTCAATGCGGAGAGAAATGCAAAGGCATCTTCTTGTTTTAACTGCTGAATCTAAGAACCCACAAGCTGTTGCTGGTGACAGCAAGGATATGAGATTAATAACTGCCATATATACAGTACACTTCCCTGCCAACACACACACACACACACACAAGCATGCATGCACACACACTACTGCACCAGATCACGAGGCGCCCTCTATGGCCACCTCACTCTGTGCCTGAACATAGAAGGGGCCTTCACGAACGAATTCCCGGAACCTCAACAACATGACATTTCCAAATGTGGTTGCAGCAGTTGGGGATTCTGCTATTGTCTTTACTACTTCGAATTTTGAGTCCTTACAGATCTTGTTTGACTCTATTCGTCGATCCAGGAGGAATTCTGTCAGACCTGCAACACATTTCTCCACAATTACAACAACCATCCATGCAGTAACTGTTTCAATAATACACAAACTGTCATGACACTCGATACAAGTACAATGTCAATGGTTGCTGTACAATTGTATAAAACAGATTTTGTAAAGTGAGCATTCTATTGGCCTGAGATGTGACACTGTGTGATTGAAGAAAGGACTCAGAACTTTTCAAAGCTTCATGTTACCTTCATCTTCAGGCATAATCAGTCCATAAAGGACTGTGGCTACTTCAGCAATAAATAAATAAACAAATAAATAAATAAACAAAAAAATTACTAACCCAACCTAACATAACCCAACCTAACCTAACCCAATCCAATCCATGCCAACCTAAGAAAATCTAACATATCAAACCTAACGGAAACTAGCACTGACTAACCCAAACTCTCTTAATAAGTACATAAACAATAAATAATAAATTTATATATATATATATATATATATACACACTTAAACTAATGAAGACATAAGTACAGTAGAATTGCAATTTAAGGTTTCTCAATTTAGCCCTCAACCACACTGCAGTATATTTTTGTGGTCCTGGCCAAAACCCCATATAAGTACCTGGTAATTAGGTTTCTAGGATTTCGGTTTTTTTCCATATGTCACACATGAAAATTTGGTCCCTACACAATATTTCAGCCTCAATTTAGGGTTCATGTTTACAACTTTGGGGTTTGGATTGCATAAGTAATACCATGATTATGCATGGTGTAAACCACATGATGTCAGAATGAGTCCTGAAATATTACAGCAGTGCCCTCTCAGTTCTCAAGAGACAGCATGCATGTGATTGGTCAAGAAGCCTGCGACATGAGTCATTTACACATAAGAACATTTGTAATTCAACACTGTATTTAGTTTATAACAAATCATGGATGTAAGCTATCTCAGTATTGGTCATCACACACCATGCCAACAGAAATATGGACCCACAGAATCTCCTGTGTAATGAAACCCTAATTTCAGTTTACTTCTCAGATGTTTTCTCTTCTGCCCCATAAAATAAATATACTGTTTTTGTAACCACAGTAACAATTGTCTGTCTGATCTTGACACAACCCCCTACTTAAAATTTTTCGCAATTTAAGGTACAAAAAGATTTCCCCAGAAAGATATTGAAGGGGGGTTCCATTGTATATTGGCTACATCATTTAAATACCAAAATACATTTTTAAGAATATTACTGTGTCTCAATGATGACAGATCATTCACCTGGCATACTGTTGATGTTTTCTTGACCCCACTGTTGCTCTGCCAAAACCCGCAGCACTTGCAGGCCTGCCAGCCGCAGCTCAGTGAACGGCTGACGGCACACTGACATCACCAGCTCCGTAGGATTGGGTGCCAACTGCTCAAACCATGATTTTGTAATTGCAAGTGACAGTGTGTCTTGATCCGCAACCTGCGAAAGACAGAGCCACACTGCTATCTGTTCCTGTTTACTGGATCAAACACATGGATGTGCAGTAAGACAGGCTTCCAAACTGCTGTTTCCACCCCACTCCTTGCTTGTACTTTCATTACATTCAACAGTCTCAGATACTGGTTTATAAAGCTTTGAATATGAAATATCATGCAATTCAGTATTTTAATGATGTGTGTGTGTGTGTGTGTGTGCACGCACGCGCGTGTGCGTGTGTGTGTATGTGTGTGGTTTATCTCACTGAGCATCTCATTTTTCACCTCACTTTCTGTTATCACCAAGTCAAGAACTCATCCACTACCCCTGGGGTACAAGGAGATTTAAAATCTTATACTCCCAGACAATGAAGGTCAACACATATATACCAACTTCAATGCTGGATCAAACCACAATGAACAAAGAACAAGTTGAACTCATCCCTGAACAATGATAACCTGATAATTATAATTAACTACCTTAGATATGGCACAGTCCTGCAAAAATAGAGATTCTAGATAAATAATGAAAACAGTCACAACAGTACATATAATGAAAGGGAAATGAAGAGGAGAGACAGCTTCATCACAAGACAACTCACTGTGGTGGAAATATCAATTGGTAGTGATGACGAAGACAATGTCCATCACCATCACCATCATCGACAGCAAAAACATAAAAAATGGAGATTCAAGTCTTCTGGGATCTGACACTATGTCACTGGAACTTTCTGCAGTAGCACAGTTACCTTCAAAACAACAGGCAACACTCACCCAGCAACAGAGCATCACATACCTGAGCAGCTGAAACTTCAGAAGTACCACTGCAAGAACCTCAAACCTGGTGGTGTTCATTCTCTTGCAGAAATACAAAAACAAAATATACTTCAGACAAAACTTGGCCAGATAAATGTTTTATGCCTTATGTGTACATTCTTTAGAATAAAGATGTCATGGCTGTCAATATGTGGACACTACACACCTAGTTTCATATAGCACACAATGGAGAATACATCAGCGAAAGACGGACATAAGCTGTCAGCTTTACACACCAGCTGCCACCACCAGCAGCGGAAGGAACCTACTGCACAGACACGTACAACCTACATAAGCACAAGTGCAACTGTGCTACTAACAGCATCCCAACAGGCAAATCAAGAAATTATGACTGAATTCATGAATTACCTTCAGTTCCAAGAGGTTGGCAACAGTATTCAGAGCACGCACCCTCCACTCTGTGGGTAGACTTGTAATTTTGTTTCCCAACTTTTGCATTGTCTTATTCATCATGTCCCCTGTAGGAAACAGGAGTATAATGAAAACACTGGATATTTTAAACCTAAACCATGGCTGCACTATTTTAAATATCTCAAAGTACTCGTAACTTATACCTAAAATAATTCCGTGTATGTTCTGTTCTGCATATTTTTCAAGAACAGCATACTACATCTGGGCGTGGGGGAGAGAAGGAAAATATGCATACTACTACTCACTGAGCACTTGTGTCCACTGTTGGCACAATATAAAAGAAAAGTGGCAATTTTTTGTAGGTTTACTGAACAGCACTGTCTGTACCTCTGACTATATAACACTGAGTGACAGTATGATCAGTGAATAATGAATCTGAAAGGATGTGGACAGAAGAAACCATAGCCTAGCACTGAGGTACCATCCCAGCACCTACAGGGCAAGAATGAGGAAAAATTAAACTACCTGTCACGACAGCCTGTATCTAAGCTCTGATTGGAGCCTGGTACCTCTGGATTACAAGACAGGAGAGCCAGCCACTGGGCTAGTCAGTGTCAGTGATTTACTGAAAAGAACTGATTAAATGAGTCCAGTAAATTATCTGCATGTAACACACTGCTGATATCAGGAAGAGCACAGTAATCTAGATGCAACAAGGCTTTGTGCAGACAGCTTTGCAAATAAGACATACCTAGGCTATCCAACATGTACTTCCCTTCAAGTGATGTGCCAATGTAGCCAACCGTCTCCATCGCAACTCCAAGCAACACAAGGTCAGGGTTGTCAAATGTTTCAAACAAAGCTGTTACCACATTTGGGTACCCTGCAAACACCTCCTTTGGCCATAACTGGGCTACATTACCAAAAAACTTGATCAATCCTGCAATAAAGACAGGAGTGTTGTGGAGAAAAGCACAATACAATACAATAGTGTCTCCTTGTTCACAGTTTGGACTTTTTGTGACCATTAATTTTAATGCTGCTGTTTCAGTCCTTCATCACTGGTTCTGACAAACTTGGGTGACATCAAATTGCTGATGAGTGGGTGTCCCCTCTCTCCAGCTATTGTGTATATCACTCTTAGCTCAGTCAAGCTCAGTATTTCATTAAATAAGACTAATTGCTTTCATGATTTATCGAATGACACTATCCTCCAATTACATAATGTATTTTATGTTACTAAGACGTGTTTATTCTCTCTAAGTAATCTTCCATGCTCTTGAGCTTGTTGAGATTACTTTATATGTTTATTACTGCTATATCATACATGTTTTTCGAACCAAACTGGCATTTCACATTGAAAATGAATCCACAGGTTCTAGCGTTTGTTACATTTTTGTTGTCCCACTTAACCACAAACATCAACAAACAGACAAAACACTGCACCATATTCGACAATCAAACATCCACACTTCCCATCCCATCATCATAAACATCATGCAAGCTTAAGAAACAGTCAAATACCCCAACACCTAGAAATGTAAAGGCGAAAAGAGAAACTCAGTGACATCTGCTGACACCTGTTTGCCTCCAAACCAACTTCTCAACCACTCGGCCCATTCCCATTGCAGCACAACACCATGCACCCCACCCCACCTTCAATGTGACAGCCTTCTTCCGCACTCATCCTGAATACAGTGTCAAAACAGCTTCAACATACAACAAGATTAACACCATATGTGGAAGATGCATAACTTGACTGAAATCATGAGACTGAACATTCTGCAGAAGTCCACAGATGGCATACACCACACCACACCACACCACACCACACTACACCACACCACACCACACCACACCACACCACACCACACCACACCACACCACTCCACACCACTCCACATACCACCCAGCATATCGTAAACAAGACAGAAAATGTCCAAGGAGTAGAACACATCTGGCATGTTCATTCTGTTACTTTCCCTAGATTTTAAATTTGTGAATAATTTCATGAAAACACAGAAAATTCAGATATCATGAATGTGCCTTTCCATGTTTTATACAACACACTATTACAATTGTCTTTCCCTTAGCAACAGATCACAGCTGACTGTAACATTCTGTTTTTCACTTGGACAAGGTTTCTTCGTGCCTTAGCAACAGATTGTGCATATTTATGTCGCAAAGCCCAACACAATATTACAAATATAAGTGGGTCTTTCTCTAAAGTACCTGTCCTTTTTGTCTGATTTTAACCAAATTTGAACCTTCAACATACATATTAGTAATAAAACCCCAATATTCAGAAAATTCTGCTCAGTGAGAGAAGAACTGCTTCTTTAAGATGGATGGAAATACAGATAGACAGCCATATCACGAAGGTAATAATCGCTTTCTACTACTTTGCAAACATGCCTAACTAGCAAGACACACACACACACACACACAGTGTGTAAAAGGTCACCTGGCAGCGACAGTGAGGCTAATGGATCCTCACTGATGGCTGTCACCCTGTTGGCAAGTGCAATCACAACACCATACTGCCGCAGGTACTGCAGGCCACTCTCAAACACTGCCAGCTTAGTCAGCAGCTCTAAAGCATTCATCTGCAGCAGGATGTCTGAGTTGTCCAGCTCTGCTATGAGAGCAGGCAGCAATCCACTGTCATGCGCAGCCTGCAGCGCAGCATCAGAGTGAATGGCCACTGCAGTCACAACCTGCAAATAAGACTCAGCTTGAATGTACACACACAAGTGAATGTAAGTGCACTTATGTGTGTGTGTACATTAAGTATAGCACCACCTTCCTTGTGCTTAATTGCACAAAACTCCAAAATGATCAGTAGCACCAAGTGCAGACCTGATATCGAATTTTACCCAAACTGCGCAATAAATGAGGAAAGTAGAGATAAAAATTATTTATATTCTTAAGTGAGGCATGGATGTCACTGAGCTGAATTTCAATAAACCCACTATCACTCAGAAAATTTCTGTGGACACGCCATGTGCTCGATTATATCCAGATTAGAAGAAAAATGTATCAATGGGGCAAACATTTCATATATGCCACTATGTATGTCTTTCACTGCGCTGACTTTCACGAAACTCTTACCTGTTCAGTGGTACTACCCAGATATGTTCTATACCACATTTCACCCAAATCAGTGAAGAAATATGGAAAGTGTGGGTACAAAGTCATTTATGTCCTTAAGTGAAGTATGAATGTCCCTAAATGAGTTTTCAAGAAATTGTGCTTGCTCGACAACTTTTTGAAAAGAACGCCTATAATGAATTTCACTGGAATACAAAAAACTGTTTAGTTGCTGATACCAGGTCACTGATGTCAGACAGACACTGCCTCTATATAATGCATTGTTTTTCGCTTCATAAAGAATGCCTGAAAATATAATTATTGTAACACAGTTACACAGAAAGCTGCAGTGCTTTAGAACTGACACGTATGGTTAGCTGAAGGAGAACCCAACCAATTTACTCTTGTTATGAGAACAGTTGATGTGGTCTCTTCATTAACAAATGAAGGACCTTTCTTTACTGTACACGCAGCACACTTGCCAATCTGACTTCTGCTAAGAGAAAAGGCATCAAAGTAGGAAAAACGCAGGTACACTGAAATGTGCTTATGATAACATAACATACTTTCCCATGTTATACATGAGAGACGTCTAGTACTAAAACTTTCCCATATGATAACAAACGCACTGCACTTTTTATACATCTTCCACTTGGAGGGATTTCCCACCCAAAACGCAAGAACAGTTCATTACACAACAAACTTTTCACCCCTTTAATGTTTACCACACCAAAATCTTACACAATTCCCCCTAGATCTCATTTGTTCCAATTGCTACATATGTACAGTAACAAAATGACACTCTCTGCTCTCCATGGGCATCTGCACATTTGCATTTCAAATGGTCTAACATTTGGCTTACTTAAGATTCACGGGTGTCACCTGCCATAATGACGAGGGGACTGTGTGCATGGAGTCTGCCAGTGTGGGGTTAGAGGTTCTCACAGCTCTTGCTTGTTTCAAGCTTGTAGTTCCTTTACCTTCAGTGTCCAGCAGTCTAAGTCAGACACGTACACATAACTGGCAGAAGACTAGACATGCCTGCCATTACCTCGTACACTCTGAAGCGGATGACGTCTCGCTGTGCCATGGCCCCCTTGAGGGCTTGCACCATAGGTGTTGAGAATAGTACGTTGAGTCCCACTGGAGAAGTTCCCAGGCTAATCAACAGTCCCACTGCACTGCTGGCAACAGACATGTCTTCATGACAGAGACAAGCCACTACAGAAGGCAGAATTGCCTCCTGTACACTGAATAGCTTCACAGAGCTGCCATCATTTGCTGCACGCTGTAACTGTGGGAAGGCAAATTCTTTTCATCAGAACCACGGGCAAAGCAGCTGCCATGAAAGAACAGCAGCATAAGAAGCCTGCATCTGCTAGGAATTTGCAACCATTGTGCTCCTGAAATTACACTTAACCATACTGCACAGAACAATGTAAGAGTGCTGACATTCTGCTTCCAAACAAGCTTCACACCTTCCAAATTATTTCTTAACATATGACACAGCCTGTCTCCAAATACAAGTAATTCCTCTTTCTTGTTATCACACCACTCAGTACTATACAATCTGCACTGCAGACTAAATAAATAAAATTGTTCATTAAAAACAAATTGATTAAAATAAATTATTTAGTATGTAAATTAATAACTAAATAATTAATGTAATGAATAAAGTAATAAATGAATGAATAAATAAAAATACATAAATCAATAAATGGGTAAATAAATCACAGACCTAAAGAAAGACCAACTTAATTCAACCCAAATTGACCTAACCTAACCTAACCAAAACCAAGCTAACCTATTAAATATTGTAAAAAAAATAAATAAATTACTGACCTAATGTGACTTAACCCAGCACAACCTAAACTAACATAAATGCACCCCAACAGAACCTCAGACAAACTACTGCAACCCAACCCACCTCATAAATAAATGAATGAAGACATAAATAAAGACATAAATATATGAATAAATAAATAAATAGCTCATGTATTGGAGCTGTATTTTTGGAGCCATGCCATGTTGTAATTCATACTGTCCATTACTGTGAAGTGTACTTCACAAAGTGTCACAGTGTTCTATGGCATCACTATGGTTCTGATGTACCATAATACCCAGCTACTACAACATTACCTGCAAGTTAGGTGTGGATGAAGGGAAAAGAGCTGAGGTTAGTAACCAAAAACAGGCAACTTCTTTCCAGTTCAATGGCACTTCACAACACACATACCTGATTAATAACAAGCTGTTTGACACGAGGGGCTGGATGGCCCAATGCCCTCTGCAAAGCCTCCTTATATTTCCTAAATACAAGACTTGGTTCCAGGATCGATAACAGCTGAGACAACACTTCGCACGTCATACTAATTTGTTCTCTGTATCAATGAAAGAATATCCTGTACAGTGATGTAGCTCCTAGCAATCACTTGACAGTACACAAACTTAATTAAAGTAAAGAACACTATACCATAGAACAGTATTGTTACTTGTTTCGCAGGTGGCACATCCACATTTTGTTCTAATGTTGTAAGGGACAAGACTAGCCAGCTGTACCAACAGCACACATCTGCTGCATGTTGGGTACCAGCTGGTTTAAATTCTGGCAGGAAAGACCAAGTGGTTTACCAGTATTCGACACTCTACAGTCATGCATTCTGAGTTACTGTCCCAAACACTACAATAAAGGGAATTGTTAATATTTATGCACCATGGTTCAACATTTTTGTTCCACTTACAGACCAATAAATCATCACACAATATAGTGTATGACATGAGTGTCACATGCATAGGACTTCTCATGGTACCTTCAGTTCGCTGCACATGCAAAGCATAACATGACTGGTCACATCATTAAGCCAAAGACAAATAAAACAGCTCACCAGCTGTCAGAATTTCCTATGGGGCAAGCTTGTAGTTACAACTCAATAAATCCTGCTGTAACAAAAACTGACACCTGAAGGAGATAAAACACCATCAGCATTCCCAACATAGGGACTGACAGACATTATTCATCATCATCATACTTTACTTGTTGGCAAACATTTTTATCTCCTTCACATACAGACATTTTACCAATTTGCAGAATTAGAAAAGAAGGCAGTTTCAAATGCAATAAGCAGTTAACATGAATATTTAGCTTATTCTGAAAACTGTCAATAATAAACTTGTAAATTTATTCAAATTACTTCATCACTGGCCATACTAGGAGCCAAGATCTGAGCAGCTCTTAACGCTCTCTGATAGATTAAGCCTGAGAAACAAACTGTACTACTTACAATCCAGATGACTAACAGCTGAAGAGTATTTTCATGTTAGTTGTCTCCAAATGTTGCATATTGCCCAATAATTCCACTTGCATAGTGGGAAACCCAGATTTGGCAATTGTAAAATTCTGAGGGATAAGCTACTGCTCTTATTTGATTTTAAGAAATGATTCTGGTCTCACATAACATTTTCCTTGTAACATTCCTTTGGATTTACACATCACTGTACTTCTATGTATCTTAGGCCATTTTTTGCACCAGCACTTTGCATTCCCCAACTGACACCTATCAGTGTTTGTTCCATCAGTTCAGTTAAGCAGTAACAACTTGGCTTTTTATTCTTGGCATTAATTCCACACACACACACACACAAAAGTCGCACAGGTACTAGACACCTACTTCATTGACAGTGTCAATTACTTCAATGGGGAAACAGAACAAACTCTGTCACCTACAGATGAGCCTCTCACTATTTTATTATTCCAAACGATCACACTAGCACAAGACTTCATTTCCATAAATAGATGTCTGTACTTGCCACAGGGTGTCAGCCATTCGAACGAGTTGATTATATTCTTACCACACTCTGATAACCGTGTCTAAATGTTGCAAAACTCTAAAATATTCAACATAATATTGACAAATGTAATAATAAAGTGCAATACGTGCATAAGTTATTTTCTTAGAAGTGCACTTGTAAATGTAACAGAAGAAAAAATAAAAGTGCACATGGCAATATACTAGTAGCACATACCAGAATTGAAGTCCTACTACTCAAAGCTAACCTAAAGAAAAGCGTTTAATATGCATTACGAATATTAACTGGGATGACAGATGTAACATTCACGGCTACCAGTATACACACATTAAAAGCCTAACCTTAGTGCACACACACACACACACACCTAAACTCGGACTTCACAACTCGTTTATGGACCAATCCAACCTCAAAACCTAACTTGAATATCCCCCACCCTCGTGCACACACCTGAGTGGATTACTTTCGCTGTCTTTTTTATGTGTACTGGTAAATGTGACATCAGCTTCTAATGAATAAGATACTAAAACGTTTCGGTAATTACTGTATACGACCAAACACAATTAATGCAACTCAAAAAACAGCACTGTCATCTTACGTTTCTGACGAGTTCAAGCAGTCAAATATATTCTCCAATTCCAGACTCCGTATAACCAATTTTTGTTCAGCACTACTTAGGGCACCAATTGCTAACTTCAGTTCTGATAAAAGTTGTGTTCTATTTGATTCATCGGTCAAAAGATTGGATACCGTCCTTTTGAACCATTCGAAATTACTCGCCATCTTTCTTCTACAAGCAACTGTCACCACGGATTATTGTTCCTAGGAATGGCCCAAAGATGGTCACGTTTACCGTACTACCCCACAGAGTGTGCTACTACGCGGAACTTTCAAAACCCACGCCCCTGCTATACCAATTCCAATTTGACTTATTTTTATTTATATTTTCAATTACTATTTTTAAATCCTCTGAACTTGTAGCTAAGTAAACAAAATGGCAAACAAAAATTGCAATCACAAAGAATTCAAAGAACAGATTGAATACTGGAAATTTTTCGTATCTTTCAATTCCAATCATGTTTTGGTGTTCGGCATCTAAAAAAAGTCCTACGGTTTGGTGGAGAACGTAAGGAAAAGAGAGCAACTGCAAAGCCTAAGCATATATGTGAACGCACTGTAATGGATCTGGAAGAATGTGGACTGCATTCATTTTGCTCAGGAGAGGGACCACCAGTTCAGGATCTTGTAATGAGCCTCAAGATTCCACATAATGCACAGAATTTCTCTACTAGCTGTTGAATTCTAAGCTTACCTAAAAAGGGCTCTGCTCCATGTAATTAGCTACCACCAAAAACAGCTTCCATTTCTTCAACAGACACTGTTTTAATATATTTCTCAAAAGTTGCACTGCAACTCGTATACAAATTAAAATATAAATTACAATTACTCATGTCTTAAAGGTTGCTGACGATATGTTTCAGCCTCAGTATGAGCATATTCAAAGAAACTCCTGAATACCAAATCTCATAACATTTTAAAGTTAATGGATAAACTTTCAAATAACTCGCAACATACAAAGTCCCGATCCCTGTAAATAACCAACTTGACTTACAATTTTTCATGTATGTTTATTTGCATTCTCTACATGTTTCAGACCGCCATGTGTCCATCATCAGGAGAATTACTGTATCAATGTGACACCTGGTTTATGTCACTCGTGCCCAGCGGCGTTGAATTCCACCTCTGCTTTAGTGCACAGTATTATTCCCGACAGCTTCAATAAAACCGCCCGCATATTGATAGTATATGATGACCGCATCTTCACATGTGGTGTTTGTTGATACAGCTGCATTTGCAACAGTAAATGTAGCTGCCTCTGCAGCAGCTGTTGCTGTTGTTGGTAGAGCTGGAAATGATTTTGCAGCAGCTCTCATTGCTACTGCTGTTGACGTTCTTGCTCATCTCACTCCATACGCTGTTGTTGTCTATTTTCTTGTTTCACCGTTTCGAAATGATGAAACAAGAAACCAGATCTGAAGACACCTTCGTCATATACTATCAATATGCGGACGGTTTCATAGAGGCAATCAGGAATCATAATACTGTGCGCCAAAACAGGGGTGGACATCAATTCTGCTGGGCAAGAATGACATAAATCAGGTGTTGCATTGATATAATAATTCTCCTTAAGATGGGGAATTAGCTGCCCAAAACACGTAGAGAAAAGAAATAAGTACACTTGAAAAATTGCGCATCAGGTTGGTTATTTGCAAGGATCATACCAAGATGCACGGTCAACAAAACATAAAACAGTATGAACGGTCAGCAAAACATAAAATAGTAAGCCCTCATTTAATGTTAGGGTTGTTACTGTAAATCACAATTCAGATGAGACAACAGAGAACTGGGCATATTTTCACATAAAAATTAACCAAAATACCTATGAGTCTGGCCACAGGAAATACCACCAACTGCCAGCAAACACAATGTTAATCTGAGCATGGGCAACTTTCCTCAAATACTGGCCACAACAAATTTGTCATTGTACAGCAGGGCAATGCTACACAAAACTGTGCAATGTTATGTTAGAATCTACTGCATACAAAATTGTGTTCAGGATCTTTTATCAGTCCCGACTAATGACACAGTTGGAGACTCTATCAAAACTAATTTTCAATTATGAATTTTTCTGTAAACTAACGAATTTTGACAACTGAGATTTAAGATATTAAGGCAGTGAACATTAAAACAATGGTTTCTCCAACCACCTTTTTAAGATTATTTGTCCTCACTCAAACCCCCAATTTTATCTTCTTTCCCCACTTTGTGCAAATGGCCCTTCATATTTGAGTGCTTCCTCTCAAGGGCTACACACTGTGCAGGTCAGATAGCTTGATACCTGAGCTCCCTAACACTGATTACAGCTGTGGTCAGCACAGTCTGGTCATTGTGTGCTTCAGGTTGGCACAGCCAAGCAACGTTATACCTGTTCCAAAAACATCTACTTTGTTGCGAGTAGTGGTATATTGTCTGTCGCAATGGAGTTGCTTCTGTTAAGGTTAAATTTTGTATTTTATTAGAATTTCCTTTTGTTAAAAACTGAATTGCTTCAAGAATGCAGAGTCCTGCTGGTTACTAGACAGTGTTTTTGAAACGTAGAGAAAATGTTTGGAGCTGCATGCACTCTGTTCCCCCCCCCCCAAAAACCAGATTGCCTCTTCAGCCCTGCAATAGAAGGGATCAAGCCACCTGACAGACAGTACATTTCGCAGCCCTATCCTAACAATTCTTTCCCTTTATCACTTTTTTTCTCATGTATCTCACTATCACCCTGAGAACAGTGGCAGCAGGTTCCTAAGAATGTTATCTGTGCGCCAATTGACACAGAGTAACATCACAGCAGAATACACTCTGAAGTGTGACAATCATTCGAACCACGGTCAGCAGAACACGTACTCTGTTGTTCTAATCAGGTATCTACACAGCACATATTTCAACATAATCACACAAAGTAAGAGAGCAGCGTACATATGTTAGACAGGAAGGCACATAATATGCAGCTAAGGCAGTATTACTCCACTCAATCAATGTGCCATGCCATCTCTAGAAATACTGCTGTAACGACCAGAACGATAACAGTGCGCAAGGGCTGCAGCAACACTACAGCCCATCAACATAAACACATTGCCAATTCTACTTCTCAAGTCTACATATTGGATTGTCATGAACCATTTGTATGTTAACTCTGGGACCAACAAGGTCACGGATATTGTTCAAGCCATATTTGATCATAGTCGGTCGTTCTAAGGACAATCCCCATGCAATTACATTAACATCTTCTGGGAGACCCATGGGCAGAAGCATTTCAGGCCGGAAAACTCCAGAGTTGCCAACTTCTATCCACTTACGCAGACCAGTGTGGTAGCAGAAAATCTCCATGCTTGGTTCTGTGTATGGATTGTATGCTGGTTTGAAGTTCAGTTTGGTGATGCCCAGTTTCTTAAAAAATTCATAAAGAGTCCCTATTAAGTCCCCCAGTGTCAGATTATGATCTACAATCAAACCTTCCACCTGATTGAATTCTGCTAGGTGTGTGGCATCCAATGTTTCATTTCGGAAGACTCGGTCAATGCTGAAATATTTTGCAGGGCAGAATTCCTTCTGTGCGAGCTGGTACAACATCCGAGCACTCACAGCTGTGGTATGGGTTCTCAACAGGTTCTTCTGGGCCTCTTCAATCTTCCATTCATAGCCATAGCCCTGCGATCCATACCCACCAACACTGTGTACCCGTTTTACACGTTCCACGTAATCAGAAGGAAACTGTGTGCTGAGCTTGGGTTCAGAGATAAAGAAGGTATCATGTGCATCCCGTGCTGGGTGTTGCTGTGGTTGATAGAGAGCATCAAAGTTCCAGAATGAACTTTCTACAAAGTTATTTGTTGGCATTTCAGAGAAACCCATCTCCAAGAAGATTTGACGGAACTGGTCACGTACCTTCAGAAGAGGGTGCAGATGTCCCCGATCTGGGGAAATTCCCAAAGAATCCAAATTATAAGGCTTGAAGTTCCTCCCTTTCCAAGAACCATTTGCAATCATTTCTTGTGTTAATTCTGTTTCCATCTTTTCCACAGATGTACCAAAATCCTTCCCTTTCCCCAAAAGGAAACTTTTCATTACCACTTCCTGAAGAAGCTTTCTTTTCTTATATTCCTGCTTCTGTGTATCTATGACCTCACTAGGACTCTTGCCCACAATAAGCTGCAGATGCTCCCGGACTACATCTTTTATGCCTTCAACTCTTCTTGTCACAAATGGTTCTCCAAAATTTTTTGTAATTGTTATCCAACCTGATGACACTGCTTTACTGAGCCCCACCTTGGCATTCGGTACAGTTTGCATAATGACTGACTGAGCAATTCCTTCCGCTGGCACAGCATTGTAAACAACGGCTTCGTGGCTTCCTTTGTCTACAACTGACAACCCTTCTTCTGTTAGCTCCCACTTCTTATGCACTTGCTGCTCCACCGTTATGAAATCACCTGCTGCTTGCAAGCTCTTCACAGCGCCAACAACCTTTTGGTGGTCCACGTGCAGGTATTCAGCCAAATCCAACGTATCAACATTGCCATATTTATCTAAGTATTCTAATACTTTTTCACTTAAATCTGATGTCATTTCGTATAAGTTACTACAAACTGGCATTAACCCTAACACCACACAAGAAATTTCGTACTGTTATAACACGTGATATTACCACAACAAGCATTCATGTCTGTGCTACATGATCTGTGATTCTTGCAATTATGCCGTCGTATACAATACAATGCAGCCCATTTATGATCTGTGATGCATCCAGGCACAGTTCTACCAACACACAAACACGTGGTCGTGATTGTGGCATGAATGCCCGTACGATTTCGGTTGTGTGGATGTGATTATGGTTTTATCTACCAAGAATATGTCATATTTACGAGTTATGCACGTTTTCTATTCTAACCTAATATGCCAACGTAATATTCATAAACATAATGCGCAGGTAAAAGAAAACGAGTAATTATACGGGACTATTTCTACCTCTCCATCACTACAAGCATGTAATATAAGTACCTCAAATGATCACACGATGAAAGTAGTGGTAATCAGTTGCGCAGTTTAATTTTGGTCGTCACTCGGTGTAAACTTGAAGATGCATTCCTGCTGTCGTTGTCATACTGCCTTTGTTCAAATACGACCATTACTTCAATAGGTTCAGGCCCCACAACCCCGACCACTTTATGCGTTAGCAACATCAGACAAAATTTCTCATGTTTTTAACTTTAACAATTTTTCTTTGATCAATATTTTACCCATTTTTCATTGATGGGTCATAGGTCATACGCTGTCAGGTTCTACGCGAACAACGCGCCAATACTACCCAGTATACAGAGCAAATTAATGAGAACTTCACATATGAAACACCGAATAGTAAAAGGAGATATTTGAAGATAAAGGCACATATATAACATAAACAAATAACATCCAAACATCTTTATAGTACCAACCTCATCATTCTGGTGTGATAATACCACCAGTCCAACATCATATCACGTAGACAATACCTCAACTCTAGTCTGTATGTGTCTTACATTATTAGTACCTAATATTTGAACTTCACTTTATACATCTTATGAAGACTTACAGTTGTACAACCACCAGCTAGTTTACAATCAGTTTTTACAATTGTATATTGTAATAATTATTGTAAACTTTTGGGATTCCATGGCGTAAATGCATGTGTATTGCATTTTACCTCAGTTTAAAATACTATATGGATAGCCCAATGATGGTCGTAAATGACGGAAACCTGTAGCTATATCTAAATAAAGAAGGTAATTGTGTTTGATGGATGATCAATTATTTGTGTTTGAATGTTTCATTCAACTGCATGGAACATGTCAGTGAGTCAGTGACATTAATGTGGAGAGAGAACCAACATCACTCACCTAAACTGTCACAGAAGTCATCCATAAATGATGTCACATGCTTTTAGCATAACATTTACACCCACCCCCTGCTTGTCACATTTCATCACAAACTTAAGACACCCCCTCACCAAAATGAATTGTCTATAGAAAAGTGATGTGCCTGTTGAAAGTACTGCTACTGTTTAGAGTCAACAGACTTACCAGTCCATACTGTTTTACTAATGCAAAACATCATAAAAACAATGTGCACAATTAGGCCTATTGCAGACAGTTACAACAGCCCACCCTCTACCCATAAAATCAAAGCCTGCGAATTGCCTAACTGGAGTATGAGAATTCTAGCCTGTGCTCTGCACAGAATCTTTATGGTTACATTAAGACTTCAGTGTCATGATGATATTTCAGATCTTGCTCCCCCCTTCATTACACATCATCACAAAATTCTCAACCCCCTACACCCTTGATGCATGATGTCATTTATAGACAACCCCACATGTAACAAAACATATATCATTATACATTACATTATACCACACTAGCTGAAATTTTAATGGGAGACTTAAAAAAACATAAAATCACTAAACTCAGTAACTTCAGGTGTTCTGGACAGATGGCTAGCTACATTTATAATAAGACACTAAACTGAACAGAATAACAATCCATCTGATTTTTTTTTTCTTTTTTGCCAAAGGTGTAGAGTGCATTGCAGACTGCAGCATACCTGCCAATGCTACAATCAACTCCTGTTCATAATTATTATCAGCAATGACTGTAATGTACATAACGTAGGAGCAGATTTTATATATAAGGTTTATTTATTGTGTAAACTTTAAAATATTACAAAGATTAAACAGCATTTAAATAAAAATGGCAAATGATGAAATGTTATGTATCCGAAATGTACTGAGAGAGGACAGACATTAAGAACACAGTCTTGCAAGGGGAAAATAATAATTTAAGTATAAAATATACACAATATTCTGCCAGTGCCACTGTACTGATGGTGGGATTACTTGACAAGCAGAAAGCCATGAACATTGACAATGAATTTTTCAAAGTTCTCCCGGAATTTCATTCTGTTTGGTCGCTTGGTGTTGAGTGCAATGTTCAGTGTAAGCTCGGTGAAGGCTTTGGCAAGTCTCTCGGCCACCACCTGGTCCTGCTGAGAGTCGAGCAATCCCTGAACTAAATGTTGGTAATCATCCTGAAATAGGTGTAACAGAGAAAGAAAATGGTATTAGATGTGTCATACTGTACAGGTAGATTATACAAATTGTAAATGTGTGACAGCTGTCATAAAAGCAAGATGAAAGCAATGGAAATGATATGTTGAGCATGTAATTTGAAGAAAACAAGAAAGGCTAGAGTTATGAATTAATTCTTACAGTAGTTGGGTTTTAAGAGTCTGTTATCATTTAGAGGGCTAAAAGGGTTGGTCATGTACAATGAATGAACAGGACAGTGATGCTGAGAAGGGCATTAGAATTAAAATAATAATAATAATAAAAAGGGGGGGGGGGAATATGGGAAGACCCAGAAAAAGATGGTTCAGCTACATACTGGAAAAACATAAGCAGACAGGAAAAAGACAGCAGCTATGTAAAATGGAAAAACCAGTGAAACTGGAGACTTGTTGTCCATTAACCCATCTAAAACAGAAATGATGCTAGAAACAGATAACAGTGAATACAGGTTATTGAAGTGCAGACAAGGTAAAATGAGGGAAATGAATGTTCGGCATATCTATAACCTTGGCATTTGGAGAAGGACTGTGGTCATTTTCATGTTCAAACTGCTTCCTCCTTGAAAGCTTCACCTGGATTTGGTGGCAGAAAGTTAAGCTCCTGTGTCCAGCCATTCTGCTGACAGAGCACCACAGTGTCAGAGTAGGCAGTAGTGGCATTGGCACCTGAGGCAAGTAATACCAACGGCTGCTCCTAACAGAAATTATGTACTTTAAAAACTTCAGTATCACTTATTGAGTTGCCTTTTGCTTGGCTCAATAATCTAAATTTGGTTGAGTACATAAAATCAATTTTTTTCATCTGAAATATGCATTCTGCCACCCAGACTGCTGCTGCTGTTTGGACTCTGCCACGTGGAATGGCCGCTTCACTCCCACACCCCTCTCCTGAACAATGCCCCTGCCAGGCCGAATGACTATGATGGACGTTGAAGGTGAAGGCAAGGTGTGACTTTAAATGTGAGCAAATGCTAACCCAGGGAAACAGTGGCACAGCCCAGAACAGCTGGATCCTCAAATGTAACAGAATTACTTTGAGTGCATCAAAAATGAAAACAACAAACAAATAAGCTGTTAGGAGACAGACAAGTTGGAAATACCAGGCGAGAGAAGACATACAAAATATAGTGGGGAAACAGTCAGAGCAGATATGATGGTAGCGTACAGTGACTAAGCCATGGGCTCAACAACTGCAAGGACTGGGGTTCAATTCTCAGCACTGGCAAATTCCTATCTTCTCCTTAGGCTCTGTGGCCTACCTGCTCTTCTATTCAATGGGTAGTGATGACTGTTTCCCCATGGTTGAAGCAGCTGGGGATTGAAACCAACCACTAAACTCCAATGAGTGCTGAGGTTTCTAATGCTTACCATTACATGCAATAGCCAGTGATGACATGCAAACAACCCTCCCACTTAATACTTGCACACACACACAAAAAAAAAAGACAAGGGGGAAAATCTTCAGTCACTTGTGTCTGTGACTGTACACAGACCCAACTCCCCTGCAGTTCAGCCAAGTGTCATTCAGTGTCACATCCATTATACAGGATCCTTATTTTATCTGACAAGGTTCATTACTTCCGTCCACTACTCTGCCATGCATGTGGGCAGCTGGTTCGATGGCTATGTCACTATGACAAATGAGCTGACAGGAAGGGGCAACTGATACTTTTCAGATAAAATAATGACCCCAGAATAGATACAAATAAGATGGTTTGTGATCAGACAGTTAACACTGGTGAAGGCATCAATGGATGGATTCAACAGAGTTCATTAAGGGACAATCTACTTTTCAAAATGCAAGTGAATCAGAAGTGCCTGTGATGATATCTCATGCCACATACCTGGTAACAACAGATCAGCACAAACAGTGCTGAGCTGGTATTTGGCAGCAGATCTGAGTTTATCTGATTAGAGAGGATCAGGTTCATGAGAAGCTGGAACACACAAGAACCAATATGGTACACTATATTACCACACCAGAATTATAAAGAGATGGTGCAGTGTATTCCTTGAAAAGCTGCTGGATTTATGCAATACAAATTTTCAGATCTTTGATCTTCTGAGTTACTGCACAGCACAAGTTCATTACTATGTTCACAAGGCCCACCATTACTCTGTTCACAAGGCCCACCATTACTCTGTTCACAAGGCCCACCATTACTCTGTTCACAAGGCCCACCATTACTCTGTTCACAAGGCCCACCATTACTCTGTTCACAAGGCCCACCATTACCCTGTTCACAAGGCCCACCATTACCCTGTTCACAAGGCCCACCATTACTCTGTTCACAAGGCCCACCATTACCCTTTTCACAAGGCCCACCATTACTCTGTTCACAAGGCCCACCATTAATCACAGTTCTGTGTCCTCTGAATACAATTCAAACTCTCACATCCTATTTCTCCTATTCAATAGAGGAGGATAAGATGGGTGAAGCCTGTGACATATATATGGGGCAGATAGGAAACTTATATATGGTTTTAGTGGGGAAATCTAAGGAAAGAAACCACTCAGAAGACCCAGGCATAGATGGGAGGATATTAAAATGGATATTAAAGAAATAGGATCGGAGGACATGGACTTCATTCATCTGCCTCAGGATAGGGATACGTGTTGGACTGTTATGAGCACGGTAATCAACCCTCAGGTTCAATACGATGCAGGCAATTTCTTGAATAGCTGAGGAACTGTTGGCTTCTCTATGAATGTGCTTCATTAAGTTTGTTGGTTAGTTAGTTCTCCAACACACACCTAGATCTCCCAAAAAGTTTCTTCACCTAACCTTCCTGACCAAAATTCTGTACAAATTTTTTAGTTCTCCATTCAAGCTATATGTCCAGCCCATCTCATCCTCCTTGATTTGATTACCCTAATATTCGGTGAAGAGTACAAACCATGAAGCTCATTACTGTACGACTTTACCATGAAGCTTATTACTATGCAGCTTTCTCTTGTCACTTCCTCCCACTTAAGTGAAAATGTTCTCCTCAGCACACTATTATCAGACATATTGATCCTGTTACTCTTTTAGGATAAGACCAGGTTTCAGACCCATACAAAACAACCAGGAAACATACAGTTTAATATGTTTTAGTCTTTACATGTTTAGATAGCACACAGGAAGCTCCAATAATTAAAACTGAATGGTAGCTTTTATGTGACAGTGGTTACTATTTGTACCATCTGCTGTAACTTTACAAAACTGCATCTGATCCACACACCACACACTTGTGTGTTGTACATTTTTCACTATAAACAGCATTAACTGTTGGGCTTTGTGACATGAGGCAGGAATTTAAGTTATAAATATTCAGACAAACTTCTTGCTTGAAGAGGTTACATTTAACTATAATTTTGATATACTGCATGACTGTTATGCAGCAAAACTAATCTCAGCCACAATCTGAATTCTTTATTAGCCACCTGTGGATTATGAAACATGAAACTGTAGTACAGTCTCCATGTCCGTCATCAATTGGGACCAATAAAACTTTCACAAATATCTGAACACACTTTCAGTGTAAAATTGTGTCTGGTTCCAAAATGTATGAAATACTGATATTAAAAGTATAAAATACACTCAAAAAATGTAAAAAACATAAACTTATTTAAATAAAGTATAAACACTTTTTGAAAGCACAAACTGCATTAAATGACTAAAGGACAGTCTCTAACCATAAAGCATGAAACCAATCAGCCTAAATTAAAGAAAGATGGAGCTTGACTCAGCTGAAAGTGATCTGCACAATAGCAGAAGAGGGACGGGGGATGGGGAACCCGACACACAAGTCATGTGGTGTCATCTAGTTTCTCACAACCCGTCACGAAACACTGCAAGAATAATATTCAAATGGGGGATCACAAAATGTCGAAATCCCAAATATCAGGGTTCACAATCTTCCACTCCACTGTATTGTATTTTATAGCAGGGTATTTCAAACAGCTAACAAGAAACTCCCAGACCACACTTCACCTTGAGGAGCGGTCTGAGTGCCTCATACACTGGGGTGTTCTGCAGGCTCTTGCAGTAGACATGTGACCTAAACACCTGGATCATGTCTTACCTTGAGGAGCGGTCTGAGTGCCTCATATACTGGGGTGTTCTGCAGGCTGTTGCAGTAGACATGCGACCCAAGCACCTGAATGAAATCGGTGCACAAGACAATGACATCTTGCCCGAATGTGGTAAGACCCAGCTCGATGGAGTTCAGCAAGTTCTTCAATAGATCCACAGGCAGTTGACAAACCTTGTCAGGGTATATCTCACATACAAATGTGATCATCTTGAAGTACTGCATGCACAGGGATGGGAATTTGAGAAGGTCCACCGTCATAAGTGGCATTATGATGTTCAGCCCATACAGACACACATCCGCTGCAGTCACGATCTGCTCTCCATCACTGCTGTCTAAAGCAAAAAATGAGAACAGTGATGATGGCTTCACCTAGTCACTTCAGTATCTGTTCTGATTATGCCACATTTGAGGTTGCTCAGGATTCAAGTCTTCTGAAATGTGACCCTGCATACGTGGATGAGTGGCTCCCAATGCTTCAAAGGATCTTCAAGGATATGTTTCTATTGCATATGGTGACACAGTCCTTCAAAACATCAGGAACAACTCATCCAAGAATACAGCAACACATTCCAGAAGACCTGAACCCTCAACACATTTCTACATCCTTTTTACAATTTCTGGTACAGTATATAGTTTTTGTAAACCACCCACTCAAGATACAGTTCACTGAAATGTACATATGAGAATATGATAAAGAAAACAAATCCAACAAATGGACTTAAATAAAACTGGGAAATGCGAAGTAATTATATAATTAGTGCAAACTGGCCCATCAATCTAAAGTGATTTCCACAGAAACCAAATGAAACAAAGGGCAATGCACAGCCGATGTTTGTCACAGCAGTTGTCCTGTGACAGCATATCTTGAGTGACATTTACCTCACTGTTGTGAAAGTAGATGGGAAAGAGGATGGACTGATGAAAGGCTGCACAAATGAAAGGGACCAAAAATGAGAAAACCAGAAAAAGATTCTAAAGCATGCAATACAAATTTTCAATAGACATTATAATGACAAAATAATAAACTGTAATATTCCACGACATTATGGAACAATAAAATGAAGTCAGCTCTAGAAATTGAAATAAAGTACCAACTAACATTTACACGCTATGTCTGAAAACTAAAGGCAGTAATACATATATAATAATTGTTCAGTACAAAATGTATGCGTAAGTCCTCACTTAACATTGTGCTTCCATTCCTGAAAACCAGAACATGCAATGAAACGTAGAACAGAGCACATTGCCCCCAAAGTCTATTATTCAATGGGTAATGGGAGCTCTTGCCTTGAGGTTAAGCAGCCAGGATGTGAGGGTGGACACTCACCTCCATCTAGTAACAAGGTTAAGAATTAGTGGAGGTATACCTCCATTCACCCTACATTCCTTCATGGTGTGTATAGTGACAACCAACCCTTTTACTGAGGTCACTGAAAGAAGTTTCAAGTATTCACCCCTCCATATCTCCCTCAAATCACCACACTTCCCTCTCCATATTCCCCTCCAATTATCCAGCCATTCTCTTCATACAAATGCTGGTTGTGACAGCCACACGATAGCCTTCACTAATGTCAAATGATTGTAGTCGCTTACCATATGACACTAAAGGCTAGACAGAAATGCTGCAGTAAGGACCACGGAGGAAGCGTCAAGCAGGATCGTTCGCACCATCCATTTGACAGCTTCTCCTGGCCTCAGTGTATTGGTATGAAGTTAATATGGATGATAAAAGGTGGTAAACTTCCAATACATTGTGGGCCAACTCACCTGGAGGACTAAGGTCTATAAAGTCTTTTGACAGCAAATTTGTTAGCAGCTCCATCAGCAGAAGAATATCATGAAATGTGTCCTCTTCTGCAGCAGACTCAAGACTCAGCCTCCCTGTGTTGCAGCGAGCGTATGTCTGTATCGTCTGCAGGCACGCCTCATATATTCGCCGGCTGTCACCCTGTCCAGCAGAAATGTTGCATACAGGCTGCTGTTTGGGCAGTACTCTCTTTATATTGAACACAACTCTTATACAGTAAGTCCTCATTTAATATTGTGCTAACATTCCTGAAAACCACAACATGCAATGAAACCTAGAACAGAGCATATTGCCCCCAAATGAATTAATTAAAATACCTTACAGCCTGTGTGCTGAAGGCACTACCACATTCCAGAAAAAACAATTTTAATATAAGGCTAGGCAACATTTATTGACTTTTTAGTCACCAAAACTGTCAATGTTAAAGCACAACAATGCAGTTTGGAGCAACATTAAACAAGGACTGATGGTATGAAGAATGCTGTCATTTGAGATGCAGTGCTGTTAGACTGGTATAAACGTATCAATGGTCTGGAAGAACCTGATCCCTACAATCTTCAGGGCAGCAGATTTCTCCAAAATGGCAAGAATCTAGCAGACTACACAGTGTGGCATTCAAGAAGACCTTAATCCCAAACGTACATTGCTCTCAAAATACACACACATATCACGAACTACCCACATCATTCCAAAATAAAAATTTTGATGACCGTTGCTCCTCCCCCAGAAATGATTTGTAGAATGTTAAGATTCCACAGAACCAGAGGGTTTGTTAGGAAGGATCGGACAGAGATGATCCAGTGGTTGTCATGACCCTGTTCAATCACAATGTGCAGTTTTATGTGCATGTCTTCAATCTGACAACTGAGAATCAGAGTACAAACACATGACTGGAGACACTGTCCTTAATACAACTTGCATTAACTGTACTAAACTGTACAGATGGTGACATGCTTCTGCGTTCAGTATCAAAGCCATCTTCTGTCTATCATACAGAACATGTGGCAAGGTTCGATATTTACACCTCAAGTGTCCATATGCAGCGAGACCTCAGTTCTGTTACGATTTTACATAATGATACAGAACATTTAAAAAAGTACATGTCCTACACCAACATTACAAAAACTAGTTTCTCACACTGTATCGGTTCATATTGGAATGTAAAGTGAAAAATTCAACAACTTGTTTGATTTGTTTTTGGGTGCAAGGAACATTTGGCAGGTAATGCTCACAACGTGCAAGGAAAGCACTTAGAAATTCCAGTAGGACCTGTCGATGTACATTTCATAAAAATAAGCACAGCAGCTGTGATGTTGCTACATACAGCACACTTCTACAGCCCTTGCCTGTTAACCACCATAATTTTACAAATTGTTCTGTATGAGTATGAGACTTGGTCTCTCACATAAAGGAAAAGCAGAGTCCTGTGGTGTTTCAGTATAGGGTGCTGATGAAGATATCTGGAGCCAAGAGGAGGGTAAGTAACATGAGACTGGGGAAAACTGTATAATGAAGAACTTAATGATTTGCACTCCTCACCAAATATTATCAGCTTGATCAAATCATGAAGGATGCGATGGACAGGGCATGTAGTGCGTGTGCGGGAGAAGGAAAATGCATACAGGGTGTTGGTGGGGAAACCTACATGAAAGAGGCCACCTTACAGGCCTATTCACAAAGGTGAGGATAATATTAAACTAGATCTTAAAGAAATGTGCTGGAAGGGCATGGACTGGATTAATGTGGCTCAGTATATAGACAAGTGGCTGGTTCTGGTGAAAGTGGTAATGAACCTTTGAGCCCCATAAAATGCAGACATTTCTTGACTAGTTGAGGGACAACTGGCTTCTCAGGAAGGACTCTGCCCCACGCAGTTAGGTGTCACCGTCAAGCACCATGAACATCTATTAATGATAACAATCTCTACAAATTTTCTAACAAATCCCCAGCATTAAATAAACTGCTGTTTACAATTAAGTTAGAACACGTGTTTGGTTAGAAAACAAAGCAGCAAGCAACACACGTGTCATTGGTAGTCCCAGCATTTCAGTTTATCATCGTCACAGCACCACATCACACTCAAACCTTTGTCAGTTGTGTGACCTGTCCACATCCCCCACCAACATGCCCCCTGTATTCCCACACAGTTGTATCATTAGTCTGTTCACACCAATGTCAGTAATGATAAATTCCACTAACTGGCCAGCACTTTGGGCTGGTTGGAAAGGATGGAAGAATAGAACAGTATGTGGCCTATCGTCCCAACCATCCACATGACTTCTTTCGAGGGTCTGAGTGTAATGAAAATACAAAAGCTGAAGTAAATAAAATGTCAGTATTTCAAGGTATGTTTTGAAAGAAATACAAATGCAAGAGCTTGGTTCTTTGGGAAAGTGGCTGGGTTTTGGGGACAGTCTCAGTCTAAACAAGTTAAGTGTATGTCCCTTAAGAGGACTGTACATATCTACAATGACACAGCATGTGGTGGATGAGTGAGTTAGTATGAAGCATTGGTAGTGTAATACTGACTGGGGGAAAACAGAAGCAATCAGAAAAAAATTGACCTAGTGCCACTTTGTACACCACAAATCCCACACACACACACAGGCCTGGGACAAACCAGGGCCTCCACAGTGACAGACCTGTGACTAACCAGCTGACACATGGCACGGCCATCAATACATCAATTTAGGAATGTGTTACAAAGAATGCATGCCAAGCCATGCCTAGACTAAACATATTTTTACATACTACACGTGTGGACAGTGTCTGTATGAGATGCAGGCACAGCTTCAAACCAAGTTGTTTTTCCTCCTGGAGAGCAATGTTATGAAAACACAGTTAGCAGCTTGAAACACACCACTCAGTACAACACTGTTAATACCTCTGCTCACTTCTCTGACATGTACACTTATACATAACAAGTCCAGGTTCCTTGACCATGAAGAAGAAGGCACTACAGTCATTCAAAATATCGGGAACCACTCATCCAATGACACAGTGTAACACACTGTGAGACTTGAATCCTCAGCAAAAATGCTGTGTGAACCTCAAATTTTGTAATGTAAACCCCACTGAAATTTCATCCAGAAATTGCTAACAATGCACTTCACCAAAAATAACTTACCTCAAAAACTTGAGCTTCATTTCCACTCAGATAATGTACTAACAATAAATACCTGTATGCTCTAAGCAATGCTCTTATATGAAGAAAATTATACTTCACAGTGTTGGGCACTCTTATATCAACTTAAGCATAATTTCCATTGCTTCCCTCTTCAGTACATTTTCATACTGACAGAAGAGCATACCAAGTCAGGACACATACATAACGGATAAAATGGTAACACATCAAGTCAAATTATATCAAGTATAATTCCAGCACCTAATGCCACTTCAAATCAGAGTGCTTACCTGTGAGAGATAGCAAAGCATGCTGCGTGCACACTCGCAGTACAGTTCCAGTATCAGTTCAACCACCTGTTGGTAATTGTGGTACACACCCACCAGTGTTGCAAACTCAGACAGCATGGGGTACAAGAACTGAAAGAGTGACTGAACTGTCAGAACTTGTGAACCCTGCGCTACGCCTGCAAAAGAGACAATCTGGGACTAGAAGCCTTCCACTCCATTGCCAGAGTCACACCTCTGCCTATTTTATCATTTCAAACATGTTACTAGCAAAACAAGAACCCTTCTACATAGAATTACTTGGTTTCTGGACTTCGCACATCATCTACCGTAGCGATACTCAATCTTTCGGTGCTTGCAGCATGATCGAGATACTCGCCATTTTATTGTGGCACTCTACAATTAGAACAGAGGAATAAAACTTATAATAATGGTGCAGTTTTCAACAATGTCACTTACTGTACAAAACACAGAACTAATGTTAAGCAGAATCACACTTGCGCTCTCCATCTGCCCATGCTATGAAGCCACACTCATCTCATACAACCAGGCTGTAAGCAAGGTGCCCAGACACACAGGTGCTGTAAGATTGCGGCCAAACACTACACTGACCCCGAGCAACTCAACACTTCCACTTAGTACCTGGAATGTACAGGGCTAAAACTCAGCCAGAAGATAGGTTTATCCTGCGAGATAGTGGTTTTTTTTTTGTTCCTCCAGGCAAATGCTGGGACAGTAACTTAGATTGTACCATTCTAGGATGCAACACCACTCAGTTTGGTATGCAGGTGCCCATCTTTTGTACACACCTGTCCACCAAATCAAACATCACATCTTCACAGACTGGAATCTTCATACTTAGCACCGTGAGGTCTGACGTATGTCAAACTAGGCCACGACTGTCTTTCACAAATTTTCCAGTCCATTATTCACTAATTATCCTACCATTCACCTCAACACTCCACACAGTTGAAGTTACTTCCAGCATTGTTCATATATCATGTATGAAAGTACCATCAGAGGTAGATGTGAGGGAGGCACTGCATGACTATGACGCAGGAATGACGGCGACTGCTTAATGTAATGTGCAGAACAATACACTCTTACCTATGAATGATTCCAGAATGTCAATAATTTCTATTTTAATGTTCTCTTCATGAAATATTCTGTTAAAATTTTCTTGACAAATTATACTTTTGAACCTGTCTTGAAGTGGCTTTAAAACCTGGAAAAGAAAATGACAGATAAATATTAGAACCAGCTATGATTCCCACAGATTTGACACACCAAGGCTTTTGTGCTTTTTTCTAAGTTTTTAGAAGGCTAAACTCTGTATCTTTCATTCAAAATAATACAATATGAAGCTGATGAAGGTTAACAGGCTGTGAGTATTACTGCCGTGAGCAGCACTATCTACAGCAATACCATTTCCTCCAGTAATAAAGAACTCAGTCCCATTGCTATACAGTGTGGCAAAATGACAGCTTTGTCAACTAACTGTAAACACTTAAAAATTAACTTTCATAGGATTCTACATAAAATCAGATTTACATAAGTTAAATTTTATGTCACTTGCAGGGTTTGTATATTGCATTGTGCTATTTCTGGCCAAAAATTCGTGTATCATTTTGTGGTCTTCTGCATTATGCCACTTCAAAGTCTGGATAATCCAGCAGGTGGGAATAAAATATTTTTCAGAAATATGTAGTGCAGAATGGACAGGTTCATCATTTTATCTAACAACTATCAGCTGTCACTTTCTGTTACCTTTAACGCAGTCCACTCAGCCAACTGCCCACACATGAGGTGCAACAGTGGTGCAAATGACAAATGATAGCAGTTAGATAAAACAAAGACAGCGTTCTTTCAAATACTGTTAGACTACATACAATTGATAATCCCACACTAGGTACAATTCTTTATTATGGCTAGGTGTGCTCCTATACCAGATCAGCAACCTTCCTGTGCGATCTTGTAACCTTTTGGAGGTGACTGTGCAGATTACCGTCACTTGAGATACACCAATATGCAGTGCAGTACAAACTAACAAATGTTTTGGAGGAATCTGCTGCCTCCATCTCAAACATAAATCCTGCAAACTGAAAATTTTCACCCAAAATATCAGTAAACTTCTACCAAGGTACTTGGTATCACATCGCAAAAGACAATACGTTTTCTTCAGCACAAGCTCTAAGGCCAGCTGTACTGAACTGGTGACAAAAATGTACACAGTGGGGTAAAGTCTTAATGGTTAATACAGGACACAATGGGTAGAACTAAAAGTAAAGAGACACATGATGAAGTGACGGCACCATTGTACAAGTGACTTAACCAGTGTACCTGAATCCAATATTCTCCTCGGCTCTGAACATCGTCAACAGCTGCGCCCACCAGAATCAATGCCTTGAACAGTCCTCGTTTAGCTGCCCCAGATAGTGCACCTCTTTCCATTTTAGACTGTAACTGCACGATGTTCCATAGCCCCTCGCTCTTCAAAACAACACTGCCTCTGTAATATCAGCAACACACACTCACTGCAATGAGGATGGTCAGACAGACAGGCTAACTGTATCCTTTACAGATTTCACAGCCCTTCCTCTTATTCAATTACTTTTTTGGCTATCCATTTGCAGTTGAGTCTTTAAACACACTGTTGACAATTACTTGTATCTTCAATAAAAGATCACTGGTATGTGGTGACGCAGTTGGCTGAGGCACTGTGCTACAAGCCCGAAGGTCTCAGGTTCGATTCCCAAAGGTGTCGTCAGAATTTTTCATTGACATAATCCTTCCAGCTGCACTACGGCCCTGGGGTCGACTCAGCCCCTAACAGAAATGAGTAACAGGAATATTTCCTGGGGGATAAAGGCGGCCTGAGCATAGAGCTGACAGCCTTACTACCTACATGTGCCGACTGCCTTGAAATCTGGGAGCCTCAACCTCCTGGAACCCTTAGGGTCTATCCAGGCCCATAATGGGATTGCTTTACCTTCTTCAATAAAAGATCAACTGTTCAGTATGAAACACATAATGATCATCTTAGCTCACACAGTCTGTAACGCTGTTTGTATACATACAAAAATTTTCCAACTAGCCTTGCAACACTAGTCTACATAACTGGTTTCTATATATGGAAACACATCCAGAAGGTGACTGCCCTTTACTTAATATAACACAGGGGGTTCAAAAAGCAAGGCAGTAAGGATTTCCCATTCAAGTGCACATTAAGCCAAGACACAACAATTTATGTCAGTATTTCTACTACACTTGATACTACACTGATGATACAAACTGCTCAACTCTCCCGCCATACATTTTTATCATATTTTATCTTATTTAACCTTATTTTTATCATATTAGTTTCAGACATTTCAATATGCAACACTGGACAACACCACCCAAGGTGCTGTAACACAAACTGCACCTCAATTTCACATTACCTATTATTCCATTTTTGGAATAAGAATTATTATAACTGTTTTATAACAACTTTATGCCTCTTTCCTCTTACTGTTTTTGTGCAACCATGTCCTACCTGATGATGGCCGATTTGGAGAGCCGAGACATGCAGCAGTTTCTATAGCAAAACTAACTAGTTGCACCAGTGTAACAAATTTATTTATTTTAGAATGACACACTACATGTTTCGGACAGTCTTTCCGTCCATCATCAGGAGTTCAAGACTGTACATACAGCTGTCAAACAGATACTGCAGTCTGCTTGCTAGCAAGCTGACTGCAGTATCTGTGTGACAAATGCCTGTTGCTGTATGTACAGTCTTGAACTCCTGACGATGGACGGAAAGACCGTCCGAAACATGTAGAGTGTCATTTTAAAATACAATAAATTTGATACATTGGTGCATCTGGTTGGATTTACTGTAGAAATAATGTTATGATGCATGGCCCTATGAATGTCAAACATGCAGCAGTGTTAAACACACCAAATACACACTATCTACACAGTTGTGTTCGTCAGATAACAAACACAAACATGCAGCAGTGTTAAACACACCAAATACACGCTATCTATACAGTTGTGTTCATCAGATAGCAAACACAAACATTTGGTGCAATAATCAAGCTAATGTCTGCCACTCTACTCCTCAAGTCAGCACCTGACTCTGCCACATGAAAAAGTGGTCACAACATACCATCACATAGCAACATCCCATAACATACCATCACATAGCAACATCCCATAACATACCATCACATAGCAACATCCCATAACATACCATCACATAGCAACATCCCATAACATA
>Ga0123355_10000669_pt1 | contig 46495 bp, 44 predicted proteins | sample TergutEmb28metaG_3_FD_89872 | JGI IMG/M metagenome (GOLD analysis project Ga0123355, IMG submission 89872) | Embiratermes neotenicus P1 segment gut microbial communities from Petit-Saut dam, French Guiana - Emb289 P1 | ecosystem: Host-associated > Arthropoda: Insects > Digestive system > Gut ...
AACGCCATGAAGGCCACCGCTGGTTTTGTATCCGCCGGAACCAAACTTACCACCTGCATGAAGGGTAGTAAATATAACCTCCACAGCTGGAAGTCCTGTTTGTGCCTGAATACCTACAGGTATACCGCGCCCATTATCTCGTACAGAAATGCTATTGTCCGGATGGATTTTTACAGTGATTTCGTCACAAGCGTTCATCAAAGCTTCATCAACTGAGTTATCTACTATCTCATATACAAGGTGATGTAACCCCTTTGAAGATGTTGAACCTATATACATACCCGGACGTTTTCGTACAGCTTCCAGCCCTTCTAGTACTTGGATATTTTCTGCTGTGTATTCAGACATTCTATTCCTCCATTTAAATGGGGCTCTGCCCCAGGCTGCACGAGCGAGCAGCAAATGCGCTTTTGCATTTGCGACCAGCCCAAACCCCGCCGCTCCGCCGGGCGAAGCCCAGCTACACTTCCTCGCTGCGCTGCGGGTACGCGCTGTGCGCGTAAATAGTTATTTTATAATGGTTCCGTGTTGCATTTTTAAAATATGATGATCTTTCATGTTTAACAGCACGTCTTCAAGTCCTGTACAGGTTATGAGGGTTTGTAGGTTAGTAATCTGCTTCAATAAAAAATTTTGCCTACTGCCGTCTAATTCAGAAAGTACATCGTCTAATAAAAGCACAGGTGTTTCATTTGTAGATTTTTTAATTATTTCAATTTCTGCAAGTTTAATTGACAATGCGGCTGTGCGCTGCTGACCTTGGGAGCCATAAAAACGCGCAGATATATTGTTTATAGTAAAATTAATATCATCTTTATGGATACCAACTGTAGTCGTTGCTTGTGCAATATCACGTGTTTGAGATTTTGTTAAGCTATCCAAATACGCTTCTATGTCAGAAACATTTGGCATGTATATAAGCTGTAACTCCTCTGTGCCTTGAGTAATGTTTAGATGTATTTCCTTTGCAATGGTATTGATTTTTTCGATAAAAGCGAAACGAGCACGCATGATACGTTTACCATAATTGGCAAGCTGCTCGTCCCAAATACCTAGTGATTCTTGCTGGGTTTTATCTTTTTGCAAGATTTTTAATAATGCATTACGCTGCTTTAACGCACGATGATACTCTTTTAAGTCGCTATAGTATATGGGGGATAGTTGGCATATTTCCATATCCATAAAACGGCGTCGTTCATAAGGGCCTGCTTTCACTAGCCTTAAATCGTCTGGAGAAAACATTACAACAAGTAATCTGCCAAACAAGTCTTTCATGTGTTTTATTGGCACACGATTAAACATAAGGCCTTTAACAGATTTTTGACCAGTTTTTTCTATATGCGCATCTATTGTTGAAGTATACCCATTTAACTGGGTATTAACATCAACACGTACATGTGCGGTAGATTTGTCAAAATTAACAAGATCTTTATCGTTACCCGCACGTAAAGAGCGTCCAAATGCGCAAAAGTATACAGCTTCTAAAAAGCTGGTTTTACCTTGGGCATTCATACCATGAATAATATTTACCCCGGGAGTAAGTTGTTGGATTAAAATATTTAAATTACGAAAACCTACTGCCGAAAGAGTCTCTATCCACATTTAACTTCAAATTACTCTTGTCTTAGCGGTACTATGAGGTATTTAAAGCTCGATTCATCATCTACGCCTATTACAGTACATGGACTTAGTTTGGTGTTAAATTTTAACACGACATCTTCGTCATCTACAGCACGTAAAATATCTATAAAGTAACGTGGATTAAATTTCATCAAAATAGGGGAACCTTCTGTTTTGCAAGGTATGCCATCTTCTGTTTCACCTAAATCACTTGTGGCGCTTATGATCAAATCGTCATCTGTTATGTCCATAAAAATGGGAACCATTTTGTTTTCTGTAGCTACCAGAACCGCGCGTTCTAATGAATTAAGCAGCTCCAGTCGATTTACTTGAACCATGGTTAAAAAATCTTCGTTAAATATTTGATCGTAACGTATAAATTCACCTTCTAGTAAATTTGAAGTGAGTGTGAAGTTTTTATACTCAAATATAATACGTTTTTCTGTTAATGAAACCTTAATTTCATCGTTTGTATCGGATGGAAGCATACGGCTTAACTCACTGAGGGCTTTTACGGGTACGACTGCCTTAGAGTCTTCATTTACATCTATAAGCGGTGTGGATTTGTATGATATGCGGAACATATCTACTGCAACCATACGCATCATACTATCTTTAATTTCTATCAGTTCACCCATTAATACAGGTTTACTTATATCTGTAGAGACGGAAAATATAGTTTGTCTAATCATTTCTTTTAAAACATTGGTTTTTACTGTGTAACCTTGGTTTATAGGTTCTCTTTCAGCCATTACCGGATATTCGTCGCCAGGTTGGCCATTGATCATCAGCCGTGAGCGTCCACTTTTTACTTGTACGCTGTTTTTATTATCAGCTGTAAGTGAAATAACTTCTCCTGGCATTTTTCTTATTATTTCGGAAAAAAGCTTTGCGTCTAGGGCTACTAAGCCTTCTTTAGTTATTTCTGCAGGGATAGGTGATGTGTCTATCCTTATTTCTAAGTTGCTAGCACTAAGGGTAAGGCCTGTATCCTCTTGTGCAGATAGTAAAACACACTCTAAAATAGGTGATGTTGTGCGTGTAGATACTGCCCTAATTGCTAAACTTAACGCATCTTGCAACTGTTGCTTGTCACATGTAAGTGTCATAAGAACTCCTATCTATATTATTATATTTTATGGTAGTAGTAGTAATAGGGGCTGTGGATTGGTGGAAAAGCTATTTGGAGCTAGTTATTGTAAGATTGTGGTTGTTGGAAAGAATGTAGATACGTTGTTAAAATGTATGTTGTTTATGCACATAATCCACATGGTTTAAACTGGGAAGAGATCATCCACATTTTAAGCTGAGTTTTAAACAGATTATGCACATAGTTATGCAGATGAAAATTACTGAATTTTAAATTATTGGCCGCGTATCCGTAGTTCAAGCTCTTCTACGAGAATGCGCAATTTTTCGTCCATTTCTATTTCGTTCGCTATTTTTTCGCAAGAATGGATGACGGTAGAATGATCTCGACCGCCGAAGAATTTGCCTACCTCGGGGAGAGACTTGTCCATTATTTTACGACATAGGTACATAGCAATTTGTCTTGGAAATACAATGGATTGTGTGCGTTTGCGGCTGCCTAAATCTTCAGGCGGCAGCCTAAAATGGGATGCGACAATTTCTTGAATATAACCCATTGTAATTTCAGGTTTATGTGTATTTATTAGCTGGTCTTTTAATGCTTGTTGTGCGAGTTCTAATGTGAGGGTTGCCTTGGTTAGGTTTGCCCATGCCATTACTTTGTTAAGCGCGCCTTCTAACTCGCGAATATTAGATACGATATTGTGCAAAATAAATTCTTTTACGGATTGGGGGATTTCAATTTTTTCGTTGTATAGCTTAGTTTCTAGTATGGCAGTGCGTGTTTCGTAGTCAGGTATGGTTATATCTGCGATAACGCCGCCAGCAAAGCGAGAGATTAGTCGGGCTTCTAAACCGGTTAATTCTTTAGGAGGCATGTCGCTGGTTAAGACTATTTGCTTACTTGCACTGTATATGTCGTTGAAAGTATGGAAAAGTTCTTCCTGGGTTTCGGTTTTTCCCACTAAAAATTGTACGTCATCTACTATTAAAATGTCGCAGTCTCGATACTTATTTTTAAATTGCTGAGTGGTTTGTTCGCGAATAGAGGCGATAAACTCATTCATAAATGTTTCGGAAGAGACGTACATGATCTTCAGTTCGGGATTGATATCTAGTGCTAAGTTACCGATAGAATGTACAAGGTGGGTTTTTCCAAGACCTACACCGCCATATAAAAATAATGGGTTGTAGTTGCTAGAACCCGGTTTTTCTGCCACGGCTTTAGCGGCGGCATAGGCGAGTTCATTACATTTACCCTTTACAAATGTTTCGAATGAGTATTTTTGGCGTAAGTTAGTTTTTTCATAATTGTGGCGGTTATTGGGTTTAGAGTCGATTGCGCCGGCTGCGCTAAAGTCTTCCGGAGATAGGAATCTCAATTCCAAGTCTCTATCCTCTGCGGCGGTTTGAACGCAGCGGGTAAGCTCGTGAAAATATCTGTTTTTTAATGATGGTTTGCTAAAGTCCTTGTCTGTCATAAGGGTTAATATGCCATTTTCGTAAGAAATGGGAACAAGAGAAACAATTAATGAATCATAGACCACCTGTGTCATGGAATTTTCTATCAAAGGTAGGGCTTTTTGCCAAACATCATGTATATCCAAATCAAGACCTCCTTTGTTTTAGTTTGTAGTTATCCACAGAGTTTTCAACAGGCTGTGTATAACTCATTTTTACATACAATTAATATATCAAATTAGAAGTATATAAGCAATATGTTACCAACAGGTTTTAAACATAATGTTAACAAGATTTAAACATGGCGGTCCACATTCGTATTCAGTTGGTAAGGATTTCTTACCAACTGAATTCACACAACTGAATTTAAATTAGCAAAAAGGATTGACGCAGCTAACAGTAATGCATATAATGCCTAAGCGAATGTAAATTTTATTTGAAATTTAACATGCAGTAAGTTTAATTGAAAATTAATTGAAAGATGGTGACATATGAAAAGAACGTATCAGCCTAAGAAAAGGCAGCGCAGCAAGGAGCATGGCTTCCGTAAGCGTATGGGCACAAGCAATGGACGCAAAGTTTTACAAAGACGTCGTAAGAAAGGCAGACATGTGTTGTCTGCATAATGGGAAGACCAGCATTAAAAAAAATCAAGATTTTAAGCGCGTTTATAGCCAGGGTAAGTATGCTGCAGATCCGATGTTGGTAGCATATGCCCTGGCAAATGGTGTTGGAGTTAATAGGCTTGGTATTACTGTAAGTAAAAAAGTAGGTTGTGCCGTAGTACGTAACCGCGTAAGACGGTGGGTTAAAGAAAGTTACAGATTACTTCCTAATATATTAGAAGGACAAGCTACAGTATCATACGATATTGTATTTATTGCACGAGCATCTGCTGGTCAATTGATAGGCAAAGGATCCTTTCATCAAATTGATAAATCTGTTAAGGCGCTGCTTGTTAGACTTGAGAAAAAGTTGTGATAAAGTTTTTATGAAAATAATCGTTTTAGGATTAGTAAAGTTTTATAGACTATTTATTTCTCCGGCTTTAGGTCCTAGATGTAGGTATTACCCTACTTGTTCGGCTTATATGATAGAAGCTGTGGAGAATTATGGAGCAGTTAAAGGTGTTTGGATGGGATTAAAGCGTTTGGTACGATGTAATCCTTTTTCAAGAGGGGGATATGATCCTGTTCCTTAAGTTTTAAGATGGCTTAAAAATTTGTAAGTATCCCCATTACAGGAGGAAATGATTTGAACTTTTTAGGTTTTATTGGTATGTTTACCATGGAGCGGCAAGTTGAGCCAAGCCCCGGTTTTATAGTTAGGCCTATTGCTGCAATATTTGGTTATGTTATTGATTTTTTGTTTAATATTGTTTATGCCATAGGACCTGCACATTCTTTAGGTATTACAATTATTTTAATGACAATAATATTCCGTGCTTTAATGATGCCACTTAGCATAAAATCGCAAAAGTCTATGATGAGAATGCGAGAATTAAAGCCGGAACTTGACAAAATAGAAGCAAAGTATGGGAAATCAAAAGATCCAGAAATTGTTAAAAAGATGAATGCGGAAAAAACCGCATTAATCGCAAAAAATGACGCAAATCCTTTAAAGAGCTGTTTTCCTATGTTATTACAAATGCCACTGTTTATTGGACTTAATTTTATTATGCGTCAGGCGTTTTTGTATATTAGTACCCTTAGAAATGTGTATCATGAACTTGCAGTAGCAATCCAACAAGTGCCAGGGTATTTGGACATTATCAATCCTATTGCAAGGCCGCTTATACCAGATTCTATAATACAAAATAATTTAGAAGCCCATAGGTTAGTACAGTATGGCGGGCAAACCCTTGAGCAAGCAAGAGAGCAAATTGGGGATGTTATAAGTCTAGATATACCAGCAGATTTATCACGAGTTATACATTTGTTTTCTGCAGAAAATTGGGCTTATATACAGGAAAGTATACCGGCATACTATTGGGCTGTAATAAATGATTTAAATATGCACCGCCAGTCTATAGAACATTTCTTGGGGCTTAACTTAGTAGATTCCAGCAGTTTTAGCTGGCCAACTATCATGGTACCCTTGTTGGTTGGTGTAACCATGTTGTGTTCTTCTTGGCTGATGCAGCAAAGAACTGCGGATCCAAATGCAGATGAAAAAGCAAAACTACAGCAGCGTATTATGCTTATTGTAATGCCTGTATTTATTGCGGCAATTACATTTGGTATGCCTGTTGGTGTAGGCTTGTTCTGGATAACTTCTCAAGTGTTTCAAATTGCCCAGGACATTGGTTTAAATATAAAAGATGGTGTACCTATTCGATTGCCATTTATAAAAAAAGCAGATTAGTTGAATTTTGAAAACTATTTGCGCTCATAGAGCGCATGCGACGGCAATGTAGCCGGGATTTGAGCTGGTCGCAAATGTAAAAAACGCATTTGTTGCGCGCTCGTGTGGCCTGGGGCAGCGCCCCATTTTAATAGGAGGGTTATTGTGGAAACAATTCAAAAAAGTGCAAAAACAGTAGCACTTGCAATAGAAGAAGCCCTTAAAGTTCTGGGTGCAACAGAAGAAGAAGTAGATATAGAGATATTAGATGAAGGCGTTAAAGGTGGTATTTTTGGTATAGGTTCTAGACCTGCCAGCGTAAAAGTGTCACTTAAACCCGACCCGGAGCGTATCGTCAAAAACTTTTTACAAGAAGTTACAGATTATATGGGTTTGGGCATGGCAATGGAAATTAAGTTAAAAGACAGACGTATGTACGTTAATTTTATTGGTGATAGCATGGGTATCCTTATTGGTAAGCGAGGGCAAACGATTGATTCGCTACAATATCTTACGAATCTTGCGCTGAGCGGACGTGGCATAAAAGATATCAATGTAATTTTAGATACGGGTAACTATCGTAAACGTCGTAAAGATACCTTAGAATCTTTGGCAAGAAGCATAGCGCGCAAAGTGAGAGATAAACGCCAAAGTGTTAAATTGGAGCCGATGAGCCGTTTCGAGCGGCATATTATTCATACTGCACTGCAAAATGACAGAAATGTTACGACTTTAAGCGAAGGAAACGAGCCACATCGTTATGTGGTTGTGAGTGCAAAACGGAAATAATGAATGATAATGGTATAATTGCTGCAATTGCCACTGCGCCGGGCCATGGTGCAATTGGCATTATAAGAATGTCTGGTAGTGGAGTAATGGAGCTACTTGGGCGGATTTTTTTGCCTCGTAAAAATGAGAAGATGAAAAGCCATCGCATGTATTACGGTAACATTTGTAAAAACGGCGAAATTATTGATGAAGTAATGGTTTGTTCGATGCTCTCACCTCATTCCTATACAAGGGAAGATACTGTTGAAATTTATGCCCATGGGGGTATGATTGTATTAAAAAGCGTTTTAGACGCTGTGATAAGTGAAGGTGCGCAGCTTGCCGAGCCTGGCGAGTTTACAAAGCGCGCCTTTTTGAATGGGCGTATAAACCTTACCCAGGCGGAAGCAGTAATGGACTTGATCAATGCGGGAAGTGAAACAGCGCGGCGTGCGGGGCTTAGGCAGCTTGGCGGCGGTTTAACAAAACGTATTGAAAATGTACGAAATACAATATTAGCATGGCTTGCCCACATAGAGCTTAGTATAGATTACCCCGAGCATGAAGAAGAAGCAAAAACAGTAGCTCAAATACTTGCCGAAGGTGGCGAAGTAATTAAAGGTATGGAGGCATTGTATAAAACTGCAGAAGTAGGACGCATTTTACGAGATGGAATAAAGACGGCAATAATAGGGAAGCCGAATGTTGGTAAGTCCACACTTTTGAATGCAATTTTAAGTGAAGACAGAGCAATAGTGCATGAGATTGCAGGTACGACACGAGATATTTTAACAGAGCGTGTTGTTGTGGGCGGCGTGCCTTTAGTGCTTATGGATACAGCGGGGATTAGAGAGACTGAAGACCCTGTAGAAAAAATTGGTGTAGAAAAAAGTTTGATGGCAGCAGAAGAAGCAGAACTCGTATTATATATGGTGGATGCACAGGAATATAAGGGTGATTGGTGTTTGCCTGATGTTTCTCGGCTGCTAGATAGCAAGCAAGTAATTGTATTGGTTAATAAATGTGATTTGTTGACCGTAGATGAAGTACAGAATCGTGTTCGTCCTGTAATAAACGTATCTGCTTTAACCGGGGAAGGCTTAGATCAATTGTATATGTGTATACATGAATTATTTTTATCCGGCTTAGGTAGTTCGGCCAGTGAACCAGATATTATTACCCGAGAGCGGCATCTTGTGCTGATTGAAGCAGCCATTAGCCATGTAAAAAACGCCATGAGTGAAATAGCTCAAGGCGTTCCAGAAGATTTGGTTTCTGTTGGACTACGTGCTGCATATATGGCACTTGGTCATATTTTAGGCGTTGAAGTTGCTGACGATATTTTGGATAGGATTTTTATGGAGTTTTGTGTGGGTAAGTAGAGAGTACACCATCAGACATACGGTAAACTACGTCAGAGGAATCTGCTATTTCTAGGTTATGGGTTACTACAATAACGGCATAACCTTTTTCATGGGCTAGGCTTTTTAATATTTCTACAACAGCGTCGCCATTTGCTTTGTCTAGGTTGCCAGTGGGTTCGTCGGCTAAAATTACTTTGGCTCCGGTAGATAGTGCGCGGGCTATGGCAACTCTTTGCTGCTCACCGCCGGATAGGTTTGCGGGGTAGCGGTGGTGTTTTTCTTCTAGGATACCTACGGATTCTAGCAGTTTATATGCTTTCTCTTTGACATTTTCCATTTTGTTCATTTCCATAGGGTAGCAGACATTTTCCATTGCGGTTAAAAGAGGAAATAGGTGGAATGCTTGAAATATCATAGCGATACGTTCTCGCCGGTAGCTATCTAAGTCTATGGATGCGAGATTCACTTCGTCGATGGTTATTGTGCCTGTAGATGGTGTATCAAGCCCGGCCATAATAGACAAAAGAGTCGTTTTACCGCTGCCGGAAGGGCCTATTATGGATGTAAAGCGGCCGCTTTCAAAGGTAGCGGATATGTGATTTAGCACATCGCGGCTGCTTTTTTTGTAATGATAGGATATATTTTCTAGTTTTAGCATTGTTAACTCCTTTAATCTTTTACTTGTAACAAGTCAAGGGGTGAGCGGTTGGTTATTAGTATTACACCGGTGGTGGCACCAATGAATGCACCTGATAAATAGGGTATAATTACAATAAAGAAATCTGCTCTTAGGCCTATTGCTATCGTTAACAAAAGACCAGCGAATGCTCCACAAATACATATTGCTATTTGTCCAAGCCACAGCATAACCCGGGCTTTTTGCTTTGGCATACCAAGTACTCGTATTGTTGCAGCGTTTTTTGCGCTTTGTAACATAGAAAGCATGACAAGCCCTGCGCCAATAATTGCTGATATAACCGCAATTACAGGAAACAACAGCGTAATAAGTGCTCTATGCTGGGCCAAAGATGCTACGCCAAACCGCAGTTCTTGATCCCACATATCAATTAGAAGCTGGTCGCGCCGTGGATAGGTAAATATTGAGCGCACGGCTTGATCGTGCTGTTCGCTTAAGGTGTTAAGTTGGCGATTGAACGTAGGATCTATGGTGAATCTAACTGTAAAATAGCCCATGTGCTCACCAAGCATGTTTTCTAAAGCGGGTAAGGGTATAATTGCTCCTTGGCGCATGTTGCTGGGCAGTCCGTTTCCGTCATGTATGCCAAGTACAATGGCAGGTGTGTATTCCCATGTTCCTTGTCGAAATAAAACAGGGGAGTAATAAATAATATAGGCACTATCTCCTGGTGATAAATTTCGACCTATGGCTATTTCTTCGGATATGACAATAGGGATGGGGGAATTTGTTAAATACATAAAATCATTTTCGTTGTATTTTTGGGCAAACTGTATGGTCATATTAAATGGGTCCTCTCGGCCGATAAACCCAGTGTGGTCCCCGGTGAGGTACTGTAGATTGTTAACGCCTACTAAAATCTCTAATTGTCCAATGTTGCCGTCATAATTTACATCGGCTAGAGTGTTTACAATAAATCCTGTGGAACTTCCTTCCAAGTACAGATCATTGATGATACCTGTCTCTCGGAGGTATTGTACAATGGCTATGGATACAATATCACCAGCAGCACGCCTGGTTCGTACAAAATTCTCTGCCATTCTCACTTCTGCATAAACAATGGTTTCGTTATAAAGTTTGTCTATGTCTGAATTTAAGTTTGCAATGGTAGTTTGTAAAAAGCCCAGCATAAATGTTAAAAATAAAGCGATAGCCGCACTCAATAAGGATTTGACTGGTGCGCGAACAATGTGCCGGTATATATATTTAAACATTACTTAGCCCCCTTTAATACTTCTAATACGCTTTGGCGGGCGGTTCGTAAATTTATTATTGTGAGTAGTATAAGCATTGATGCAAGAATAGTGATGCTAAAAGCTGCCAATCGGCCAAGAGATGGTGCGGCCATTTCGATATAAGAACTGATTAGTTCGTCTCGCTGTGCAGTCATTAAGTGCCGACCTAGGACGTCTGCCATAATTTCGCCAAAGCCTGATATGGTATCTTGTGCCAGCCGTAGGGCAAAAATCCAGCCTGCTACACTGCCTGCAATTATAGCGGGTGTACCAAAAAACAATAAGGCTACTATAGATTGCATAAAGATATTTTTTGTAGGGCAGCCGAGGGCACGTAATATCGCATACTCTCTACTGCGTTGCCACATAAATAGTGCTACTGTAAATGCCAGTACTAAGGCTAGTACCAGAGAAAATATTATTAAATTAAGAGTGATAGACATTAAAATGGTATCGGCGGCATTTAAAAAGCTGCTGCCGTCTCTGCCCACGAAGTTTATACGAAATCCTAAATCTGCAAGTGCGTCACGGGTATCCCATAAAAAAGCTGCTTGATATCTGGGGTCATGTAAAGCGAAGCTGTACCATAATGCTGGAGAATAGCCAGGCTGGATATCTCCAAAATGTGCGGATTCAAGTCCCCAATAGGCGGGAATTAAGGAGTCGGGTATATACATAAATTTGCTGAGGGAAGACCAGTTGGTGTGCATAGGCCGCCATCTGAACATGTCGTATATACCTACAACTTCGAGTTCCAGCGCAATTGCCGGATAGGACCCAGGTTTGCTTAATACCCCTAGTTCGGGAAAGGCTGTTATGAGTACGGGCATCGGATCCATATCGCCGTAATTGCTTATTAAATAATATGGGGAGTATACAATGTGTTGATCGGCATTAACCGTTACCGTGATTGTATCGCCTACACCTACCTCCCTAATTTCCGCAAAGCGGCGGGGAATGACTATGACTGGGCGGGCATTTATATAATCGTCCATATTAAGCAGCCGTCCGCTTCGTAGAGATAACATGCCGAGTCCTTCTTGGGCAAAAGGCATAGATGTCATGTCCTTAGTGGTGCGTAAGTGTACTGCAGATTGTACATGCTGTGCAAATTGCAGCTGATGGCACAGGCCAAGGGCTACAGTGTCAATTGTTTCGCCAGGTGCTACAGGGACATACCATAATTGCTGATGGCCTATTTGACGGATAAACATCATCACTTGTCTGCTATCTCTTTGTAGATTGTCTAAAAAATAGTAGAAAGTGCCTTTTACAAAATATCGCTGACCAATTTCCATGCCAATCAGTGGGGAATAGTAATTTGGAAAGTCGGGAAAGTCCATGCGTAAGCGTACAATGCGTTCCTCTGCTACCCGGTCGGGATAACCTTGTAGTACATCGTCTACGCGTATGTACAACAGTTTGTGAGGATAAAAGCCCCAGCCACGACCCCATGCTGACCATCCTACATATTCAATATTTATCAGTTCCCCATAAAAAAATGAATCTCCGCTTACAAAACCGGCGAATTCAGCTGGAGTTCTAAGCCTTGGCATTAGATTTATTAGGTCTTGCATTTCAAAATCATGCTGAAAATAGCGGTAAGCAACGGATGCAAACCAGTATCGGCTGCCTTCGATATAAGCGTTGTACATGTTATCCAGTGTGCCTTCAAAACCTCTGCGCCTATCGTAAAAGGACACATATGGGCTTTGGGCTATGACATCAATTGCGGGAGATACATCTGCCGTAATGCCGTCCCGGTGAGATAAAACGCCTACGCTTTGAAAGAACCCGGATATTTGCGAAATTTGATTGTTGATTATGGTGTATTCCACTGCACGCAACACAAAGGCAAAAGATGCTGTGGCAATTAACAGGATTAATAATGCAGAGCGAACAGGTTGTCGCAGCATAGATTTAATAAAAATGTTTTTGTATAATCTTTTGGTCATAGTTCGTTTCACCTCTGGGCAATAGGTTATAATATGAGGCTGCCTTGTTCAAAGGCATTAAGTTAGAAAATGGCAATTTACTTAATGCTTTTGACCGAGACAGCCTCGTTTTTATTCTTAGTTTTGTGGAGGGTGTTTCTATATGGCTTTTGCGCCGTCTTCTTTGTATGGGAAATGACAAGCGGAAAATTGGCCTTCTGCTACTTGGGTTAGTTCAGGTTCTACTTGCATGCATTTATCTTTTACAAATGGACAGCGTGTATGGAAGCGACACCCTTTAGGCGGGTTAATTGGCGAAGGTACATCTCCTTGTAATATCACCCTTTCGCTTTTGTTATCCATTTTTGTGCTAGGTATTGCAGATAGTAGCGCGTAGGTATATGGATGGGCCGGGTTTTCGAAAAGGCGGGTTTTATCTGCAATTTCTACAATTTTGCCAAGGTACATAACGATAATGCGGTCTGTAATATGGCGAACAACGCCTAAGTCGTGGGATATAAATAGATACGTGAGCCCGAAACGGCGCTGCAAGTCTTTTAGCAAGTTTAGTACCTGGGCTTGTATGGATACGTCTAAGGCGCTTACGGCTTCGTCGCAAACAATCAGTTTTGGCCTAACGGATAAGGCACGAGCGATACCAATACGCTGGCGCTGCCCGCCGCTAAACTCGTGAGGGTAGCGATCTACTTGGTGCTCGCCCAAACCTACGGTTGCTAAAAGTTCGATAATATTTTGGCGGCGTTTTTCCGGGGTGCTTATTTTTTGTATGGACATTGCTTCGTTTAATATTTGATAAACAGTTTGGCGCGGGTTTAATGATGCATAGGGGTCTTGGAAAATAATTTGTATGTCGCCGCGCTTTTCACGCATCTTTTTATTGGAAAGGGACAGCAAATCAACTCCGTCGAAAATAACCTGCCCGGCGTGAGATTTTTCTAAACGTAGGATTGCGCGGCCGGTGGAGGATTTACCACAGCCGGATTCTCCTACGATACCCACAGTTTCGCCCTCGCTTACGGTAAAGGATATGCCGTCAACGGCTTTTACATGTGCTACCGTTCTGCCAAGGACACCTCCCTTAATTGGGAAGTATTGCTTGAGATCTTTGACGTCTAAAAGTACTTTTCCGCCTGTCATACATTATTACCTCCCCAAATTTTAGGCTGGTGCATAAAGCAACGCACTTGTCGATCTTCTTCTTTTATTAATTCCGGTATTTCCGTATGGCAAAAATCTTTGGCGTATGGGCACCTTGGGGCAAATGAGCAGCCCTTTAGCACTTCGAATGGATTTGGTACCGTGCCGGAAATAATTTGTAGGTCTTCTTCGCTATCTACTTCGTGGGATGGTATGGAGTTTAAAAGACCGATGGTGTATGGATGCTTTGGTGCAGTAAACAGAGAGCGAACATCTGTATATTCTACGATTTTGCCACAGTACATAACGGCTACATGGTCGCACATTTCTGCTACCACCCCAAGGTCGTGAGTGATGAGTATCATGGCTGTGCCGGATTCTCGCTGAAGGCGTTTCATGAGTGTAAGAATTTGTGCTTGTATTGTTACGTCTAGCGCGGTGGTTGGTTCGTCGGCTATGAGTAATTCTGGATTACAGGCAAGGGCGATTGCAATCATTACACGCTGGCGCATACCGCCGGATAGTTGGTATGGAAATTGTTTTGCGCGTTTTTCCGCCTCAGGCATACCCACCCGCTTTAGCATTTTTATTGCGCGTTCCCATGCTTCTGCCTTTGTTTTCTTTTGGTGAAGCACGACTACTTCGGCAATTTGTTTACCAATGCTCATGGTTGGGTTTAGGGATGTCATGGGTTCTTGAAATATCATGGAAATGCTGTTGCCGCGGATACTCATCATTTCTTTTCTGGTTTTTTTAAGTAGATCTTGGCCTTGGAATAGTATTTTTCCGTCTTTAATTTCGCCGGTAGTGCCTTCCAAAAGCTGCAAAATGGACATGGCTGTAATACTTTTACCAGATCCGCTTTCGCCTACAATGCCTAAGGTTTGACCTTTGCCAAGGGCAAAATCTATTCCGCTTACGGCTCTGATTTCTCCTTCTTCTGGAAAAAAGGATGTGTGTAAATCTTCTACCTCTAAGATAGGAGGCAGCGTTTTATCAAATGTTGCACCCATAAAAAGTCCTCCTTAAACATCTATCCGGCGGTTAATGAGCCGGTATGAAATATCTACAAGCATGTTTACAATTACAAAAGTAAAGGACATAATTAGAATTGCGCCCTGGGCTACAGGGAAATCGCGCATTCTTATTGCGTCAAGCATTAAACGGCCCATGCCATTTATTGCAAAAATGGATTCGGTAATTGCGGCACCCATAAGTAGGCCGCCAAATTGCAGCCCTACAACGGTGATTACGGGAATAAGTGCGTTACGCAGTACATGGCGGTAAAGCACAACACGGTCGTTAACGCCTTTGGCGTAGGCTGTGCGCACATAGTCTTGGTTTAAGACTTCAAGCATGTTAGCGCGGGTCATGCGCGCGATAACTGCACAACCGGTAATACCGAGGGTTATCATAGGCATTATCATTTGCTGCCAGGTGCCCCAGCCCGTAATGGGCAGCCACCCCCTTTGTACAGAAAAGAAGTTAATCAGTATAATACCAAGCCAAAAGTTTGGAATGGAAAGGCCCATTAAAGCGAGAACCATTAGAACCATATCTGTAAGAGAGTATCTATAGGCTACAGATATAACCCCAATGGTTAATCCAATTAACACCGCAGCAGAAAGTCCCACAAGTGCTAACTGAAAGGTAATTGCAAAGCGGGCATCAAAAATTTCGTTTACTACAGGTACTTCTGTTCTTACAGAGACACCTAAGTCTCCTCTTACAGCGTTGGAAAGAAATCTCCAATATTGTACATACAGTGGGTCGTTAAGCCCTAGGTTTTGACGCATCATTTCTATTTGATAGGGGCTTGCGGCTTCACCGGCCATAATGCGTGCCGGATCACCTGGTATGAGATGCATCATCATAAATACTGCCAAGCTTACTCCGATCATTACAGGAACGGCTTGTAATATGCGCCGTATAATAAATATAATCATAAAATAGTCTCCTCCTTTTAGAATGGGGCTCTGCCCTTATGAAAGTTTTTTAGGCTGCAATACATCTCTTAACCCATTACCAAAAAGGTTAATACCAATTACGATAGAGAAGATTGCAAGCCCGGGTAGCATTACCAGCCGTGGATACAGCTGTAAACTTTCTCGGCCTTGAGATAGCATAATACCCCAGTCTGGGGTAGGGGGAGGTGTGCCAACCCCAAGGAAGGCTAAGGTTGCCGAACCGGCAATTACACCACCAATACCAAGGGTTGCTTGAACAATAATAGGAGATACAATATTAGGGAGGATATGCAAAAATATAATACGTAAATCGCCTGCACCAATGGCGCGGACGGCATCTATGTATTCCAATTTTACAATACCAAGGGTAGAGCCTCTAACGATACGTGCGAAGGTTGGTACGCCAAAAACGGACATAGCCAAAATTACATTAAATGTAGATTGTCCTAGTGCTGCAACAATACCCAGTGCAAGCAACAGCCCGGGGAAAGCGAGTAGTATGTCTACAAACCGCATAATAACAGTGTCAACTTTTCCTCCGTAGTAACCGGATATTAGGCCAAGCACTATGCCAACAGAGGCACCCATTGCTGTGGCACTAAGCCCAACTGTAAGCGATACCCGGGCACCAAAAATTAAGCGGCTTAACATGTCCCGGCCTAAGTTGTCGGTACCTAGCCAGTGGGCAGATGAAAAACCCTGAAAGCGGCGTGCGATCGACTGTTCTAAAGGGTCGTGAGGGGCTATTAATGGCGCAAATATTGCAATTAATACAAAGAACAATACAATTGATGCACCAACCATTAATTGAGGGCTTTTAGTACATTTTTTTAGAAACTTTACAGCGCGGCTGTTGGATTTTGGTTTTGAAATTAGTGTAGTAGTTTCCATATGCGACATCCCTTTCTAAGTTTTGTTTATTAATCAGGGAGGATACCTTAATATGCGAATATGTGCAAGTAGCAAAATTTTGACAGAAAATTTAACACAATTGTAATTTTGTAAGTCTTTCTTTTTTTCTTTCATCAAATAAAAGATGTTTATTTACAATTCTTTGACATGTTCGCGTTGACATGTCCACATTGTCGACACTATGTATAGATTTAATTTGGTTTTTCTGATATTTTTATAATAGTTACTAATGACAATAATTTTCAAGGGGATTAATGCATCAAAATTTGTCTTGCATCCATGGCTTTTGCATGGTATCATCCCCAATTAAATCAGGCAACGGTGCATAACCCCTCTCACAAGATTCTATTCTCCTTACATAAGGATAAAGTTGATTTTGCGGAGGACGTTATGCACCGTTGCTATCACACAGCCGAAGGTAATTTAGGCTAAATAAGCTAGGAGGAATATTTATGTTACGTACTGCAAAAAGACCACTTGGACTTATGTTTTTGGTGGCAATACTTATTGTAGCAATGTTTGCTTTTGCAGCTTGCAGCAGCGATGATGGCGGCACAGCTGATACAAGCGGCGCAGCAACCGGTGGCAACGAAGCGGCACCGGGCGGTAACGATGCAGCCCCCAGCGGCCAAGCAGCACCGGCAGGTACCCCTGTTGATGGCGGTATACTAAATCATGTAACCGGAGCAGAGGCACCTCATATGGATTCTATCAGACAAAATGACTCCGCGACAGCAGATCTTACCAGTCAAATGTTTGAAGGTCTTTTACAATTTTCACCAGTGCCATATAATGAACTGGTAGGCGTACTTGCCACAAACTGGACGCCTATAGATGAAGTGACTTGGGAGTTTGACCTGCGCCAAGGCGTATATTTCCATGATGGCGAGCCATTTACGGCAGATGCATGGAGATGGTCCATTGAACGCGCCCTAGACGCAAGAGAAGCTGCACCAGGCGCATTCATTATCGAAATGATTGAAGAAGTACAAACCATTGATGACCACACAGTGAGAATTGTTCTAGAATTCCCATTTACACCAATTTTGAGCCATTTGGCCCATCCAATCGCTTTTGCTATTTCACCTGCGTCTATGGCACAGGAAGTTATGCATCGGATTGAAAACTTTACCCCACATAACATTTATGATGAAGATGACAACCTAGTAGAAGCAATTACCGAATACGTACTTGCCCCATGGCAAGTAGAACTTCTAGCATATGCAGAAGCCCGCGGACTTAGCTGGAGCAACCCTGTTATGGTAACACACGCACCAGTAGGTACCGGCCCATTCCGTTTTGAGCGTCGTGTTGGCGGTGACTACACCCTTATTTTAAGAAACGAAGATTATTGGGGCGCTCGTCCTGCACTGGACGGCGTAACATTCCAAGTTGTGCCAGATCCTGCAACACGTTTTGCAATGCTACAAGTTGGCGAAGCAAACACAATGGGACTTGCACCACTAAACGTTATTGATATGCCAAACCACCCACACTTGGGTATGGCTCAATTTTATGGCCTTGGTATAGACTATATTGGCTTTAACGCACAACATGAAATACTAGGCGATGCTCGTGTGCGCAGAGCGATAACAAAAGCAATTAACGTCGAAAGTATCATTATTGGCGCTTATGAAGGTTTGGGCGTACAAGCAAGAGGCCCTGTAGGCGCTAACGTATTGCACAGCCCATTCCATGAAGTATCTGCACTGCCATTTGATCCAGATGGTGCGCGTGCTTTACTTGAAGAAGCTGGTTTTGGTGATGGTTTCTCTATCCGTTTCTGGACAAATGACGGAAACGCGCCACGTGCAACCACCGCAGAAATTGTACAGTTCTATTTGTCTCAAGTTGGTATTGACGTTATTATAGAAGTAATTGAGTGGGGCGCATACCTTGATATGACTGCTGCTGGCGAACATGACCTGTTTATGCTTGGCTGGACAACAGTTACTATGGATGCGGACTATGGTATTTTCCCACTGTTTACCAGAGAACAATTTGGTGACCCGGGTAACCGTACCTTCTGGTACCACCCACGTGTAGAAGAGTTGCTGCAAGAAGGCCGCCGCTCAACAGATCCTGCGCGCAGAGATGCTATTTACTTGGAAGTAACTGAAATCTTGATTTATGAAGCACCATGGGTATTTATACGTAACCCACTTGTAAGCTGGGGAACCAATGGTATCGCTGGTTTTGAAATAGATGCTAACTCCAGACCGTTCTTTAGATACATGACAATGGTTGAGTAATTTGAAATAATATAATTACGGATATTGTAAAAGGCACTGCAGCTATTAAAGCTGCGGTGTCTTTTTTTAATTGAGGTACTTGGACTGAAATTCAGTTGGTGTCTCTCCGCCACCAACTGAATTTTTGCAAAGGAAAACAATGATTGTTATTGCGATAAAATAGATTGACATCTATAAATACAGTAGATATAATAAAAAATATCATTAAATGCACATATGAACATTCGCCTTTGGCCCATAGGAGGTAAATATGGATGGAAATATATTTTGGAGCTCTACAATTGATGAACTGAAGCAAGGATACAAAACCCAAGATGGTATCTATACCTGTCTATTATGTAGCGAGGAATTTACTCAAGGGGTAATTTACCAAATAAATGATATATTTTACGATGGAAAAAAAGCAGTAGAAACTCATATCGAAACAGCACATGCAGATATTTTTGAATTCTACCTGGGCTTTGGGCGTGTGTATACAGGATTATCCGACGGCCATACAGAGCTTGCAAAGCTTTTTTACAATGGGCATACGGATAAAGAGATTGTAGAAATTACAGGAGCAAACAGTATTTCTACAATACGTAACCAACGCTTTGCAATACGTGAAAAATATAAGCAGGCCAAAATATTGATTACCTTGGTAGAATTAATGGAGGAAAAAATGCAGCAAGCAAAACAGGATCGCAAACAAAGCGACGAAAAATTAGTGGATTTTCATCCTCGTGCAACTTGTATAGATGAACGATTTGCCATCACACAAAAAGAAAAAAGCGAAGTTTTAGATAGGTATTTTAATGAAAGTGGAGAATTAAAAATTAAAAATTTCCCGGCCAAAGAAAAAAGGAAAATAATAATAATGCAAAAAATAATGGAAAATTTTCAGCAGGGCAAAAATTATTCGGAAAAAGAGGTAAATGGAATACTGCAGCGCTACTATGAAGACTTTGTGACAGTTAGGCGATATCTAATTCAATATAGTTTTATGGCTAGGGATAAGGTTGGGAAGAGTTATTGGGTTACATCGATCTAGTTTTTTGTTATAATACTAATAAATCTAAACTGAATCGAGCAGAAACCATGAAGCACATAATAGTAGTAGGCGCAGGCCATGCCGGATGCGAGGCTGCATTTGCCGCCACCACCCTAGGGCATAAAGTAACGCTTTTTGCCCTTAGCCTAGATAGTATAGCCCTTATGCCATGCAACCCTTGTATAGGCGGTAGTGCGAAAGGCCATTTAGTGCGAGAAATTGACGCACTTGGCGGCCGCATGGGTAAGGCAATAGACGCAACTTTTATACAAAGCCGAATGCTTAACGCAAGCAAAGGCCCCGCCGTGTACTCTCTTCGGGCACAGGCGGACAAAAAGCAATATATGACATATATGAAACAAGCCTTGGAAAGTGAGCCGCTAATCTCCTTGCGGGAAGGCGAAATTGTAGATGTTGTAACCGAACATGGCAAAGTAACCGGGGCTAAAACAGAATCCGGTATGGTTATGGCTTGCGACGCGGTTATTATTTGCACGGGAACCTACCTTAACGCGCGTTGCTTGTATGGTGAAACTGTAACGCCTACAGGGCCAAATGGCCTGCGTGCTTCCACAAATTTAAGCCAAAGTTTAACACGGTTGGGCTTTAATTTATTGCGTTTTAAAACAGGTACACCGGCCAGAATACATAAGCGAAGTATCGACTTTTCTAAAATGTCTATGCAACCAGGGGATGAAAAGCTTGTACCATTCTCCTTTGAAACAGATCCTTCTCATATAATACGTGAGCAAGTGCCTTGTTATTTGACTTATACAAACGAAACAACCCATGGCATAATCCGGGAGTCTATTCACCGTTCGGCAATGTACAGCGGTTTAATTACCGCAACCGGAACGCGCTATTGCCCATCTATCGAAGATAAAATTACACGCTTTGCAGATAAGGATAGGCATCCGGTGTTTATAGAGCCTGAAGGGTTAAGCACTGATGAAATGTATGTACAGGGCATGAGCTCTGCCATGCCGGAAGCAGTGCAAATTGCAATGTACCGCACTATTGCTGGGCTTGAAAATTGTGAAATTATGCGCCCGGCCTACGCCATAGAGTATGACTGCATAGATGCAACCCAGCTTAATTTGCGCCTTGAGGCTAAGCATATAAAGGGGCTGTATTTTGCTGGGCAAATTAATGGGAGCTCCGGTTATGAAGAGGCTGCTGCCCAAGGACTTGTTGCAGGGCTTAACGCCGCCGGGGGGGATGTTTTAATAGACCGGGCGGAAGGGTATATCGGCGTTTTAATAGACGATCTTGTTACAAAGGGAACGAAAGAGCCCTATCGAATGATGACATCCCGCTCGGAATATCGTCTGCTTTTACGGCAGGATAATGCAGATTTGCGCTTAACGCCAAAAGCGTACCATTCGGGAAGCATAAAGCAGCCAAGATATGATATGTTTGCCCAAAAGGCAAATGCAATTGAAGGGGAAATTGCAAGACTTTCTTCTATAACAGTAGGCCCAAACACAGTGAATAACATATTGGCCGAAAAAGAAACGACGCTTTTACAATCGGGGGCGAAAATAACCGACCTAATAAAACGACCAGAAATAACTTATTATGATATGATACCATTTATAGCAGCGGCAAAACGGCCGGCAAACATGCCGGAGTATGTATGGGATGCGGTTTTAGAGCAGGTGAATATCCAAATAAAATATGAGGGTTATATTTCCATACAGGTGGCCCAGGCGGCTGCCTTTAGAAAAATGGAATCAAAACCCCTTCCCCAGGACATTGACTACGAAAGCATAAAGGGTTTACGCATAGAAGCCAGGCAAAAACTTAACGCCTTGCGTCCGGTTAATTTTGGACAAGCTTCCCGGATTGCAGGTGTATCCCCAGCAGATTTAAGTATTTTAATGGTGTATTTAAAAGGACGATAGCACCCAAAACAATACCACCGCATATAATTTATGGAGAAAGGATTTCTCCATTTTCGTACATATAGCAATTTATTTGTTTTTTGCTATAGCTATATAGCTAATTCATTTGAAAATCACCCCAGGCTTTGCGCGAGAACGTAATTGTGGTTGTTTTCAAGGTAAATTGCTATAGTCTAGGAGGAATCCCTTTGAATTTTCCAATTGTTAAAATGATAAACCCGGTGCGCGTTTCACGTACCGCAATAAATATAGCAAAACCGGCTGCCTTTGTGCGTATGGAGTACGATGCAAGCCAGCAAGTCGTTTCGCGCTTTTTAGATGCAGTACGCGCGAATCCGGAAAGCGCATGGGCCTTTGTAAGCAAAGTACATTCCGCCGCCCTTGATTTAAACGAACTGCAGGAACTTTTGAGTGCAGAAGTACAGCATGTAAAAATGGCGGCTTGTATAAGTTCGTCAAAAAACTGCATAACACGTAGTATATGCGTAAAAGATCCTGTAGGAAATGGTTTAAAATTTTTACACCTTCGCATGGTTAAGCAGCCGGACCACAATGGTAAGTGGAAAATATTTGGAGTGGAGCATGAGGAATGAGTTTGGCTAAATTAAACTTAGCTAAATTTGGAGTAGAAATAACCTCCGAGCAGTTAAGTTTGCTGGAAGCGCATCAAAACATGGTGTTGGAAACAAATAAGCACATGAATTTGACAGCTATAACAGATATAGAAGAATTTGCGGTTAAGCACATACTGGATAGCTTAACCCTTTTGCCATACCTTAAACAAGGGGCGCGACTTTGCGATGTTGGCAGTGGGGCGGGTTTTCCGGGTATCGTGCTGGGTATTATGCGTAAAGATTTACATGTTATGTTAGTAGATTCCTTACGCAAGCGCGTGACATTTTTGCAAAGTGTGGTGGACAGGCTAAGCCTTACAAATGTAGAGGCCGTGCATACCCGGGCCGAGGACTTGGCTCGTGAGGGGATATCGTTTGATATATGTACAGCCCGGGCAGTTGCCCGCATGGACAAGCTTGTAAAATACGCGTTGCCTATTACTGCGCCGGGAGGCGTTCTTTTGGCAATGAAAGGCCCAAATGTTGAAGAAGAACTTGAGGCGGCACTGTCAAAAATAACAAAATTACATGGAGCCGTTGAAAGGATTAATAAAGTTGAACTGGTGCAGGGTCTTGTGCATAGCATCGTGGTAATTAGAAAGAATTTGTAATGGAGCAGGACACGTAAATATGAAAATTACATTTATAACTGTTGGCAAGCTGAAAGAAAAGCATATAAAAGCAGCTGTGGATGAATACGCGAAGCGGCTTTCCAGGTATGTGAAATTGAGTATCATTGAAGTGGCGGATGAACCTGCTAAGGAGCGGCTAAGTAATGCGGAGGAACAAATTATTCTTCGTGAAGAAGGCGGGCGAATACTAAGGCATATCAAAGAAAGCGGATACGTGATTGCAACAGCTATTTCTGGCATGCCGCTGACCAGTGTGGCATTTGCGGATAAAATTACAAAGCTATCTGTAGATGGTTATAGTCATATATATTTTATTATTGGCGGCTCTTTGGGATTAAGTTCAGAAGTTACAAAAAGAGCCGATTTTTTATTGTCTTTCTCTCAAATGACTTTTCCCCATCAATTGATGCGGGTTATACTTGCCGAGCAGGTTTACCGGGCTTTTCGTATTAACAGTGGAGAGCCTTACCATAAGTGACGGAAATATTTGATGCCTTTTTTATATGGCTTTTCGCGCGAGTATGGGTTTATTAATCATGTAAATAGCCATGGCTAATACAAGGCAAGCGACAATTTGTAATACAGCTGCATTGTGGAAGATTATTAAATTAAAGAACCAAACCAGTGCCCCTCGTAATAGCGCAATAGGCGTAAATACAGAAATAATAGCAATGATAGCCACATTTGTAACCCATCCATACCACCTATCTTGCATAGCGGTAAGGGTATGTGCAAATGTTGCGATTAAAAATAAAAGCGCAAATTGCTGTAAAAACGCAAATAGGGGGCCATTATGAATCCAGCCAAATACATCTATAAGGTTAGCGATACCACCAATATGTCCGGGTTCACCCAATATAAAGTATTCCGCAGGAAAAGGAAAAAAGGGGTGGAAATACTCGGCGTTAATAATAGGGCGGTCGATTACGTAGAATATTACTGTATTAGCGAGTGATACCACCGTAGCTAATACGCCATAGGCCATTAAACTGCCCCAGAAAAAATTTTTACGCTTGCCGCCGAGGTTCATGATTCTACGGAAATTTCTTGCGGGAATAAATATGCCTGCCAGTAAGGGTATCAGCCACAAGATATTACCGAAACTTATTTGAGACTGGGTGCTTACGTTAACACCATTTAGTGCAAGTATGACCATTACCAGGGTTTGTATTGCTACAGCGGCTGTTAATATCCCAACAAGTACATATGGCACCTGTAAATGTCTAAGATTTGTTTTTGCTAAAGCCCAAGTGTTTTTATACATGGCTATTTCCTCCTACGATATTAATAAAGAAATCTTGCAAGCTTAAACGGTCTATGGATACACCTTCTGTTGGTGTAATTCTGTTATCGTAGATATGTGCTGCCATTACGCTTCCGGCTACGGTTTTTCCTATGCAGTTAAGTCCTGCAAGCAAGGGGGTAATCGCCGCTGCCGAGCCGGATAGGGTATAGGCTTTTTCGTCAATATCTTCAATACCTGTTTCTACAAGTATTTTCCCTTTATCGATGATAATTAGCTGTTCTGTTACTTTTGCGATTTCGTCAATTAAATGTGTGGATATGATAATGATGCGTGGGTTTTGCTGGTAGCTTTCCAACAGTAGTGTGTTAAATTGGCTGCGCATAATCGCATCAAAGCCAAGGGTTGGCTCGTCTAGAAGAATAACTTTTGACTTGTTTGCTAGGGTAATAATTGCCGTTAGCATTGTTTTCATACCGAAGGATAGGCGCTTGAACTTTTTTCTGGTGTTAAGCTCAAACCGCTCTGCCATTTCTAGGGCAAAATCACGGTCAAAATCAGGCTGTAATTTAGAAGCGGTATCGATTAGGGTTGATACCCGAGTGTTAAACTGTACGCTGCCGCTTTCGATATAGTTTACGCAATCGGGCATTTTTCCGGGGGAGACGGTTTTGCCATTTACTATAATTTCTCCATCGGTATAAGGGATATGTCCTGCCAGTGTTTTCATAAAGGAAGTTTTACCTGCGCCATTTCTGCCAAGCAGGCAATAAATGGCGCTTTCTTGAATGTTTAGTGAAATGCGGTTGATAGCGGTTGACTTGCCGTATTTTTTTGTTACATTTTTGAATTGGATCATAATGCTTGCGCTCCTTCTTTGTTTTTGATTACGCTTATTAATTCGTCTAAGGAAAGTCCTAATGTTTTGGCTTCTGTTATTAACCCATCAATTGTCTGGTTTAGAAAAGCATCTTTACGCCGTTTTGTTATTTTTTCTTTTGCGCCTTCTGCTACGCACATTCCGATGCCCCTTTTTTTATAAAGAATACCCGCGTCGGTTAATTTGCTAATTGCCTTAACCGCTGTTGTGTGGTTTACAGAGTATACTTTGGCTATTTGTGTTGTGGAGATAATTAGGTTATTTACTTGGTATACATCGGTAATGATGTCACTTTCGATGCGTTCCATGATTTGTATAAAAATTGGCTGGCTATCATTCAACTCCTTCACCTCGCTAGAATTGCTATGTGATTGATTGTGTAGTTAGTGACTTAACTCACTAACTACACAATACCATAATGGATTTATGCTGTCAATAGAGAAAAATTTATTTTTGCCCGAAAAAAACAGACAGGAGCAATATTTCTGCTCCTGCCTGCAAATATGGGATCTTTGCTAGGGGTTTGTTTGCATATAGTATTATCCCTGGATCACAATCGATTTATCGCACATTCATATTACAATTACTTTGCGATTGGATCAGGGTCGGAATCTAATGTAATAAAATAATCGTAAATGGGCATTAGAAATTTATAGCCGCTTACAATACGGTCTGACAGTTCTGGGGAGAATAGCTCAGCGCCGTTTTGCTGACTGTGGATTAGTGAAAAGGATTTTTTATTGTACCAGTCAGATGTTTTTGGAGAAGGCGCTTCTTTTTTACGTTTGTATTCGTCTCCGCTAAGGATAAATTCTGCTTGTTTTTCCAAAGGGGCTATGAGCTGTTCAAATTTTTTAGGGTCGCAGTCAATGCGTGCCCTAAATTTTGCCATGGTCATTGGTTTTGCCAGATAATATCCAAGGCCATAGCTCCAATTTTCCGGCGATAATTCGAACCAAAATACTGGTTTAGATGTCCATTCTTCGCTAGGCTGCTCAATAGAAAACCATAGGTTGCATCTGTAGGGTTCGCCGTCGCGTACACGCCGTGCGTCTTTGTAAATACGAGAAACTTTATGCTTAAATCCATGCTTTCCATGGGTTGCGGATAATTGGTTAAATACCTCTTGGCTTAGTGCCTTCATTGGGGTTTGGAAATCTTGTATAAATAGTGCCTTGTTTGCCTCAAACCAATCTCTTCTATTATTTAGACGAAGATTCCACATAAAATCGATGGTGTTGTTTGAAAAACCATTAAACATTAGGATGCTCCTTTAAATTTTCTAATATTTTGCGCAGCTGATTTTCAAAATTTTCAATTTCTACATCTGCAAAACCCTTGTAAAAGAGCGCGTTCATGTCATCGGATATTTGGTCGTATTTTTCTCGGTATTCTTTTGCCTTTTCCGTAACAGAAATAAATATTTGCCTACGGTTTACTTTGTCGGGGATACGTTGTACAAGCCCTTCGGCTTCCATGCGGTCAAGCATGCTGGTGAGGGTGGTGTTTGCCATAGATGTAAGCTTTGCGATATCTGTTATGGTTAGTTTTTCGTGCTCCCATAATACATATAGAATTCTACCTTGTGGGCCATTAAAAGTATCTACTCCACATTCTTTTAGCAAGCGCTCCCAAATACGGCTGCTTACGCGGCTTATTTGGGATATAAGAAAGCCACCATACTTTTTCATGTTGTCACCTCTGTGGGTTATATTACTATATGGGAATATGCGTGTCAAGATTCCTTGAAAACGCTGTGCGCAATCATGCTCATTTCTACTTTAACTTTAGAAAATCTGCAATTTCTTGGGCGGTGTTGTCATCCTTTAGCAGTCATTGTTTAGAAGATGGGAATCAAATGCGCTTAATTTGACAATTACAAAAGTACGCTTATATAATGTAAAAAGATTTGAGTTTTTGTTAAGGGTGTGCAAAATGGAGGCAAATAAATTTATCCAGTACCGTAAAAAAATAATTGAAAATTGCTCAAAGGTTATTGTGGGCAAGGACGAGACTATATTAAATATACTTATTTGCTTTATATGTTCTGGGCATGTGCTTTTGGAAGATGTGCCTGGTACGGGCAAAACCATGCTGTTGCGCGCCTTTGCAAAAACCATAGGTGGCGTATTTAAGCGCATACAATTTACGCCGGATTTGTTGCCGTCAGATTTGACCGGCATTCATTTTTACAACCAAAAAAGCGGAGGGTTTGAATTTAGACCTGGTCCGCTTTTTGCTAATATCGTTTTGGCAGATGAAATTAACCGTGCGACACCACGCACCCAGTCCAGTTTGTTAGAAGCCATGGAAGAAAGCCAAATATCTGTAGATGGCAACACAATGTTGTTGGAGCCACCTTTTATGGTGATGGCAACCCAAAACCCAATAGAGTCTTATGGTACATTTCCACTACCGGAGGCGCAGATGGATCGTTTTTTCATGCGCTTGTCTTTGGGTTATATGCAGCGGGAACAGGAGCTGGCAGTTATATCCCGGCCATCTACAATTGAAATTGTAGAATCTCTTGGGCAGATGGTGTCTGATGAAGAAATAGCCTTTGCGCGGTCTCATTACCAAGAAACCCGGGTAAGTGACGATGTTGCCGGGTACATGATGGATATAATAGAAGCAACACGGCAGGAAAACCAGTTTGTGGCGGGTGTTTCTACACGTGGGGCCATTGCACTTTATAAGGCCAGCCAGGCCTGTGCGGCACTTAATGGGCGGGATTATTGCATCCCGGAAGATGTGCGGGACATGGCGATTCCTGTTTTAGCACACAGGCTTAATGCAGGGGGCAGCCTTAAAAGTGAAAATGCTGTAACCTTGTTGCAGCGTATGGTAGAACAAGCGGTTGTGCCGCTAGAGAACACTCCGTAATTTTAGATTGATTTCAAATACTTAGTGTTACCAGGCACTTGGGTTATGTGATGGGGCTCCGTTTTTTGAGGTGATTTTATGCTAATTTTTCTGATTATCGCAATTGTAGTCATCGTAATTATTCAAAAGTTATCTCAAAAATACGCCCTTAAGGGCGTAAGCTATATCTGTGCGCCATCTAAGCGGCTTGTTGCGCCGGGGGAGCAGTTTAAACTGATTGCAACCCTTGCGAACAACAGCAGGCGTTTTATTTCGTACATACAAATAGTAAATGATTTACCGCTTAATGCAGTGGTTCGAGATTTGGACACGGTTGAAAGAACTGAAATTTATAGACAAACACATACAACGAGTGTGTATATGATGCCCCGCCGTAAGCTGTCATATGATATACACATGTCTCTTCCTATGCGGGGGGTGCATGTGTTCCACGGTGCAAAGTTAAGCGGCGGTGATTTTTTAGGAATAAGTGAAACCAGTGAATATGTAGAAATCCGTAATGAGATTGTTGTCTACCCGCCGGATACAGCAGATGACAGGGTATCAACGTTAATGAATGGTTTTTTAGGAAACGTTTCTGTCCGCAGATTTATTATGGAAGACCCGATGCTGATAGCTGGGTTTAGAGAGTACACGGGCAGAGAGCCCATGAAGACGATTTCCTGGTTAAAAAGTGCCCAGGCTAATCAGGTGATGGTAAAAACTTTTGACTATACAACAGAGCTTACCATAAGCGTCCTGCTTAATATCGAAATAACGGATAGGCAAGATGTATTAATAGGGGATGACCGAATCGAAGCCTGCTACACTATTGCCCACACAGTGTGCCGTATTTTGGAAGAGCGGGGCATAAGATACGACTTTAGCACCAACGCAAGAACATATGGTTTGGTTGATATTTGGCATTATATAGGCGACGGCTTGGGGCAAAAACATTTTCAAACCGTGTTAGAATGCCTTGGGCGTGGGTCTGACTCTTGCTTTGAAACATTTGAAGCGTTGCTTGCGCGTACAATGAAAAAGAAACTAAGCGGTAGGTCTTATATTGTAATCACGCCAAATAGCAAGCAGGAAACGGAAATGCTTCTTAAGCAGTGGGATGATGGTAGAACGCTGATTATTTCTCCCGATTGAGGCGTATTACCACTACAGCCTAGTAGTGGCAATACGCCCTAATTTTTTAATATGCTATTATCGCAGGCTGCATCTGCTTGCCAGCTAGCGCGCACTCTGCAGCTTCTATCAATTGTGCAAGATTAGCCGTCATACTTGTCGGTTTTTTTACCGGGTTATCCTGGCCAAATGGCACAAAGTAAATATTTTTTGTGTTATACAGCTTCATAATGTTCACACCATTCATACCCAGTGCGTCGTTAGAAAATAGTGCAAGCAAAAGGGGATTGCCATTTCTAAGTGTTGCCTTTGCGGCCATTGTAACCGCTCCATCAGAAATGCCATTTGCAAGCTTTGCAATTGTGTTACCCGTTGCTGGGGCAATGATCATCATATCTAATGGAATATCCGGGCCAAAAACTTCTGCTTCTGTAATTGTGCTTACAATATCGGCTCGCTTACAAATTTCACACACATTGCAAAGATATGAATCCCTGTCATGAAAGCGCGAGCTATGGTTATTCACGTTATCTGAAACGATGGGGTAAATGTCTGCTCCTAAGTCTTTTAGCTTTTGTAGCGGTTTCAATATCTCTAAAGATGTACAAAAAGATGCGGTAATTCCAAATCCTATTTTTTTGTCTCTTAGTATCATCTACAACCATTCCTTTCCTGCGTTACAAAATTCAATCGACTCCATTTTGGAATCAGTTGATAATTTCAAGTGAATATATTCACCTAAAATTTCTCCTGCCGTAGCAGTAGCGTACTTACCCGGTATTCCCGGTAGCAAGGCTGACTTGCTGTTTAATTTTTTTGCATGGGCTATATCAAAACCATAGGGCTTTGATGCAATGTCTATTAGCAATGTGCGGCCGCCAATGGTGTCTAGCATTTCGTTTGCAAGCACACAGCCTGGAACTGTATTTACTATCGCGTCAAAATTCAGCCTACAAAGTTCATTTAAATAAATTGGTGTAATAAAATCTGCCTTTGCCATGGTTTCTTTTTCCGCATTTCTTACAAGGGCATAAGCCTTTGCCCCAAGGGCCCTAAGGCGTAGAGATAAATCTTGTCCGCATAGTCCATACCCAATGGTTAATATGCGGCTACCCGCTATTGTGCGTCCCATATTCTGGGCAAGATAAGCGATTACCCCTTCCGAAGTGGGTACGGCATTTTTCACTTTAACCATGTGGTCATCCATCATTGCATGGTATGTTATGCCGCTTTTTGCGCACGACTCCAAATAGGCGCTTTTAAGTCCCGAAAAAATTACCGCATCTTTTTTTAATGCTGAAAAATATTCACCATTGTACATATCCGCATCTATATTTCCCTTAAACGGAAAAATTACGAAATCTAATGCTTCTGGTTTATGGTCTAAATTGTAAAAAATGTATCCTTTGTTTTGTAAAAAACTTTCCGTATATTCATACCGTGGGTCATCTTTTATAATTACCCCATGCACTTGCAAATCACCTCATTTGCGCCATTAACAAACTTGTATACAAATGTATTTTATGCAAATGAAGGCATGCCGGACACAGTATTTCTAAACTTGTGGTATAATACCCGAAACTCAATAAAAAGGAGCACAAATCCCATGACTAATAATGATATACGCGCAATTGTTAAAGAAAAAAACATATCCTTCATACGCTTGCAATTTGTAGACATACTTGGCCAAATGAAAAACGTAGCCATCACCGTGGCAGAACTTGACCGTGTGTTAGAGCAGGGCATGGTTTTTGACGGCTCCTCTGTAGAAGGCTTTGTTAGAATAGAAGAATCTGACATGCATTTACGCCCAGACCCAAGTACTTTTGCTATTTTGCCATGGTATAAAGAGTATGACATCGCACGTATGATTTGTGACGTATACCGTCCAAATGGTGAGCCTTTTGAAGGGGACCCACGACGTATTTTGCGCACGGCCATCGCAGATGCAAAATCTCTAGGCTACGATTTTCATGTTGGGCCAGAGTGTGAATTTTTCTTATTTCAATGCGATGGCCAAGGCCGTCCTACAACGAATACTCATGACGATGCCAGTTATTTCGACCTTGCCCCAACAGATAATGGAGAACTCGCCCGCATAGATATGGTTAAAACCCTCATGGACTTGGGCTTTCAAATAGAAGCCGCCCACCACGAAAGCGGTCCCGGCCAGCATGAGATCGACTTTAAATATTCGGACGCCCTAAAAGCTGCCGATAATATTGTAACGTTTAAACTTGCCGTAAAAGTTGTGGCACAAAAATATGGTCTTCACGCCACATTTATGCCCAAGCCCCTTGGCACAGAGTGCGGCTCTGGTATGCACTGCAATATGTCTCTTTTTAAAAACGGTACAAACGCATTTTACGACCCAAGTGGCGAAAACGGACTATCCAAAGAAGCTTATTGGTTTATGGGCGGGTTAATGGCGCATGCAAAAGGCATGTGTGCCATTACAAATCCACTGGTTAATTCCTATAAGCGGCTTGTACCTGGGTACGAAGCCCCGGTGTATATCGCGTGGTCTTTATCCAATCGCAGCCCCCTTGTGCGCATACCTACTGCGAGGGGTGGTGGCACAAGGATAGAATTGCGCCATCCAGACCCTACTTGCAACCCATACTTGGCACTGGCCGTTATGCTAAGGTGCGGGATGGAAGGCATTCGCAACAAAACCACCCCACCCCCTGCGGTAGACCGTAATATTTATAACATGACAGACAGCGACCTAAAAAATGCCGGCATAGAAAGGCTGCCGGCAAATTTGAATATGGCTATAGAAGCGTTATTAGAGGACGAACTCATTAAAAAAACCCTCGGCAGCCATATTTTAGATAACTACCTAAGGGCGAAAAAGCTAGAATGGTCAGATTATTCAAGTGCTGTTCATCCATGGGAAATTGAGCGGTATTTGAAGGGGTATTGATATCAGAAAAAGGGCAAACCAAAAGGCCGCCCCATTCAATAGCGTGATAGATTATCATTTTTCCATTTGTTTGACTGTGTGTGGCTGTGTCGGTTACTTCGTATTCGTTTCCTGCAAAGTCAATGCTTCTGCGAGGTACTCTTTATTCGACTCAAAATACCTCTGAAATGCTTTTCGTTCGTCTTCATCAAGGTCGGACATATCCATGCCATGAATCTTGTTTACATTCTCTTTTATATTCGATGCAACGTCTTCGGGACTATAATAAATCGTGACAGCGTAGCCGTGTTTTTTTATCTGCTCGGCAAAAGGATTTTTCTGTGCTTTTGCAAAATCCTTTTCGGTTAATTCGGGAATATCGCTTAAATCGATAGGGATGTTGTTTATGCTCATAATGCACCTCCATAACCTTTCATTTCGGACTTGGTTGCTCGTCTGGCTGAAATAATGCGAATTACCGTATCACTCTCACGATAACAGTGACATACGGTAAGTAAGCGTGTGTTTTTGCTGAATCCTACCACTCTGAATCTTTGCTCATCCTCTGAATGTTTTTCATCTTCGATTATATTTGAATTATCGTCACCAAATACTGTCGCCGCTTCTTTGAATGATATGCCGTGTTTCTCAATATTGGAAAGGTTTTTGTTTGTGTCCCACTCAAAAAAGTGTTCTCCATGCTCAAATTTCTCTGTTGACATACAAACGATACGCTCCGTCCATTTATTCTGATATCATTATACCTTGTGGCCACCCTGTTTTCAAGTAATACAAAAGGCGGCTGGACTAATGTAGGATTAGTATAGCCGCCTTTTGCTGTTCTCATAATTAAATTGTCGCTATCTCACATCTCACCCAAACGTCACGGCATAGGTATACATATGAACTGCACGGTCATACACTGAGTTTTCCGCCAATCTTCTTGAAATACTGCTTTTGCCAGAACCTGGTGGCCCAGATATAATTACTACGCGTTTGGACTTCATATTGAAACAGCCCCTTTTAAGGAATACGTAAACTTAAAATGGCTTTTTCCCATTCCTTGCCGCAAATAAAATCGGTGGCTGTTTTCCCTGGCTTTATTGCAGCAAACTTCAAGCATTTCGCAATTATTGGCAATAGCCGTCTCTCGTAATCTATCAAACAGCATTGCACCCACACCAGTTCCTTGCTGGGCTTGTGAAACAATAATCTCCTGTATCTCGCCTATCTTGGCACAATGGTGCAGCAATTTTTGAACATGCAGGCTGGCAAAGCCAACTGCACATTCCTCATTAAAGGCTAAAAAATAATAAATATCTTGATTGCTTATATTATCCTTATATATTTGCGAAAAGTTATCTTTATCCGGCTTTCCGTCCTGAAGTTCACATATAAGATCATATACCTGGTTTAAATGCGCTATGGTTGCAGTAATAATTTTCATGACAAATTTAAAATTCCTCTATCCCACAGCTATCCAAAATCAAATCCCACAACCGATCACGTCCATCCCGGGTTTCGCAGGAGAACGGTACCGGTGCTTCACCAGCCCCAAGGGCGCGACGGATTACAGCCAGATGCTTTTGCACTTGGCTTCTTTTTAATTTATCGCTTTTGGTTGCAACAAGGGTAAACGGTAAATTGTAATGCATAAACCAATCGTACAGCATTTTATCGTTTGGTCCCGGTTCGTGTCTAATATCCACCAGCAAAAAAAGACGCTTTAATGTGGGGCGGTCTTTCAAGTAACCCTCCACCATTTCTCCCCATTTTGCAGATTCCGATTTGCTTACGCGGGCGTAACCATAACCCGGCAAATCTACAAAATACATTTGGCTTTCTACATGAAAGAAATTTATCGCCCGGGTTTTGCCCGGGTTTTGGCTGGTACGCGCAAGGCGTTTGCGCCCTAGCATCGCATTTATTAAAGAGGATTTGCCTACGTTAGACTTGCCAACAAAAGCAACTTCCGGCCAGCCAGTGTCTGGAAAATGCTCCGGCTTTACACCGGTTGTGGCAATATCCGTGTTGTTTATGATTATGGATTTTTTTATTTCAGTTGGGTGCGGAGCGCACCCAACTGAATTTTTCTTATCATCTATACTTGTCATACCAAACGTCCTCTATGGTAAACTTTTTTACCCTTTTGTACTAGAATATATCCATCTTTAAAATCTTCCGCATTAATAATTTGCTCGTGTGATGTTATCTTTTCACCATTTAAGGAGACACCACCTTGGGTAATCAACCTACGGCCTTCTCCACGTGATGGGATTAGCTTCATCGCCTCAAGTACTTCAATGGCACTTAGCCCGGCAGAAATATCTGTACATGGTACAGAAGATAAATCCATTTCTGCACCTTTGGCAAATAATGCACGCGCAGAAGCTTGAACCTTTTCAGCCTCTTCCTGCCCATGCACAGTTTTTGTAATTTCATAGGCCAAAATTTCTTTTGCCTTGTTTAACTCCGAACCTTGCCATTTCGCCATTTCATTAATTTCATCCATAGAAAGGAAGGTAAGCAGTTTTAAATTGCGGATTACGGTTGCATCGTCTGTATTACGCCAATATTGGTAAAAATCGAATGGGGATGTTTTGTTCGGATCAAGCCATACGGCATTGCCTGCACTTTTACCCATTTTTTCGCCGGAATCTGTCGTTAGCAAAGTTAATGTCAAACCATAGGCAGAATCATTTTCTACTTTGCGAATGAGATCTACACCTGCAATGATATTAGACCATTGGTCATTTCCACCAAATTGAACACGGCAGCCATATCGCCTGTATAATTCAAGGAAATCATATCCTTGCAGTAGCATGTAGGTAAACTCAAAAGCCGTTAAGCCGTCTTCCAATCTAGACTTGTAGCACTCTGCCGCAAGCATACGGTTTACAGAAAAATGTACGCCATAGTCCCGCATAAAATCCACAAGTTTAAGGTTCAAAAGCCAGTCGTTTTCTTCCATGATGGCTTCGCCGTAATCGTAGTTTATAAATCTTTCAAATTGGCTTTTAAAGCAGGCTATATTGTGATCAACCACTTCTCGGCTGTTTACGCCACGCATTTCTGTCCGGTCAGAAGGGTCGCCAATCATGCCTGTGCCTGTTCCCATTAAGGTAATAGGCCTGTGTCCGGCCCGGTGCATATGGGCTAATGCCATTAGGGTTAAAAAATGCCCGGCTGTTAAGCTGTCTGCTGTAGGGTCGTATCCCATGTAAAACATGATTGATTCCTTACCCATTAACTCGCGCAATTCTTCTTCATGTGTGCACTGGGCGATAAAGCCTCGTTCTTTTAAGATATCGTAGGCGTTAGTTTGCATTTTCTTCAACCTCCTTCATGGCAAGTAGTGTTTCATTTATAAGCTCGTCAAGTGTCCACCCAAGCATTTCTGCACCATTTTTTATAACATCTCTAGAGCAGCCTGCGGCAAACTTTTTATCTTTAAATTTCTTTTTTACGCTGGAAGGTTCCATATCTAATGTGCTTTTACTTGGGCGCATTAACGCCGCCGCACCAATAAGCCCTGTTAATTCGTCTACAGAAAACAGAATTTTTTCCATGATGTGTGTAGGTTCGTAAGGCGTGGCAGTCAATCCCCAGCCGTGGCTCATTGCCGAGCGTATGATATCTTCCGAAATGCCTTCGGCTTTAAGGAGCTCTTCGCCTTTTACACAATGGGCATCGGGATACAGTTCAAAATCTGTATCGTGTAGCATACCAACTACACGCCAGTATTCTTCGCGCTCTGGGTCATGCTTTTTAGCAAAATAGCCCAGCACGCCAGAAACAGTTTTTGCGTGTTGAATGTGAAAGGCCTCTTTGTTGTACTTTTTCATTATTGCCTCGGCTTGAATTAACATTTTAGCGTCATCTCCTTTGAAGTATAGCAATTTATGTTAAAAACAGTCCGAAGGCAAGACCTAAACACAGGGCTTTAGCTGCGCTCTGGGGTGAAGCTTAAGGCGATTTTCAACTTAATTGTCTATAGTTTTCTGTATGAAAAAACCCCCGCCACTTATTGTGACGAAGGTTTCATAATGGGGGATGGGAGGAGAAGGATTTGAACCTTCGAAAGCTGAGCTAACGGAGTTACAGTCCGTCCCCTTTGGCCACTCGGGAACCCTCCCAATGCCGAGTATATTATCATAAGAGATTGTCTATTGCAAGGGTTTTTTTATAATATATAAAATTATATTAATAGCGCTCTAAACATGAGGCCATCATTGCAATCAAAAATTTGTCTTTTATAGGCCACAAAGAAATCTACAACATGCTTCATTTATCAGTGTCACTGTTCAAATTTGCGAATGGAATTATCCTACTGTGTCATCCAATTTTCCATATCGTCACGCAACTCACTATTGTACATATCCAGTACGTACTCAAAGCTCTCCGTATATAACTTAGACTCTTCTGCGCTAAGTAATGCATATGTTTTACTTTTCACAAAACGCCGGTATGCTTCGGCTGGGGTGATCGTTAATTGATTAGACATAACATTGACTACATAATTTATATTAAGCTGCATTGCATGTTTTACACGTTCATTCGCCACGGTCATCATATCTCTACCCTTTCGGTAAGTTTTAGCGTATCTGCTGCACGTTGTGTACCAAAATACGTCTGTGTCGGATACACGTCCAATTTTAGGGCTGCTACCAGAGCATTTTTTGCAACCGCCGAATCAATATCACCATAGCCACCTAACCTATAAACCTGTAAAGATAGTCGCGTATCATCATCTGCGGTAGCACCTGTAACTATGTCATAATCGTGCGCCTTTGTGGCAGTAGCCCTGTTTGTTAAAACAAACTCAACCCACTCCATTATTTCATCATCACGAAACTCCCTGATATTAAACTTGGAGCTTGCCAGCAAATCAGCATCAAATTCAAATGTATAAAGATGCATGGGAATTGCCGCGTCAGGTTGTTGCAGCAACTCACGTCGTTTCGTTTCAATTTGCCTATTTCTTTCTGCAAGTCTTATGGCATGGTTTCTATCGCCTGTTAAATAGAAGCCTTTACCAAAATCCTTATATCCTTTGCCTCTAGTAATATCCACCGCGTCAAATAATGAAAGCGTACCATGATACAATACTATTTTGCTCATATTGTACCCCCTTGTACTCGGATAAATTCTTCAACTTCTTCGGCAATTCCTTCGTCTCCTGTTAGGTGAAACGGCTCATAGCCAAGAATCAGATAATCTAAAATGCCGTAAAGGGAATCCAAATGCAGAAATTCCTGAAGAGTTTTCCCCCATCGGTGCATTAAATAGTCAGCCATGCAAACCATTAGATATGATTTTCTTTCTGCCAGCGTCATGCACATCACCTGCCTACTTGTTATTGGCATTATTATAGCACAAATAACCATATGAAAAGATTTTCCATAATGAGTTATAATTATAAAGGGGATAATTTTTTTATTTCGTCTATTGTCCAAATTTTTGCGGCATTTATTGATTCATCTCGTTTTACTTCCTCAATAATAGTATTGCAAAATCTTTTCATATCAAGGTTATTTGGTTGTGCGTCTAATAGTTTTGTTAAATTAGCTATGACTTCGGCGTAATGCCCCTCTTTGGCAATTCGTGATATCGCATTCAATAAGGACGTGTATACGCTACGAAAGTCACCATCTTTAAAAGTAGAGTTGAACCTTAGCACCGCAAGTTCAATTAACATAGGCAGTAATTCAATTTTGTTGATATATTCTATGGATTCCGTTAAGTGATGAATATGATTTCCACTATAGTCAGGAACCGAATTAATTGCCTTAGCTATTTCAAGATACATTTTTAAGCCTTCATATGTCTGCAATCTTATCAATATAGGTAAAAATTCTGTTGGGTCCTTTGATATAATGGCTCTCTCTATTAATGTATCTATCAACTGTTCATCGTAGGTGTTAATACATCTATTACCTATCTCCAGTAATATATTGTCATCTGCGTCTTGCAATAAATTGCGCAATACATATTCCTCGCCAAACACTTTAAAAAGATAATCCAATGCAATATTTTTCGTAAAATTGCTTTTGCTGTTTAAACAGGCAGATAACGCAACAGCCTGTGCGCCCACTATCTTTTTATCTTTACAGTAAATTAGGTGCCGTTCAAGAGCGCGAGGCGAAAGTTCCTTATTCGCCAGGTTGTACCTAACTTGCTGGGTGATTTTTTGCTCATCCAACATATCCTTGATAACACCGAAAGAATTGTTATAACTTTCACGAAAATTACCCTTATCGTCAAAATAATATAAAAAAGGATACATCAATAACTCTCGCAAAGTTTTTTCTTCACAATCTATAGAAAAATACTGTATTAAAAATGATACATACTTATTATCCATTGTATATGACAAGCTACCATCTTCGTTATGCTTCACACAAGTTTCAAAATTTATATTGCTTGCTTTTTTAATACAATAATCACTTATATATTTTTTTTGTGCCTCCGATATTGAAACTTTATCGTAACTTATGTGTTGTAGATAGTTTACAATCTTGCTTATTAGAAAAAACTCCCAATCTACATCACTCAGTCCATCCAGATGGCTTTTAATAGGTAAAATACATTGCTCATTCCCACACCATCTAATCAAATCCCACTTTACTTCATGCAATTCATATTTTTCACGAGTAGACATGTATTCGATATCTCTTAATTGGTTACATGTCAGTGTTTCAAAACCTGAAAAAGTCACTAATTCATCTACTAGATCCAAATAGGTTCTTTTATCAAATAGCGCGTTAAAGTGGCATTGCTTCCCATTGTTCATAAGCGCACTGTAATCAATAAAGTTTCTTGGCTCAACAATTATGCCTTCTTTTTCCTTTATAAGCGCCTGATATTCAAAAAATTTAGGATCCTCCGCAGTTAGAGACTGAACTAAACTTAAAAATGAATTTCCACATTTATTTACTTTGTATGCCTCCACTGCAGCTTCCATGTAGTCCTCGCAAGTGTTATCAATAAATCTTGAAAATCTAAAGTTTAAAATGGTGTCTTCACTCTCGTTAAATATATCCTCGTAGGCCTTCCGCCTTGTTTCAGTATTAATAAAAAACAACCAAATATCACTGGCATACTCTGCATGACGATTTATCGAATTTATCAAGGCATTAAGAACAAAACTATAAACCTCTGTATGCCCCTCTTGATAGTGAGTTATTGATTTATTTATCAAGTTCTGTATAACCGAGTTCCCATTAGCAAATTCCGAATTCATTTTATCTAGCGTTAAAAACTCTAAGGTTTTCTTAATTGCCGATAACTCAGATATGACAGATAACCCATCAAGTAGACGTCTATCTACCGAAGTATGGATGGTGAGGCCAGGATGTTGTATTTTTATAACTGTACCGTTCAGAAAAAAGTCAACATAGGCATCTACTTGGTTTGTCAGAATTAAATATCTATACATCCCTGCGCGTTCTTTTGCATCTGTTGTATTTTCAAACAACTCAAACAGGTGTGTGTTTAAGGTTGGGTTGTTTAGCTTGAGATTTCCTAAAACATACAGCGCATCCTCTTTTTCATCAGTTCTTACCTCTGCAGATTCGCAGCACCTAATTAAAGCATCTCTCGCTGCGTCCTCAAGATCAAATAAAGAATCCAAATTTCCTAAAACATTAAGCGCATTTGCTAAAGAACAGTAATGTGTATGCATTGAAATTTCATCAATTAAAAATAAAACTGATTTTTTTGAGGCAAAATAATTTGAAAACTTTTGTAAATCCACATATCCATAATGCAACCACATATTTTTTTCTTTATAGGCAGTCATTAATTTATTAAAAATATTAAACCTTTGCGCCTCTGAAAGTTTATCCGATTCAAAATAGCAAACAGTATTCGGTGCATTTTCTGCAATCCAGTTAAATAAGTCATCATTGTTAAGCATCGGTAAAAAATACGACAGAGTATTAACCCAATTGGCATTTAAAACGCCTTTTCTACTTGTAATAAAGTTCAAAATTTCATCATGGCTAAATTTTGTCAAATACTTAGCAGCCAAGTATTCTTGGAAGTTATTATGTTCAAATCTATAGCGCTCATTATCTTCTCTAACTAACACACCATTATATTGCAGATGACTTCTTATCGTTAAGTCATCAACTAGTTTTTGATAATCTTGCCGCGTTAAATAATTACGACGAGTTAGTTGCATAGCAAACGCAAGCTTTTCGAGCGAAATGTTAACTTCATTTTCAATTTCCTCAAGCTGGTATTTTGTTGTATTTTTATATTTCACATTATCTCTATCAAAGCTACTTTTCACCAGCTCACCCATTAGCTCACTTCTGCCAGGTAAAGTATTTCTAACTTTATAACCGCTGTAAATTTTAGCAATGTGTATCAAGTAAAACGGTATCTGCAACATATCGGCTAATCCCTTCATGTTACATTCGTTTCTAAACGCTTTAATGTCTATGCATTGGTCGTCAAGATATTTGTTTATATCCTTATAATCCAGCGGAACCAGCCCATATTCATTATTTTTAAATTTAGCAAACGGTTCCGTCTGCACCCCATCACTGCTGGATGAAGATTTATAAAAATTACCTCTAGTCGAAATTACAATATTTATCTTCGGGTGGTTATTAATAAAATCATTAAGGTTGCGATCGAAGTCACTTACATTGCCAGACTCTATCTCATCGTATCCATCAAAAAGCATGAATATTTTATTTGCTTCAATATGAGTATAGTTTTTTTCTATAACATAATCATATATTTGTTTAGAATTTGGATATAGATTAAGTGGCACAATTATTGGATATATATCATGGGTGCTATCAGTACTCATCTTAGCTGCTAAATACTTTAGATCTGTAGATTTTCCGCACCCTGCTTCGCCAATAAGGACGATATATTGATTAGATAGACACGCATCATAAAGCGAAACATATTCTTTTTCAAAGAGCGAGAGATAGTAAGCATATTCGGATAGAATCTTGCGTGGAATTGCTTTTCTGTGTATATAACTTGAGGGCATTTTGTACGTTATTTTTTCAACCTTAACACCTTGCGATACTTTATTTTTGGGCCTAGTACCTAATAAAGGAACGTATCCATTGTCATAAGGGAATTCTAACTTAAAGCTACTATCTACCGTCCATGCGCCTCTAATGTAACTGTGGGCAGCAAAGGAGGCACGACCTAAATCATCTAGTTCACCGATTATAAAACTTGCATCTACTTCACTATCGTCTTTTTTCATGCACCCCGCAGCTATTTCACATACACTCTTGTTAATATCACTTTTTAAACTATGAGCGTGTCCGCATAAATACAAATTAATGTTATTTGTTTTAAATATATTCTGGATATCGTTACGGTCCTTATCAAAAAAATGAAAACCATGATGACCCATAGCAATCTTTGGTAGATCCATATCATCACATTCAGATTTTATTATATTTTCTAGATAGGCGGTTCCAATTCGCATATCCCGATCATCTAGTTTATTATGTGAAAGTATTGCTGTATTAATATGAATTAAATAAAAGTGGCTGGTTTTGCTTACAAAGTGAGGTGATATGGTAGATGGTAAAAAGGATTGCCCATAGAGCTCAAGTTCACAAGCTTTGTAGAAAGAGAAATTACTACTGAAGTATTCAAGACAAGATTTGTCAATGGTTCCTTTAGAGATATTATCTTCGTCATCCTTTTCTCCTGCGGCTACGTGCATACGAACCTTATTGTTCGTAACATCGTGATTACCAGGAACCATATATATATCCAGCATATCTATAATTCCTGCAGACTTTGCAATTTCTTTTATATAGCTAACCACAGCATCTCTATCATCACTTTCTGACTTTCTATACGGAGCAAATCTCAAATCCCCAGTGATAAAAAGAGCATTAAAAGAAACACCTTCATTGCGCAGGCCTTCAATGTATTTAGGCAGCGTATTTCTCAACAGCTGCGTATGTACCCCATCAGCCGTTGGGTCAAAATGAATATCTGAAATATGAAGCCATCTATACATATGATCAACTCCTGTAGTTATGTACCGGATCTTGTCCTATGCTTATTTTAGCGCACTCACACGCTATTTTCAATGAGATTATGGCGCTTTCAGCGAGCTGATTATCTCAACCCTGCAAAAATTCTATTTTTCACAATACATAAAAAATAACATCGTAAGCCATATTTAAACACAAACCAAACTTATCGTGCTATAATAAGCAGTCTTGGGCATTAAAGCTCTCGCAGCAAAACAGATAAACGTATAAATAAGAAAAGAGACAATCAAATGACAGAACGAACAAAATTTACAAACCTACCCATCTCCGAAGAAATCAAACGCGCCGTTTCCGAAATGGGATTTGAAGAAGCCACATACATCCAATCCCAAAGTATTCCACTCATACTAGACGGACATGATGTAATCGGCCACTCCCAAACAGGAACCGGCAAAACCGCCGCATTCGGCATCCCTATCATAGAAAAAATTGCAGCAAACACCAATGCCTCCGCAAATACAACCCAAGCGTTAATTTTATGCCCAACCCGAGAGCTCGCTATTCAAGGCTGCGAAGAACTTCGCAAATTTGCAAAGTACAAACATGGCATTAGCGTTGTGCCAATATACGGCGGCCAGCATATAGACAGGCAAATAAACTCCCTAAAAAAAGGTGCTACCATCGTAATTGGCACACCAGGGCGCATTATGGACCACTTACGCCGTCACACCTTAAAACTCCAAAATCTAACCATGGTTATTTTAGACGAAGCCGATGAAATGCTTAACATGGGCTTTAGAGAAGATATAGAAGTTATTTTGCAAGACGTACCGGAAGTGCGCCAAACTATATTATTCTCCGCAACCATGCCTCCGGAAATAATGCAAATAACGCACAAATACCAACAAGACCCGAAAATAGTGAAAGTCGTAAGTAACGAATTAACCGTCCCAAACATACGCCAATATTATTATGAAATACCCGGCAACAAAAAAATCGAATCATTAGCCCGGTTGCTAGACTACTATAATCCCAAGCGATCCCTGGTTTTCTGCAACACAAAGCGCATGGTAGACGAACTTACAGACGAATTACAATTTAGAGGGTACTCCCCGGATGGACTCCATGGCGACATGAAACAGCAAGCCCGGGATACGGTTATGAGTTCTTTTAAAAACGGTAAAGTAGATATCTTAATCGCAACGGATGTAGCCGCACGTGGGATTGACGTTGACGACATTGACACCGTATTTAATTTCGACCTGCCCCAGGACGTAGAATACTACATTCACCGCATTGGAAGAACCGGGCGCGCCGGCAAATCCGGTGCTTCTTACACATTTGTAAGCGGCAGACGGCAAATATATGCCCTCAAAGAAATAGAAAAGCACATCAAAACAAAAATCGACCCAAAAACCCTTCCATCTATAAATGAAGTGAACGAAGTGCGAAACGACAAACTGATCAAAAATTTAACAACCGCTTTAGAAGATAATGCACTACGCAAATACGAGCACATCATTGATAAGCTGCTAGAAAGCGACTTCACTTCTGTAGAAATAGCCTGTGCCGCCCTCTCTCTTCTATACGAAAACACCAAGGACGACCTTCAATTAGACGACTTAATAAAGCAGCAAAAAGCAGATAAAGCGAAAAAAGCCCGCAAGAAAGATGCACCTGCCTCCGGTAAAAAATCTACCAAATCTGCAAAAAAAGAAGAAAACATGACCAGTTTTATTATTAATGCAGGCCTGGGAGATAAGGTAACCGCCAAACACATTGTTGGCGCCATTACAGGGGAGTCAGGTATCCCAGGCAGCGCAATCGGAAAAATTGCTATCCACAACACACATGCCATAGTAGATATTGCTGCCAAATATGCAGATATTGTATCAAAAAAAATCCGAGGTTATGTAATAAACGGCAAAAGCCTCTCCATAAAATTAAAGCGTGCTAAAAAGAAAGATAAATCATAGATAATAAAGAAATTGGCATATCCAACCGAGAAATCCGTACCGGTTGGGTATGCCGTTTTTTTTGACAAAGCCCCTCCGTTAATAATTGCTTTCGCTATTCTTTGCCAGAAACTTGCTTTTCGTTCTATTGAATCGCCAATACAACTACTTTATACTTGTATAGACAATTATTTCAAAATATAATCTATTAGGAGAAATCTAACGTGAAAATGACAACAATCATAAGAATCATCTTTTTCATAATTGGCATGTTGGTGTTAGCAAATGTAGTCCTTTTACTTCGCGTATCAAACCCAACTGTCGGGTTTGCACTACAGGCTATGGCAGCAGTCGTCGTTATGGCATATGCCGTATTTTTCAACTATATTCCAAAAAAAATCCATATTGCTTTAGGTATTAGCAGCCTAATTCCAATTATTTTCGTACTGTTTTTGGGCATTTACGGCAACGTAAGCAATACCACCTATAACGAAGACGTAGTCATTGTTTTAGGCGCTGGTATTATTGGCGAAACTGTAACCCGCCCATTAGCAAGCCGCTTAAACACCGCATTTTACTATTGGCAAAAAAATCCTAACGCATACATCATCGTCTGCGGCGGCCTTGGCAACAGAGCAATCATTACCGAAGCAGAAGCCATGGCCAGATTTCTAATCCGAAGAGGCGTTCCACCAGAAAAAATCCTGCTAGAGGATAGATCAACATCCACATATGAAAATCTCACATTTGCAAAGGAGATTTTAGATGAACATTTTCCATATGGCTTTCGCGCTGTTTTAGTTACTAACGACTTCCATATTTACCGCGCAATTAACACCGCCCACCGTATCGGTATTGATGCGAACCGCATGGGTGCGCCCACAGACTGGTACACATGGCCGGTAAATTACTTGCGTGAAATGTTAGCGGTGGTGTATATGTGGGTTTTTGCGTAACAGCTTATACCATTTCAATAAATTTCTGTGTCCACATGTAGTTATAAAACCCGATACCTATATGCGTAAAATTCGGATCTAAGATATTATCCCTGTGCGGTGGCGAATCCATCAATTCACGCACAACTTGTTCCGGCGTACGCTGTCCGCTGCCAATGTTTTCGCTAGCGGAACGCCAGGTAGTGCTTGCCTCATTTATCCTATCAAAGGGCGTTATTTCTGAAGGACAAACATGTGAGAAGAATCCCCGCTGGTACATATCCATACTATGCCTGCGTGCAACTGCACTTAATTGGGTATGCATAGTGAGTGCCGGTAACCCTGCACTCACACGCTCTGCGTTTGTAAGTTCCAGCACACGCCTTTCAAATTCACTCATATTATCTGCTACGGTCAGATAGTCAGCTGGTACCGGCGGGATTGCAGCATCTGTTTCCAAGTCTGCAAAAAGTATCTCGCCCATAATAATCCATTCCCCATTGGCATGCACCGATACAGTCCCTTCATTACTTCCTAATGCGCGATTTATTCCTATTAGTACATTATAAAATTGCCCAAATTCAGGGATTCTATTTACAGTCATAAAGGTTTCTGTATTGTTTGCATCATCAGTTATTACACGCCATTCCACACTTTCGATTAATGCGTTTAACTGGGATACCGTTGGCCGGCCGCCTGATTGTGCTATGGCATCTGTTGGTACTGCGGCTCCAGGAGTGTTTGCTGCTACATTTCTGGTTGTTCCGGGAAGCAGTTCATACAATCGCAATATTGTAACAATGCTTTGTTCCCTTGTATATGCACCAATTGGGTCAAATCTATTATCCCCCACACCGCCCATTATACCGGCAGCGTGCACATGACTAACGCCTTCTCTTGCCCAGTTGGATATACTTGAATTATCGGCAAAAGCCGCATCGCTACCTGATAGCGGATGGCCCACACCAGAAGCAAGCCGCGAAACTAAAACCGCCGCTTGTTCACGCGTTAAAGTGCCATTTGGGTCGAAATTATTATCCCCAACCCCATTCACAAGACCAACATACGCCGCCTTTTGAACATGAACGTCACTGGTATCCGAAAAAATTTCTCGCCCGCTTATGGTACCTCGGCGGTTTTCATACAACGCAACTGCAAGTGCAGAAAACTCGGCACGCGTTATGGCTTGTGTAAAGTTAGACCTTAGTCTTGCAGGCACTAATCCCGCTGCAACAGCAGCATCTACATAATCCTGCGCCCATGCCGACGGTGAATTTGCGTATGCCTTATGTGGAAGTACAATTAAAATTGCAGACAGGGCAACTGTAATGGCTAAAAATCCTGCCATTATCTTATTTACTATAATCTTCATAATAATCATTTCCCCTTGCAGAAATTTTCCAATGTTTTACACATTCCAGTATATACTGCCAAAAGATCACCGTCAAACAGATTTTATAGCTTTTCATACTTCTTCTTCACACTTTTCGGCAAGTAGTAAAATGAATTGCCCAAAGAAATAAAAAAAGACCCATAGCGGATAAAAGCCAGTTAAACTTTAGTTGCGAAGCTAAAAGCGACTGGAGGCACCAAAATGGGTCAAGAGCATATT
>Ga0123355_10000670_pt1 | contig 46440 bp, 37 predicted proteins | sample TergutEmb28metaG_3_FD_89872 | JGI IMG/M metagenome (GOLD analysis project Ga0123355, IMG submission 89872) | Embiratermes neotenicus P1 segment gut microbial communities from Petit-Saut dam, French Guiana - Emb289 P1 | ecosystem: Host-associated > Arthropoda: Insects > Digestive system > Gut ...
CCAAACAAGGAACGCCTGGGTGCTAACGCAATCTTGGGTGTATCCATGGCAGTGGCAAAAGCTGCCGCCGCGGCACTACGTATGCCACTGTACCAATACCTTGGTGGCTTTAAAGCGACCGAACTACCAGTTCCTATGATGAACATCCTAAACGGCGGCAAACACGCAGACAACACCGTAGATTTCCAAGAATTTATGATAATGCCAGTGGGCGCGTGCTGCTTCAAGGAAGCACTTCGCTGGTGTGCGGAAATTTATCATCACCTGAAAAAACTGCTTAAAGCTCGCGGCCTTGCCACCGCTATTGGCGACGAAGGCGGTTTTGCACCTGACCTGGCAACCCCAGACGAGGTAATTGAGCTAATCCTTGAAGCCGTAAAAGCCGCAGGATACGAGCCGGGCGAAGATATTCGTATTGCCCTTGACGTAGCCGCAACCGAACTATACGGCGACGCAAAGAAAAACGGCAAAGAAGGTATGTACTACTTCGAAGGCGAAAGCAAAATGACAGGCAAGGAAATATACCGCACCGCGGAAGAAATGGTAGACATGTACGAAGCGTTGGCAAATAAATACCCTATCATCTCCATCGAAGACGGCCTGGACGAAGACGACTGGGACGGCTGGAAGCTAATGACAGACCGCCTTGGCCACCGTCTGCAAATTGTAGGCGACGACCTATTTGTAACCAACAGCGAACGCTTGCAAAGAGGCGTAGATACAAAAACCGCCAATTCCATTTTGGTAAAAGTAAACCAAATCGGCACCTTGACGGAAACATTTGAAGCGATTAAACTTGCGCACCGCAACAACATGACCACGGTAATAAGCCACCGTTCCGGCGAAACCGAAGACGCCACCATTGCGGACATCTGTGTAGCAGTAAATGCCGGGCAAATAAAAACCGGCGCGCCTGCCCGCAGCGACAGGGTGGCAAAATACAACCAGCTACTTCGCATCGAAGAAGAGCTGGATGATGTAGCGGAATACCCAGGGCTTGAGGCTTGGTTTAATTTGAATGATAAGTAAAAGTAATTTGGTTTTCGGGCAACGCAAAATTTAAATTCTCTACTGCCCGGTGTTTGAATAAATGCCGGGCAGTTTTTTTGTTCTATACTAAAAATGGTTTATCGCGGTTTAACTTTAAAACCCTACCGCAAGCCATAATTTCGGAACTGTTTGCTTAGCAAAAAATGGTGTATACTCAAGACAAAAGGAACTCAAGAAAGGAATTTTCACAAATGTCAACCAACCACCAAACCGACATAGACATAATCCTATCCCACCGCCATCACGAAGGCGCGGATTTTTGGACGACACCGGACAATCGCCTGCTTAAAGGCGGCGCGTTTTCGGCATATGCAAGTGCGCTCTTGCTCTTGGAACTTGGTGTTCCGCCGTCTGACCCTATACTGCAAACAGTAGCGGACATGTTTTTTGCCGCATGGAAGGAAGACGGGCGGTTTAAACTGTACCCAAAGGGTGGGATTTTGCCTTGCCAAACTGCTTACGCGCTGGTACTTCTTTGCCGCATGGGATATCAGGCAGACACACGAATTCAGAAAACATTCAGGCATTTCCTCGATACACCATATACAGATGGCGGCTGGCGATGCAATAAGTTTTTCTATGGACGCGGGCCGGAAACGGAATTCTCGAATCCCTTACCTACGCTTAATGTGCTGAATGCTTTTCGCTTTAGCAGCTATATAAACAACGAACCTGCGCTTGACCGTGCTGTAGAGTTTTTGCTTGCCCATTGGACAATTCGTCGGCCAATAGGCCCCTGTCAATACGGAATGGGTAAGCGATTTATGCAGGTAGAGTACCCACTTATGGACTATAACTTGTTCCACTATGTTTATGTGCTGTCTTTTTATAACAAAGCAAAAACGGACGAACGCTTTCTTGAAGCATTTCGCGCATTGCAGGAGAAAGTTGTGGATGGCATGATAGTGGTCGAAAACACTCCGCGAAAATACGCACAGTTAGAATTTTGCAAAAAAGGCAAGCCCAGTCAGCTTGCCACAATGCGTTATGAAGAAATACTTGAGAATATGAAGGAGTACGTATAACAATTGTGTCGTGAAATTTGCGGTGCATAAAATGCGTTATTATAGCAATTTGGTTTTGCTTAGCCTCAAATTTCGCCCGAGCTATGCGCCTAATGCGGCACGGGAAACATTCGCTACGTTCACTGTGCCTAATGCGACGCGGGAAACTTAATTCTGAGAATTTTGTTGTTTAATTGCAATACACTCAGGCAAGTGCATCATGTGATGTCGCGTAAGCGGTAGCAATATTAGCCCGCCAACAGTATGCCTTCCCCAAAAATCCTTGAGCCATATGGAGTTTTTATGCTCGAGCAAACCGCCTTCGCTAACTACTTGTGCCAGAGATTCGGCTGTGGGCTTGCGTTTTAGGTCGGGTGAGGTTAGAGACTTTAAAATTTCACGTGTACGAAAACCTACCGTGTTGCGGTAGTTTACTAACTCTTGCTTGTTTATTTGTATGCTAAAGCTCTGGATTTCCTCGGCGGTCATTGCGTTGCCGGTGTCACGAATGGTGATACCAAGCTTGGTCATCCATTCGTCGTTTAAAACTTGGGGTTGCCGCGCTATAAGAAGGTTACCCACCAAATCCTCGATTCTGGCGATATGCCATAAATGATATGCGATGGTTTTGTCTTTCTCAGAAGGCATTACGCTGTAATCGCCTTCCAAAAGCCCTTCTAGCAAGCTATCGCAAATTGTAGGACTGTCACCTGATGAAACCTCGCCCATGTGCGTGATGGCATGAATTTCAAGTGCCAATTCAATCGCCGCATCAAAATTCTTGGGCGATTTTATCAGTTTACGCAGCTCGTCTAGCTTGAGGCTGTAGTCCACGTCAATGGCTCCTTTCAACTGAAAAGACATGATGCTTGCACAAACTCGGATTTAGGTTCATAAAAGAATAGAAGTGCTTGGCCAATTCACCGGGATTTTTTGATACCTCTTTGAAATTTTTAAGGTCGTCCATTGTTTCAAAAGTTATCATGTCTGCCCATGTGTCACCAGCGACAAGCTGCTGCCATGAGATGAAGCCTTTCTGCTTGGAGATATGCTCATCGTTTAACTTTTGCGCCGCAAGTAAAAAGTCGGACACAGATGCTCCTTTTTTAAGCGGATAAGAAACGTAATAAATAGCATTGGACATAATAAAATGTCTCCTTTCAAAAATTGGATTACGGTATTATACCACACCTAATGCGTCGTCATGGATAATACACGAGTCAAAACCATTGATATCACAGGGCTATAGTTTCAACTGGTGAGTCACACTCACCAGTTGGATTTTATTTTCGTATTAAATATAAACCATTTACACAAATTACGTAACCCACAAAAATGTTTTTATTGATATTATACGATAATAATATGACAACGGCATGTCATATTTATTGCTGTTCAAAGTACATATGGCAGATTTAATTCAGATTGACAATAGAGTTGTACCGAAATTGGAATCGCGAGCGAAAATTCTCCCTGATTCCGCAAAATTTTTGCTCGCTTACATTAATTTCGGTACAACTCTAATACGCGCTATCATTGAATTTGCCAAATTTAGGTTCCCCTTATTGCGCATCATTTTTAATGGTGCTATACTTTTACCATAAAATTTGACAATACCGGAGGGGTTTGTTTGCTCAATACATCTGTTTTCGAAAGCACACCAGATTCGCAGCCCAAAGCCCGCATCCGCAGACATGTACGGGCAAGTCTTGCCGTTCTTATGTCACTTATTCTTGTCATCATGCATCTTAACTTGATAACTGTACGCATTAGCATGTGGGGTATGGCAGATGAGATGTTGCCAACATTGTTTGAAGGATATCTTTTGCGGGAAGTACAGCAGGTTGTGGGAGGTATCGGAGAAGTTGAGTACACCGTAAGTGTCGGAGACCTTCCGAACTTTATTACAACGTTTACCACCGTTGTCGATTTGGTAGAACGAGAAGCTGCCCGTAGCTGGGGCATTCCTCATTCCGATGTCGGAAATTTTTTGGATGCTATAGATCCCATAATGGGTTTTGCTAATGCCGCAAACATTCCGCAAATTGTTGTCGGTATTTTGAGTGTTTTGTTACTTGTGGCGATATATTTGATTGCTTCTGATAACAAAAAAGCAAGTTCATTTGTACAAGCTTGTGCGGCGTTTATTACCCTGCTTATGCTTATTCTTGCCATTGTTTTAAACTTTGCAAGCTCCGCTTTAGCAAATAATATCGGCGGGTATATATCCATGTCTGTTTCGGCGTGGGTGTATACTGCCATTGGTTTAAGCGTTGCTACGTTTGTGGTTGCTATTTTGTATAATTCGCGCTTAATGGCGAAAAATTCTTGAAAATATAAAAAAATATAGCAAAATTCCATAGCAGGTTGGCAAACTAGTTGTATTTTTTTGTCAACCTGCTATAATATTTGTCAGAATACATAAACGAGTTACAGAACTCGTACACAGGAGGAATCTATATGTCTGGTATCTTACTCATCATTGCATTTTTGATAACCATTGTCTTAATGATTGTGGCAATATCAAAATTTAACCTGCACCCGTTCTTGGCTATTATGGCTGCGGCCATTCTTTTGGCTATTATGGCGGGCGTTCCGTTCACTATTGGTGGAAACCCAAATGCGGGCAGCACCGTCGTTGCAGGGGTAGTGGAAGCTCCCGGAACAGTGGCGTGGACTGTCGGTCAGGGCTTTATGGCAATTTTCTCGGGCATCGGGCTTGTAATCATTCTCGGTGCGCTTATCGGAGGCATTCTTGAAGTTACAGGCGGTGCGTTCAAGATTGCCGACATGATTATCCGCCTACTGGGCAAAGCCAGCCCCACTGCGGCAATGGTTATCATGGGCTGGATCGTTTCTGTTCCTGTTTTCTGCGATTCGGGCTTTGTTATCATCAACCCCGTTCGTAAAACCATCGTAAAGCGTACAGCTACCAGCGGTATTGCCGCAGCCATTGGGCTTGGTGCCGGGCTTTACACATCTCACGTTCTTGTACCGCTTACACCCGGTCCGCTTGGTGCCGCCGACATATTGGGCATGATGGATGTATTGTGGACAGTTATGTGGGTATCCTTTATCATCTCCATTCCGGGTCTTATTGCTGCTTATGTTTGGGCGGTATATCGCGGTAATAGAGACAAGTCCGAAGAAGATATAGCGATTCAAAACGACGCAACCGTTAAGAGTTACGACGAAATCGTTAAAGAATTGGGCGGGCTGCCAAACGGATTTTTGGCATTGTTGCCGATTATCACGCCTATCGCTTTGATGGCTATGGCACAGGTTGCCACAACACTTATGAACCCGGGATCGGTTCAAAGTGCCTTTAGGTTCCTCGGGTTCCCGCTTGTGTCACTAACCATCGGTTTCATATTTGGTATTTTACTGCTTGCAGTTACCGGCAAAATGCCCAAGTTTAACGAACTTACCAACGATACACTCAAGATGCTGGGTCCTATTCTTTTCATAACCGCCGCAGGTGCTACACTTGGCCGTGTTATTAGCGATTCCGGTATGGTTGCGTTCATTAGCGACCACGCCGATGTATTTACTTGGATGGGGCTTGCTTTCCCGTTCATTATTTCCGCTATCATCAAAACCGCTCAAGGTTCGTCCACGGTGGCTATGATAACTACCGCAGGTATTATGATGCCGCTCCTAGGCATAATGGGACCTGTAGGTGCCCGCTGGGCAGACTCGAATATCACAATCGCCCTTGTGGTAATGGCAATCGGTGCCGGTTCTATGATGGCATCCCATGCAAACGACTCTTACTTCTGGGTTGTTAGCAAATTGAGTGGCCAAACACCGCAGCAAGGTTACAAGAACTGGACGAGTATGACCGTAATCCAGGGTGTGGCTGTAATGATTGGTATTTTCATTTTCTACGGAATTTACAGGCTTTTTAGCTAATTAACAGTATGCGGCTGTTGCAAAATGTGCGATTGCGGGCATTTTGCAACAGCCATTTTTATTAAAGTGTGAAAAAAGACGAACTTCCTTTTTTCATCATTTTTTGTGCTACCGCAAACGGGCTTTGCCCGCGTTAAGCGGCATGGAATTGGAGGAAATTCATGAGTAACATTCATAATGATGCGCAATTGATGATAAAAACCATCATTTCGGACAATATGCCTACGCAGGCTGTGGTAAACGCACTTGAAGCGCATAATTTCACGGGGAATATTCATCTTGTGGCAATAGGTAAAGCCGCGTGGACAATGGCGAAAGCCGCGTCCGACTATTTAGGCGACCGCCTTGTAAAGGGAATCGTGGTTACAAAGTACGAGCATTCCCAAGGCAGCCTGCCACGGATAGATATATATGAAGCGGGCCATCCCGTTGTGGACGAAAACACAATTAGCGCAACAAAAAAATGCATCGAACTTGCCGAAGCACTTGGCGAAAATGACGAATTGCTGTTCTTGGTATCCGGCGGCGGGTCGGCACTTTTCGAGGCTCCAATGGAAGGCATCAGCCTCGAAGACCTCCAAGGGCTTACGTCGCAACTGCTGGCAAGCGGCGCGGATATTGTGGAAATGAACATGATTCGCAAGCGTCTTTCGCAGGTAAAGGCCGGGCGTTTTGCCATGCTGGCCGCGCCAAGTCCCGTTTTTGCGGTAATTTTGTCAGATGTGCTTGGCGACAGGCTCGATACAATCGCGTCGGGGCCTGCCGTGCCTGACGCATCCACAATAGAGGATGCACTGCGTGTGGTGAGCAAATATAACTTGGAACTGACCGAGCTGCAAAAGAAATACCTGACGGTGGAAACCCCCAAAGAAATCACGAATGTAAAAACCGTCATAACAGGAAGCGTACTCACCCTGTGCGAGTCGGCCGAAAAAGTTGCAAAAGAACTTGGCTACACCCCGTTTGTACTAACAGCCACCATGGACTGCGAAGCCCGTGAAGCCGGCCGCATGTTGGCGTCCATGGCCGTGGACACCCACGAGGGTAGAAACAGCATTACCCGCCCCTGCGCAATTATTGCCGGTGGCGAAACTGTGGTTACACTAAAGGGCAAAGGCAAAGGCGGACGCAATCAAGAATTGGCATTTGCTGCCGCACGTGGGATAAAAGGGCTGCCGGATACGGTTATTTTCTCCTTAGGTTCGGACGGGACCGACGGCCCAACCGATGCCGCCGGTGGTATGACTGATGGCAGCAGTTTTGCCGCACTAAAGGAAAAGGGAATCGACTTTGACAAGGTATTGGCGGATAACGATGCGTATCATGGCTTGCAGGCCATTGATGGGCTTATTATCACCGGGCCTACGGGTACTAATGTTAATGATGTAAGTGTTGTATTGATGAAGTAAGCCCCTTTTTTCATATTTACAAATTTTTACTTGCTAAAACCCCAGAATTTGTTCTATAATAATATTATTGAGCCTGGGATGCTCGACAACCTATTATTTTGAACCTACAGAACCAAAACGGGAGTCTTATTATCGCAAAGTCTATGCCGCGCCCTTCATTTTATGTTCGGAGGCAGAAGCTTTGTTGCGGACACCCACCTAGCTTGAGGCTAGGTGTCAAAATATAGGACCGGCATTCTGGGTATTTTTTTACCTGTCGAGGTACGTACCATGATTCAAACAGACGCACAACTACTTGCAATTGCAAAGCTCGAACGCAACAGAAAGCCTCCGGCATCAGAGGCTTTTGAAAGCATCCTTTTTCGTTACGAAAAATTGATTCATTACATAGCGCGCCGCTATTTTCGCAGTAAAGAGGATGCTATGGACGCGAGCCAAGAAGCCGCGCTAAAGATATACAAAGGCATTCCCAAGGTGGTTATTTCCGAAGATGGCAACCTGAAAGCATGGATATGCACGATTATTGCTCGCACATGTCTTGACGCATTGCGAAAGCAGAAGGCGCAAACCATTGAATTGACCGAGGAAATTGTTAAAGGCAGTTTACCTTCCGCGGAAGAATCTGCCGAGGCTAACGAGCGGGTTCGCGAAATACTGGCTGCATTAAAAAAACTACCCGACGATTATCGCATGGTGCTTATCCTTAGGGACATGCAGGGGTTGGCATATGACGAAATTGCGCGTATACTTGAAATTAACATTGGCACAGTGAAATCACGCATATCACGTGCCAGGGCCAATTTAAAGAAATTAGTTGATGCGGGGTAATTAATGAAAAACGAGCAAGCAACCCATGGGCTGCCTAATTACAGCCGTGGCGAAGAATTGATGAACATGATAACACATATCGTAGGCGGCGGACTTGGTCTGGTCGCCTTACTTGCATGTGTTATTGTTGCGGGGCTGCACCAGAATGTGTGGGGCATTGTTAGTGGAATAATTTATGGTGTTTGTGTCATTTTGCTTTTTACAATGTCCAGTATTTACCATGGACTGCGTATAGGCACCCCCAAGCGGGTTTTTAGGGTTTTAGACCATTGTACTATTTATGTGCTTATTGCGGGGACTTATACACCTATTTTGCTGGGGCAGTTTAGAGCCAATTTCCCGCTGGACGCGTGGCTGATTTTTGGGGTTATTTGGGGGCTTGCTATTGTTGGGATTACGCTAACGGGTATTAACAGGAAGCGTTTTGCCATTTTTGCTATGGTTTGTTATCTTGGTATGGGCTGGATGTCCATGCTCCGCATTGGGCGGCTGATTGAAGTTTTGGGCGTGCCGTTTTTTGTCCTACTGTTGATTGGCGGGGTGCTTTATACTATTGGTGCTATTTTTTATGGGGTTGGTAAGCATAAGAAGTATATGCATTCTGTGTTTCATTTGTTTGTTAATGCGGCTTCTGTGCTGCATTCGGTAGCTATTGCGGTGTTTGTTATGCCGGGATGATAATAGACTTCTTGCAAAATTCATTCATGCGCGTGAAAATGCTCTCTGAAAGAGGTGCTTAAATGTTTAACGAAGTTTCAAAAAGTTTGCGGCCGTTGTACAAACGCCGCGCTGTTGTTATATTTGTAAGCGGGCTGTATATTCTAATTGGCCTATTACCGCCCTACCTGATTGGTCTGCTAATTGACGAAATATATCCGACCTTGGGCGAAAGCTCTATTCATTTGTTCATGATAGGTACGATAATAAGCCTGTTGCTGATTTATTTTTTGCTAGACTGGCTGAAGGAATTTTTATGGAAAGATTTAATTAATCGCGGAGCTGGCATTGTGCGGAGCTTCTTTTTTGAAAATGTACTGCGTAAGAATTACCGCTTTTTTTTAGACCACCCTGTAGGCGATATCAACAACAAGGTAATAAACGACTCATACATGTATGTACAAACACGACTTATGATGCTTCCTGTTCTGCTTTTGAACCTGCTGCATATCGTCGCTCTGTTCGTACTCCTGTTTGCGTTAAACGCTTACATGATGGTAATGACTGTAGTATTTTCGCTTGTTTTTTTCGCAGTCTATATCCAAATCAACAAGTATTTGCGTAAAAGTGCCATCAAAGAGCGCGAAGGCTTTTCTACTTTGATGACGGAAACAAACGAAACACTGACGGGCATCGACACCATACATCTCTACGCTGCCGAAGACTATGCAACCGGACATTTCACAAAGTTAGTAGACAGTTACGAACACCGCTTGAGTCGTCTTAAATACTGGCAGACATTATCAAAAGCGGCTACAAACGCTATCACAAACATCATACCGGTGGCGGCTATTTTGGTCGGTATTTTCTACTTGGCATTTGGGGGTACCATTACAATCGGTACCATCATCGCGTTCTATTACTTCCTGCCACGACTAAAAGAGCCGATTCTTGCGTTAACCGACTTTAATTTAAACATGCAGAACGCTAAGGCCGTGGAAAAACGGCTTGAAGAATTGTTGGCCGGAGAAGCACGCGAACACGTACCGTTTGAAGAGATTTCTAAAATTGACGAACTGGAATTTAAAAACATGGGATTTGCTTATGAAGATGGCGAATCGATACTGAGCGGGTTGGACATACAGCTCACGCGAGGCGACTCCTTGGCGATAATCGGGCCGTCCGGAACGGGTAAAACAACTCTAATGCGCCTGCTGATGCGTCAGATTACACCCAGCGAGGGCCAAATATCAATAAACGGCAAGAATTATGCCGACTTCGACCTGGCAAGTTATATTGCGCGCATATCCGTGCTGCCTCAGGATGTGTTTATATTTGATTCTACCCTACACGAAAATATCGACCTTGGTAAAGGTTATGCAGAAAAGCATATCCGTGACGTTGCAAAACTTGGTGTTATCGACTACTTTTCGATGGACGAAAATGCCCTTGGCTTGTCTGGTGGAGAACGCCAGCGGCTAGGGCTGGCAAGAGCTTTGGCACGCGATTATGATGTGCTTATTTTGGACGAACCGACATCCAACCTTGATGCCGAAACAGAAATTGCAATTATCGAAAATCTTAAAGAAGTGCAGCAGGCCACTAATTGCATTATGATTGTGATAACACACAGCGCGAATGTTTTGGAAAAGCTGTGCAATAAGAAATTGGAGCTATTAAAGCATTAGAGATTCACTATCACATTGTAATGTCAACAGACTTGTGAAAAAAAATTATTGCATTTGACGAAACAATATGGTAATATGCGCCTAACATTGCAAAAAGGTTACAGTTTTCATGTATAGGTAAACGTTTGCACATACATATCGATACACAAAAAAACCTCTCCCTACCCAAAACATGTAACCTCGTAGGCAATAAAAATATCATATTGCACAAAAAGTGCGCAAAAAAAGGAGAATTTCACATGAAATCAAACTTGAAAAAATTGGTAATTGCAATCGGTTTGCTTGCATTGGTAGCCGCATTTGCAGCTTGCAACAGAGACGACGCCCCAGCGGGTGGCGACGCGGCAAACTACCCTACTCGTGACATTACCGTTGTAGTACCTTGGGGTGCAGGCGGCGGTACAGACCTGACAGTAAGAAGCCTTGCCGCGCAAATGGAAGGCGAACTTGGCACAAACATGCCTATACTTAACATGGGCGGCGCAGGCGGTTCTATCGGCTTGCAAGATGTATACGACTCCCCTAGAGACGGTTACAGAATACTTGGTACAAGTATGTCCGCAATCGCAACAGTTGAAGTAATGGGTCTTGCAGATGTTCCTTTTGCATCTTGGCATGTATGGAATTCTGCTTTTACACCAAACGCAATTGTTGTTCCTGGCGACTCCCCTTTCCAAACATTGCAAGATTTGATTGACGCTATGGCGGCTTCGCCTAACACAATTACAATGGGTAGTGCGGGTCCAGGCTCCAGCGGACATGTTGGCGGCGTTGTTTTCACAGAATCAGCGGGTGTAACATTCAGACATATCCCGTATGAAGGCGGTAACCCCGCAATTCTTGCAACCTTGGGCGGCGAAGTAGATTTTAACGCGCAGCTTCTTTCCGAGGTAATTGACCATATCCGTTCTGGCGACCTTAGAGCCCTTGCTACATTGTCTGACCAGCCTATTGAAATTGATGTGCCTGGCGGCAGTTCAATCGTGATTCCTTCCGCGGGCAGCTACGTAGCGGAACTTGGAAGCTGGCTTCCACTTGGTGGTTCTTTTGGTATTATGGCTCCGGTTGATACACCGGATAATATTGTTGCAGCCATTGATACAGCATACGCGGCGGCTGTTGCTTCTGCGGAGTTTGCAGAATTTGCAGCTGATAGAGGTAAAGTTGTTGTAGGCATGAACAGAACGCAATCTGCCGCATATGTAGCCGGTGTTGCTTCCAGAGTTGGTTGGACACTTTGGGATTCTGGTGCGGCTCCTGTAGACCCTGCGTCTTTGGGTATTCCTCGTCCATAGTGATGAATTTTTGGTAACGTGTGGGACTTGCTAGCCAGTTAAAACCGTGGGACGTTGCCCACACACCCCCACTTCTTTTTTAGAAAACCGGCGCGGGAAACATTCGCTTCGCTCATTGCGCCTATAGAAGCAAAAACTTTAACTTTGAATTGGGTTACAGACATGTAAATTTTATAATAAAGTGTGTCCAAACATTTTCAAGTGGCTAGTGACACTAGCCACTTGAAAATAAAACCTACGGTTTCGGGTGCATGTACTACGTATAAACACATCATTTCCCCTATTTCAAGGTTAGAGTTTTAGTCCAACTGAACTTAAACGAAAGGAAGATTCCATGGAACGCAAACATATCGATTTTGTTAGCGCGATTGCAATGCTTCTGCTATCCATCTACGTGCTTTTCGAAAGCTGGAGTTTTTACACCAACCAGCGGATTCCCACACCGTTTTACGAATCACCCGGGTTTTTCCCATTTATACTTGGAGGTGCGCTGCTGGTTTGCTCCGTTGTTCTTCTTATAAGAAGTGTTGTAGGCGGCGTGTTTTTGCAAAATTTTACAAAACTTAAAGAGGGCACGGTAACATTTGTTAAATCGCCAACCGCATTAAGGGCTACACTTGGTATTTTGTGGATGGGGGTTTATATTTTTATACTTTTGCCGGTGCTTAGTTTCTTAGTTGGAACAATGCTATTTTTGATTGTGATGATTACTGCTTTGTCCATCCCATCATTTGCTGGGGCGGACAAGCGTAAAATAGGCATCTCGGTTGCAAAAATTGTTGCCATTTCTGCGGTGGCGGTCTTTGCTACTTACGGGGTGTTTGGGCTGCTTTTCAGAGTGCCGTTACCATAATAGGAGGAGATTGTTATGAACTTAGGATTTATATCTGACGCGTTTCAGATTGCGTTTACGCCCATCAACCTCCTGGCACTTTTGCTCTCGACGTTTTTTGGCGTTATTGTAGGAATACTGCCTGGGCTTACAGCTACTATGGCTGTTGCACTGCTAACGGGTTTAACGTTTGGCTTTGGGCCAGAAATTGCGGTAATTTCGCTTGTGGGTGTTTACACCGGTGCTATATCGGGTGGTAGCCAGGCTGGTATTTTGCTAAATATACCCGGCACAGTTGCGTCTGCAGCTACTGTTGTAGACGGCTATCCTATGAACCAGCAGGGCAAGGCCGGGCTTGCTATTTTTCTTGCAACGGCAGGGTCTATGTTTGGTACTTTAATCGGTGTTATTTTTGTATTGTTTTTGACACCGCCGCTGGCACGGCTTGGGCTACAGTTCCAGTCGTATGAGTTTTTTATGCTAGCGTTGTTTGGTGTTATGATTTGCGGCAATCTTACAGGTGGCGACCCGCTAAAAGGTTGGATGGCCGGGTTTATAGGGCTGCTGCTTGCAACCATTGGGATGGATCCTATATCGGGGCTTTCCAGGTTTGCATTTGATATTCAGCCATTGCGCGGCGGTTTGCCTTTGATTCCGTTTATGATTGCTATTTTCGGCTTCCCAGAAATTGTTAAAATTTTCGGCAAGCAGCAAGAGCATAGGCCGGAGACTTCTAAATACAAGTTTAGCGAAGGTGCTAAAATTATGGGCAAGAATGCCCCCACGGTTGTGCGAAGCGGCGTTATTGGTACTATGCTTGGTATCGTACCCGGCGTTGGCGAAGATGTTGGGGGTTGGATGTCGTACTTTGCAACTAAGACATTTGCCAAAGACAAGTCGCGATTTGGCAAGGGCGCGCCGGAAGGTGTTATTGCTGTTGAGACTGGTGCAAACGCTTCTAAAACAGGCGCGCTTATTCCCGTATTGTCGCTGGCTATACCGGGAAGTACGTCTGCGGCAATTATGCTTGCAGCGTTCTTTATGCATGGGATTAGACCAGGGCCGCTTCTTATGAACGAGAACCCCGGTTTTGTATCGCAGATTGCGGTGTTTTTCTTCCTGTCCGCGGTGGTTATGTTCTTTATTGTAATCGCGCTCACTCGGGTTTCCGTTAAAATCTTGAGCGTTAAAACGGAAATTCTTATGCCTATTATTTTTGTGTTCTGTGCTATAGGTTCGTACTTGGTCAGATACACGATGTTTGACATGCAGGTTCTGCTTATCGGTGGTGTTGTGGGCTTCTTGCTGCTGTATGCAAAGTTTCCGGCAGCACCAATGCTGCTGGGTATGGTTTTGGGCGGCATGGCAGAAGCTAACTTGATACGAGGCCTTATGCTAAGTAACGGCAGCCTTATGCCGTTTGTAACGCGGCCTATTAGCCTTGTGTTTGTTATCATTGTCGCGCTTATAATAGTGCTGTCGGTTGTGGCATCTGCACGAAAAATGATTGCTAAAAATAAAAATGTTGCCGACACATAAATTTGCCACGCTAAAGGACGTTGCCGAACTTGCGGGGACATCTGCCGCCACGGTTTCCTATATACTAAGCGGCTCGACTAAGCGATACGTCTCGGAAGAAATGCGCAAGCGGGTGGAAGATGCCGCTGCTACGCTGGGGTATGTGAAGTTTGGCGCGGCAAGCACCTTAAAGGGGAAGAAGTCCGGTGTAATTGCAATACTTTCGCCGCAGTACGAAAACCCCTACTTCGCAAGTATTTTTGCAACGGTGGAAAGCATTGTGCAAGAGCATGGATATGTACTTGCCACGCTAAATACTTTTGACGACCCCGAACGCGAAAAACACGCGATTAACCAGATGGTGCGCCTGCGTGTTGATGGATTTTTGGTAATACCTACCCTTGGCGGCGGTGTTAACACGGAGACTATTCGTAATTTGAATGTGCCTTTTGTGGCTGTGGAGCGTCCGCTTACGGATGTGCCTGACAACACGTATAATTTTATCAGTAGCGACAACCTTGGGGCGGTTTACGCGCTTACCAAGCATTCTTTGCAAAACGGGCATAGGCGAATTGCTCTGGCATATTGGCAATCGGAAGTTACCAGTGCCATTGTAAACCTTACGGACAGGCGGCTCGGATACGAAAAAGCTATGCATGAAAATAACGCCTTTGCGGCGGATTTGATGTTTAGCGGCGACATTACGCAAGAAGACGGCGCGCGTATTACCGAGGGAATTTTGCGTGATAAGAGTGTTACGTCTATTGTGTATGCGCATTATATTTTGGCTGAGGGCGGTATCAGATACTTGCAAAAGAACGGGCTACGTGCGCCGCGAGATATTTCGATATCGTTTTTGGGTTCGCCCGCGTGGGTGGATATGGTGGATACCGATTACACCCGTGCGCTGCAACCGGGCGAGGCTGTTGGGCGCATGGCGGTGGAGACGCTGTTGGCACGGATTAACGGCAGCGGAGGCCGGGATGTTGTGGAAGTAGTGCCTGTGCGGCTGCATGTTGGAGAGAGTGTGGGATATGACAACAAGAGATAAAGCCGAACGCCTGCATAAAAAGGTTAAAACATTTATTTTAACTTGTGTAGGTTTAGACGGCTACCCAATGACAAAGGCAGTGGTGCCTGGCCGGTATCGGGAATCGTTAAATGAAATATATTTTGCCACTAATACATCTTCGAAATTTGCTGACGCAATAAGTAAAAACCCTAAAGCCGGTGTTTACTTTTACAGTAGAGGGCTTGCTTGGAAAGGGTGCTTTCTCAAAGGCGATATGGAAATTGTTACCGATATGGGTATCAAGGAGAAGTATTGGCTGGAAAAATTTAAGGATGCTTATCCGCAAAAGTCTTTTACCGACCCTGATTTTTGTGTGTTGAAGTTTGTCCCAAGTTCAGGAAGGTTTTATGCGAATTATACAATCGCGGATTTTGAGATATAAGAACCTATATTCAACAGGAAGTGTCTTAAACGTGCCTTTTACGGCATCCGTCATTGCGGACTTGATCCGCAATCTCCCTTGCTCGTGACTATGTTACTCATGTATATGCACTATAAAAAGAGATTGCGGGTCAAGCCCGCAATAGAGTTGTATCGAAATTAATGTAAGCAAGCGAAAATTTTGCGGAATCAGGAAGAATTTTCGCTCGCCAATTCCAATTTCGATACAACTCTAATGACGGGCTATAAGATATCGCATTCGCGTAAAGCTTTAGTGCGGTTAGACTAGTAGGGGCGATTATTAATCGCCCGGCACTTTTGCATATTCGAGGCGTTACGGCGGGCGATTATTAATCGCCCGGCACTTTTGCATATTCGAGACGTTACGGCGGGCGATTGATAATCGCCCCTACGCAGAAACAATTCATGCAACTAAGGAGGTTTACACTATGGAAAAGGTAGTAATAGGTATGATAGGCGGCGGTTTTGCCGCCAGCTTTCATGCAGAAAACTTGCGTCGCACATATGGCGTTGAGGTTATTTTAAAATCGGTAGCAACAAAAGACCCACCAGATAAACTGGAAGCTTTTGCAAAAAAACACGGTTTCCAAACTTGGACAGACGACTATCACGACCTTTTGCGCGACCCGGAGATAAACGTGATAGACATCATCACCCCGCCAAACACTCATGCGCAAATGATAATTGACGCGCTAAACGCAGGCAAGCACGTGATAACAGAAAAGCCTCTAACCGGATATTTTGGCGAAAAAACCGACGGCAAAACCATGTACGAAGCGGTTGAAGCAGAAATTGCAAAAATAGAAGCTGCGGCAAAACAAACCGACAAACACCTAATGTACGCAGAAAACTGGGTGTATGCCCCCGGCGTGCAAAAGAGTGTGGAACTGCTGCATGCACAAAAAGGCAAACTCCTGTACATGCACGCAGAGGAAAGCCATTCCGGCTCTCACGCGTATCACGCGGCAAATTGGAAATATAACGGCGGCGGTTCACTTATACGCCAAGGCTGCCACCCTATTTCTACTGTCTTGTACTTGAAATCGGTGGAAGCAAAAGTACGTGGCGAGCAAATTGGGCTAAAGTCCGTTACCTGCGACGTAGGATTTGTGGCAGAATGCCTATCAGAAGAAGAGCGTAAGCACATCGAGTCCCGCCCAGTGGATGTTGAAGACGTTGCGGATTTGATAATCACATTTACCGACGGCACTAAGGCACATATCGTATCTGCCGACATGCTGCTTGGCGGTATGAAAAACTATGTAGATTTGTATCTGAACAACGGCGTCCATCGTTTTAAAATGAATACCAGCGACGAGTTTATGGCATACCACCCCGATGCCGGCGGACTTGAAGATGTGTTCTTTACAGAGAAGCTTGGTGTAAAAAGCGGCTGGAATTATATAGCAACCACCGAGGATGTAACCCGCGGATACACTGGCGAGTTTCAGGACTTTATGGAATGTGTAGCGTTTGGACGCGCACCGCTGTCTGGGTTGCAATTGGCTGCGGATACCGCGCGGGTTATTTACGCAGGATATCGCGCGGCTATGGAAGGGCGCAGGATAGATTTTTAGGTAAAAAACAGGGGGAGTATCCCAAGCGCGTTTTTTCACAGCACCCGTCATTGCGGGTCAAGCCCGCAATGACGGCAAGACCAGTACGGACGCGATGGAGACACTCCTAAAAACAGCGAGGTGTTAGCAGTGGTAAAGATAAGCGGATTCATAGACGAAATTGATGCAAATTTCCATGAGCAAGTAAAGGTAGCGGCAGACATTGGCCTAAAATATGCAGAAGTACGTTCCGCAGGCGGCAAGTTCGTGGGGCTTCACCCACAGGAAGATATTTTGGGCTTTAAACGGACCTTGGACGAATTTGGCCTAAAGGTGTCATCCCTTGCGTCACCAATAGGCAAGGTTCCCATTGCCGACCCGTTCGAAACGGAATGGGAACGTTTTAAGCGTTTTATAGAACTTACGGCACAATTTGAAACCACCAACATGCGAGTGTTCAGCTTTTATATCGCGCAGGACGATGAGCCCGACAAGTACACATCGGAAGTAGTAGAGCGCATGTCCCGCATGGCAGAATACGCGCAAACGGCAGGCGTAACCTTGCTACATGAAAATGAAAAGGGTATTTTCGGTGACCTGCCCGAGCGTTGCTTACTTCTTATGAACAAAATCAACAATCCCAATTTCAAGTTGATTTTTGACTTTGCAAATTTTGTGCAGTGCAAGCAAAATGTAATGGCGGCATATGAAATGCTAAAAAACCACGTAACCTACTTCCATGTAAAAGACGAAGATGCTATAACCGGCGAGTCTGTAGTAGCAGGCCAGGGCAACGGCAACATCGAAGATATCTTGAAACTGGCTATAGCCGACGGATACGAAGGTTTCTTATCGCTTGAACCGCACTTGGTTAATTTTGCGGGGCTGGCTAGTTTAGAAATTGACCCGCACACCCGTAAGTCGGATATGAATGGTGAAGAGGCATTCCGTAAAGCACATGGCGCGCTTGTGGAGATATTGGGGCGTGTTGAGTAGTGCTTAATTATAGGCGTTTGAAGTGGCGAGGTTGACATAACCTCACCATTCCAAACGCCTTCTTTTTTTGTGCATTTATATTTGAGTGACACTGTATCGTGAGTATACCCATCTCTGCATTATAATTTAGTCTGCAAGGCGAAACATCGATATTGTGCTGCTTGATGGTCGACACCCACCATTAAACGTAAAGTCATCAAGCCCACTCGTGCAAAAAAACTGCTTCAGCAGGCCCAAACCGTAATAGTTGCGTTCTACATCATTTGATAAATGTATAGCAATTTGTCTCGCAAAACTATCATCGGAGCCGGCGTCCTTTCCGCCGATGGGCAAATTACCTTTCAAGTTAGGGTTAATTTTATCAACTAAAACTGCAATTTGATACGCAGTTAAAAAACAGGGGGTACCATTTTGACTGCTGCCACTGCTGCTATAGCGGTACCGCCGCAACACATTTTCTACAACAGGTCTAACAATTTCCCAGTCAAGCATAGTAATCTCCTTCCGTGAGTTTATTTTTATTTCTTCAATGCTTCTAACAATCCTCATTGTCATGGGACGTTCAGCGTTAAAACGATAAGTCGACGCCGATTGAAATTTCGTTGCACCTGTACTTTTTGGCAAATCGTTTTGCTTCAAAACTTCGTAGCCAAAAGGTTCAAGTATTGCTTTTATCATCAAACCTACGGCCTGCTTAGTGAAGCTGTCGTCTAAGGTATTAATATGCTGCGTATTTATGTCCGCAAAGTAATTTTCGACACACGTGGCAACAGGAGTAAGAGCAGGTTTTCCTGCTTCGCTTGCGTCTATCATTTGTATAATTATGTGGTCACTTGAGAGAAACTTGAATACACTTCGCATGTCATTATCATTTTCGAATTTTTTGCAATTTGGATTCTTTATTATAAAGTCTTCAAACGATGCACGCATAATTATCACTTCCGAATTGTTTATTTTACACATCCAATATAACACAACTGAAATCACATGTCAATCAGAAATACTAGAAAACAGAAGCTAACCTTGCAAGACATCAGCCGCAATTTGCACGGCATTTGTAGCCGCGCCTTTTCTTATATTGTCGGCTACCACCCACATGTTTAAGCCGTTTGCACAGCTTTCGTCGCGGCGCAGGCGGCCTATGTATACGGCATCTGTGCCTGCGGCGGTTATTGGCATTGGGTAGATGTTTTCTGTTGGATTGTCTTGCAAAACTATACCCGGGGAGTTGGCTAACAACCGGCGGATATCTTCCAGTTCATATGGGCTGGAGAGAGCCACGTTTATAGACAGGCTATGGCCATATTCTACCGGCACACGCACACATGTGGCGGTTAGCGGCAAATCCGGAGTATGAAGAATTTTGCGGATTTCTGCCATTAGCTTTTTTTCCTCGCCGGTGTAGCCGCAAGGATGGAAGCTATCTATATGGGGGAATAAGTTACCCGATATCATATGTGGAAAATGGGCGGCGGTTTTTTCTTGCAAGTCGGTTATACCCCCTACTCCCGCACCTGATACGGATTGATAGGTAGATATTACTGCCCGGGAAATACCGTAGTTATCCAGCAAGGGTTTTAGGGCTATAACCGACGGCGTTGCACAGCAATTAGGGTTGGCTATTATGCCCTTGTGGCTGCGTATATCAGCGGCGTTTACCTCTGGCACTATCAGTGGAACATTGTCGTCCATACGCCAAGCGGAAGAGTTGTCTATTGCAACGCAACCTGACTTTGCCGCCAGCGGGGCGTATTGACGGCTTATTTCGCCGTCTGTGGCGAAAAGGGCTATGTCGATTTTATTGTTGAAAATATCGGGTGTTAATTCCTCTATTGTTATGTCTTGTCCGTGAAATTTTAGCGTTTTTCCTGCGGAACGTGCGGAAGCATACAGATGAAGTTTTGCTACCGGCAGGTCGCGTTCCTCTAGTATTTTTATAAAAGTCTGGCCTACCATGCCGGTGGCTCCAAGTATTGCGCAAGTGAATGGGGTCATGTTTGGGTATCCTTTCTAGTCGGGGAGTGTTCGTACTGCGTCGTTTAAATACAACCGTCATTGAAGTTGTATCAAAATTACACTCAATCTGTCTTTGCGAGGAGCGTAAGCGACGAAGTAATCCAGCAAATACGCAGCTTACGATACTTCTGGATTGCCGCGCTTCGCTCAACGCTTTTATGTTGACGGTCAAAAAATAATTTCGAGACAAGTCTAATGACGGTGGTGGACAACTTCGAGACAACTCCAATAACGAAGTTCTCATAAACAACGCAAGTGTCCACTCTTTCTAGTCGAAATAGCTTTCTTTTTGCATGGTCAGGCGTACGTAAGGTTCGTTATCCTTATACTTGTCAACAATTTCTGCGGCAGATGCCTCGCCTAGTTTTGTTAGTTCCTTTTCTGCTTCGGTCATAGAAATACCTTCGAATAACACATCTGCAAGCCATAGCCTGTATTGGTTAGCCTTTGGGCTCGGGCAAGTTTGAATTAGCCGGATTAAGGTTTTGAAGTCTGCAACTTCGGTGAAATAGTATTTGCCATCCGTAGCTTTAAATTTCAGTTGGGTTCTGTCAGAACCCAACTGAAATTTATATCTTAGCCCTTTCCAATAGTTCCTTGCCGCCTTATGGTCGCTATCGGTTAGTATTGCAAACAGGTCTATAACGGAAAACCAATAACCACCGGTGGTGGGGTCGTACATACTGCGCAATTGTTTACCGTTCCAAGGATTAGTCATGTTAGTTCCCTTCTTTAAGCCCAAGTTTTACACATCCCCACTTTGCCATCTCCCGCAAACTCGCCTCTGGGTGGTGGCGGCATTCTTGTATAAGCCTATGATATTTCACATCCCCGGAATTTATCATAGCACGTAGCGCGTTGCGCCGCCACGTAACTACAGCGTCCTTCCCGGCAAACCAAAAGCGGGGATATATTACATTTGTATAAGTATCGTCATCCATTGTAAGGATTTTTTCCGGCGCGAGATATTCTTCATATTGCGACAGCAGCGAGAAATCTTCACTATTTGTTAGCTTACCCTTGTTAATTGGACATACGTCCTGACATACATCACAACCGTACAACCATTGCCCCATTTGCTCTCTCATTTCGTCGCTAAGATGTTTTTTCTCATACATCAAATGCGTTATGCATTTGCCCCTGTCCATAGAAAACTCACCGGACAGTGCTTTTGTAGGGCAGGCATCGATGCATTTTTTGCAATTGGCGTGGCATTCGGGCATTAGGTTGTCGCCGGGCGGGCTGTCGTAGTCCAGTACTGCATCCACTATCCACGTGTCAATATGGGTGTACGAACCATGCGCCTGTGTGTAGATAAAGTTGTTGCGCCCAAACTTGCCAAGTCCTGCTTTTGCCGCTGCCCAGCGCATTGGCGGTGGTTGGGATTTGACAATGCGCATTCCCGACACTTGCAGATATGCTTCAAACTCTGCCTTTGCGCGAAATGCCGCAGAGTACGAAATACCGCCGTGGAATAGATAATATTTACCTATGTGCTTTTCTAATTTACAGGGGATTGTGTAGTGGTTGTATCCGCGAACACATACGATTATGGATTTACCGTCTGCTGGCGGCACACAACGTGCTTGCTGCGACTCGTAAAATTCTCGTGATTCCGGAAAAGATTGGACACGTTCGTCCAATGCATTTTGATATTCTTCAAAAAACGTGGCGGGTATTATCCCGCATCCGCTGTAACCCAATTGCAAGGCTTTTTCTTTTATGCTGACTGTCAACTTTTAACCCTCCACCGCATCAAAAACCCGGTCAAACTTATCATGCACAGCCGCTGCCGCCTTCGACACCAGCGTTTCATCCACCAGCACCGCAATCTTTATCTCGGACGTAGATATCGTCTGGATATTCACACCTGCATCATACAACGCCTCGAACATAGTAGATGCTACACCCGCGTTGGTTGCCATTCCTGCGCCAACAACGGACAGCTTCGCCAATGTTTCATCCGTTTCCACTTCGGCAAAACCTATCTCATCTTGATTAGATGCCAATAAATTACGCGCCGCCGCCATATCCTGACGGTTGACGGTAAAGCTAATGTCGCATTCGCCAGCGTGTACCACCGACTGCAAAATAATATCCACAGATATCTGTTCCCGGGCCAGCAAGGAAAATATCCGAAACGCTACCCCCGGTTCATCCACGAGACCCTTCACTGTTATTTTCGCCACGTTCCTGTCAATTGCCAAGCCGCTTACTGTCAGTCTCTCCACTTCAGATTCCTCCTTTATCCAAGTACCCTCTCCGTCCGACATACTCGAACGCACCACTATTTGTACATTGTACCGCTTTGCCATTTCCACCGCTCTGCCGTGCAGCATTTGTACTCCCGCAAATGCCAGTTCAAGCATGTCGTCATAGCTTAATTGCGGTAGCTTTTTTGCTGTGGGAACAATGCGCGGGTCTGCGGTGTAAATGCCGTTTATGTCGGAATAGATTTCGCATACACGTGCCTTTAGTACCGCCGCCAATGCCACTGCGGTAGTATCCGACGCGCCACGGCCCAGCGTCGCAATGTCACCATGCCGTGTCACACCCTGAAAACCCGCCACAAGTACAATATTGCCTCGTTCAAGCTCTGCACATATGCGCGTGGTTTCTATCTCCTCTATATGGGCGTTGCCATGCATATCCGACGCGTGAATGCCCACTTGCACCGCGGTTAGAGAAATCGCGCTGTATCCCAGCGACTGTATCGCCATTGCCATCAACGCTACAGACTGCTGCTCCCCCGTAGACAGAAGCATGTCTAACTCGCGTTTGTTTGCGTTTTTGTTTATTTCCCGGGCGCGCTCCAATAGGCGGTCTGTGGTGCTTCCTTGGGCAGAAAGTACCACTACCACGCTGTTGCCAGCAGAAAATGACGCTGTTATGCGGCGGGCGACGTTCATTATGCGCTCGGGGTTGGCCACGGAGCTGCCGCCGAATTTTTGGACTATTGTATTTCGCAAGTTTTATATCCCCTCCGAAAATTTCTTCAACTTTTCAAGCGCGAGCATTGCCTCAAGCGGTGTCATGCTTTCCAGTTCTATCGCTTCAAGAGCGGCAGTTAACCTGCGTCCTACTTCCGCCGCGGGATCTTCTGCGGCTATGGTTTCCGCAATTGTGGGCAGGTTTTGGGTCTTTTGCGTTACATCTGTCGCGTTAAGCGCGTTAAGCAGCGCGTTCGCACGGGAAAGCACCACACCCGGCAACCCTGCCAGCCTTGCAACATGTACGCCATAACTCTGCCCTGCCGCACCCTGCATCAATTTTCGCAGAAAAACAATGTCCCGGCCATCCTCTTGCGCGGTAAAGCAATAATTGACAACACCATCTACCTTGCCTTCCAGTTGGGTAAGTTCGTGATAATGAGTAGCGAACAGCGTTTTAGCACCTATAACCTGCGGGTCGGCAATGTACTCCAGCACCGCCCACGCTATAGAAAGCCCGTCGAAGGTGCTTGTGCCGCGTCCGATTTCATCAAGCAGAACAAGGCTGTTCTGCGTGGCGTTGTGCAAAATATTGGCGACTTACGTCATCTCCACCATAAATGTACTCTGCCCCGTGGCAAGGTCGTCCGACGCGCCCACACGGGTGAAAACACGGTCGACTATGCCTATTCGCGCTTCGTCCGCCGGAACAAAACTACCCATCTGCGCCATCAACACAATCAATGCCACTTGCCGCATGTAAGTTGATTTACCTGCCATATTGGGCCCGGTGATTATCGCCAAGCGGCCTTTTTTATAATTCGAATCGGGAGCCGAGTTGGAATTTGAACCGGAAACCGAATTAGAATTCGAATCTGAATCCGAGCCTGACTTTGAGTCGGCATCCGAGTCTGACCCTGCATCGGAAACCGCAGAATCCATAACCGTATCATTAGGCACAAACGCCCCATCTATAAGCCGCTCCACTACAGGGTGACGGCCTTCATTTATATATATGCCGGTGTCTGTAGTAATGACGGGTTTCACATAGCGATTTTTCTCCGCAACGTCCGCTAAGGACTGCAATACATCCAAGGTGGACAGCACTTGCGCGGTAAACTGTATTCTAGCAACTTCATCTATAATTTCGCGGCGCAAACTGTCGAACAGTTCAAATTCCAACGCCACTATTTTTTCATCCGCGCCAAGTAGGGTGTCTTCGAGGGTTTTCAGTTCCTCGGTAAAAAAGCGTTCGCAATTGGCCAATGTTTGCTTGCGTATATAATTTTCCGGCACTTTTGACAAATGCGACGCGGTTACTTCTATATAATAGCCAAAAACACGGTTGTACCGCACTTTTAAATTGGTTATGCCTGTCTGCTCTTTTTCGCGTGCTTCCAGTTCCGCCAAGTAGCTTTGGGCATTTTCTTTTATGTGAAGCAGTTTATCCAAGGCCTCGTTGTAGCCGGGGCGAATCATGCCGCCTTCCTTTACGCTCATAGGCGGCGTGTCGATAATTGTGTCAGCCAGTTTTGTGTGGATATCAGACAAATCATCAAAAGTGCGGCGGATTTCGGCGTTTACCGGGGCTTCTACGTTTTTCAAAAGCCGCTCAACATCGGGCAGAATTGCCAAAGACATGCGTAGCGTAACCAAGTCCCGCGCATTGGCGGAACGCGTAGTGAGCCGCGTGATTACTCTCTCGAAGTCGTGAATCCCTTGCAAATGCTCGCGCAATTCGGCACGCTCTATGGGCATTATCAGCCATTCTCCCACTGCTTCTTGACGTTTTACAATTTCTGCCTGTGCCGTAAGGGGGCATTCTACCCAATCCCGCAGCAATCTTGCGCCCATAGCGGTTTTTGTGCGGTCCAGCACCCACAGAAGCGAGCCTTTTTTTGTACGGTCTCGCGTAGACGATGTTAATTCGAGGTTGCGGCGGCTTGCACCGTCAAGCTGCACTTGGGTTTGATGCGAATATGAGCGAAGTGCCGTTATCTGCGAAATAGCACTGCGCTGGGTTTCCATTAAATATGCCAGCAACGCGCCCGCGGCTGGTATTTCCGAAGAATTTTCCCGCAGGCCAAAGCCCTCCAGGTTTAGCGTAGCAAAATGGTCTGTAAGGCATTTGTAAGCATTTACCGGGTGAAATGTCCATGCCGACACGGGAGTGGAACGTATGCCAACAATAGTTTCCACCACGCGAGTTATGCGAAAATCTTCCGGCAAAATAAGCTCCGCCGGGGACAGACGCACCACTTCGTCCAGTAGTTTCTGTTCTTCCCCCGGAGAGAATGCCGTCGCCATAAAAAGTCCCGTGGTAATATCCGCAACCGCAAGACTTAGGGATTGCTTATCGCTCTGAATTGCCACTATGTAGTTATGCTTGCCGTCATCCAAAAACGCCTCGTCCGTCATCGTGCCGGGGGTGAATACGCGCACTACTTCCCGTTTGACTATGCCTTTGGCTTGTTTGGGGTCTTCTATCTGCTCGCACAGCGCGACACGATGGCCTTTTTGCACCAGCTTTGCTATATAGCCGTCCACCGCATGGGCAGGTACACCGCACATGGGCGCACGTTCCGCCATACCGCAATCCCGGGCGGTTAGGGCAATGTTAAGTTCTTTTGACGCCAATTTTGCGTCATCGAAAAAGATTTCGAAAAAATCTCCCAGGCGGAACATGAGAATGTCGTTCTTGTGCTTGGATTTTATTTTCATGTATTGTTGCATCATTGGGGTGGGCATGATAAAACTCCTATCGTGGGGTTATTTTCTGGATTGCTTCGTCGCTTATGCTCCTCGCAATGGCGGATTAAGTGCTGTTTCGTTACAACTCTGCTGACAGGTTTAGAATACAATGTAGATACTCAGATATACTGTCCAGTAAGCGACTCTTTGCAATTTTTCAATTCCGTGGGTGTACCTTCAAATAAAATCTGTCCACCATGCGACCCCGCGCCCGGGCCTAAATCAATAACCCAATCCGCACGGCGAATAATATCAAGATTATGCTCAATGGTTACCACCGTATTTCCCTTACTCACCAGTTTTGTTATAATCTCCAAAATAGTAGCAATATCCGAAAAATGCAGGCCTGTGGTTGGTTCATCCATGATGTAGATATTTCCCTTTTTGCTAAGCTCCTTGGCAAGTTTAATCCGCTGGCATTCTCCGCCGGATAAGGTAGACAGCGGCTGCCCCAGTGTCAGATAATGCAGCCCCACTTCGGCTATGCCCCTAAGTTTTGTACGAATTTCCTTGCGGTCAAAAAATTCTATCGCATCTGCGACGGTCATGTCCATTATGTCGGCAATGGATTTTTGAATTTCAACTGGTGACTGTGAGTCACCAGTTGAATTATGCTTTCCTGTTATTTTCATATCCAGCACTTCTTTTTTAAACCGCTTGCCGCCGCATTCTTCGCAGATATTTTTTATGGAATCCATAAAGCTAAGGTCCATTTCGATGTGTCCAAGCCCGTTGCACACGGGGCAGGCCCCCTCCGAGTTGAAGCTAAACAAAGACGCGCTTTTACCCGTTGCCGTAGCAAACTCCTGCCGTACCAAGTCCATAATGCCCGTATACGTGGCGGGGTTAGAGCGGGAATTACCTGCGACGGCACTCTGGTCGATAACGACAGCATCCGGATATTGTTTCGCAAATACCTGGTGGATAAGCGTAGACTTGCCGGACCCTGCAACGCCCGTCACCACTGTAAAAATCCCCTTGGGAATTGTAACACCGACATTTTTTAAATTGTGAATGGTAGCGGGTTTAGCAACAAAACTATCCGCCGCACTGCGCGGCGATGTGTTTATTTGAAACGGCGCGTTAAGATATTTTGCTGTAAGCGTACCGGACGCGGCAAGCCCAGCAAAATCCCCCGCATACATAACCTCACCACCCTGCGAACCCGCAAGCGGCCCCATGTCCACAATAAAATCCGCAATTTTTATCACATCCGGGTCATGCTCTACCACAATTACCGTGTTGCCCTTATCCCGCAAGCGAATCAGAACTTCGTTTAGCCTGTGAACATCCCGCGGATGCAGCCCGATGGACGGCTCGTCGAAAATATAAAGCATGTCCGTCAGGCTGGACGAGAGATTTTTTACCATTTTTACACGCTGAGACTCGCCGCCGGACAGGGTGGCAGTTTCGCGGTTTAAACTTACGTAGTCAAGACCTATGCCGATTAGGTCGCGCAAGCGCGCAAGCAGGCCATCGGTTACGGTTTTGACTTCCGGACTATTTATACGTGAGATTACGGTTACAAGTTCGTCCACTTGCATTGCGGTTAGGTCTGCTATTGAGTAGGACTCCGGTTCTGTCTCGTTAGAAACAGTATCCGACTTCGGAACGGACACCAAAATGTCGTTTGCCTGTGGACGGGGATGCTCCCCGCCAGGGGCTATTTTGCACCCAAGCACTGCCACGCTGTAACGCTTGCCGTCACAAGTGCGGCATTTTTCTATCTTGGTGAATGCGCTCATCTTCTGCTTTGTCTTCTCGGACTTTTCACCACCGCCTTGGATATGTGTTCTTGCAAAGCGCACGGCCAAACCTTCATACGTGTTTGTCAAGTCGGGCAATTCAACCAGATGAATTTTTTCCGGTTCGCCATAGACAAACTTGTAGAACTCTTCTTCCGAGTAATCCTTGATAGGTTTGTCGCAATCGAAAAAATTGGATTGCGTGTAAAATTTCCACAGCCAAGTACCAACACCGTAGCCCGGCAATAGAATCGCGCCGCCGTTCAGCGAAAGCTCCATGTTTATCGCCGTATCCACGTTTAGCCCCACAACTTTGCCAATGCCCTCGCAGGTTTTGCACATCCCCATGGGGTCGTTGAAGGAAAACGCCGACATCCCACCGATATACGGCTTTCCAATTCTGGAAAACAACACACGCAGTAGCGGGTCGATGTCCGTAATCGTGCCCAAAGTAGAACGGGAATTGCCGCCAATTCGCTTTTGGTCGATAACAATCGACGGGGAGATATTGTTGATTTCGTCCACATCTGGGCGGCTATGCTTTGGCAAAAAGCCGCGAACGAATGCCGGAAAAGTCTCATTTAGCAACCGGCTTGACTCCTGAGCGATGGTTTCAAAAACCACGGAGCTTTTGCCCGAGCCAGAAACCCCGGTGAAAATCGTAATTTTCTTTTTTGGAATGCGTAAGGATATATTTTTCAGGTTGTTTTCCCGCGCACCTGTTAGCTCGATGTATTCCATATGATTCAGTCCTTTGTTATTTATACCTGTCAACATAGGTAGTTCTGCCACCCGATTCACTCGTGCTTTCAATTAATTCTCGTTCGACGGAACTGCGCCACTCAAATAAAACGTCTTCGCATGTTCAATTCGCACGGGAACAATATCCCCCGGCTTCAACGCCGACTCCGACGTAAAATGCACAAGACTATGGTCGTCCAACCGGCCTTTGTAGTCCCCCGTTGGTGAAATTTCTTCCACCATTGCGTCAAATGTCTTGCCAACTTTCCCCAAGTTAATCTCATACGCAATGGGTGATGTCTCCGCCACCAACCTGTCAAACCGCTCGCTTGCAACCTTTGGCGGTATTATATCCTCACGCTCTGCCGCAGGCGTGCCGCTTCGCTTCGAGTACAAAAACGTAAACGCATTGGCAAAACGTACCTGCCGCACCACATCCAACGTTTCCGCAAAGTCCTCTTCTGTTTCACCAGGGAAGCCCACAATAATATCAGTGGAAATAGCCAATCCGGGAATTTTATCACGCAACCGCCGCGCAAGCGACAAATAATCTTCCTTCGAATATTTGCGGTTCATGTCCTGCAAGACCTTCGTGCTGCCGGATTGTATCGGCAAATGTACAAATTTACACACTTTTGGCAATTTCGCAATAACATCTATCAGCTCGTCGGAAAAATCCTTCGGATGAGAAGTCATGAAGCGAATACGCTCGATGCCATCCACCTCACTGACACGGCGCAGCAGCTCTGGGAACGCCGGAGCAGCATTACTACGGATATGGTCTGCTATAGCCATATCACCGGCAGAGTGTGATTGTTCAAACTCCGCATCCCGATACGAATTAACATTTTGCCCAAGCAACATTACCTCACGCACTCCATCGGCGGCAAGTTCCCGCACCTCTCGCAAAACATCCTCCATAGGGCGGCTCTTCTCCCGCCCGCGCACATACGGCACAATACAATACGAACAATAATTATCGCAGCCATACATTATGTTAACCCCCGCCTTATGCGGGAATTCGCGGTTTGTAACCGGTACATCATCAAGCTCTGGCAACCCTTCATCCTCGGAAATATCAATAACCTGCTTGCCGGTTTCAATCACACGCCAAAGGAACTCCGGCAGCCGATGCCGGTTGTTTGTCCCAAAAACCAAATTCACATATCTATGCTTCTCTCGGATTTTTTGCGCAATCTCCGGCTGCTGAGTCATACACCCGCAAACGCCTACAATAAGCCCGGGTTTGTCAACTTTCGCCCGCTTCAGTCGCCCCAAATTGCCAAAAATCCTATCTTCGGCACTTTCTCGCACGCAGCATGTATTGTACAATACCAGGTCTGCATCGTCTTGACTATCTGCGGCATCGTACCCCAGCTGCGTAAGAAGCCCCGCCAATTTTTCCGAATCGCGACTGTTCATCTGGCACCCATAAGTGCGCACAAAAAAACGCGGACGACCGGCTGCCCCGGCTGCCGTCTTATCGTTATGCGCAGAAATTAAATAGCGAAAATTTTCCAATGTTATCATCCTTTTAAATTATCCTGATTTATCTCTGAGTCCCATGTAATAACACGCTAAAATGATAGTTGTCAGAAACTCATCTGTCAATATCGAAAGTGTGCTTACTAGTTGCGTTATATCCACAAAATTCCGCTTAACATCTATTGTTAGCAAAGCGTTTGTTATTGCTTCCGCGTCTTGTGGCTCTACAATCTTAAAATCGCAGGTTTCCGGCTGCTCACCATTTGAGATGAATTTTTGCATAGCTATCAGTTTGATGTCGTGAGATAAATCTTTGGCATCTTTAAACCGCATGTAAGCAACAGTTAGGTTATTGCGAATATAAACAAGTAACAGGCTTTCCTCATGGTAACTTTTCAGCCAGCAGCAATAATCTTTGGCGTAGAGTTCAGGCGGCATACGGTCAAGTTTCCGAGAAAGGTTGCGGAGTTCTGTATATTGGTCACGCAGACGAGCCGCTTTTTCAAACGCCATATCCTCTGCCGCAGCTGATATCGCTTTTTCGATTTCACGGAATGTGTCGGAATAATCGCCTCTGAAGAAATCACAAATACTTTTTATGATAGACGTGTATGTATTTGAGGATATTTCATATGCGCAGGGCGCGAGGCATTGCTTGATATGGTATTGCATACAGGGCGTTGTTCCACTTTGTCCACAGGCAGGAATATTCCAGTAGCCCCCTATGGTAACCATTGCATCGGTAGCTCTTTCTTGATGAGAAAAGGGGCCAACACACAAAACCGGGTCGCGCAACTCTTCAGGGGCTACGCATAGTTTGGGGTATGATAATGAAGTATCGATATTGATATACCAACGCGGACGCTCTTTTCGCATTTTTGCGTTAAATGGCGGCTGGTGCTTTTTGATAAGCTTATATTCAAGCAGCATTGCCTCAATATCTGTTTCCGTGGTTTCGTACGCTATATCTGTTGCAAGCCGCATCATTGCAATAAATTTTTCGTCTTTGTGCCGCCCAAGATAAGAAGATGCGCGTTTGCGCAGACATTTCGATTTTCCAACATATAAGATTTGACCGTCTACCCCAATAAAAAGATAACAACCGGGAGTAAGCGGCATAGAACGAATATTTTTTACTAAATCCTCTTTTGGCTTTGGATGATGTTTTACGGCTTGTATTCTTTCATAATCAAATATCATTACCTTACTCCAATATATGTTATCTATTTTCACAAGTCATTATATCACTACAAGTCAACATTGTAATAGTGAAACCAAGTGCCACCCCCTCCAAGGAAGGGAATAAAACCGCAAATTCCCCTCCCTGGAGGGGCGGCCGCCAATGGCGGCGGGGTGGTTATGGGTTGTGAATTTGTTTAGCTTCATGATATTGGTATTACAGCAAGTAAGCTTTTTTCATATGTATTGCATTTTAGTAACAATCCAAGAAATCTTCTCTTAGCGTGCTATAATCTAATCGCAGAAGAAATAAGTTAACAACGGAATCGGAGGAACCAATGACATTACCCGTAAGCGTAAACCAAACACAATTGTTAGATGTATTACTAAACGTAGCGTTGACCCGTCCTGTATTTATATGGGGTGCACCGGGAATAGGCAAGTCTTCCATAGTAGAAAAATTTGCGGATTCTTTAGATTTGCCATGTGTATCTCTATTGGGCAGCCAATTGGCTCCGGAAGATATTATCGGAGTACCACAAATCATCGGCGGCAAAAGTGTGTTTTGTCCGCCGCGGATAATTGCGCGTGACGAACCATACTGCCTCTTCCTGGACGAGTTAAACGCTTGCTCGCAAGAAGTGCAAAAAGCGTTTTACAGTCTAATCCACGACAGGCGCATAGGCGAGTACTCATTGCCGGAAGGCTCGATAATTATAGGCGCAGGCAACCGTGCGCAGGATAACGCTATTGTAAAGCCCATGTCATCTGCACTAATCAACCGAATGTTTCATGTAGAATTGATTGCATCCAGCAGAGATTGGCTGGATTGGGCAGGGGCAAACGGTATTCATAATTATGTAATCGAATACATAGGCTTACGCCCAGACCATCTTTGGAAGCAACCGCCAAAAACAGAAGAACCTTTTTCAACTCCACGCTCATGGCATATTTTATCCGATGCAATTTTCAGTTTTGGGGAAGATATTACCGACAAGCAATTGGAGACATTGGCTTCCGGTTGCCTGTCGCCAAATCACTCTGTCCAATTTAGAGCATTTGTTAAACAGATGCGAAATAAGTACGCTCTATCCGCCATTATAAGCGGCAGTCAAAAATGGCCGGATGCACCGGAAGACAGGGACGCGCTATATTTTCTTGCGCAAAGTTTTAGAGCGCAGCTAATTAAGGAGTTGCCACCCGAAAAGAATAAAATTTCCGGCTCCGTACAGGACTTGGCTTTTAAAGCCAAATGGCTTATACGTGACTTGGCAAATATTAGCCTGGAAATTGCGCAAATGGCGGTAGCGGCAGACGGCGATGCTGTTTTGCCGGATTGGTTTATGGTAGAAATCGTTAGAGACTTGCCACGCTTGGCGGTGAAGAAATAATGCCAAAAAAGAACAAGTCAAACGAAAGCACCGATATCGCAACAAAAAATTTCCAAGCAGGATATACCATTGTCAAAGAAAGCGCGTTATTTTCCCCACTGCTTACTCCCGCCGTGATAATCCGGGACAAACGCAGTATATATCGCAAGGACGGGCTAACCCTTGTAACAAACGAAGGAACGATTTTTTGCCACCCCACATGCCGTGCAGAGCCCTGGGAATGGGCAAGAGCCATCGCTCATTGTCTGCTGCACTTGGCAATGGAGCATTTTCAAAAAAAAGAACGACCCATAGACTGGAACATAGCCTGCGACTACATTGTGGAAAAATTTCTGTCCGACCTTAGCTTTGGCAAACCACTGTACCAAACGGCGGTACCTGCGGGCTTTTCGGACGAAGAAAAACTGTATGCATTCCTTGGCAGCACAAAAGATAAATCGCAGTTTACAGGTTACGGCACAGCAGGGATGGATGTGTCCGATATGATATTTGACCACGCAAGATACGGCAGATATTACTATAAACATCACAAACCGCCCGAATGGCCAAAAATATTTGCCCATGGTTTATCTGCGGCAGTGCGCACGGCGGTAAACATAGCATCCGGCGAGACAGAAACTGCCGATGACGACAGCAATAGTAACAGCGAAGCACACCGGGCAAAACGCTGGTTTATCTCAAGCTACCCTTTGCTTGGTGCTGTAGCCGCTAATTTCAAAATAATTTACGACATGTACATTTGCGAAAGAATGGATATATCTATCGCGGCTATTTCTCCATCCATGTCCGAAATTTATGTAAACCCCAGGATATATCTTACCCAAGACGAAATGCGTTTCGTAATGGCGCATGAATTTTTACATGCGGCTCTTCGCCACGATGCACGACAAGAGTGGCGTGATGCCTACCTGTGGAATGTGGCCTGCGACTTCGTAATTAACCTATGGCTAACGGAAATGCAACTGGGAGAACGCCCCGAAGGTCTTTTATATGACGAGCAATTTAAGGGAATGAATGCCGAAGCAATATACGACCGCATTGCAAATGACATGCGTATGTATCGCAAACTTGCAACCTTGCGGGGTGTAGGGCTTGGTGATATTCTGCCCGGAGAAAAAGGATTATCTACGGATACAAATTTAGACGATTTCTACCGCCGCGCATTAAGGCAAGGGCTGTCTTATCATCAAGAACAAGACAGAGGATACCTTCCCGCAGGGCTTATCGAAGAAATTCGGGCATTGGCTCATCCGCCAATTCCTTGGGATGTAGAACTTGCAAGATGGTTTGATCACCATTTTACACCCATAGAAAAAAAACGTAGTTATGCTCGCCCCAGCAGGCGGCAATCATCCACGCCGGATATACCACGCCCCAATTGGGTAGTTTCGCAATCTGCTCTTGATGGCCGCACTTTTGGAGTTGTGCTGGATACATCCGGCTCTATGGCACGTTCGCTTTTGGCTGCGGCGCTGGGTGCAATAGCCAGCTATAGTGCCGCTAGGGATGTGCCAGCCGCCAGAGTAGTTTTTTGCGATGCAGAAGCTCACGATGCAGGCTATATGAAACCGGAGGATATAGCGGGTACTGTGAAAGTGAAGGGGCGCGGCGGAACAGTTTTACAACCTGGTATAGATATGCTACGAAATACAGAGGACTTTCCTAAAGATGCGCCAATACTAATTATCACGGATGCAGAGTGTGATCCTGTAATATTATACGGCAGAGAACACGCGTTTCTGGTGCCTCATGGTGCGCGATTGCCATTTGTACCTAAGGGAAAGGTTTTTAGAATGAGATAGAGGTAATTATTTTCAACTGGTGATTCTCAGTCACCAGTTGAAATATAGAACAAAGAGATGATTCCAAAATAAGCAGGCATGAAAGGACATTAAAATGCTAGAATTACAAGGAAAATACAACACCGCAAAAGTGTTTACAAACAACGTAGAGCCCAGTGCAATCCAGGAAATTGAACATTTGCTGAACCAAGAATTTATAGCCGGCAGTAAAATCCGCATCATGCCGGATGTTCACGCAGGCATGGGCAGCACAATAGGTACAACAATGACTATCACAGACAAAGTAGTCCCAAACCTAGTGGGCGTGGATATAGGCTGCGGTATGGAAACCGTATTGCTAAAAGACAAACGCCTGGAACTTAGCCAACTGGACAAAGCAATTCATCAATACATTCCGGCGGGGTTTGAAACCCGTCAAACACCGCATCACTTCAATGATGAAATTGATTTAACAGCCTTGCGTTGTGCAAAACATGTTAGCATGGAGAGAGCGGAGCTTTCCATGGGAACCTTGGGTGGCGGGAATCACTTCATCGAACTTGGCAAGGACGACACAGGTGCTTTATATCTGGTGGTGCATTCCGGTAGCCGAAACCTTGGCAAACAAGTTTGCGAATATTACCAAAATAAAGCCGCACAAATTCAGATTGACATTCCCAAAAGGCAAGAGAAGGAACTTATCGCCAAGCTAAAAGCCGATGGTCGTGAAAGCGACATTGCGGATACTATAAAAAGCCTGAAAAAAGAGACGGACCCACGAAAAAAGCCTGACCGCGTATTGGCATATCTGGAAGGAACATGGTTTGATGACTACCTGCATGATATAGCAATTGTTCAATATTATGCGGAGCTTAATCGCAAGGCAATTGTAAATGTTCTCGAAAAAAAGGCTAAACTAAAGGTTGAAGACCGGTTCACAACCATCCATAATTATATCGATATCGACTCTATGATACTGCGCAAAGGGGCGATATCCGCAAAAAAAGACGAACGCGTATTAATCCCAATGAACATGCGCGACGGCAGTTTAATTTGTATCGGCAAGGGTAACGCAGATTGGAATTATTCCGCGCCTCATGGCGCAGGCCGCATAATGAGCCGCATCACCGCAAAGAAAAGCATCACCCTAACACAATACGAAAAGGCTATGAAGGGTATCTATTCGTCAACAGTAAACCGTAGTACAATAGACGAAGCACCTTTCGCATACAAACCCATGGATGAAATTATCGCAAATATCTCGGACACAGCGAAAATCGTAAAAATTATAAAGCCACTGTACAACTTTAAAGCGGCTGAATAGGAGCGTTGCAAATGCTTTTGACAATCACATATACAGGGGCTGGTCGTTTGGAATCCGAACCGCTCGTCCATGCAACCAGACAGGATGCCACAGAGCTAGGATATCTTCTCTACAAAAACCCATATCGCCCGCAAGTGTTTGAACTTAACCACGGTAAGGCATATGTGTTTTATCCGGAAATATCCGAAGAACGCACAACAGCGGCACTTTTGCTGGACATAGACCCAATAGACTTAGCGCGAGGCAAGGCTGATTCTTCTGCCGGAGGGCTTTTTGACTATGTAAACGACCGCCCATATGTGTCTTCGTCTTTTATGAGCGTTGCTATTTCCAAGGTGTTTGGTACAGCTATGACAGGGCGTGCAGATTCCCGTCAGGCTCTTTCGGATTCGGCATTAGATTTGACAGCAACCATTACTATGCTTCCTTGCCGTGGAGAACAGACGAAACTAAACCATGTGTTTGAGCCATTAGGGTATGAAGTCACCTATGAATCTTTTACATCCGACGAAAAATTTCCCGATTGGGGCGACAGCAAATATGTAAACCTAACCATTAGCGGTAAAGTTCGCCTACGGGATTTGCTAAAGCATTTATATGTGCTAATTCCTGTGTTTGACAGGCAAAAACATTATTGGGTTGGTAAGGACGAAGTACAGAAACTCATGCGCTTAGGCGAAGATTGGCTGCCGAACCATCCCGAAAAAACATATATAATAGGAAGATATTTAAACCGTCAACGCTCTCTTGTAAATATGGCATTTGAACGACTGGCCGCTTCCGAGAATATTGACGAAGACAGTGCGGAAACCATCGACACCCCAAACAAATCTCCAAATTTGAACACACAGCGTATCGACAGCGTAGTAACGGTGCTAAAAAATTGCAATGTAAAGAGCGTGATTGATGTTGGCTGCGGCGAGGGCAGACTACTGAAAGTCCTGCTGCGAGACAGGCAGTTTTCCAAAATTGCGGGCATGGATGTATCCCACGTAGCACTCAAACGCGCAAATGAGCGATTGAAGCTGGAAGACGCAGGAGACGCGCTGCTTGAACGAATTCAATTATTCCAAGGCTCACTCACATACAAAGATTCGCGGCTTTCCGGCTATGATGCCGCTTGCGTGATTGAAGTAATCGAGCATATGGATATCTCCAGGCTGTCTGCATTCGAGCGGGTTTTGTTTGAATTTGCAAAACCACCCGTTGTTGTGCTAACTACGCCCAACAAGAAGTATAACACAAAGTACGGATTGCTTGAGGGTATGCGCCACAGCGACCATCGCTTTGAATGGACACGGGAAGAATTTCAAAACTGGGCGGAAGATATCGCAGTTAAGTACGGTTATGCAGTGGAGTTTTCTGATATTGGTGATGTGGACGTAGTTTACGGTGCGCCAACACAAATGGGAGTATTTACATTAGACTTCTTCTGAAATAAAAGTGGGCGATTGAAAATATTTCGGAATCAGGGAGTATTTTCGCTCGCCAATTCCAATTTCAGAAAAAGTCTATTGAAAGATGAATTGGAGCAGGTGATAAAATGCGGATAGAAATTCCAGAACTAGCGGTAGTCGCAATGGTTGGTGTTTCCAGTAGCGGAAAATCTTCTTTTGCCACAAAGTATTTTAAGCAAACGGAGGTACTGTCGTCCGATTATTTTCGCGCACTTATATCAGATGACGAAAATAACCTGGGGGTTAACCAACAGACCTTTGACACTTTATACTATGTGGCAAATAAGCGTTTGGACTTGGGACTGCTGACAGTTATAGATGCCACAAACTTGCAAAGAGAAGCCCGTGCTTCTGTTTTGCGGTTGGCTAAAAACCAAAATTGCCACGCGGTTGCAATAGTATTAAATCTTCCGGAACGGCTATGCCACGAGCGTAATACAAACCGTCCTAACAGAAATTTTCATAGCTCCGTAATCAAAAACCAGCACGAGCAGCTTCGCCGTTCGATAAAATATTTGAGAAAAGAAGGTTTCCGATATGTCTATGTTTTAAATAGCGAAGAAGATATCGCAAATGTTGAAATTGTCCGTACGCCACTTTGGAGTAACAAAAAACACGAGACAGGTCCGTTTGACATTATTGGTGATATCCATGGCTGCTATGATGAACTTTGTCAGTTACTTGAGAATCTAGGCTATATCATCGACAAAGAAAATTACAGTGTCGTCCCACCACCGGGACGTAAGGTGATATTCTTAGGCGACCTTTGCGATAGAGGGCCCAAAAATGTTGAAGTGTTGCGTCTTGTAATGGGGATGGTTCGCGATGGTGTTGCGTACTGCACTTCGGGAAACCATGATGTTAAGCTATTGAGAAAATTGCGCGGAGCAAATGTACAATTGACACATGGGCTGGACAAAACAGTTCAAGAGTTAGACGCGCAGGACGATACTTTTGCAAAAGAAGTCGAGACTTTCTTGGATGGGCTTATTAGCCATTATGTATTTGATAGCGGAAAATTAGTGGTTGCTCATGCAGGGCTAATAGAAAAATACCAAGGACGCGGAAGCGGGCGCATTCGCGAATTTTGTCTGTATGGGGATACCACAGGTGAAACAGACGAGTATGGCTTGCCCGTGCGCTTACCTTGGGCAAATGAATACAGAGGCAAGGCTATGGTAGTATATGGACATACCCCAACCCCTAATGTCGAAGCGGTGAACAATACTTACTGCATTGATACCGGTTGCGTATTTGGCGGCAAACTGACTGCATTGCGCTATCCGGAAAAAGAAATTGTGCAGGTTGACGCAGCAATGGAATACTATGCCCCTGCGAAGCCTTTTCTTGATAAACCGCTTGCAAATGACGATATGCTAAACATCGATGATGTGCTGGGGCAAAAGTTTATTACCACGAAATTGCGCAGTGGTATAAAATTAAAGGCGGAAAATTCTGCCGCCGCATTGGAAGTAATGAGCAGGTTTGCCGCACTGCCGCACTGGCTAATTTATTTGCCGCCAACAATGTCCCCTTGTGAAACAAGCACTTTGCCGGATTATTTGGAATATCCAACCGAGGCGTTTAACTACTACAAACAGCTTGGGGTTGAAAAAGTAGTTTGCCAGCAAAAGCACATGGGTTCTCGTGCGGTAATTGTGCTTTGCAAAGATACGGACACCGCTGCGCGTAGGTTCAAGGTTGACGACGGAAGTTTTGGAATTGTATATACCAGAACCGGGCGGCATTTTTTTGAAGATAAGGAAACAGAAACCGCAATTTTATCACGGTTGCAAAAGGTGCTTGATGATTCCAGCTTTTGGGGAGACTTTAACACCGACTGGGTATGCCTGGATGTTGAAATTATGCCATGGTCTGCCAAGGCGCAGAAATTACTGGAAGAACAGTACGCACCCGTTGGACGCACCGGTAGAACAGGATTATCCGTTGCGGTTGATGCAATAAAAGATGCAAATGAAGCTCTCTGCGGCAATGCAGATGAAAAAAGTGTGGACTTATCCGCATTGCTTGCACGATATCAAGACCGCGCAAATTCTCTTGATTTGTACACCGATGCATACCGCCAATATTGTTGGGATGTACAAAGCTTGGACGATTATCGCATCGCACCTTTCCACATACTTGCTACAGAGGGGAAGGTCTGGTGCGATGAAAACCACGTCAAGCATATGGAAATTATTGCGAAGTATATGACGAAAACGGATTCTATATTTATGGCAACGGAATATCTGGTGGTTGATTTGGCTGATGAATCTAGTATAGCGGGTGGTACTAATTGGTGGGAGAAGCTGACAGCCTCCGGCAGTGAAGGAATGGTAGTTAAACCCTACAATTTTATAGTGTCAAACCAGAAAGGACTTTTACAGCCCGCCGTCAAGTGCCGTGGACGTGAGTATTTACGTATTATCTATGGGCCGGAATACATGCTGGCAGATAATCTGACACGATTAAAAAAACGCTCCTTAAACAGAAAGCGTGGCTTAGCATTGAACGAATTTGCTCTTGGCATCGAATCCCTGGAACGTTTTGTACAAAACGAACCGCTTTATCGTGTGCATGAATGCGTGTTTGGTGTACTGGCCTTGGAAAGCGAGCCTGTTGACCCTAGACTGTGATGTTTTTTGGCAAACAAAACGCCCGCTCCTGTGACGGAATGGGCGTTTGTTTTTTATTCTCCGGCCAGCTTAGCAACATCATCCACCAAGATACGCTTTGCGTACAGCACTGTCTTTTAGCAGTTCGGCGGCACTGGCTGTAGTAACGATACTGCCCGTCTCCAAGACATAGCCCCTATCGGCAACAGTAAGTGCCATGTGTGCGTTCTGCTCTACAAGTAATATTGTAACTCCCGAATCGTTCAACTCTTTTATAATCTCAAAAATCTGATTGACCAAAATGGGAGCAAGACCCATAGACGGCTCATCCAACATTAAGAGCTTAGGCTTGGACATCAACGCCCGCCCGATAGCCAGCATTTGCTGTTCCCCACCGGAAAGGGTTCCCGCAACTTGTTTGCGACGCTCTTTTAGGCGCGGAAATCGCATAAATGCTTGCTCCAGCCCATCTCGCATGGCAGAGGCTGGCTGGGTAAAATTACCCAGCTCAAGATTCTCCTGTACTGTCATTTGCAAAAAAATCCGACGCCCCTCCGGTACATGAGCAAGACCACGCGCAACTATACTGTGGGAGGCCATGCCGCCTATTTCGGTACCGGAAAAGTTTATCGCACCTGTCTTACTGCGCAGCAAACCTGAAATAGTCTTGAGGATAGTACTCTTACCTGCACCATTTGCACCTATCAAAGTAACAATTTCGCCTTCGTCTACGTGGAAGTTAACATTTTTGATAGCGTATATATTGCCGTAATAGACATTCATATCAGTAATTTTAAGCACTGGCCTCGTTCTCTCCTTTGCCAAGGTACGCTTCAATTACCTTAGGATTATTTTGAATTTCGGCAGGTGTCCCCTTAGCGATTAGCTTACCGTAATTAAGTACCGCTACACCTTCGCAAATCCCCATCACAAGTTTCATGTCATGCTCAATCAGCAAAACAGCGATTTGAAATATTTCGTTTATTTTTTTTATGTTCTCCATTAGTTCACCGGTTTCCGCCGGGTTCATTCCCGCCGCGGGTTCGTCCAATAACAATATTTTCGGGTTGGTGGCTAAGGCACGAACAATCTCAAGCCGACGTTGGGAACCGTATGGCAGGCTACCTGCTATATAATTGCCCATATCTTGCATCTCAAATATAGAAAGCAGTTCTTTTGCGCGTTCCCTGGCCTTGTGTTCTGCTCGCCAGTATTGAGGCAGGCGCAAAATAGCATTTGCCATGTTATAGCCGATTTCATTGTGCATACCAACCATCACATTTTCAAGCACAGTCATGCTTTTAAAAAGGCGAATGTTTTGAAATGTCCGGGCCAACCCCAGCTTATTAGCCTGGACTGTATTTAACCGCTTTGTATCCTGGCCGTTTAAATACATCGACCCGCGAGTAGGCTTGTAGACTTTAGTCAGCAGGTTAAAAATAGTGGTCTTTCCTGCCCCATTGGGGCCTATTAAGCCGCAAACTTCTGTTGGACCTATTGCAATATTAAAATCATCTACCGCTGTAAGCCCACCAAAGTCAATCCCCAAGTTTATGCACTCCATTACAGGGGTTTTGCCCTTGTCTCGTTCGGGAATAAAAGGAAATCTTGCGTTATCAACTGACATTACTTTTCCTCCCTTTTTTAAGCAATATCAAGTAATTTATAATTTTTTCCAAAATCCTGTTTAAGGAAAAATCATAAGTACCCATTAGCCCGGAAGGCTTGAACAGCATAACAATAATGAGCAGTAAGGAATAAATTATCATCCGAAATTCTGCTAAAGGCTGAAGCACAAAAGGTAAAAATGTTAGGACAGCCGCGGCAATAACCGACCCGACCATTGAGCCTAGTCCGCCTAAAACGACAATCATCAAGATATTTATACTGGTCATAAAATCGAAATTTGCGGGAATTAAAATGCCTTGATTCCCTGCGAAAAGTGCCCCCGCTACCCCTGCAAAAAAAGCGGAAATAACAAAAGCAGCCACCTTATAATAAGTGGTATTAACGCCGCAGCTTTCTGCCGCAATCTCATTTTCCCGGATAGATAATATCGCCCGGCCATGACGGCTTTTCATAATTAGGTGAATGACGGCACATGTGACAATAACGCATATGTACACCACCATGAAACTGGAATAACGCGGAATATTTAAAAGCCCTCGCGCTCCGTTGGTGATGCCGTCCAGGTTAGTAAGCATAACACGGATAATTTCCCCAAAACCCAAAGTTATAATGGCCAAATAATCGCCCCGCAGACGCAAAGACGGAATACCGATAACAAAACCAAAAGCCGCCGCGACTAAGCCGGCCAGCAAAAGCCCTGCTACAATAGACAAGCTACCCGGTAAAATCCCAGCACGCCAAAACAACGCGGCAGCATAAGCACCAACCGCCATAAACCCAGCATGACCAAGAGGAAGCTGCCCCAAGTATCCGGTTACGATATTAAGTGACACCGCCAAAATAATGAAGAAGCCAACCTGAATAATAATGGCATTTTGTGCCCTGCCCAGTATACCACTTCCGGTTATTGCATTAGCCGCAAGCAGAAATACAACCAGCAGCACCGCAACGATTGCATAACGCACAGGCATGGGAATTGTAAATTTTGTATTCTCCGATTTTCCCATGGTCTACACCTTCTCCATTAAGTTTTTGCCCATAAGCCCGGCAGGTCGCACCATAAGTACGAGAATAAGCAACATAAATACGACACCGTCAACCCAACTTGCCATCCCGACGGCAGTAACCGATACTTCCAAAAGCCCGATTACATAACCGCCAAGCATTGCGCCCGGAATAGAGCCGATGCCCCCAAAAACAGCGGCAACAAAGGCTTTGAGTCCAAGCATTGCACCTATTGTAGGGAAGATAAGTGGGTAGCGGACGCTGTACATTAACGCACCGATTCCGGCAAGAGCCGCACCCACGGCAAAGGTAAATGTAATAACACTGTTGACATTAATCCCCATCAACTGTGCCGCACCCGTATCTTCGCTAACGGCACGCATGGCTTTACCCAATTTTGTTTTTCGCACCAGGAAAGTAAGTGCTATCATGGAGGCTATGGATACGGCAATAGTAATTAACGAAGAATACGCAACCATAGCACCGCCAATTGTGATACTGCCCTGTGGAATTAGCAAATGGCCAGGAAAGGAACGCCCTCTTGCCGAGAAGAAAAACTGAGCCAGATTTTGCAGCAAAATAGAAATTCCAATTGCAGTAATAAGGAGGGAGAGCCGCGGCGCAAACCGCAGAGGGGTATAAGCCAGCTTTTCCATAATAACAGCCAAAAGCATGCAGCCGCCTACGGTAAGCAAGGCAGCCAGCACAGGATGCTGTCCAAACGAAAGGGTAAAGAGCGCGATGTACGCGCCAACCATAATAACATCCCCATGTGCGAAATTAAGCAGCTTAATGATGCCATAGACCATGCTGTAACCTAAGGCAACCAGTGCGTAAATCGACCCCAATTGTAATCCGTTTATAAGCTGAGATATAAATAGCATAACAGCTCTCCTTCCGGGTTAAAATCCTAACTTAAAATGTTCCCCAAAGACGTGCCACACCATCTTGGAAATGGACGATAACAGCAGTTTTTTGTGGGTTATTGTAGCGGTCAAAAGTGATACGACCTGTTACTGCATATATGTCGATAGCGGCCATATGCGCGATAACAGATGCCTTAAACGCATCGGTATTGGGCATGTAGCCGTCTGCTAGAGCCAGTTCTATAGCGGCTATCAAAATCATGGCAGCATCATAGGCTTGTGCAGAAAACATATCCGGCTGATGACCGTACGCCGCGTAAAAATCGGCAATAAAGTCCTGTACCATCGGGGTTTCGTCTTCTACAGTAAAGCCTGTCATGTGAAAAGAACCGTCCAAAGTGGAAGGGTCGGCCATGATATCTAAGGTTCCGTCCCAGCCATCCGCGCCAAGCAAAACTGTGTTAAGACCGGCGGCTATAGACTGAGGTCCAATAAGAGCAACCGATTCTACATAGGCAGGTATAAACAACACATCAGGGTTAACAGCCGCAATATTCGTAAGCTGACCCAAGAAATCTACGGCATCGGCTACAAAGGTCTCGACAGCTACAATTTCCAAACCAATTTCGCCGGCACGCTGGATAAACGATTCCATTAGACCGATAGAGTAGTCGATGTCGTTGCTAAACAGAACGGCGGCCGTTTGCGCACCAATGATTTCACTTGCGAACTCTGCCATTTTTACACCCTGGAACGGGTCTATAAAACAAGAGCGGAATACATTAGACCATACAGCACCGGTATCGGCATTAACGGTTACGTTGGCATGGGTAGAGGTTGCGGTAATCATAGGCATATTGTCTGCATAGGCTTCCGGTACAACAGCCATAGTCGGACCGCTTGTTACGCTGCCAATTAGGGCGGTAATACCCTGGTCAAACAGCCAGTGGTATCCGGTAATTGCGTTGGTTGGGTCGCCCTCTTCATCAAATAAAATAGGTCTAATTTGGAGGCCACCCCGGGCATTATGTTGCTCTATGTATAACATCGCACCTTCGTGAACAGCTACGCCAAAACGAGCCGCAGGTCCGGTCATAGGTGCTAAAATCCCGATTACGACTTCATTTACCTCGGTGCCATCTTCCGCGGCACCGCCGGGGCTTACACAGCCGCCAAGCAAACTCAAGCATAACAGTAGTCCTATTACCTGTAGTAATACCCTGTGCTTTTTCATCTGTCTTACCTCCTAAAAAATTTTTTTAAAAGCTATTATATTTGTCCTGTTTGCAGAAGTCAATAAAAAGCGTCACGGCATACACGACATACGCATGAATCACAATGCGTGTAATTTTAGCTCATCATTGCAGATTTGACCTGCAACTTTCTCTATTCAGTGTCAGATTTTTCATGAACTACATGCAAAAAAGAAAGGACTGCGACTCAGAGGTCGCGATGACGGATTTTGATTACACGTTTTGAGCATATATGCGTTTGTCGTGTCACGACAAATGGAAAACTAACTTTATGTGATTATTCACAAGCAAACAAAGTATCATTTTGTAATTTTGACGTATGTGTTCGAATTATTGTGTAGTGTTTTGTAAAAATGTGTGAGTTGTTTACTGTTTGCACATGATGGCAGCCTTGGATATCGTTGTGCAACTTGACATAAATTAGGTTTATGCCAACAACATCCGATCACTTAACATTTCTTCACCGCTGGCCTGTTCGAACATTTTAAGCAGTTCCGGGGCCGTAAGCGCGTTCTTTGCCTCCCCTGCAAGATGGCCTGCGATGAATTGGCATTGGATGGTATGTATCACGCTCTGACATAAAAACAAACCCCCTGCAAACGTATTGTTTACCGGGGGTTTTCATACAGCGCGAAACGAGATTCGAACTCGCGACCCTCGCCTTGGCAAGGCGATGCTCTACCACTGAGCTATTCACGCATTTAACATGCATCACATTTGACATATGGCACAATCAATTCCAAAGCGGGTGATGGGAATCGAACCCACGCAACAAGCTTGGAAGGCTTGTGTTCTACCATTGAACTACACCCGCAAAGGGACTGCCCAGAGACGGAATTGAACCGCCGACACGAGGATTTTCAGTCCTCTGCTCTACCGACTGAGCTATCTGGGCATATGACAATCCAATATGATTCCCAATTTTACAGGATTTTCAAGGCAGTAGTTCTCTAGCAATACATCTCTGACACGGTGATTCTTCACATCTCGAACCGCTGACTTTTTAAGTATAGCACTTTTGAAACAAAGCTGTCAAGCATTTTTTACATTCAAAATCACTAGTAAAACCTCAAAAACTTAAACCTAAGAATTTATCTCATCCTTAACTATATGTGGTAATCCCTGCACCATCCCTTTCACCATCTTTTCAAACTCCCCCGGCTCAATCCCCATACAATCAAAATACTTCTCCGCCAACGCGCCAATCTGAATCAAACGGCGCGTTCTTTCTTTGCGCTGTCGTGCTTTATCTTTAGCAATAATCGACTGCTCCTGTGCTTTCATCTTCGCCATTTTTTCTCTAATGTGTTCAAGTTGCTTTGTTTCACGCTCTGTCATGCAGCATCCTCCAATCCACTATAATAGCAAAATTTTAGCATATTTTCAGTATATGGCGGTTCTCAAAATGTGTGATTACATCACCAAACTATCCCCCCAACCCGCAAAGTATCAGCAGTGCAAAAATCCCGAAGGGCGCACTTATACATCGCTCCGCGACGTGTGCGCACCTGCGGTGGGCTTCGGCTTCGCCGTCACTGCTCCAAGCCATCGTGCATATTGTGCAATATCACGATACCGAGGAGAGTGTTTGCGACCATGGCAATTTATCATCTACACGCACAAATCATAAGCCGAGCTGCGGGGCGTTCATCCGTTGCCGCCGCTGCTTATCGCGCAGGCGTGAAAATGAAAAATGAACGTGACGGAAAGATACACGATTACACTCGCAAACAAGGCGTTGTACATTCAGAAATATTACTGCCCGAAAATGCACCGTTAGAATTTGCAGACAGGTACACCCTTTGGAACGCCGTAGAGCAAGCAGAAAAACGAATTGATTCACAGACCGCACGAGAACTTGATATTGCCTTGCCTATAGAATTTGATCTTCAAGAACAAATTGAAATCATGCAGAAATACGTACAAGAAAATTTCGTTAATCATGGTATGTGCGCCGATTTAGCTATCCATGATAAGGGCGACGGTAATCCTCATGCGCATATAATGTTGACTACCCGCCACGTTACAGAGGCGGGTTTTGGTGGTAAAAATC
>Ga0123355_10000671_pt1 | contig 46422 bp, 33 predicted proteins | sample TergutEmb28metaG_3_FD_89872 | JGI IMG/M metagenome (GOLD analysis project Ga0123355, IMG submission 89872) | Embiratermes neotenicus P1 segment gut microbial communities from Petit-Saut dam, French Guiana - Emb289 P1 | ecosystem: Host-associated > Arthropoda: Insects > Digestive system > Gut ...
AAAGCGTGGACTTGTTCGAGAAACTCTGCCAATATGTCTGTGGATTGGCAATTCACTACTGACGATGCGCGAATTAAGCTGAAACACTTGTATCCGAAAATTTAAACTTTACACTACACTAGTAAAATACAAACAAAGGAGAAGCCCTTATACGCGATATGGAATAAGATCAACTCGCAAGTCAACAGATATTTAATATTTCAACTTTTGAAGCGGTAACTTTTCATCTTATCGGATACAGTAGTGCTATTACTAAAATGAGTTAAAAGCAAAATAGGTATTCAAACTTACTTAACCAAACATTTCAAACAAATGACAGCACAAACTTTCGATATCATACCGACAATAAGGATCTACATCAGATGATTTGTTCACTACTTTCAGGTTGTTTGGAAGGAGGAAATCTGCTGTGCTCAAAAAATACAAAACAGAAATTGGTTTTGCTGAACCTTTCATCTGTCTCTTTTTTATGCTTGTCACAACAGTTATTCTCTACATATCTGTTCAATTATTTGAGTTGATAATAGTTATACCGGTGTCACTCGGCGTTCTATCATTTCACCGTACGATAATTCTCCGCCTCCTAAATCCGATTAATGTCTTTACATATAGGATTTTCGGTAGTTTCATCGTAAACTGGCACAAGAATACTTATAATAACAGCCTACGTTCTATTAATGAGCGCATTTGTTTGCAAGATTGCACATCATCCACACTCGAAGAGCTAAGAGTAGTTTGTCGATCACATAAGAAAAATTTTGACTACGCAATAGTCAAGTTCGGAAATCACACTAATGGGCATAAACCGTGGCGTAATCTAATAGCTATACTGGCTCTTGTCTGTATGATATTCTGTATCATTTTCTATTTCCTTCCGATGGCTACTGCACTTTCTCACGTTTTTTTCACTTTGCATCATGAGGTAAGAGAACACTTGACACAGGATACACCACAAGAGAGCACAGATGACGATATCTATTACACCCCACAAACTCCCACCGATAACGTCACCACCGATTACCATCTGTATTCTAGCGTGACCGAAACAAGGAACACTAGAATATTAACCGAGGATGAAATCCGCTTTCTGCAGTTCCTCATCCACTGGAAAGCCGTCGGCGAAGATGAAAAGGGTCAGACACTCATTGTCAATGTGATCTTTAACCGCATCGACAGTCCGAACTATCCCGACACAGTAACTTGTGTAATTTTCGAAATGGGAGCATTTGCAGACACTGTGCGTGATGATTTTAATACCGTCACACCAAGCGACCATACTATATCAGCAATAAACAGAGCCCTTGATGGTATTGATTATTCGCTAGGAGCAACACATTTTCGTAGTTTACGTGGCATAACTCCATACGTGTGGCACGAAGCGGCAGTAAGAGAGGGACGGCTTACGTTTCTTTTCGATCATGGCGGTCATCGCTTCTATCGGGAAGTACATACTCCATAAACCTTGCGAATGTTTTATGAGAATAATAGACGCAGTTCGGTTGTATATGCCTCCAATATCAATTTCTATGACATTAGCTCTATATTGTTCCATTCATAATTTATTCCGGCAATGCTTGTGGGAATGGACTGTTATAATGCAAAAATAACGTGTACGTCGACAGTATCACCACAAAACAGAAACCACCGTCAAGGATATTAATTTAGTGTCAGAATATGCCGGAGACCTTTTTAGTTATCTCAATTTCACCAAGTCTGTTTATTCAGCGTGCTTATCTGGGATTAAATTTTCTTTCGTGATCTTTTACCATATAATCTTAAATAGCGATTGTCTTTACTATCCTCAGAAAAAGAAGATATCCATCCTTTCCTTTCCATTACTGCTGCAATTCTACTGTGCTCTGGTGTGTCGGGAATTTTGGGATGCTCTCCCTCAAACACACGCGCATAGCTTTTATAACCTAATTGCTTTAGGTATTTTAAGAGCATCTCTTTCTCAATACTATGCGCTATAGATGCAAGTAACTTTAACTTTTTTTCTTCAGTTAGTTCTTTTTTAGTTAACAATATATCAAGTAAGGAAGTTGGTAACATAATTCTATTTTCGATAATCTCATCTATATGACCAACAGCATTTTTTTCGATAGCTGCTTTTACCTTCAAACCTTCTCGAGGATATTGATCGATTATTTCGTCAAGATCATTTTCATCAAAGTTATTGGTCAGAATATGCATTTTGATTGCCGCATTGTAGCTTTGACCACTCACTGATATAGGTTCATCTGAAAATGAAAGCAACTTAGTCTTATATCCGTCTGATACAGACATATTTAGGGTATGCAAAGCCTCTTCAAGTAAAAATATTTCACCTGTCATTATATTTACATACTCTGATATATTTTCTCCAATATACTGTAATAAATTATTGGGATAATTGTCTCTAATAAACAAGAGATTGTCTTCCGACATTCTTATAATTTTATTTTCAACGAGGAGACTCATCTTGCTGTGTGGAATGTGCTCTATCGCAAATGTAGTCTTGTATATCATATTCAACGAGGTTGCCATTGCAATGTATCGGCTATCTTCAATCTCATTACAAACAATAATTGCTACGAAAAATTCTGATTTCGCTTCGTCCGAAGGAAAATCAAAACCTCTATATGCCACTGCATCATTTCCATTTATAACCGAAACAAGTATATCATCCATTTCATATTGTTCAAAGTAGGCAAAAATATTCCCTGGTGTTCCATCGCAAACCCCATACTTTAGTGCTCCTTGCCAGAAATCTTCTTCTAACGGAATATCCGCAATGGATTCAACCTTGGTTTTAAGTGCTTTTAAATAAGATAATCTTATATCTTCGCGAATTCCTTCCTCGTTGTGCAAAACTCTGAGAGCTATAGATTCCTTGTCTGTGATTTCTTCTTCACAAAAAGAAAGAACGATTTCTATATACTCATCAATGCTTTTCCACACATATTTGGCTAATGGGCTATCTTTTTGAGTCATAATGAGTGATAGGTTTTTATGTATGAAGTCTGGAGTTTCTTCCAGTTCATACATAGTTTTCAGCATGAGCCAAATGTTCTTTTTATTTATTGCATACTGGTTTCGCTCGTACACCTGCTGGAAAAGGCACTGCCGGACAACTTCATCGTCTATTGCCTCAAACTTGACTCCTAACCAATCGAAGCATTGAATAATTTGTTCAATATCTTTTTTCTCGTATATCGCCTTAGATCCTCCTAACTCTAAGTATTTTGGATTGTTTTGAATATAATCAGTTATACAATTATCAATATTCACATCTTTTATTGTAGATGCAGAAGACTGATGCAGGATTTCTAAAACAAAGCGACTAATTGCTAGTTTGTATGCATTGTGTCTATTGATTTCTTCATCACTCATAACAGTGCTCAAAAATGCAGGCCATGCACTATTTATTTGACTGACGAAATAAGCCTCCCTAGCTTGCCCTGCTTTAGAAAAAACACTAATCAAAAATTGGTGGTCATTTGTTCGTACCATATATGAAAAAAATACTCCTAAACACCCACCTTCTGTTTTTGAATGGTTTAGTAAATCATACACTAACATATAATTTCGTATTTCTGGTTGTGCAAAATCAGTAGCACTAAGATGTTTCCGCACCTTTTCTGGAGAATCTAGCTCGTAGTCAAACGGCAATGCTTTTCGGTCGGTAATGCTGCGAAGAAATGTCCTGTCAGCAATACTAAGACTGCTAGGGTAAAAAATGTTCATAAAGTCTTTATAATGTTCATCTATCCATCCGAAACTAAGTAAAAACTTTAAAAGCTGAAAATAGTCATCTTCTTCTATTGCTCTGAAATCTCGAGGCTTACCAACAGAGTTTTTTTCTGTTGCTTTGAATAATTCCGCATTATCAGCAGTCTGTGCTAACTCAAAAAAACTTACTACACTTTCAAGCTTTTCTATTCTGCTTCGCTTTTCTTCAATTCTTTTTCTCAGCTTTTCAATCTTTCCATTCGTTTTCGCCTCAAGTGAACTTATCCGACTATCATATTTTACCTTTCGGTCACCGGTCAGCGAGATAGTTTTAATCTCTTGGGCAGTGTAGCTACCATAATTCGATGCCATCTGCTCAACTGCCAACACTGTGTGAAACTCCTCAGGTGCTACCAAGTGTTCGTTTTCTATTGTTTCTATTTCACCCTCTATTGAAACAATTTTTTGTTGCAATTGAGAAACTTCTTCAGAAATGTGTTGATGTTTATTATTAAGCACAGTATGAACATATCCCTTATCTAACTGCAGTTCCGCAAAGTCTTGCGGAAAAATGTTTTTATATGTAATCATTGCAAACATTTTGTTCCAATCTTGACCGGTAGTAACTACACATTCTTTATACACCAAGAACTCATTATAAATATTCAGGAGCAATCGCATCTCATCGACATATAGTAAGAGTTTCTTCAAAAACGCATGATCAAACTTTTCGTTAATGCCGCCCTCTTTGAGCGTTCCAACAAGTTTGTCATATGAGTTAGATCCATCAACAACAGGTACAATCGGAACGATATAGTCGAAAAATTTTGTTCTATCTTTGCTCTCGAAAATATCATCACGCAACAAATAGATAAAACGCAAAGGTTTATATGTTCTTCTAAAGCATGCCCTAAACCAGACAAGCGGTCGCTTTTCAAAACGCCGTTTACGCTTTACGTTGATCAAAGTGTTGATTTCTCGCAGTCGGACAAAAATTTGATTAGCATCAAAGCGATCAATATCTTCAAATACAATCGCATGGTGACCCGAATGTTCAAATAGATATAATACTTCATTAAGATGTTTATCGAAATATGAATCTTTGTTTTCGCCTAAAATTTCAATCTCAGCACCTTTTATACTAATTTTTTGAATTATTTTTTTCGTTTTTTGTAACACTACAAAACGATAAGTAAATATCAGTGCACAAACTATCACAAGCATGATTAAGCTGGCACGAAACTGCGGTGAAACTAAAAATGTGAGTGTATCATATAGCCACCCTTCGGGTGAAATCACAGGAATGCCTTCGTCATTAGTAAGTGAAATCATGGGATTAATTATGTAGTAGCTCCATTGTTCAAATAATATAACATATATTAAAGCCAAAACGCCTATCGCTAAGAGTCCTGCTTCGCAAAGGAATCTAAACATAGAAATTTTTTGTTTTACTTTTAAGTTAGTTTGTGCGATTCTCCATAAGGGTATCTGGTGAACAAGCTGATTAAGGATTTTCCCTTCTAGATTAAAAGACGATGATGGTGTTTCGCTTTTGTATTTGTTTTGTTCAACATTAGTTTCTCCCGTTACCTTATCGCACTTGCTGCTAATGTTCTCTTCTCTTGAGTGCGAGGGCGACGAAAATTTTGCTAAAGAAATATGCAAAAACTTTTTCTTAGGTCGTTTTTTCTTATATGTTTCCAAAACACTACTTTTCCCTGAACCATAAGAACCAGATATGGCAATGTTTTTCAAATCTGAATCACTAAATGCTTTATCTATTGCATCTGCATAAATACCCAACTCAACGCTGTCTATCGGTGTTAATTTTCGAAAGTTCTTACTCATCTTTTCCGTTTCTCCCTCTTTCTACCATTCATTATGTAATCTTGAAAACGAAAAGAAGCTTTGCCGATATCATGAAAAGACCGGAAAGCCTCGATATATTTTTGCAGATTGAAAACTCGGCGGAAAGTTCCGCAACACTACAGAAGTGATCACTGAGCAATTGTTCGTTGGGTCTTGCATAAAAATTCTTCATACACTCCACCAATCGTCAAAACCTCGATATCTTAGCACTTAAAATGTAAAATTTATTCATAAGTATATCACGTTTAACCACATCTATGTGCTAACTTGGAGAATTGTATTCATTTTTGTACATTTCATATATATGAAATGTACAAAATAACTAAACGTTGCATAATAGTAAGAAAGCCATCCATTTTTATCATACTTGTCAAAAAGAACATCATCACAATTTATGAAATGTAAAATTTGTGTTTTCTAACAACTATATTGTGTTCATATCCGGTACCAATCATTGTATGAATCTGATATAATTGACTCATGTCTAAGAAAAAAGAAAAGCAACAAAATCCCGGACAGGTTATTATCCCGGTCGGTCATCCTAATCCTCCGGAACCACATGAAGTGAACGTTGCTATGGTGCTTGCGCGCCATTACCGCACCACAATTGAATTTCTAGTGCCTATTGATGATTACAAACGTAAAACAGCTGATATTGTTATGCATGGAGTAGCTTGGGAGATTAAAAGCCCAACGGGTAATTCAAAATCTACAATTGGCGCTCAATTTAGGAGAGCTTCGAAACAATCTGGGAACATTATTCTAGATACTCGGCGAACAAACCTTACGTATAGTGTCATTGAAAAACAAGTTGCTCTTGAGGCTACGCAAAGAACCTCAGTCAAAAAAGTAATTTTACTAAACAAATTAGGGAAAATTGTTGTAATCAAATAATAAACATGTTACAATAATAGCCGTAGGGAGACCGGGCAGTTCGGATGTACAGTCAAAGGAGTACCCTACGCATTACAAATAAAACATCCGTTGAGTTTATCGGCGGATGTTTTTCTGCAATATTGCTCACAAAGCAATTTAGTGCTAAAATGAGTGCGGCTATCAGCTGGCGCCTCTGTAACTATTGGCTAAAAATATATTAATGAATGCCATTTATTTGGCATGGGGTGAATAATGTCAAAATATTTTAAAAATATCCATTCCGTATATCTCATGACCATGCTGCTCTTTATTATTGCAGCATTTATTATTGATACCCCTATTGCGCTATTTGAGGGAATGGTTGCAATACTTCTTTCGCCCGACATTCTTGTTACTGATTATATCCAGGTGGGCGGCCTTGGTGCAGCTATTTTGAATTCTGCCCTTACCTCTCTGACAGCCTTAGCTATGTTGCTTATTTTCAAGCACGACCCCAAGAGCGCTACTATCTCTAATTTGTGGCTTATAACCGGATTTGCATTCTTGGGAAAAAATCCCCTCAATGTGTTACCTATATTTTTAGGGTGTTGGCTGTTTGCGAAATTCATGAAAAGAGATTTCAATACAAGTATTCTCACCGCACTGGTCGCAGCATCTCTATCCCCTGTTGTTACACAGAAGTTATTCATTGGGACCGAGAGTCTATTCATAAATATTGGTCTTGCTATTCTTGCCGGAGTTGTCGTTGGATTTATATTTGACCCGATGGCAAAGAACATCTTTAAAGTGCATGACGGCTACAACTTATACAATGGCGGGCTTACCGCCGGACTGCTTGCTATAATAATAGTATCTGTCTTTGGTAGCTATGGCATTTTTTATGAAATGAACTATATGTGGAGCAGTGGAAATAATATTCCCATTAGCATCTTTTTAGTTGCAATATCTCTCTGGCTAATGTTTGTCGGTTTTTATGGCAACCGCAATTTTAGCAAGGTTTTCAAGAGCATATTCTCACTTCGCAAACACCAAAACGACTACTATTCTGTAGTCGGAAGTTTAAGCTATGTAAACATGGGGCTTTTAGGGCTTCTTTGTGTGGCCGTTTCATTAATTTTCGACATTCAACTCAGCGGACTTGCCCTTGGTGCTATAGTATCGGTTATAGGCTTTGGTGCAAACGGCAAACAACTGTTCAGTACGGTGTCGCTAATGTTGGGTGTTTTTCTCGCTACTTTAATCAGTCCGCTCAGTATGCGTGATCCAAGTGTTATTGTGGCATTTTTCTTCGCTGCTTGTTTGTCCCCGATACCAGCAAAATTCGGTTTTCATTGGGGAATCATCGCAGGTATGCTTCATATACATCTTGCTACAAGTTTGGCCGTGATGACAGGAGGCGTGAATCTATACAACAGCGGAGTCGCTGCCGGTTTTGTTACAATATTGCTTCTCCCTATCATCAGAGCAATAGATGAAAGGAAATCAGCTAACCAATAGAGTCCATCAGCTTGAACACTGATGCGCATGAGGCATGGTGAAGCAAAGGAACCGTCCCCTTGCTTCTTCTAGTTGAACTGGGGTAAATATTCTTTTTGTGCTGCAAGCAACTCATCTGTCATTTTTTGCAATTGATCTTGCCCCAAACGTATCGAAGACTCTTCAATTGCACATCTCATAAGTGAGACATCACCTTTCAGCGCAGCTTGGACAACTATCTCATATATTCCCGCGTAACGTAGCGTACTTGGTAGCAGAGATGATGGAAAGTCCGGCAACTGCACTGGTTGTATTCCAGACCCGGAAACTAGTACAGGGCGTTCGATAAACGTATCTGACGGTACGCGAGCAATAGCTGAATCATTGGGCATATTCGCATAGTATATTGCTTTTTTGTCATCATTTATTGCAGCAATAATATCCATTAACTCCTCACGATCATCTTCGTCCCGATAAGCAAATTCTGTAGGAAGAGGCTCACTACTTTCTGCATATTGATTATATTCAGCAAATATTTCATCGCCAAAAGCAATCGTACCTTCAAATGAGAATGTGCCTGAGAATGGTTTGCCACCTATCCCCAATGTTTTCCCGTAGTATGCATTTTCCGCCATAACTTCTGGAACAAATTCAGCATAATGCCTATCATCTGATGCCACATACACATTGTGGTTTCTGACAAAGTCTGCAGTCAATGGACCAACAATGTTTTCATCTGCAGAAGAGGTGTTGATTTTTTCAATAAAATCCGGAAACAAATCTTTGCCATTATGGCGCATCTTGTAGAAAAACACCATATGATTAAGACCACAGGCCGTATATTCACCCTCTTTTGGGTCGAATCCCATGAATCGCGAAATTCGTCGCCAACTATTCGGTACACCATGGCAAAGCCCTATTATCGGCACACCTGTAGCTCGTTGTACAGACATACAAACTACAGTCATAGGATTAGAATAATTAAACATCATAGCGTCAGGACAATATCTTACAACATCATTTGCAATATCAACCATTGCAGGCACCATCCTCATGGCACGAGAAACGCCGCCCGGGCCAATCGTGTCCCCTACCGGTTGGAAAACACCATATTTACGTGGAATAAATACATCTTCTTCCCATGCTCTTCGACCACCTACTCCAATGGTGCACACGACATAGTCCGCGCCCGTGAGAACATCTCTTCGATCTGTTGAGTATGATAATTCAACGTCCGCCGTCTTGAGAGTAATCAGTTTTTCACATATTAATTTTATAACGTTCAAAGCTTTGGTGTCCGTATCTACTAATGCAATATGCCACTTTTCTTGATCTCGCTCAAGTATATCTAAAATAAGTCCCTTAGTGAACATAGCACTTCCCGCACCAATAAGCACCATTTTCTTTCGCATGAAAAACCCTCCTATCGACCAAATTGCACTGCATCAATTTTTAATTCCGCTACAGCACTTCAAACCCCTTCGCAAGTTTTCGAGCATCACCTTGCATTTTTGTTACTTGTCTTCCATCTAAGTATTCCAGCAACGCCAACGCATACTTTCTTGATGTTGAAAGCATATCACGACATTGTGCTAGTGTGATTTCATCGTTGTTATCAAAATGTGATTCTATCAGCTCAATTGCTTCATTGTAAGCAGAATTTTGCCAATATATCTGCGGTGTAATCATAACTACTTCACCACTTGATACCATGCTCTCAAACACTTGCTCAAAATCACGCTTTTCATTTTTTGAAAATAGCGTTGAAAGCTCATCGGGTGATTTTACATCATATTTACAATTTAAAAGTTCTGCACTCAGCTTATCATGAATTTTTTGTTGTGTTGGATTATATTTAATTGCAAAATCCGGCAATGCTGCTACCTTGTCAGACAATTTGATTACACCAGTGCCTTCCAGCGCTTTAATAACAGCGGTTGCTTCTGATGTGTCTGCATTTGGTATTAGTTTTTGGCGTAGTTCTGCAATATTCATTCCTGCACGCAAGGGATATTCATTGTGATAACTCTCCAATAATTCCTGACACAACTTAGCTTGTTTATCCAGCACTTTGTCTGAAATGTATTTGCCAGGCATAAGCTCTACAATCTCACTTTTCTCGATTAGTAAAATTATCGCCTCGCTACAAGCTTTGCTGTCAATATCCGCTCTCGAACATAATTGTTTTTCAGTAAACACAGTTCCAAGCTCATATGCCGCAAGATTAGCAACATCCTCTGTGCTCCCCTGCTCTCGAATTTTCAGTGCATCTATAGTTGCCTCGTTACGAGACAAACGACCTTGAGGTGTTGAATCCAGTATTATCCCACCACCGATTGTTTCCAGTGGCGAGTAAAATCGCACAACAAATCTGTCACCACGCTTGCATGGCAACGGTTCTTTTAGTTTGAGCCTTGCATAACAACTTTCTGCGTTATGTAACTCACTTTTTTCAATCAAAAAAACTTTTGCAAGCATTGTTCTTGCACCGTGATATAGATGTAGTTCAGAACTATTCTTTATTGTTCGCGATGATTCCGGCAGTACACTCAATTTAACATCAATTATGCTTGAAACGTTAAGTGCTCCCTCTGCTGTTATCACATCACCACGCTCTACCGTGCCACGCTTTACACCGGCAAGGCTTATGGCAGTTCTTTGACCTGCAAATGCTGATTCTGCATTATCTCCATGCACTTGAATATTACGCACCGGAGCTTTTTCACCGGATGGCAATATTATTGCTGTGTCTCCCACTTTAACTGAGCCTTCGATTAAAGTGCCCGTGACAACTATTCCAAAACCATCTACCGGAAACACTCTGTCTATCGGAAGTCTGAATGGCTTATCAGTATCTTTTTCAATTGTATTACTCTGCATTGTATGCAGAGCTTTTTTCAACTCTGATATTCCCTCTCCTGTATGAGCTGACACCTGCATAAACGGCTTGCCTTCAAGAAATGTTCCTTTTATCAGTTGTTCGATATCATCAATGACAAGCTCCAACCAATCTGTATCAGCTTTATCGATTTTTGTAATAACAACAAGGCCATCGCTGATGCCTAGTTGTGTCAAAATCCCCAAATGTTCGCGTGTTTGCGGCATAACGCCTTCGTCGGCTGCCACAATCAGCATAGCTAAATCAACTCCGCCTGCACCTGCAAGCATGTTACGAATAAATTTTTCATGCCCCGGAACATCTATTAGTCCCGCTCTGCTGCCGTCATCAAAGTCAAGATATGCAAAACCGGGTTCGATTGTAACACCACGGCGTTTTTCTTCCTCCAACCTGTCTGTGTCAACTCCGGTTAAAGCTTTTACAAGTGCTGTTTTCCCGTGATCAACATGTCCTGCAGTTCCGATTATCACATGCTTCATTGAATTTGTCCTCTCATCTTCGTCATTCTGCGACGACCCGCAGAATCTAGTTAGTTTTCATAGACTATTTGACCATTAGCTGTGTAATTTCGGCTACTGCGTTTGCAATGTAGTCATAATCGTCTTCAAAAATGGTGCGCATATCAAGAAAATATCGATTGTTTTCAATGCGTCCAATTATGGGAACAGACATAGCTCGCAATTTTTGCTCCATCTCATCTACACTTATCTTTCCGATTGGAGCAATAGCGTATGAATTAAGTTCTAGTCCCGGAACTGACCCGCCTCCGGCAACACTCTTCGCTTTTATTACTTCAGCTGCTCCGCCGAGTTCTTCAATTTTTTTACAAAGCACTTCTGCGCCCGAGCGTAGCATTTCCTCAGTCTGCGATAGCATTGATAGCACAGGAATTTCACGTTCCGCCACTTGTGTGTCTGCATATACCCGAAGCGTTGCTTCCAATGCTGCTATTGTCATTTTATCTGCTCGAAGTGCGCGATATAACGGATGTTTTCTCATTTCAGCTATATATTCTTTTTTACCAACAATGATTCCACATTGTGGACCTCCGAGAAGCTTGTCTCCGCTGAAAGATACAATATCTGCACCTTTATTCAAACTTTCCTTAACCAGTGGTTCATCATATAGACCGTATTTATTCACATTAACAAGTGCTCCACTGCCAATGTCTTCAATCACAGGTATGTTGTATTTTTTACCAAGCGTAGAAAGCTCGTCGATTGGTGCCGATTCTGTGAACCCAACTATCTTAAAGTTACTAGAATGCACTTTGAGCATTGCTTTAGTATTTTCATCAATTGCCACTTCGTAGTCAGCAGTTCTTGTTTTATTTGTGGTCCCTACTTCAAGCAAGTAGCAACCACATCTGTCAATAATGTCAGGCACACGGAATTTCCCACCGATTTCTACAAGTTCTCCACGCGATACAATAACATTACCATTACTTGCAATCGCAAAAAGAATAAGCAATACCGCTGCAGCATTGTTATTTACAATTATTGATGCCTCACAATTAGTGATTTCGCGAAGATATTTCTCTATGCTTTCTGTTCTGCTTCCTCTTTTGCCTTCTTCTATATCGTATTCTAGCGTGCAGTAAGATGCTGCAGTATTGGTCACAGCCTCAACTGCCGCCTTTGAAAGACATGCTCTGCCAAGATTTGAATGTAGAATAACGCCCGTGCCATTTATAACAGGACGAATACCTTTTTTTGCTCGCTCCTTGGCTAGATGAATAGCATTATTTGCCAGTTCACCTGCATCCGGCACCATACTTATTTCTCTTACCTTAATGCTTTCACGTAGTTCATTCAATATGTCCCTTGCAGCATTTGCCACCTCATGACGATACATGCCACAATTGATAATGTACTCATGTTGCATAAGTTTATCCACTTGCGGTATTTGCCTAAATAAGTTTTCAATGTGCTCCATAATTACGATTATTCCTTTCATACTGCTCGGTCACAAAACAACCATAGATAATGAATGGGATACCCAATGGTCACTTTACGCATTAATTTACGGTTTTCCGAAGTCTTCGGCACATTTGGAATTCGAATTCATTTAAACTCTCATATTCTCATTTTCTCTTACTGCAAAACATATTATCATAAACCCTTCTTTCACTCAATAGATTACTATTTAAAAGAATAAAGTAACACCCCCGGCACTTGATTATAGCGGGAGTGTTACTAAATTGATTTACTGCGATTTACTCATGATAATGATGTTGTGCTTAGTTTCCTGATATTATTGATTCGATTCGCTCCATTACATCACTCATTCTCTCTTCCATCATTTCTTCAAGGCGATCTTCTTCGGCTTCTGACAAATCTAACTCGTCAAATTCATCGCCCATTCTCTCAAACTCTTCCCAAAGCTCTTCGCTCAGTTCGAAAAACTTCATGCTTAGTTCTAGTGAGTCAGCGCCATCATCAGCCATAGTTTGCAGTTCATCTAAAATATCTTGCATTTGATTAAGCACGTCATCTATCATTTCTTCTGCTCTTTGGTAGTCAGATTGTCCCGATTGTTCACATCCTACAGTTAGACCCATTGTCGCAAGTGCAAGCACTACAACCAAAATAATTGATATTCCTTTTTTCATTTTCTTCTCCTTAAAATTTTACTTTTTCAAACCAGAGTAGTGTTACATAAAAATTTCATTATGTCAATACTTTTGTGCTCAAATAACAGATATCCGGTGCAAAATCATACTTGTGTGCTGTCATTCTACCAATGTCAAACAGTTTTCAATGCTTGTGCCAATTGATCTCCGCATGATGTACGCTTATCTCCGCACTTAATGCCATCCAGACGCTTTATTGCATCATCTACAGTCATGTTTTTTACTAATTCGCCAATAGCTAACAAGTTGCCCGGACAACCTCCTGCAAATCTTACGTTTTTTATTACACCATCATCTGTCTCAATTTCAATAAATTGCGAACATGTACCTTTCGCTTCATATACAGTTTTCATTTGCTCTCCTCCTCTTGTATTTTACTGGCTCCATTTTAAATCTTTCTATATATTGTGTCAAGCAAATTGGCTAAAGAAAAAACTCAACAAAATCGGTAAATTAATTGACATCTTTTTTGACAATAACCATACTTGATATACGCATAGCAGCGTGTTAATATGTTAATGAAAATTGTGTTGATTCACACGTGAAAGAGCGGATAGAGGCATGAATGAAGTAGTAATAAATATTTTCTTAGTCTGCGGTGGACTAGGTTTATTCCTGTTTGGTATGAAAATGATGTCAAGCGGAATGGAGCTAATTGCAGGTGACCGACTACAGGGTATAATCAAGCGAGTAACATCAAATCGCTTCTTTGCAGTACTTGTAGGCATCGCAGCTACAATTGCTATAAATAGTTCAACAGCTACAACTATAATGACCGTGAGCTTTGTTAATTCCGGAATGATGAATTTGACACAAGCCATTGGCATAATAATGGGTGCCAATGTAGGCACAACATTTAGTGCACAATTAGTTGCGTTCAGAATCGACCAATTTGCACCTTTATTTATTTTCATTGGTGTTATACTTCATATTTTCTTTAAAAAGCGAAGCATAAAGAATATCGGCTATGTTGTTTTAGGCTTTGGTATTCTATTTTTCGGCGTAACTGTCATGGGTGAACCATTCAGCGACCTTAGACACAATCCAAGCTTCTATGCAATTTTGACAACATTCCAAAACCCGATTTTGGCAGTTCTCGCAGGTTTTCTATTCACAGCAATAATCCAAAGTTCGTCCGCAACAATGGCTTTGCTGGTAACCTTACATCTATACGGTGTTCCAATACCGTTTACCACTTCTGCCTTCATTATTCTCGGCACAAATATCGGCACAAGTATGACAACATTAATTTCTTCAATTTCAGCAAACCGTGAAAGTAAACGTGCTGCACTTTTCCATATTATGTTTGATGTAATCGGCACAACTGTGTTTGGAACAATCATTTATATTTTTCCGGGCATATTGGCATGGTTTCAAAACACCTGGGCAGAACCTGCCCGACAGGTCGCAATGTTCCATACACTATATAACTTCGCAACAATGTTCTTGATTTTGCCATTTGTCACTCAAGTTGCTAAACTCATGACAAAAATTGTACCTATCAAGGATGATGGAGCCGATGTTACATATGAGAAAAAACTTATATATCTTGATGAAAAAGTCAATTTCACCCCATCCATAGCCGTTGTAAATGCACATTTAGAGTTGTGCCGAATGGGTAAAATTGCTAACGAAAATCTTGCCAGGGCACTTGATGCATTTAATAATGAAAATGTTGAAAAAGCAAAAAAAGTTATTAAAAACGAAAAAATTATTGACTACCTCAGTCACAATATTGCCGTTAAACTCATCGAAATTAATAAGATGGCTTTATCGAGTTTTGAGGCTGAAAGAGTTGGACGAATGTTCCAAATCGTTTCTGACATGGAAAGACTCGGTGACCATGCTGAAAACATTGCAGAATATGCAATCAATATGGATGAGCAAAACATTAAACTCTCCGGCACTGCAAGAGAAGAGTTGGAAGAGCTTGGTATGCTCGCGTTAAATGTAACAACTAAAGCTATAGATGCTTATGAGCAAGAGGATAGTTCACTTCTGCAAGATGTCCGCTCAATTGAAAAAGAGGTAGACGTACTGGCTGCAGAGTTTACCAATAACCATATCGGCAGATTAAAGCTTGCAACTTGTGAACCACGTGGCGGTGTTATATTTACTGACATGATTAGTGACTTAGAAAGAAGTGCAGACCACGCAAACAACATTGCTTTCTCCCTATTGACAGACAGCAAAAAAAGTTTGCATTAATGAGGTGTTTCAATGGCTAAGTTATATTTTCGTTATGGTGCAATGAATAGTGGCAAAACAGCAAACTTGCTTATGGTTGCTGATAACTATACCAATCAAGGAAAAAATGTTGTTATCTTGAAGCCGGATAAAGATACTCGTTGGAATATGGCTGCAGAGGTTAAGTCTCGTGCAATCGTTTCATCGAAACCTGCAACTTTAGTTAGTGATAGTCAAGATTTAATACAGCTCATTTCTGATTTGTTGCAAGAGAAGGAAATCGCAGCCATTTTGGTCGAAGAAGCGCAGTTTCTGACAGCTGAACAAGTACGTCAGCTTGCTGTCATTGTCGATACAAAGAACATTCCTGTTTTATGCTACGGACTAAGATGCTCATATCTCGATGGAAAGCTATTTGATGGAAGTGCGGCATTGCTATACTGGGCTGATACAATTGAAGAAATTAAAAATGTGTGCCAATACTGCACAAGTAAGGCCACAAAAAATCTACTTTGCATTGATGGTATTCCTCAATATAGTGGTAGTTTTGTTGTTATGGGCGATGTTGACGGCAGCTCAGAGATTGTGTTCACACCAGTTTGTAGAAAACACTATATAAATCCGCCTAGCGAACTGCGTTCGCAGGGGTTAGGGTCTAGGGGTTAGTTCGTAAAATAAGGGAGTTACATACATGTGGGAGAAATATAAAGATATCGTATCGCATATCTCAGTTGAATCCGGCGTCATCAATCATGTTGCCGATTGGGTATCTTCAAACGGATATAAGAACATTCTCGTAGTAAGCGATCCAAATACTCGACGCGTTGCCGGCAAGCGGGTGATTGATTCACTCATAGCTGCCGGTCTTTGTGTATTTGAGTGCAAATTCACAATGGATGAGCCTCTTCCTGATGAGCACTCTATTGGAATTCTTACCGCAGCGTATTCTCCGGAGATTGATCTGATTCTTGGCGTTGGCTCAGGAACGATTAACGATATCTGTACATATGTCGGAGCAAAAGTTGGCTGTCCATCAGCCATAGTCGGCACTGCAGCATCCATGGACGGATATGCTTCACTCGGTAGTGCCATGTTACTTAGTGGTTTGAAAGTAACCCCACCATCTCAATGCGCTGTTGCCATTTTTTGCGATATTGATATTTTATCCGAAGCTCCAATGATTCTTACGGCTGCCGGACTTGGCGATATGCTCGGCAAACTTACTGCACTGGCTGATTGGCGATTATCACATCTCCTGGTCGGAGAACCAATGCCGGAGGATATTGTTTCGCTTGTTGAAAATGCTTTGACCAAAATTACTGCCGGTATTCCTCACTTGTCTGCCAAGCTTTCTGCCCATGATCACAATCTATCATCTGCATCACAAAAAGGTTCAGATGAAGCTTACCGGGATGCCATCAAAAGCATCACCGAAGGACTAATTCTGACCGGGATAGCCATGAGCATATATGGTGACAGTCGCCCTGCATCCGGAACTGAGCATCATTTGGCACATTTTTGGGAAATGAGAATGCATGCAGAAGATAGAACCCCTGCTCTTCACGGCATTAAGGTCGGACTTGCTACCATCGTTGGTCTTGAGTTATGGAAAAATCTCGCTAATACTTTGTGTACTGACCAGCTTCTTCCAAAGAACGCACCTCCATGTGCAACTGATTCATATGAAAGTGATATCCGTCAACTATATGGACATAGTGCTGAAAACGTGCTTCTAACCAGCAATCCAAACCTCTCATATGAACATATAATCTCACACAAACAAGCAATACTTAAAATAGTAGACTCGTTACCATCACCAGAGGCTGTTGCAGAAATGCTGCGTTCCGTGGGCGCTCCGATACGTCCGTCCGACATTAATCTAAGTAAAGATACTTTGTACAACAGTGTTATATATTCTCGAGATAGAAAAAAAACATACACTGTTTTGCAACTACTCGGAGATTTGGGTTTACTAGAAATATTTGCACAACGAATATGCACATATTTCGAAAATGTTGCACTCAAAGACATCAAGTGCTTTGTACTAGACATGGACGGAACAATATATCTTGGTGATAATCTTTTCCCATTTACAACGCAATCATTAGACATCTTGAAATCAAGTGGAAAAGATTTTGTTTTCTATACAAACAATTCATCCCAAAATTCTGCGCATTACATAAATAAATTGCAACGAATGAAAATTGAAATTACGCCCGATAAGCTATTGATGTCAACACACGTACTCCTTGCACATTTGGAAAAGTTGCAAGAGAACTCATCCCTTGGTCGTCATGTATTCGTTTCCGGAACTAAGGCATTGCGTGATGACTTTATGTCTGCTGGATACACACTGACAGAAACATATCCTGATTTTGTTGTGCTCGGGTTTGATACCGATATGGATTATGCGCGGCTAACCATGCTCTGTGATTTTGTTCGTGCAGGTCTACCATACTTCGGCGTACACGTAGACTATAATTGTCCTATTCTTGACGGATTTATCCCGGACTGTGGCTCACTCGCTGCCGCTGTCAAAGCATCCACAGGCGTCATTCCTGATTTTTTTGGAAAACCATCAAGACATACACTAGATTATATTATCAATAAAACTGGCTATCGTGAAAATGAACTCTGTTTCATCGGTGATCGTATGTATACCGATATCGCTATCGCATCAGGAACACAGGCAAGTTCAATTCTCGTGCTTTCCGGTGAAACAAAAGCTAATGATTTGAAAACATCAGAGTTTATACCGGATCTTGTCTTGAATGATTTGTCAGAATTAGGAGCATACCTGTAGCTATGCATACTGAATCTCGGTACCGTATTCTTCTACGTACATACGTTCAACATAACCAAGAATTTTATATCTATTAGTATCAGGTAATTTTCTGAACATGCCCAGAAGATTCTGCTCAACTTCACTGACAAGAGCGGCAGATGCGCCTTCTAAAAGTAACCAGTCTAATGGCACACCATAATAATCTGCCATCATCCTAAGCGTTGGCTTTCTGGGTACTGCTAAATCATGCTCCCACCTATATATAGAATTCATTGACACCTGTAATATTTTGCTCTGCTCACTCAGAGTTTTTTTTGTTTTAAGTCGAAGGTTTCGTAGCTTTTCTCCAAGGCTCATACCTTTCCTCCTTGATTATCGGCTGGATTTTTATATCCAAGATTAGCATCTTCTTGTATCGAAATTACGCTGTTTCTTTCTGCAATTAATTATACTTTTTTTTGATAATTTTTCATCACCCGTATGGGTATATTTTTTATAAATACTACATTTTTTCAATTTGAATGTTGACAGTGACCTAATAATTCGTTATTGTGATATTATAATTAACTACGAAATGGAGTGCCGTACACATGAAAAAACAACATATTGATAAATTAGTAACATTAATGAATGCCGAGGGCATGGATGCTATTTTAGTCTGTCCATCCGAAGAGCTAAAGTTTCTTATAGGATTTTCGCCCATGATGTGCGAAAGATTCCAAGGAATGTTCATAAAAAGGGATGGAGACATTTTCTATCTGTGTAACTCAATTTACACTGGCGAGGTTGAGCTTGTTCTCAATGACACAAGAATTCTCACGTGGTATGATAGAGAGTTTATGGCAGATGCAGTGCATAATTTACTTGCCGATGAAGGGCTTCACGGCGCAAAAATAGGTGTCAACTCATCAGCACCTGCATTTTGCTTGGCAGACATTTCTGAAAAGTCAGGCATTACATTTGTAAATGCCAGACCGCTTCTTGAAGAAATGCGAATAATCAAGTCTGCTGATGAACTTGAAAGTTTAAGAATATCTGCTTCAATAACAGACAAAGTGTTCAGCGATGTAATTGGCTTTATTAAGCCGGGAATGAAAGAAGCAGAAATAAAAGATTTTGTACTCTCAGCAATGGTTGAGTACGGCGGTAGTAGACCATGGGCACTCGTCGCATCCGGTGTAAACTCTAGCTTCCCGCACTATCAAGGCAGCAGCCGTACAATCGAAGCACAGGATGTTATCTTGTTTGATTTTGGTTGTACATACAATGACATGTGTTCTGATGTTTCTCGTATGGTCTTTGTAGGCGAACCGACCGAAGAGCAAAAGAAGATATATGAAATTTGTCGCACGTCTACCGAAGCAGGCGAAGCAGCATGCTTTGAGGGTGCATTTATTCCAGATATTGAAAAAATATCAAGAGCTGTTATAGAAGACGCAGGCTATGGCGAATACTTTACAACACGCCTGGGACATGGCATTGGATTCATGGGACATGAGGCACCGGATATCAAGCTCAGTAATCCTAGAAATCTCGAAAAAGGCATGTGCTTTACAATAGAGCCGGGCATAAATTTACCCGGCAAGTTCGGTATGCGTGTGGAAGATGTTGTTGCAATAACAGAAAATGGCACTGAAATTCTCAATAAATCAACACATGAGATGATAATTATAGGGTCTAGGGGATAGGAATTAGGGGTTAGTTTTCGATTAATAGTGTTGCTGAATGCAATATACTGCCTCGTAACATGCTTAACAAATTGAGTTTGTCATTGCATACGGTGCGAGAGTCTAACCCCTAAAAAATGGAGGTGCTATCATGCTTAGTGATGTAGATGTTTCTCGAAAACTTAGTAGTGAAGACTATAAATCAGAAATAGAATCTCTTGGGTTATCCCTTTGTGAAATGCAACGAACATGCAGAGAAGAAAATATACCGGTTGCAATAATTTTTGAGGGATGGAGTGCTGCCGGCAAAGGTTCGCGTATAAAATCATTAATGCGCTACCTTGATCCACGTGGATTTGAGGTGTTTACAACACAAAAAGCTACCAGAGACGATAAACTGCGACCGTATATGTGGCGCTATTGGCGGCTTTTGCCGTCAAATGGACGCATTCACATTTTCGATCGCAGTTGGTATCAACCTCTAATGAATGGTTTCAGAAAAAAAGAAGCCGCGTTGGCAGAACCGGTATATGACATTAAGTCATTTGAGAAGACATTAGTTGATAGCGGAATGGTTCTTATTAAAATCTTTTTACATGTCTCAAAAGATGAACAAGAAAAACGTTTGAATTCGCTTGCAGCAAATCCGGACACTGCTTGGAGAGTTCGTAAGTTAGATACGAAGCAAAACCGAAAATACAAAAAAACTCAACTTCGTTTTGAGCATATGTTATATGCAACAAATCACGATGCTGCCCATTGGACAATAGTTGAGGCTAATAGTAGTCGATTTGCAGATGTTAAAGTCTATAGAACAGTACTTTCAGCAATGGAAAGAGCTGTGCATACAAAGCGTCATAAATCAACAGATGACGTTAAAAGTGATTTTGACGTAAGTGCAACATCAAATATTGCCACTGCACCAGAGTACGATAATCCGAAGCATTTGATTGCAAGTAATTCCAGACTTGCAGCAGTTGATTTGATGAATAAAGCACTTGAACGAAGCGAGTATGGCAATAGACTCAAATCAGCCCAGAACGAGCTCTCACGCATTCATAACGAAATGTATCAACAAAGGCAGCCTGCAGTAATCGTTTTTGAAGGGTGGGATGCTTCTGGCAAAGGTGGAGCGATAAAGCGCACAGTTGCACCACTCGATCCACGTGGTTATAAAGTCGCGCCATTCGGCGCACCAAATGACATAGAAAAAGCACATCATTACCTATGGCGTTTTTGGAATGAGGTGCCGAAAGCGGGACATTTGACTATATTTGACCGCAGTTGGTACGGACGTGTCATGGTGGAGCGTGTTGAAGGTTTTTGCACAGTTGCTGACTGGAAACGAGCCTTTAGTGAAATAAATGATTTTGAAAAACAGCTCGTGGACAGTGGGATATTAGTGGTGAAGTTTTGGCTTCATATTACTCCTGATGAACAACTAAAGCGCTTTGAGCAAAGAACAAATACTCCTGCAAAAAAATGGAAAATCACCGATGAAGACTGGCGAAATCGAGACAAATGGAACCAATATCTTGAGGCCGTTGACGAAATGTTATTGCGTACATCCACAGAACATGCTCCGTGGACAATTGTAGAGGCTGTCGATAAACTTTACGCACGAGTGAAAGTTATTGAAACCGTGAAGGAACGTCTTGAATCTGCACTCAAAGACAAGTAATCTATGCACAACTACCTACCTGATGTATCGTATCTTAACCATCTAAATACCGCACTCATAACCTAAGTAGTCGGCTTTTCTTTGCTTCAAGTTCATCTGAAGAAATAATTCCGTCTAACTCAAGTTGTTTCAGTTCTCTCAACAATTCAACAATATTGCAACTTGTTGCACTGGAAATAATAAATGTTTTCGCGGAATGCATCGTAGCTTTCTTTGTTTGTACCATCTCATTTAATTCAAACACAATATTAACTCCTTTATAATCAAATAATTTTCGTCATGGCAAGCTAATTCATTATTTATGCTATTAGCTTGCTTCTCTATTCTTCCTTCTACTTATATAATCCGATTTTAGATATGAAAGTGTTGCTATTTTTTGAAAAAAATTTATTATTTTTTTACATTTCATGTTATACTCCTGTGAAACAATTAAAATTAAAAGGCAAGTTAGTCAATAGCTCTAACTTGCCTTATGTATTAAACTGATGGTGTTGTTTACCGTGCGCTATCGCGTTCTACAGATGCGTGCCTCCAATTATCTGACTCTGCTGGTTGCTGGTCTACTTCGTTGCGCATTATTATCGTGTTCGCCTCCTGCCCACTGTACACTAAACCTGTTTTGTAGTGCGTTGCTTGATATGTTTGACTCAACTGTGAAATCAATAACAATCTCGTTGTCTTGTCCAAAGCCTGCCGGAACAGCTCCAAAGAAAAACCCTATTGCCGAGTAGTGCAGATTACCTGGTTGCGATAGCTCGAAGCTAAATGGTTGGCTTGCATCTATTCCGGTGCGATATACTTGCCAAACACCACTTCCATAAACCATATATACAATATCATAAGTTATTCCGATTCCACCTGTAAATGCTGGTAATTCTGCTGATGCAAAATTCATTCTTTCTCCAGGAACATTTATAATTGTAAATTCCGACACTGCACGGTTGGTATAGTTATGGAAGTTACGCAGTGACCATCTGGCTGTTTTATATGTTGGTTCAGTGGGTTCGCTTGGAGTTTCATCTTCTTCCGGTGGCTCTTCATCGTCACCATCATCGTCGACATCATCATCGTCGACATCATCGTCGTCATCGTCATCGTCGTGTGCCGATTCATAAATAACCCATACTGCAACGAGACCTATCACATCACCCACAATTACGGAACTCAGCGTGTTGATGTTTGTTGTATCATCCAATATATGTGTATTTGCCGTTGGTGCGGGTACAATAAACGAACCGTACAAATCACTTGTGTCTAAATCGCTGATATAATTTTGATGCGATATTCCACCTAAATGTACTAACCAACCTTCAAATACATACACGTTGTCACTTGGAAGTGTATTTCTGTCCAATACATGTGCGAGATCAAATGCTGTGCCAACTCTGTAAATATATTGACGACCCGTGGGGTTGTTGTCCATATCGCGGTTTAAATTACCGTTTTCGTCACGCAAATAATAGTAAACACGAATATTTCGATACTCATCTGGAGGAGGCGGTGGAGGTGGTTCTTCTATTTCTTCCCATTGGGCAACAAATGTCATATCACCGATGACAATAACATTTCCGATTTCTTCGGGTGATAATACTTCACCTGTTCCTGCAGGAACAATTTGCAGCCATCCTATGAACATATAATTTTCACGACTCGGGCTTATCACCGTTCCAATCTCTTGATTTTGCAATATTACTCTATCCCCAGGTATTCCGGTTACACCAGTTCCACCGGGTTCGAATGTTATTGTGTAGATTGGGGGTGGCGGTCCAAAAGGTCGAGTCCATGCTCCTACAAACATCATATTCTGTGTGACAATAATGTTGCTAACATCTTCGGACGATAAAAGTTCCCAACTTCCTGTCGGAGCTTCCGGAAATACTTGTACCCAACCATCGAATATATACCCGATACTACTTGGCGTTGATACCATACCTCCGTCGGTGTAAATTGCTTCATTATAATACACCAGTCTGTCACTTGGCATTCCTGATACATTTGTCGGAACTACCGCACCACTATGTGCAAGATCAAATGTTATCTCAAATGTTGGTGGTAAAACTGGATAAGACTCCAAATTGATAGTTATTTCTTTATCACTATTATAAATTACAACATGTATGAGTTCTTCCAAGTCTTTAAAGTCTGGATGGCTCGCATAAACATAATATGCTCCATTATATAATTCCGCAAAATGCCAACCGCCTATGTCGGTGGTGCAATCCAATATGATATAACCGTTTTCATCCCGGATTACGACTGCGGCATAGGGAATTGGCTCACCATCTTCATTTTCCACCATTACCAATAATGTGGATGGTGTCGGTTCTATCAGACCTTCCAATACAGATCTGATATCATAATTATTAAATGCATGAGTATTGTTTAATGCGCCGGAGACGTAGGTCCAACTTCCGGGGTTTATTCTTATGCTGTGTGCAAGGTTTAGTGAATCATTTATCTTAAATCCCGCTGTTGCAGTATTTGACGAGAATGTTGCGTTCGAAAATATCCGTATTCGTTGCAACTCTGCTGCAGTTCCCCAATTCACACCACCACCGTATACTGCAGTATTATCAACAACCAATCCGTTGTAAATGGTGGTTATACCCGAACTACAAATTCCACCGCCACTTGAAAATGACAAATTTGCAAATATTATGCCGTGGTGCATTGTGAATGTACCGGTGTCCGAAACTCTTACACCCCCACCGCCTCGTGTTCCTACGTCTTCGGATACATTCGTAGATCGGTTATTACTAATTACACCATCATACATTACAAATGTTCCATTCACACATACGCCACCACCATGAGTATTAGCTGTGTTGTTATTTATCGAACCACTGTTCATCACTAAAGCACCGGCATTAACTCGAATGCCGCCACCACATCCGGATGCATTGTTACGGCTGACAAACCCTTCATTAATCGTGATTACGCCATTTACAACATCTACACCGCCACCATTGACAGCCATATTACCGGTAATTATACTACCAGCTTCCAGGTACAAACGCCCACCCTGCGAAACAACAACACCACCACGATGTGTAGTCGCATTTGCTCCACACAATGTTATGTCCTCAAGAATTAGAGTGCCGCCATCTACTACGAAATGACGCCCTCCCGTTACTTTTCTTAGTGTTCCGACTCCGAAACCGTTGAAAACCACCGTCATTCCTGCCGGGATAGTTAACGTCATATCCATAGTAATGGTATCCGCTAAATATATACGGTAAAATCCTGAGTCTGTCATCACATTGTTAAACAAATAATTAAGATCACCAAAATCGCTGATGACATACGCACCCAACATTTCAATGCCAACATCATCTTCGATATCGTCATATTCGTACGTATAATCATCGTTATACTCATAATTATACTCATTTTCGTACTCGTGTTCGTCGTACTCAGACAAGTAATCATAATCCGGTTGCTCATATGAGTTATAATCATCATATTCAGGAATTTCAACAATGGGCGGCTCTGCATCAGGTGGCTCCGCATACTCAACGTTTCCATCGCTCTCAGGGGCAATGATTACATGTGTATCGCACTCGTCTGGCACATACTCACCCATAAGCTCATAAAGGTCATCGTATACAGCTTCAGTTATAAGATTGACAGCCGCCATTGAAGCGAATGAAAACATAAGCATGACCACTGTTATCATAGCTACAACTTTTCTCTCGAGTCTTGTTCTCATAATCACCTCAAACCCTTCTCTTCTAATCTATCTTTAGTATATCACATTATAAGTAATGTTGGTATACACTAATAACATGTTAGCCGTAATCAAGCGGTATGTCGCGGATTTTTCGCGTATGTAACTTCGTTGATATTTCAATGAGGCGTTTCACGCCTGTGGCTACGCCACTTGTTCGCCTATCAGCGAACACATATCATATTAGGGCGATGAGACCCGTTCTAGCGAAAAATTCGGGACATATTGCTTGATGGAGGCGGATGGTATGCATGGCCTGACTAATAACTAATCCATGAAGTTTTTCAGTATTAATCCATCTGATGGCATTGTGCCTCCAGCAAAGTGCTGAAATTTCATGCGCCAATCTGCTCCATCCCAGTCTGTTGCTACACCAACAAGAATATCTCCGCTTCCTTCATCGGTTACATATAATCTGTGCAACTCGCCTGTGGAGTGCTGGATTTGACGAGCTGGGGAGAATTCATAATCACGTATTATTGCATTTACACTCTCAGCATTGTCTGCCAAACTTAATGCCAATAGTATTTGCTGTGTTCTATCTATATGAACGGGTTCAGATTCCCGGTCATACATTGATTCCGCCGAGGATTCCGAGGCGGTTTCCGAATCTTCTCCCAGATTATTTGATGTATATCTATCATGAATAGGTTCGTATCGCCCATACTCAGGATATTCATCTCTCCATTGTAACCCAACAAAATATATTGTCGTTATAATAACTCCTATTACCAACAAAGCTGCAATTGAGATGCCGATTTTAGTCAATATAGCAACTTTAGTAGTTGCCGCAGCTGCACCTACAGTTGTTGCACCTGTCGCTGTCGCCGTTGTTGATCCTGCAGTTGCTCTTGTTGCACCTGTAGCCGCATAGGGCATTATAGCATATGTATATGTCGAAATAAACATTGTTTCTTCCATAATAAGTAATGCGCTAAAGGGTAGAAGCTTTGTAGACCTACTACCAATGTACTTACCTATATATTTATCTCTGTTCTCATCATCTTCAATCTTGCGTTTTATCTTCTTTCTGGCTGTGAGCAGTGTTTTACGAACATACTGTGGTGTGCAATCAAGTAGCTCCGCAATTTCATTTGAATTGAATTCGGCGAAGTAGTACATGTAAACCATTTCCCATTGCATTTTTGATAATGTATTAACTATAAGAGTCACAAACTCGGCACGATTTTCTTTATCTTTCAGACATTCTTCCGGCAAAAATTCAGTATTAAGCTCTGGATAATCTTCAGTTTGCTCACCATCCGTAGGAATAAAATATTTTTTTAGATTGACATTGCCTCTCCGTTTATCAATACTTTTACATATCGCAATTTTGCGTAAATATGCAATTAGTGTTTTGCTTCTCAGATTACTCTTATTATTGAAAGCAATAACAAAGACATCTTGTACAACCTCTTCCGCATCTTCATAACTGTCACAAAATTTGTTGCACATATATGCAACGGGACCTACGCATTTTTTGTAAAGTTCATCAAATGCAAGCTCGTCACCGCTATTCATTCTCTCAATTATGACATGAAACTCATTTTCATAAGTATTGTGAGCATCATTCACTCTTTCGTTATCAGAAACTTTGATACACCTACACTCCCCTCATAAAGCATTCTTCTTATTCTACAAAGAATGCACAAACTCCGCCCTCGACGCTTCTATAAAAAGCATTTCTTCCAGCGGTATTGTATCATTCTCATCGTATGGCATTATCTTTTTGAAAAAATTCAGCTTATACTTTAAACGCTCAGAATATATCAGTAATACACCAATAACATGCTCTGGGGTCAACTCAATCTTTTTTGCAATCTCATCAATTGATGCATTATCTACAACTGTACAGTAATATATCGCTTGTTTTTCTTCAAAGTTAAAGTTTTCTATTAGATTACACAGAAATAATTTACTGCTTTCTTCTTGAATAAACGCTTTCGGTATATTGCAATTTTTCAGTTGTCTGGGCAACGCATACGACTGCTTATTCTGATTATCATCTTCTCTAGTCAATATAACATAGCCCCCTTCTTTGTATAGCTTACACTAATTAATCCGATTTTGGAAGTAAAAGTGTTGCTATTATTTGAAAAACATTTTAGAAACACATGTTTTTATTTTTAAGCTATATAACATTAAATATGTCCCTAAGGACAGTAAGCATTAATATCAGCACTACAACTATCATTATTGGTTTTATGATTTTTGCGCCATTCTTTATAGTTAGCTTTGCCCCTAAGATATTTCCAAAAATCCCAAACACTGCAGCTGGTAAAGCTAGTGCGTAATTGACAGTTCCTGCCATGATAAAAACTACTAAAGCGGCAATATTTGAACAGAAATTAACAACCTTTGTATTTCCACAAGCTGTTACAGCATCAAGTTTTAGTATACCTACAAATGCAAGCATAAGAAATGTACCGGCTCCGGGTCCGAAGAATCCATCATACCAACCAATTGTCAAAGCGACTATTGCGGCAATAATCTGTTCACGCACTCTATTAACTTCTCGTGTTTCCGGAACTAACAAGTCTTTCTTAAAAATAATTAGAAGTGTGATAACCGGTATGGTTATTACCATTATCCATCTTAGTATTTGCTCATCCAACAACAAGACACTTTGTGCTCCAATCCACGAACCTATAAGTGCCCCAACAATAGAAATTGGAATCAACGGCTTATACACATAGCCCTCTCGAAGATATGCACCCGTTGAAAATACCATTCCGATTGAAGATGATAGTTTGTTCGTGCCAAGTGCTGTGTGTGGTGGAACTCCTGCCATCAAATATGCAGGTAGCGATATGAGTCCCCCGCCGCCTGCTATAGAATCAATAAATCCTGCTAAAAACACAAGCGGACTGATTATTAACAATTGTTGAAAATACGTCAAAAAATAGCACTCCATATGTTTTTATCACAGTATAGCACAAATCACACCCGTCTGCATTAATAACTTGATGCAAATTAGGTGTGATTCTTTAAATTCTTTAAATAATTATCATTTAGTCAGGCACTATTTTCTAGACCCCAGCCTCTAGTCCCTAAAGCAATGCGTATATGTAATCATCGATGCAATCACCAATTCTATCTAGTATCAACTCATTTACATCATTTTTGATAATACCGTCTCGTACCCTTGCATATTGTATTGGCATATACTGGCTCAATAGTGGTAATGGTATCGGCTTATTTAGGTTGTTGACAAGCCTGGCAATGGATTCCTGAACAGCGGGCTCCGGGAGATAGTACCTTGCTCTGTCTGAAAACCCATATGCGCGATTTATCCTTTGCTTATACTCATCACCATGATAATGCCTGTTCCACTGCTCTGGTTTTTCCAGCATAACAGCTTCTAATACTTCAGAAAATCTACTTAATTCCAGCTTGCTTCCAAGTAGATTAATCTTCTCAATATTTTCCAATGCAAACAATGCTTCACGCAGAGCGAATGTTAATGCTGGTCCGACTTTTAGTATAATTATTCCATCGTTGACGAGTTCTCTAAGTGCCGGACGAGGTTGATAGTCTGTTGAGTGACCTTCAAATACGAATCTGTCATTTTCCAAAACAGTACATAGCTCTTTTGCTTTTTCACTGTTGTACACAAACACATCATCTTCGCTAAACTCAACACCAGGCTGAACCACTACTGCTACTACACGTTCCCATGCGGCAGTTAGTCCTTTTTCATCAAATGCTTTTTTAAAAGCAGAGATCGTTGCTATACAATTTTCTTTACTTGTAACGCCCAACTCCTCATGCTCCTGCGCTCCACCGGGAATTGGTACTTCACTTCCAATAATATAAACCGGACTCACCGCATTCGGAACATCTTTTTGCCTTTTTTCAAATGCTGCCTCTGCTACTGCACAAAGCCTTGCTCCCCTGCCTGCAATAACTTCATCGGACAACCGCTCATTCGGATCATCTGTAGCAAGACGCATGCTCGTATCAATATGAATTTTTGTAAATCCTGCTAGTACATACTCACTAACAAGCCTATCGGCCTTCTCCATAGCGTCTGTTTCGCTAAACTTTGTCCATGTAAGCGGTCCAAGATGATCTCCACCTAAAATGAGCATCGAAGGATCAAAACCCTCACTAACTGCAAGCTCATAACACCAATTATAAAAATCTTTTGGTGTCATTCCGGTATAGCCTCCGTCTTGGTCAACTTGATTTGCGGTTGCCTCAATCAACGCAGGTATCCCCATTGTCTTACATCTACGCATAACAGACCTAAGCACATACTCATTTGCACTACAATTTGAAAAAATGCCTGTGTGCTCTCCGGACTTATATTTACGAATTATTTCCTTTATCGGATGCATGTATATAACAATTCCTTTCCTTCTTCCAGAGGGTGCTAAAGATTTGAGGCTAACAACTAAACCCCTAGACCCTAATCCCTAATCTTTACAGTGCAATCCAAGAGTCTAAGCCTGTTGGTTTGTCCGGATCTGCGCCAGTTTCTTTTGACTTATAATATGCAATCATTTGACATAAAATTATAAGCGGTATACCCATTGCAGCGTGTGATAACTTTGCACCGAAGCAAGAAGTCCTAACACCGTCAAATTCTGCGCAGACATCTGATAAAGCAACTACATCAGCTCCCTTTGCAACAATATCTTTCAGAAGATTAACCTCTAATTCACATGATGTGCCTAATGCTACAATAACGAGTGTTTCCTCACCAATAAGAACCATTGGTCCATGACGAACATCCAATGAATGATGATAGCTGGATGGTAACTGACACACTTCTTTAAAAACAAGCGAACCTTCTTCTGCAATTCCCTCAAGCTCTGCATCAGCGAGTATCACAGAATGTGTCCAAGGCATAGTTGCCAGTTCCTTTGAAAGCTCTTCAGCTTTTGCCATATATGCGGGACCATCTTTCAATAACAATTGCAGGTCAGCGAGCACTGTCGCGTTGTCCGTAATTTTCGCAAAAATATATGTAGCCATGTAATACGCATTTGTTACACAACGAGTTTGGCATACACTCTCATCAAATGCCCAAGGCGTTGATAATACTAAATCGCTTTTTTCGCCGAGAGGAGTGCCATCAGCGCAAACAAAAGATGCTACATCAATGTCACAACCTATTTCTTTTAGCTTATCAAGTGCCTTAATTAGTTCACTTGTTCGACCTGAACGCGAAATAAATACGACACCTGCTCCATTAATACACTTTTTGTAACGTTCTGCGTGAAGCAAAATATCACCTGCTGCGAGAGCCATTGCTGGTATGCCAGTACTCATGTTGCAGAGCATTGCAAAAGATTTTGCGTTACTATAGCTTGAGCCGCACCCAACAAAAATGAAGCGATTTCTACTTTTTAAGTATGCTTCGATATTTGCCCAATTTTTCTCCATATAATCAGTAGTCTTTGCCAGTGCATCAAACGTGTCATGCATTTCCTTGTAAGTTAAAGCCATCTTCTTCCTCCATAATGTGTTTATGTTATTATTGTTGCTCTAATCGTTTTTTTAATTGCGGCAACTGCTCCGAATTGTTTTGCTCGAACGCTAACAGCAGTGCACCATATAGCGGTTCGTATCTTGGTGACACCGGTTTTCCGCCTGCTTCTTCTATGCACGCAAAAAAGTGCGGTAGAATAAGGTCACCAGTTTTGAAAAGCCCACCGGAATATGATACCGGAAATGGCTGTTCCTTAAATTGTAGTTGCTCTTGTATCGCAAATACCAAGTTACAAAGTTCACGAGCTGCTTCTCTATATAAAGCTTTAGCTGTATTGGAACCTGCGAGAGCTGCATCTCTTGCATAGTACTGTAATGACGCTACTTTATCTCTATTTGTCATATACTCGCTATGAATTATATCAATTGCTTCAAAGTCGTTTTTTATATTCCATTCGCTTCGTATTATATCATACAGCTCATCTCTTGGGACTCTTCCATCAGCTTGCTTAGAAAATAACTCAAGCACTTTGCGACCGACCCAGTAGCACGAGCCCTCATCGCTAAAAAACTCACTCCACCCACCGCATCTGGCGGTTTCTCCCAGCTCATTTTTCCCAAATGCGATTGAACCTGTGCCCGCTACAACATTCACTCCGGGTGCAAGCGCAAGCGAACCTGCCCAACCTACCTCGACATCATTGGTTATGTATATTGGAACACCCTGAAACTCAATCGATAGCGCTTCAGTAAGTGCAATGTCACCGGCTTCACTTTCTCCGAAGCAAGGCATTCCCATTGCAATTCCCGCTATAATTCCATCAGTTCCTGTAGGAAGTTCGGATATCGTCTTTTTTATGTTCTCAACAACTTGCTTCACACCGTATTCTCTCCATGAAGCACTATGTGTTACCTCTGAAATTATAATAGAAGCATCAGCGGACGCAGCACAAATCGCAGTTTTTGTACCTCCGCCGTCTACACCTACATAGTAATTCATAACGTACGCCTCCTAAAACAGATATTTGTGTACGTGGATGATGCCTGTATTAACAGCACCCAACATTGTTTCGGTATGATTTAGCTCCGAAAGTGCAAGCTTCGGAACAAATGGCAATTGTCTACTTAATGTTTCTTTCCAATTTTCCAGAAAGAGCTTACCTAAATTATATCCTAAACCGCCTGCTATTATAATGATTTCCGGATTTAGTATCGCAACTATGTTAACTAGCATTATTGCAAAATTCAAGGCAATTTCATCAAGCATGAGTTTCGCATACATATCATCACCATTTTTATAACTTTGAATTAATTTAACTATTTCTTCATCAAAGTTCCCGGCTTTTAAGTAGTGCGCAATCTTGCTAATTGACAATGTTTCTTCAAGTGAGCCTACCTCATCATATGTATTGCTCATGTTAACCGGGTCTGTCACTAAAAAACCAATTTCTCCGGCTGCGCCCTTTGCTCCGGTATATAGTTCGCCATCAACTATGTGAGCTGCACCTAAACCGACCCCATAAGCAATATATGTTATGTTATTATAATTAACACCGGCACCTTTCCATTGCTCACCAATTGCTCCTAAGTTAACGCAGTTTTCCAGTATTACATCAACTTCAAATGCATCTTGCAATACGTGTATCATATCTTGCTCTTGATATTTTTCTGTAAATGGTGCTAAATAGCTCATACCTTCGTTAATTATTCCCGGTATACCTATTACAATGCAAAGTATGTCTTCTTTAGTTTTCCCAGATTTTTTAAGTATATCTAGGACTTGATCGTGAATTAACGTAATGCTTTCTTCTCCACCGCCTTGGGATCCGGCTGTATTTGTGGTTTCTACGCTCATCACTTCGTTGCCAAGTAAATCAGCCAACATCATACGAATTCTAAATCGGCCTAAATCTACACCAATTATATAACCACGTGTAGCATTGAATGCAAGAAGGATTGATTTTCGCCCTAGGGTGTTATCTCCTGCACCTATTTCTACAATGTAATTCGCTTCAAGTAAGCCCTTCGCATTTGATGATATTGCAGGAAAACTCATGTTTAAGTGTCGGGACAAATCTGCCCTTGACATGTTACCATTAAAGCGAAGCGCATCTAAAATTAACTGCTTATTATGTTCAGCTATCGTTTCATGGGACCTTGCATTTCCATTGCTATTGAGTTTATCTGTTTGCTTTTTCATCATTATTAATTCGTCCTAACTTAATAGTAATGACATTAACTTCCTTTTCTTCACATTTTAATAATAATATATTAACAATACATTGTCAAACTGATGTTGCAAATATTTTTTCTTGAAAATTTTTAACGCCGACTATTTCAATGTAATATTTTTGTGCATATTGCATATGTTATTTGTTGATTATCACATAATTTGAGCTGTTTTCTTTTTTTGTGTTGCATTTGTGCCTTCTTTCATTTACAATATTTACTAAACTAAGTTAATTAATGTTTTGGTAACAATTTGTGTACGCAACAAAGTGTTGTGCCACAAGGATTAATTATCGTAAACCAACCATAATTTGGTTTAATATATTAAAATTTGGAGGAGAATTATGAAAAAATTACTCGCACTGGTTCTGGTTCTTGCAATGGCATTTGCGCTACTTGCAGCTTGCGCAGATCCAGACACACCCGATGAACCCCCTGCGACAGATGATCCGCCTGCAGTAGTAGACGATGATCCGCCTGCAACCACTAATGAAGATGATACACCACCAGTAGCCACAGGAGCAACAAGTGAGTTTGTACAACCACCGGCAAACTGGGATGAGCCCTTTGATCAAACTGTTCTAATAAGAGCTGCTGCACCACACGGTGTTAACTGGTTCTTTGAAGATGGCGATGACATCGGTAACAGCCCATGGACACGTCTGTGGTATGATGAGCTAAATGTCCAAGTCGAGTGGGAATTCACACCGGTCACAGATGAATATGTCACAAGACTTCAACTGTCAATCGCTGCAGGCGACTTACCTGACGTATTCCATATTCCTGTTGAAGATCCTTTCATGTTCAGAAATCTTGTAAGTCACGACATGTTACTTGATCTCATGCCTGCATATCAAAACTATGCATCACAACGTATTCGTGATTTTGAACTTACAGATCCTGATACAATCCAAAACTTCATAGTTGATGGTCAACTATTTGCACTTCCACGCTACTACTACGGTCAAATTGATCAGCCGTGGCATATGTGGGTGCGTAAAGACTGGTTTGAAGCTGAAGGTTCACCTGAAATCAGAACAGTTGATGACTTAGAAGACCTAATGCATGCATTTATTGATAACCATGGCGCAGCATACGGTATTCATGTAGATAGTGACCTAAGATGGTTGCTAAGAACTGCTCCAATGTGGGGCGCATATATTGGTGAATTAGCTGATAACGGTTATTTCTGGAGACCTGATGAGACAGGCAGACTACGTCCTGGTATTACATTCCCTGAGTTTGAAGTAGCTCTTGAAAACTGGGCGAGATGGTTCGACGAAGGTCTAATTAACCCTGACTTTATGACAATCGACCAATGGGGCGATAATGGTGTGTCTGAAGTCGTTAACGCTCGTGTCGGCATCATGTGCTGGTGGCAATGGTGGGGCTGGTGGGGCGGTAACAATGTCGTTGTAATGCAAGATAATTATAACGCATATTTCGTACCGTTTAATCTCCCAACAGTAGGAGGCACGCAGCCTGCAAGAGGTCAAGTTTTCTGGGCAAACAACGGAACAATTGCTGCAAGTGCAGATTTCCAAAACCCTGCAGCGTTAATGAAAGTTCTCAGCATGAATGATCACATGGTATTTAGCCCTGATGCAAACCTCACTCCGGATCAACTTGAATACTTCATGGGTAACGGACGTGAGCACGGTATGTCTCCTGCTTTCCAAATGATTGACCCACAAGCAGACTTACTACAATTCCAACATGTTTTACATGCAATGGAGACCGGAGATACAAGTGAGCTTTTCACAACTGGTATGCAATTTAAACATCGTGACTCCTTACATATCCAAGAAGCACTTGCAGCAGGTCAAATTCCTGAAGATATAAATGCATTCGGTGCATATCTGCAAATGGGCTTTGATGGAAGTGCTTATGCCAGAAGCCAACATCTATTTGACACAGGTAGAATTGTTCAAACAGCATTGTGGGGCGAAATTCCTGAAGAATTCCTAGAAGTAGGTGCGACAGCTGATATGTTAATGGAAGCAATTATGTTAATCATTATCGGTGCCAGACCTGTCAGTGACTGGCCTGACATCATTGAAGAATGGTATGCTCAAGGCGGTCAAGTAAAAGAAGACGCTGTTAATCGACACTTCGGATAAGTTAGATTACTACCCAGCAGCATAACAAAAATGCATCGGGGAAGCTTTTTATAAAAAAGTTTCCCCGAAGTATTATAAAAACGAAAAAGATGTGTATACAATCTGTACACTTATGTATATAATACAATACATTCAAAAATGTAAATACAGTTAGGAGGTCAGCTATATGGGGTCAGCCACTACTAATCTTCCTCAAGTTCAACCCCCGGGAAATAAAGTTAAGAAAGAGCGCTATTTTGGCAGTCCGATAAGAATAATCAAACGTCTTAGACGTGAGTGGCCATTACACTTGCTCATGGTTCCTGCCTTTATTGTTACTCTCATTTTTTCTTACGGTCCCATGTATGGACTTATCATGGCATTCCAAGATTTTAACCCTGCAGCAAGTTTTGCAAATTCGCCTTGGGTTGGTCTGGAAAATTTCAGATGGCTTTTTTCTCAACCCGCATTTATTAGAACAATTCCAAACACCCTTTTTATCTCAATATCGAAGATTGTACTTATGACACTTGCCTCAATCATCTTTTCATTGATGTTAAACGAGGTACGGGTTTCGTTCTGTAAGCGTTTTTTCCAAACCATTGTATATATTCCGCATTTCATTTCATGGGTCATCCTTGCAGGTGTTATGCAGACACTATTGGCATCTGACGGTGTCGTTAATCAATTTATTATATCACTCGGCGGAGACAGAGTAGCTTTCTTGACTGATCCTTCTATTTTCCCATGGACCATGATATGGTCTGATGTATGGAAAGGATTTGGATTCGGCACAGTTGTTTATCTTGCTACTATCACCTCGATCGATCCGGAGATTTATGAGTCTGCAGTTATCGATGGTGCAAGTAAGTTTAGACAAATTTGGTCGATTACTTTACCATTGATGGGACCAATCATTGTGTTGATGGCTACACTTGCAATGGGTAATGTCCTTAATGCAGGATTTGATCAAATTTACAACCTATACTCCCCCGTTGTCTATTCAACCGGTGACATTATAGACACCTATCTTTTCAGAATTGGTCTGGAAGGTGGCAGATTTGCGGTAGGTATGGCAGTTGGCTTAATGCGTTCAGTAGTTTCTATGATTCTTATGTCACTTTCGCTGTTTTTTGCATATAGAGTCGCTAACTATAGACTGTTTTGATTGGGGAGGAATTATAAATGCATTTTAGAACAAGAGGCGAAAAAATCTTTAACGTTTTTAACTATATATTTATGGTACTGGTTTGCTTAACCTGTGCTCTGCCCATTATTCATATATTAGCGGTATCTTTTAGTTCACCCGCTTATATTGCCGGAGCAAGAGTCACATTTTGGCCTATGGGTTTTACTCTTGAGCCATATCTCTTTGCTTTCCGTGGCGGAAGATTCATGACTGCTTTCTGGGTATCGGTCGAAAGAGTTTTTTGGGGTGTAGGCATCAATATGTTCTTGATGGTTACTGTTGCATATCCTCTGGCCAAGTCCACACAGGAATTTAGCGCAAGAAATTACTACATGGCATTTTTTGCAATAACCATGATATTCGGCGGCGGTTTGATTCCATTTTTCATCTTGATTTCTGACATTGGTTGGTTAGATACAATATGGTCATTGGTTGTACCCGGTGGACTGCCTGTATTCTCAATGGTTATATTGATGAACTTCATACGAGCATTGCCTAAGGAGTTGGAGGAGGCTGCCATGCTAGATGGTGCAGGACATTTCCGATGTCTGGCTTTGGTTCTACTCCCTGTACTTAAACCAGCACTTGCAACTGTCGCATTGTTTGCATTCTTGCATCACTGGAACGAGTGGTTGCTCGGCATGATTTTCATGAACAACCCGGCAAACTTCCCGTTGCAAACGTATCTGCAAACACTACTAACCAACTTTGGAGCACTCATGCGTCAAGGAGGTCCTGAGTTACAACAAATAATAGCACGCCTCAACGAACGTGCAGGTCGCTCAGCTCAATTGTTCCTTGGAATGGTTCCAATCCTGTTAGTCTATCCGTTCCTACAAAAGTACTTTACCAAAGGCTTAGTAATCGGTAGTGTAAAAGGATAAAATCACGCTACATACGAAATATAAACACATGAGTATTCTTATTAGGAGATATGCGTATGCAAAACGAACTTTTATTACGTGATTACGACCCTGTTTCTATGCAGCAGACACCGACTACGGAAGTTTTAACACCAAAATCCCCTGTCTTTGATGCTCATATTCATATCGGAAAATTGCAAATGGGTGACGATGATTATCCTGTAGACGTCGGAGCAATGGTCAATTATCTAAAGCAATCCGGAGTTGTTGGAGTTGTAAATCTCAAGATGTTTTGGGGCAAACCACTAGAGGAGCACTTAGAATCACTCAAGGGCTATGAAGACTACATCCATACGTTTGCATCAGCAGATGTTACGCGTCTAGAAGAACCTGACTTTGCCGCATATATTGACGATTTGTTCAAACAGTTTAAGTCTATGGGAATTCGCGGTCTGAAATTTTGGAAGAACATTGGATGTACATTAAAAGACTCAGAAAATGCATATATTAGACCCGATGACAGTAGACTTCGTCCGGTTTGGGATGCAGCGGCTAAATACGGTTTGCTAGTACTTTATCACATTGCTGACCCTGTATCATTCTTCACTCCGGTTGACAAGCATAACGAGTTTTATGAGAGCTTATGTGAGCATCCTGATTGGTCATTCTATGGAGATAATCGCTACTCTTTTGAAGAATTAATGATACAACAGGACGCTTTACTCTCGCAAAACCCCGATACAACCTTCGTAATCCCCCATACAGGTTCATATACAGAAAACTTAGCATGGGTAGGTGCTCAACTTGATAAGCATCCAAATATGTATATTGATACCGCAGCACGAAACAATTTGCTTGGTCGCCAACCTTATACAGCCAGGGATTTCATAATACGTTATCAAGATAGAATTCTTTTTGGAACTGACTATTTCGGAGGAGCCGACAAAGTTGAAACTGAAGAGTTCTACGCAGACCACTATCGATTCTTTGAGACTTATGATGAGTACTTCCCTGCGTACCGATCTTGGGGTACAGGGCAAGGACGTTGGAATGTATATGGTCTTGGATTACCTGATGAAGTTTTGAAAAAATTCTATTACGAAAATGCAATGAAATTAATAAACAAATAATTTTACAAAAATGTAATGTAATTACTAAAATAATTACACCAATACGAAAGGATTATCATAATTATGGGAAAAAAATTCACTTTTATCGGCGCAGGTTCACTTGGCTTTACTCTCGCACTAGCAAGAGACATTTTAAGCTTTGATGCATTCAATGACTGTGAAATCCATTTAATGGACATTCATGAAGGACGTTTGGAGTTTGCAAAAAAAGCAATACAAAGACTGATTGACACAGGTAAATATGCCGGATCTGTCCATGCAACTACAGATCGCAAAAAAGCATTAGAAGGTGCAGACGGTGTTCTTATAACAATACTTCAAGGTGGCGTAGATGTTTGGCGTCATGATATTGAAATACCAAAAACATATGGTATTGATATTAATGTCGGTGATACCCGCGGACCTTCCGGTGTAATGCGTTTCTTACGTACAGCACCTGTAATGCTAGATATTATCCGTGATGTTGAGAAACTCTGCCCTGATGCCATTGTGCTCAATTACACCAATCCTATGGCTATGCTTTGCAGTTATTTACAAAGGCAAACTAAAGTCAGTGTAACAGGTCTATGTCACAGTGTACAAGGCACAGCTCATATGCTCGCTCGCTGGATTGGTGCAAAGAATGATGAAATTACATTCACATGTGCCGGTATCAACCATACATCATTCTATCTCGACTTCAAATGGAATGGCAAAGATGCATATCCTCTAATTTTAGACAAAGTAATGAATGATCCTGAAGTAGCAAACGAAGAACAAGTGCGTAATGAAATGTATCTTCAATTTGGTCTTTATCCAACAGAATCATCCGGTCACAACTCTGAATATCTACCATGGTTCAGAAAGCGTGCTGACTTGATTGAAAAGTATTGTACACATGGTACAGGTTGGAATCCCGGTCACCATGCGTATATTCTCAATGAGTATCTGGAGGCAAATGATACATGGGAAGAGCGTTTTGGCGAGTTCCTTAGCAAAGAAGAAGTTGATTTAGAACGTGGTGAAGAATATGCTGCATATATCTTTAATGCCCTATTCGGTGATGGGCAACCTTTCCTATTCAACGGCAATCATCTAAATCACGGTATAATCAGTAATATGCAGCCTGAAGCATGCATTGAATCTCCTGTTTGGGCATCTCCAACCGGACTTCAGCCTGTCCATGTTGGAGCATTACCGGACAATATTGCGTTACTATGCGATATGTCTGCGAGAATCGAAGAACTCGCAGTTAATGCAGCCATTGAAGGTGACCCATGGAAGATTTTCCAAGCTAATTTGTTTGATCCATTGACCGCAAGTATGCTATCAATGGAAGAGATCAAAGAAATGACGCAAGTAATGCTCACGAAAAACGCAGATTTCCTAGGATATTTTAAAACATTGAATATCTAACTTTATTATTGTACAATATGGGGGCTGTTGCAAAATGATGCAATGGCCCCTAAAAAGTGTAGACGGAATACTTTCTGTCGATGTATCAATCTCCATATGAAAATTGTTTTGCGTCAAAATATTGCCGAAAGAAGTGTTCAATAATTATGGTGAAAATCTTACAGCATCTCAAACCTAGAGAATGGCTTATCATTCTATTTTCAATAGGCTTTATTGTCATACAGGTGTGGCTTGATTTGACTATGCCGGATTATATGGCAGAGATAACAACCCTTGTTCAAACACCCGGTAGTGCAATGCGCGATATTTGGATTGCCGGGGGCATGATGCTACTTTGCACTCTTGGTAGTTTGGCTGCATCTATTACTGTTGGATTTTTTGCAGCGAGATTGAGTTCTACATTTTCAAGACGATTACGTCGTTTGTTGTTTAATAAAGTTGATTCTTTCTCCATGGAGGAAATCAATCAGTTTACAACAGACAGTCTTATCACACGCTCAACTAATGATATAACTCAAGTTCAAATGATAATTGCAATGGGTCTTCAGCTCATTATCCGCGCTCCCATTACAGCGATATGGGCAATAACAAAAATTGCCGGTAAAGGCACAGAGTGGACTGTTGCAACGGGTGTTGCTGTTCTTGTTTTATCAATCATGGTTATTGTCATGATGATTTTTGTTCTACCAAAGTTTAGGAAAATGCAAGTGCTCGTTGACAATATGAATCGCGTGACACGCGAGAACCTTACAGGGCTTAGAGTTGTAAGAGCATATAATGCAGAAGATTATCAAGAAGCAAAATTTGAGAAAGCCAATGACGAGCTAACATGGACACAACTTTTTACAAGCAAGGCAATGGCATTTATCATGCCTGTTATGACCCTTGTAATGAGTGGCGTGTCTCTTTCTGTTTTTTGGATAGGCGCATACTTGATAAATGCTGCACAAGGTGCTGATAGATTGCCTATTTTCGCAAACATGATGGTGTTTTCAATTTATGCTATGCAAGTAATCATGTCATTCATGATGCTTACTATGATTTTTATTATGCTCCCTCGTGCTACTGTTTCTGCAAGACGGATTTGCGAAGTGCTTGATACTCCTGCAACCATACTCGATGGAAGCAGAATTGACGGTATATCCGGACTTATAGGTGAGGTTACCTTTAAGAATGTTGGATTCAAATATCCTGATGCTGCAGAAGCTGTTCTCAATGATATTAGTTTTACAGTTAAACAAGGCGAAACAATCGCATTTATCGGTTCGACCGGTAGTGGTAAATCTACACTTATCAATCTTGTCCCTCGTTTCTTTGATACTACAGAGGGTGAAATCTTGATTGACGGTGTTAATATTCGTGAATATAAGCTTGAAGCTTTGCATAATAAGATTGGATATGTACCGCAAAAAGCGGTGATGTTTAAAGGCACGGTGTATTCCAATGTCGCATATGGCGATAATGGCTCTGAATTTACTTTAGACCAGGTAAAAAGAGCTGTCACTATTGCCCAGAGCACCGATTTTGTTGAAGCCATGAAGGATGATTATTACGCAGAAATCGCACAAGGTGGAACAAATATCTCCGGCGGTCAAAAGCAACGTCTTTCAATTGCCCGTGCTGTATGCCGTAAGCCTGAAATATATATCTTTGATGATTCATTCTCTGCACTAGACTACAAAACAGACAGACTCTTACGTACAATGTTAAAAAAGGAGACTGCCGGTATTACCAGTATGATTGTTGCACAGCGTATCGGAACTATTATGGATGCAGATCGAATCGTTGTCCTCGACAGAGGTAGAATCGTCGGCAACGGACGCCACAATGAGCTGCTTGAAACATGTGAGGTATATCGCCAAATTGCCATAAGTCAGCTTTCCGAAGAAGAGTTAGGTAAGGCGGTGGCATCATGAGTGGACAACAGAGAAGTAGAGCACCACAAGTACGAATGGGTGGCGGTCCAACCGGAGTAACTGAGAAAGCAAAAGACTTCAAGGGAACATGGTTTAAACTCATAAAATATTGCAAAAGATATATGTTTGCAATTATTGTTTCACTTATTATTGCAGCTATTGGTACAGTGTTTACAATAATTGGACCTGACCAAATTGGGAAGATGACAAATGAAATTCAAGCCGCACTCGTTCCACTCGCAGCAGGAAGCGGATTGCCGGATGTTGATATATCCGCTATCACCCAAATTGCTACACTGCTTGTTATACTCTACTCATGCGCTGCGATTTTGAATTTCCTGCAGGGCTACATAATGGCTGTAATAACGCAAAAAATCGGCAAAAATCTCCGTACTGATATTTCTGAAAAGATCAATAGACTTCCTCTCAAATATTTTGACAAGGTCAGCTATGGTGATATTCTCAGCCGTGTTACAAATGATGTTGACACTATAGGACAAACCATGAATCAAAGTATTGGCACGCTTGTCACAGCTATAACGATGTTTTTCGGTTCTGCCTTTATGATGTTTTATAACAATTGGCTCATGGCACTTGCAGCTATCGGTTCAAGCATCATTGGCTTTATTCTCCTGTCTCTAATTATGCGTAAATCACAAAAATATTTTGTCAGACAGCAAAATGATTTAGGCGCGGTTAACGGACATGTTGAAGAGATATACTCTGGGCACAATGTTGTAAAGGTATATAATGGTGGCAAAGAAGCCGGGCGTTACTTTGATGAGGTCAATAATAGACTTTATGATAGCGGTTGGAAAAGTCAGTTCATGTCAGGGCTTATGATGCCCATAATGATGTTCGTCGGTAATCTCGGTTATGTGGCAGTCTGTGTTGTAGGTGCGGTTCTGGCTATGAATGGGACGATTCAATTTGGTGTCATTGCTGCATTTATGATATATATTCGATTGTTCACCAATCCCCTCTCACAGCTTGCACAAGCATTTCAAAATTTACAAAGAACTGCAGCATCCGGAGAGCGTGTATTTTCGTTTTTCGATGAAGAGGAAATGGAAGATGAAAGCTCTAAAATAGAAAAACTCACCGATATTAAAGGTGAGATAGAATTTCGCAATGTGCGCTTTGGTTATGACCCCGAAAAAATTATTATACATGACTTTTCTTCAAAGTTTGAGCCTGGAACACAAGTCGCTATTGTCGGACCGACCGGTGCAGGTAAGACAACCATTGTAAACTTACTAATGCGCTTTTATGAGTTAGACAGCGGTGAGATATTAATTGACGGGGTATCTTCTAATCAAGTTCCCAGAGAGAATGTCCAGGAACAGTTTGGTATGGTGCTACAAGATGCTTGGCTATTCGAGGGTACTATTAAAGAGAACATTGTTTATTGTAACGATGGTGTGACTGATGAGCAAGTTTTTGAAACATGTAAGGCCGTTGGACTCGATCATTTTATCAGCACACTTACAAAGGGCTACGATACAGTTTTGGATGATAAATCTACATTGTCACAAGGTCAAAGACAACTTCTTACAATTGCTCGTGCTATGATTCAAAACGCTCCCATGATGATTCTCGACGAAGCAACAAGCTCCGTTGATACCCGCACCGAACACCTGGTGCAAAGTGCTATGAGTAATCTAACAAAAGGCAGAACATCATTTGTAATTGCACATCGCTTATCTACTATAAAGAACGCTGATGTGATTCTTGTGTTAAATGAAGGCGATATTGTTGAAAGTGGCAGTCATAAAGAGTTGCTAGAACTTAAAGGCTTCTACGCTGAACTATATAATAGTCAATTTGAACAGGCTGGTGCTCTCACTTAAATCTTGGCTTTGGTTTGTAATATTCAAAGATTACTGTGTCGTTTTGCCTTTCACATTTCTCTATATTATGACCAGGTATTATTGTCCATGTTACTTTCATCGGTTTGAAAATATAGCAAAGTCGCGCAATTAGTGGGCGTGTGCTGTTACTATATGCGATAAAGTGCGGACGCGATATGAAGTTTGTAAGTAAGTTTCCTAATAATGTTGCAAACACAATTGATATTCCTTTAAACAAGCGAGGCGAACTGCTTAACTGTCCACGTAGTACATCCGGTGCGTTTTTCTTAAACCATGCACCAACACGTGGGTCAAAACTCTCTATGCAAAAATTTTTGCCTTTCTCACTCAGCAACTTAAATGTCTCTTCGCAGAGCATTGCATTATTTGCACCGGCTGATTTCAGCTCTACAATCACCGGCATATCATCAATTATGTCCAATACTTCACTAAGCAAAGGGATATGTTGATCCGTATTAAATAATGGAATCCTCGATAACTCATTCCAGTTTTTGGAATTGACATTTGCGTCAATTCCACATACACGCTTCAAGTCGTCATCATGGAAAACTACAACTTTGCCATCCTTTGAAAGTTGCACATCAATCTCTATCCCATAGTTTCCATCTTTTGCTGCTACAAAGGATTCGATTGAGTTCTCGGGGACTTTTTGATCTTCTGTATGTAATCCACGATGAGCACAATTTAGTCCTTTGAATATCATCGCTGTTTTGCTTGCTTTTGATGTCATTTTGCCGGGAGCAACGCAAAACATTAATGCTAAAATCAGCACAATCAATATGCCAAAAATTACAAATAACCATGTCATAGAAAATTAAAGTTCCTCTCGATAATATCGATATACTAATTTGCACTCTGTTCACCGCTTTTAGCAGACTAGACCTCAGTGCTATTGCAAAATTATACAACAGTATATTTACAAAATCAATGGTCGAATGTACCATATTTAATCTTGATAGTTTCCATCAAGATATCTTGATAATTTTTGTCAAGTATGGTATAATAGTTTCAGGTTTGTGCCTACATGTTTTCGAAAGGAATGTCATTTTTATGTTATTAACAAAAGAATGCGACTATGGTGTACGTACAGTTCGTGCACTGGCTGATGGTGGCAAAAAGACAGTAGCAGGCATCTGCAAAAAAGAATTGATTCCAACCCCATATGCATACAAAATTATGAAAAAATTAGAGCATGCCGGGATATTACAATCTATCCGAGGTAGAGATGGCGGGTATCAACTTGCTAAACCATTGAATACTATTACACTTTTAGATATCGTTACTGCTATTGACGAAAACCTGTTTATTAACGAATGTCTATCCAATAAAAAACATTGTCCAATTAACGACCCGGATGATCCCTGTACCGTTCATATAGAACTTGATCGAATGCAAAGTATTTTAGTAGCTGAGTTGCAATCAAAAAGCATGCACGAAATTTTACGGCATGATTTGCATTAATAAATTTTGCGAAACAACTTAATTCAATACAAAACGTTAACAACCCCTATCGCTTGTTCAGTAAGCGTTAGGGGTTGAATTTTTGTATTAATCTGCTTTAATTAGAAATTACTTCTTAGTCTCTAACTTCTTCTTATTTTTAGTAATCCATACAGCAGTACCTGTTGCTGCGATGAGGGCAAATACTAGTAAAACTGACCACAGTACAACACTACTTTCAATACCTGTACTCGGAATTCCTTGTCCTTGATTACCCGCACCTGGTGGGGGAGGAGGAGTAGGTGTCGGTTGTGGTCCTTCTTCTCCTTCTTCATATGGCACTCGCACTGTAGCGTTATCATCGAGATACACATAGTCACCATTTTCATCGCGTTCTTGTCCCCAGTAGTATACACGTTCTTCATCTTCATAACGGTATCTCCATTCGGTGTTGTACAGTGCATCACCATTTTCATCACGCAAGGTCGCTATGTTGGTAAACGTTTGTCCTGCTGCATCTTCGTATACTGTGGCTACAAATGTGATTGTTACCACTCCACCGACTCCAAGTTCTATGATTTCTACGGAGATTACTGTGCCACCATTGATGATTGCTGTTTCTCCAATTTCTCCATTTACTGCTACTGCGGTTATGTTGCGCAAGTTATAGATGTATGCACCTTTTAGGTCAGTACCTGTTAATCCCATGTCATCAATCATCCAGAAGTTATACGCTGCTAAGTCGCCAGTATTTCTTAATGTTACTGTATACATGATGTACTCGCCCATATTGGCAACCGTACTATATGCGACTTTTTCGATATTGAGCCAGGGTGCACGTGTGTCAAGTAGTACTTCAGCCACATACACTTCATGGTAGATGACTTCACTTCTGTAGTCGGTGTCTTCGCCATCTACTTCTGTGATGATGGCTTGGTTACGGAAGATTGTGCCATTTGGTGCCGTTGAGTTTACTATTGTTGGGATAATAAGTGTAAATGTGGCATCTGCTGCTAGCTCTTCGATTTCCCATCTTACTAGCTGACCACTTACTGTTACGACTACTCCTTCAGCTTCTAGCTCTGCTATTGGTAGTAATGGTCCAGTGGTGCCGAACTGACCTTGGATACCCGCTTGGTTTATTGTCAGATGGGTCGGGATTTGGTCTTCGACCACTACATTAAGTGCAGGACCTGTCCCACTGTTCTCTACTTCTATTGTGTACACAATCGCATCGCCACGTTCGACTTCAACTGCTGTTGCCAATGTATTACCATACTCAGGCGTCGCTGTCTTAGTCACGGATAGATCAGGATCTACTTCATCTTCTTCATCTAATTCATG
>Ga0123355_10000672_pt1 | contig 46403 bp, 45 predicted proteins | sample TergutEmb28metaG_3_FD_89872 | JGI IMG/M metagenome (GOLD analysis project Ga0123355, IMG submission 89872) | Embiratermes neotenicus P1 segment gut microbial communities from Petit-Saut dam, French Guiana - Emb289 P1 | ecosystem: Host-associated > Arthropoda: Insects > Digestive system > Gut ...
ACTATTGGTAGATTAACCCTTACATTCTTCCCAATCTCAGCAGGATCAATATCTATATGAATTATCTTGGCTCCGGGAGCAAATTTATCGGTTGCACCGGTAGCCCGGTCATCAAATCTAACTCCCAAACCAATTACTAAATCTGCATTACTCACAGTATGATTAGCAACTGCAGTACCATGCATTCCCAGCATTCCTACAAAAAGTTCATGATCTGCAGGAAAGGAACCAAGTCCCATTAATGTTGGTGCAACAGGAGCCTGAATTTTTTCAGCTAACTTTTTAACCAATTCAGATGAATTAGAATTAATAACCCCCCCACCTGATAAAATAACAGGTCTTTTGCTGCTATTAATAAGCATGGCAGCATTTTTTATTTGAGATGGATGTCCTTGATAGTTAGGCTTATATCCTCTTAAATCTACATCTTTGTGGGAAACATATTTGACCTTGCTGTCACTAACATTTTTGGGAATATCAATGAGAACAGGTCCCGGTCTTCCTGTTGATGCTACATGAAATGCTTCCTTGATAACTCTACTCAAATCCTTAACATTTTTCACCAAATAGTTATGCTTGGTAATCGGCATGGTAATACCGGTTATGTCAACCTCTTGAAAAGCATCGGTTCCTACCATCTGGGTTGAAACCTGACCTGTAATAACTACCAGGGGAATAGAGTCCATATAAGCAGTAGCAATACCCGTAACAAGATTTGTCGCTCCAGGTCCTGAAGTTGCCATACAAATCCCTACTTTTCCTGTAGTTCTCGCATAGCCACTTGCTGCATGTACTGCAGCTTGTTCTTGCCTCACCAAAACATGCTTTATGCCACTTTCCAATAAAGCATGGTATATTGGCAGAACTGCACCACCGGGATATCCATATATAACTTCAACCTCTTGTTCTTCCAAAGCTTTTATCAAACATTGAGCTCCAGTAATCTCCATATCAAAAACCTCCTGCCAGGCTAGGACTGTTTTTTAGTATTTTTGCCCTTAGCACCTCTTACCATAGCAATCTTTCCTGCTCTAACCAGTTCTTTGATACCAAATGGTCTTAATGATGCTTCAATTGCCTCTATTTTCTCCATATTACCTGTTGCTTCTATGATCAGGGAATCCTTGCCTATATCGACAATCCTCACCCTGAATATGTCTACAATTTGCATTATTTCAGCCCTTACATTTGGTTCGGCACTTACTTTAATAAGAACCAGCTCTCTATCAACTTTTTCTTCCTGTGTAATATCAGTTAGTTTAATAACATCTATCAGCTTATGAAGCTGTTTAGTAACTTGCTCTATAACCTTTTCATCACCTTCTACCACAATTGTCATTCTGGATATTGAAGGATCTTCCGTTTCCCCAACTGCCAGGCTCTCAATGTTATAACCCCTGCGGGCAAAGAGTCCGGCAATTCGAGTTAAAATCCCCGGTTTATTTTCTACTAAAATAGCCAAGGTATGTTTCATCTGACTACCTCCCTAGCATTTCATTAATTGACCCGCCGGTTGGCACCATGGGAAATACACATTCTTCTTTTTCTACTATAAAATCCAGTAATACAGGTCCCGGATGCTCCTTGGCCTCTTTGAGAGCCGGTAATACTTCTTCCGGTTTTGTAACCCTTATCGCTTTGACACCAAAAGCTCCAGCTAGTTTGACAAAGTCCGGACCTTGATTTATATCTGTATGGGAGTATCTTTTGTCAAAGAACAGCTCCTGCCACTGCCTGACCATCCCCAGATATCCGTTATTGATGATACATATTTTCACCGGCAAGTTGTAAACAGCCACTGTAGCCAGCTCTTGACAGTTCATTTGAAAGCAACCGTCCCCGACTATAGTCACAACTAAAGATTCCGGATTTGCAACCTGGGCACCTATTGCCCCCGGGAAAGCATATCCCATGGTTCCCAAACCACCTGAGGTGAAAAATCCTCTGCCCTTTGGAGTTTTAATATGTTGTGCTGACCACATCTGATGCTGCCCTGTATCAACTACTACAAAGGAATTATCATCAAGTATTTCATTGATACAAGATATGGCGTATTGGGGCTTGATTGTTTCCTTTCCTTGAACAAACTTTAATGGAAACTCTTCCTTCCACCCATTTGTCTGAGCAATCCAATCAGGTCTCTTCTGCAGTTTCAGCTTATCTAAAAGTTTTTCCAATACCTCTTTTGTATCTCCTAAAATAGCAACATCAACTGCAACGTTTTTATTGATTTCCGCCGGATCAATCTCTATATGGATCTTCTTTGCATTTGGAGCAAAGGTATTAACATTTGCCGTAACTCGATCATCAAATCTGACACCTACTGCCAGTAAAAGATCGGATTCTGTAATTGCATAATTGGCATAAACTGTACCGTGCATTCCCGGCATTCCCAAACTTAACGGATGGGTATCGGGCATAGCACCCTTAGCCATTAATGTACAGGTTGTTGGAATATCCAACTTTTCAGCTAAGGCTATTAACTGCTTTTCTGCACCAGAGCTTATAATACCACCACCTGCATACAGCACCGGCCTTTTCGCTTCTTTGATAAGCTTGACTGCTTCTTCAAGCTCCTGTTCAATACCGTTACACTTTAGTTTATAACCCGGCAAATCATATTCCGGAGGATAAAAGAATTCACAAGTTGCTGCTGTCAAATCTTTTGGTATATCCACAATAACCGGTCCCGGTCGGCCTGTGGTAGCTATATAAAAAGCCTCATGGATACAACGTGCCAGATCCTTAATATCCTTTACTAAAAACCCATACTTTGTAATTGGTAACGTTATACCTGTAATATCCGCTTCCTGAAAGGAATCCCTCCCGATAGCGGAAATCGGCACCTGCCCTGTAATAACAACCATTGGAATACTGTCCATATAGGCTGTTGCAATCCCGGTTACCAGATTTGTTGCTCCCGGACCTGAAGTAGCCAAAACAACACCCGGCCGCCCTGTAGAGCGAGCATATCCATCTGCAGCATGTACGCTTCCTTGTTCATGCCTTGACAAAAAATGCTTAATTGATTTGCAGCTATAAAGAGCATCGTAGATGTGAAGTACTGCACCTCCGGGATACCCAAAAATAGTATCAACACCCTCCATTTCCAGAGCTCTCAACAAAATTTCCGCACCTGTCAATACTTCGCCTTTTCCATAGTTTGCTAAGCAATTCCCAGCTTCACTCATCTCCACTTTATACCTCCTTTCCAATCGTTGGAAATCGAAAGTCAGAGGTTGGATTTATTCTCCGAAATCTCTTTCCGGATAAATACCAATTTCTCTCTGATCTTCGACTACTTATTTTGAACCTCTTCTATCATAATTAATAATAGCCCCGGAACTAGCTGAGCTAACTACTTTTTGATATCTTGCCAGATAGCCTGTTTTAATTTTAGGCTCGGGCTTTTGCCATCTTTTTCTTCGCTCTTCCAGTTCTGCATCACTCACCATAATATCTAACTTTCTATTTGGAATATCTATAGATATCATGTCTCCCTCTTCAATAAGACCAATAGGTCCACCTTCCATTGCTTCCGGAGATACGTGACCAATAGATGCTCCCCTGGTAGCACCGGAAAACCTTCCGTCTGTAATAAGAGCTACTGATTCACCAAGACCCATTCCGGCAACTGCACTGGTTGGAGTAAGCATTTCTCTCATACCGGGACCACCCTTGGGACCCTCATAACGAATAATTATTACATCACCCGGAGTTATCTTACCACCAAGAATAGATTCTACTGCTTCTTCTTCACTACTAAAGACCCTTGCCGGACCCTGATGGACAAGCATTTCTTTGGCAACTGCACCTTTTTTAACAACAGCCCCATCAGGTGCCATATTACCCCATAGTATTGCAATACCACCATCAACACTGTACGGATTATCAACAGGTCTAATTACATCATAATCTAAAACTTCAACATCTTTTATATTTTCACCAATGGTTTTTCCGGTAGTTGTCATTACATCCAGATTAAGAATACCAGTCTTGCTCAATTCAGCCAAAACCGCTTGGATTCCTCCTGCATCAGTTAAATCTTCTATATGATGCCTGCTGGCAGGAGCTAACTTGCATAGTTGAGGAGTTTTCTTGCTTATTTCATCGAAAATATTAAAATCTAACGTAATCCCAGCTTCATGAGAAATAGCCGGTAAATGTAAAGCTGTATTTGTTGAACAACCCAGAGCCATATCAGCAACCAAGGCATTCATAAAACCTTCTCTGGTCATTATCTGGGATGGTCTAATATCCTTCTCCAAAAGCTCCATGATCTTACGACCGGTTTCCTTGGCAAGTCTTATCCTTGCAGCCTCTACTGCCAGGATTGTACCATTGCCGGGAAGAGCCATTCCCAGAGCCTCTGTCAAACAGTTCATTGAGTTTGCTGTAAACATTCCTGAGCAGCATCCAAGACCCGGACATGCAACGTCCTCTGCTTCTGTTATCTCTGCTTCTGTTATCTTGCCTGCCTTAACTGAACCAACCATTTCAAACATATCTGCAAGGCTGACTTTTTGTCCTTTGAATTTACCCGCCATCATTGGACCACCGCTGATAAATATTGAAGGAATATCCAAACGAGCTGCAGCCATGAGCATACCGGGTACTATTTTGTCACAGTTAGGAATAAATACTAGGGCATCAAAAGGATGTGACATAGCCATAATTTCTATAGAATCTGCAATAATATCTCTGCTTACCAGTGAATAGTGCATCCCCACATGGTTCATGGCAATACCATCACACATAGCTATAGTTGAAAACTCCAGGGGCACACCTCCCGCAAGCTGCACTCCTGACTTAACTGCCTCGGCAATTCGGTCAAGATGCACATGACCGGGCACTATCTCATTTTGACTGTTAACTATACCAATAATGGGTTTATCCAACTCCCAATCAGTTAAACCTGCTGCCTTAAACAAAGACCTGTGAGGTGCTTTTTCCAATCCTTTTTTCATTGCTGAACTTCTCATTCTTTGACCTCCCTTTATTTAAATAAAAAAACTCCTCATCCCACATACAGGGACGAGAAGTTTATATTCCCGCGGTACCACCCTAATTGCTGCAATTTCACAGCCTCTTAAATCCTTCTGACACCTGCCAAATAACGGTTGGCTCCGTCTCTATTTACTCAGAAAAATCCTTTCAATAAAGAACTAAAAAGTGAGACTAAATACTGTATAGGCTCCGGCTTTCACCTTAAATCCGGCTCTCTGTTGTCCCAGTGACAGATAGATAGCATATCTTTTATCATCGCTTTTGAAATCATTCATAATATTTACAGATAAGTATATACAAAGAAGCAACAAGCTGTCAATAGTAAAAAGCGAAAATTCCTGGGAAATCATCCATACAATACTCATTACATTTCTTATGATACAATTTTCTCTCCGATTTTACATCCCATTCTCACAACAGTTTCTTTATCTTGTTGTGTATTTTCATAAATGGCATCAGCAATTGTTATGGTATCTTTTTGAAAAAACATCACAACAGTAGAACCGCCAAATTCAAACATTCCTTTCTCATCACCACGTTGAAAAGAACCTTCTGTCATATAGTTTGTGATACGGCCTACAAAAAGAGCTCCGACTTCCATTTGAATAACCTTGCCAAAGTTTTTTGTTTGCATTACTGCATATTCTCTCGTGTTTTGAATATAAACATTATACATTTGCTGTGAAATCGGACGAACTGTGTGGAGAACTCCTTTGATTCTTTTATAATCTATAATCTCTCCATCATCAATATAAGCATATCTATGGTAATCATCCGGCATTAGCCTGAAAATCAGACATACCCCACCCATAAATTCATTAGCAAGGTTTTTATCTTGGAGTATTCCGGCAAGATCATATGCCGAATTTTTTATATAAAAAACGTTATCACCTGTAATTGAATATGCAGTTAGCTTTCCATCACTGGGTGCAACTACTTCATTTTCACCCTCTGGAAAGGGTCTAAATTCACTTTTAATTTCTCTTATAAAAAAATCGTTAAACGAATTATATTTTGCATCTTTATATTCTTCCATATTAATGCTATTTTTCTTTACAAAATCTCGAATAAGCATCTTTGAAACCGGAGAACTCATCAAAGCTCCAAACAATTTAGAAACTATCGTACTCGCCACTATATACAGCAACATTCTACCTAGAATAGTGTTATACAGAAATGTCACAGCAAGATTATCTTTATAGGATATATCACTGGTTTCATCGAATTTCATACTCATATCTATATTCCTCCCTGCTACGAAATTTATAATTAACAGTATTAACTTATTTCAGTATAGGCCAAAATATCGCACAGTATAGATTATCATGAATAGCCGAGATTATCAACTAACATTCCATGTGTTTTACTAAACCTCACACCTCTTTATGAGACAAAAAAACTGATGATTATACTCTCATCAATTTATGGCTTTAGAATATTATAAAGCTCCACGCCTATAGTAGGAAATGGAGCTTATCTTGACAATTAAAAACTAACTTATACTGCAACTACCTCTTTTACTTCTGGAACTTCTTCTTTTAAAACCCTTTCAATTCCATGCTTTAAAGTTTGGCTTGCTCCCGGACATCCATGACAAGCTCCCTTTAATCTTACTTCTACAGTACCATCTTCTCTAATACTAACTAACTCTACATCTCCACCATCTTTCTGAAGAAATGGGCGAATTTTATTTAAAGCAGCTTCAACTCTTTCTTTCATAATGTCTATCACTCCTTAGGAAAATTTACTAACATTATACCACAGTATATTGTTAATATGTGCATAAATCTCATAAAACTTACTTTCTTCTCTCTATTATTAGCATTTTCAAAATAATATATGTTTACAGTACTATTTGCATTTAAAAACATATATTGTGTTTTTTGCTGAATAATATCATTTGAAAAAAGGTTTGTGGGTTCAATCAATCACCCGCAAACCTTTTTAGCTATTTTAACATAAGCTTGCTCAATTCCTTTTTAAAAACTCTTTGGTTTTTATACCAAGTCTTAACTCATCCGGTTTATACTACATGACATTTATGCTTTTAGACAGGAAATAATAATACTAATTGTAACCGGAAAGAGAGGTGATTAAACTGCCTGAAAACTGCCCACTATCAAATTGTAAACACTTTGATAACGGTGCTTGTGCTAATGAGCAAATGAAAAATGTAAAAAATAGTGTGGCCTGTTTTAAAGAAGGTGCTTCAGATTGTGTAGACTGCTTTGAAGCTAAATGCTAGACCCCCGTATTTAGGGTTCGTTTCCCCCGAGCGAACCTTTTTTTATTGCTCATCTTCTTCTGTTGTATCTTTAGAAACTCTTTCAACCTCTAAGTCATACTCAGCAACAAGCACTATTACAGCACTCAACGCTATAAAATATGGGAAAAATAATGCTAGTATTATACCACCATTAACCGGTATACTGATAACCTTCTCCCCGTCCTTTTTTACAACTATTTTTGAAACATTACCTTGTTTAATCAGTTCTTTAATTCTTTTTAGTAAGTCTTGTCCTTTGACCTTCATTGTATTAAGCTCAGTTTCAAAGGCTTCATTTTTCTTCTCTTTTTCAATAGCTATAATGGCTTCTACCACATCCCAGTCATTTGCCTCTAAGTAATCTCTTGCTTCTTCATATGAAACTCCTGTTCTATCCCTAACCAATTCTACTTTTTCTAATTTTTCCAACGGTATCTGCCTCCTTAGTATTTCAAATATTATATACTTAGAGTTTACCCTGTCTCTACTATTTAATGCAATAGATAATTTAAAAAATCATCTGAAATTTCCAGATGATTCTTTAAATTTTTAGCTTTTTGTAGTTTTTTCTGCTTCTTTAATTAAGTTGTTTCTTATTTCATTGACTATGATAAAGGCTGTTTCTAGTGTAAACTTTGCATCATTCATATCTATTGCAGATATACATTCATATTCTGTTTGCAACCTTAAATCAAATACCTGAAAAATTGCTTTATGATAACATGGCTCCATTTTACCCGTGTTTACATAATACTTCCCTAAGGCTGCAAGCATTGTCATAGGTTTATATGCACCAATATCATCTTGTGCAAAAAGCCCTCTAATGCTATAAAAAACTGCATAATATGCTCTAGAAATGGAATCACAATAATGGCCCATTCTATATAATACTGATGCTACTTGAAGAGTAGCATCAGATTTCTTGAGCCACAAGGCAGATTTATCTATACTACTCTCCATATTCCTGCCTCCCTATATATTCCAATATCAGATAGCAATTTGTTTCTTATGATTTTATATGTTTGTAAGTCATCTTCCTCATTATAAGCAATAACTCTTAAAGAAATCAGGTAGTTAAACTCATTTTTTGACATGATTTTATAAGCTATATCATACATATTATTAATTATCTCAGAATTTACTCTCCTTACAACAGTCCTAACTTCCATAACTGAATGAGAAGCAACCCATTGATTAGAACTATCTCCACAGGATATTGCTACAACCCTATTTCCAAAACATTCCTCGATAGCTTCTTTCACCTCGTCCAAAATTCCCATACATTCTTTTTTCTTAACAGCCAACTTAAATACCTCCCCTACCAATTTTTTCTAATATGTTTAGGCTATTCTGTACAAGCTCTTTAATTCCTTTGGCATAATACTTCGAAACATGAAAAGGTTTAAGCACTAATGACGATTCATAGGAAAATTTAACCTTTACCTCAAGATATCTAGCAATTTTTATTCAAAAAGCGGTATACTTAAAAGGAATACCAAATATTTTCTCATATTAAATCAAACTGGAGGATCATTTTGAATCATATTACTTTTTTAGGAAGTGGCGGAGCCAGAATAATGTTATCCACACAGCTCCTTGCTACCGGCGGAATGATAATTAGCTTGGATAATACACTCTTTAGCCTGGATCCCGGCCCGGGAGCTCTGATAAACCTTTTAAAATACAATATTAAGCCAACTGACTTGCATGGGATATTAATTTCCCACAGACACTTGGATCATTCAGCAGATGCAAATGTAATGATAGAGGCAATGACCAAAAGTGGTAAAATAAAAAACGGCCAGGTTTTTGCTCCTGCCGATGCTCTGGATATTGATCCTGTTGTTCTTAGATATCTAAGAGAATATCCCCAGGAAATTACTTGTATAAAACCCTTGTCAAATTATACGATTAACGACCTTCCTTTTACTACTTCTATGCCTCATCACCATGATAATAAAGAAACCTATGGTTTTCTTTTTCATGCTAAAAATACAACCCTTGGCTACATACCCGATACTGCATTCTTTCCTGAATTACTGGATTTTTATAAAGCTGATATCTTAGTTATCTCCATGCTTCGTCTGGAAAAAGGTGACTTTCCCCACCTATGTGTAAATGACGTGGAAGCAATCATCAAATCAATAAGACCAAGTATGACCATATTGACCCACTTTGGGCTTGAAATATACCAAGAAGGTCCGGAAAAAATAGCCAATTACCTGAAAGAAAAAACAGGCCTAAACGTAATTGCTGCTACTGATGGATTAAAGATAAATCTCTGAAATGTTAAAAAAATCCAGGATAAAATTCATAACCCCGGGTAAGATTATTAGGAGAAATGCATACCGCTGGAAGGGAAGATATTTTAGTGCTAATTGTTTTTGCCAGGGCAGTTATTTTATTTCTCATTGTAATGATAGTTATTCGTGTCATGGGCAAAAGGCAGATTGGAGAGTTGCAACCATATGAGCTAGTCCTTGCCATTATGATTGCAGAGCTGGCTGCAGTCCCTATGGAAAACAGAGAAATACCATTGCTGCATGGTATTATACCCATTTTGACACTATTACTACTTCAAGTTGGCATCACTTTCATCTCCTTAAAAAATGATAAACTTCGAGGTATTATTACCGGTTCACCAAGTATATTAATTGAAAATGGTAAGATCATTGAAAGTGAATTGAAGAAACTCCGCTACAATCTAAGTGACTTGCTCGAGCAAATGCGCCTAAAAAACTTTCATAATATTGCCGACGTTGAATACGCAATCCTGGAGACAAGTGGCCAGTTAAGTATTATACCAAAATCACAGAAAAGGCCAATTATCCCCGAGGATTTAAATATCCCCACCTCTTATGAAGGGCTAACCCTGCCGGTAATAATGGACGGAAAGATCAAGCTAGATAATTTACAAAAACTCAACCTTGATGCAGTATGGCTAAACTCCGAACTAAATAAATTTGGTATTAACAGTACAGTCGAAGTTTTGCTAGCCTCCCTTGATACAAAAGGTGAACTATACATACAGAAGAAGAGTACAAAGATTAATAAGCAAGGGATACTTTAGGGCAAATTACAATGTACAAATTACAAATAAAAAAGCTATTCGACAATAGAGTAATGAACAATTAAGTATAATAGTAAGTGCAAGTTTACATATATTAATTATACAAGGAATGGTTTATCATGCGCTTGATTGCAACAATGGCTATCTCATTAGTAGTTTTTTTAGGTATGGCAATATATAGTGAAATATGGATTTCTAATACTGCACAGGAAATTTCGCTTGAAATTGCACACTTGGAAGAAATCGTTAGAAGCCACAGTTGGGATGAGGCAGCTAAGCTAATTGATGATATCCACAAGAGATGGGGAGGTATTACAGACCGCTGGGATATAATAGTGAACCATAGTGAGATGGACCAAATAAATCTGGCTTTAGTAAGAGCCACTAAGTTTATAGAAACTGAGAGCTTTGATTTGGCTCTGGCCGAAGTAGCAGTTATCCATCACTTGGTTCTCCATATTGCTGAGAGGGAAACTCTAGGGCTATTGAACATATTTTAGTAGTAAAAAGTACCAGATATATATTATAAAAAGCTGGAAAACATATCACGTTTTCCAGCTTTTTTGTATTTTCGCTTTAGCATGAAAACTGATCCCCCCATTGAATGAGGAGATCGGTTTTCTATGCTTTACATAAGTATTACAGTTTAGTTTTTGGATTGTCAGAAGATCATTTTTTGATTGAGCTTTCAATTGCCTTGTATATCATCGTTACTGAGCAAATGAACTATCCTGCAATATCGCCTGAATTCCTAACTCTGTAACATTCACCGGAACAGGAGAAAAATTCTCAATCCTATATGCACTATTTACACCCAGGGTAATAGGTGTGGTTTCCAGTGCTGTGTTATCTAGAACTTTGAAGCGGACAGTTACAAGATTGCCCGTATCGCCTGTGAAAGCTAATGGGTCTGATAAGCTGAAATTCATTGTAAAGGGATAGGCTTTTACTGGCGGCTCTACAGGCATCAGCATAATGCCGGTCGGTGCAATACTTACTCTTTGCAATACTGATGCATCATAATTAAGATTAAGACTCAGTGTGCTTATGCCCTCGTTTTCATTTAAACTAATCACTACATCTACATATTCAACGGAGGATCTGTTATCTGAATAGTTTTCCGAGTAGGTGGCCTCAAACCCAGCCAATGCATCTTGTGATAACAAATTTTCATCAAAAACTCCATGAGCATCCAGCAAATAGGTAATCTCAAACCCGTTAAATGCAGCTGATTGCAACTGTGCCGGTCCTGGATTCGACTGCGGACCTAAAACAACAGGATGTCCGGCAAGATACATTGCAAGCAAAAGCTCATCTGCACTGGTTACTTGTCCATCCACATTAACATCTGCCGCTTCACGGTCAATGTTAACAGGATGTCCGGCAAGATACATTCTAAGCATAAGTAAATCAGCATCGGTTATCATGCCATCTCCGTTAACATCTCCAAACATAATGTTTGTAACATGAACTGAACCATCAGTAGCTGTAGCACCTACCGGAATAACAGAGAAATTCTCTATTCTATATGCACTTACTAAGCTTAGTTCAATTGGCGTAACTCCTAAATCTGCATCATTAAGAATCCGGAATCTGATAGTTGCCAAATTACCTGTTTCTGTTATGACACCTATAGGATTAGCTAAACTAAAACTCATTATAAAAGGATTAGCACCTGGCGATGGCTGTACAGGTATCAGCATAAGATTCGCCGGTGTTATGCTTACCCTTTCCAATACATCTCTGTCATATCTTACACTTAGACTCATAGAGCTCAAGGCTTCAACTTCATCCAAACTTACATTTACATCCACATACCGACCACGATTTGCTCTTTCATGGGATGCAGAAATGTTGGCGGTAATTGGAAAATACCAGTTAGCAGTAACGACTACAGGTTCATCGGGCATCTGGAAGGAAGCCACATTACCGGCTGTTGGATGGTTTGTAAAGATTACACCCGGTGTATCCGTAGTCCAGCCTGCAAAGATGTGTCCTGCAGGTGTAGCACCGGCATTAATCCTAACTGTCTCACCCACTTCTGCCGGATTTGGGTTGGCATATGCTCCTACTCTGCCATCCACTATAGTTATGGGGTGGGTTATGGTTTCAATAATGGTAACTGAACCGTTAGCTGACCAAACGGTTACCGGAATGGGCATAAAATTCTCAATTCTATATGCACTTACTAGGCTTATTTCAATAGGTGTAGTAACCCCCGGCTCCACATCGTCAAGGACCCTGAAACGTACAGTCGCCAAATCACCATGGGTGTGTGTAACACCCAGTATATCCACCATGCCAAAGTTTATCCTAAAGGGATTAGCCCCCAGTGGCGGTTGTACAATGGGTCTATTAAAAACACTACCTAGTGCAACTTCACTGACTCTTTCCAGCTTTGTTGCATCGTAGCCAAAGTCAAAACTAAGGGTGCTTAAGCCGCCATGCAATCCATTTAAACTAATTGTTATATCTATGACACTACCTGCAGCTGTGGTTATATGTGGAGCAATGACATGGACAGGGAAATAGGATGGCACTATAAGCTGTCCATTTGTATACCCAGCATAATCGTGCATAAATCCACCGTAATAACTTTCATCCATGCTTTGTTCACCAGCTAAAGCCAATGAAAAGCTGCTAAGAACTACTACAATGGCAAGCACAAAAACCAACAAACATCTTCTTGTTCCTTTGTTCATAATTCAATTTCTCCTTAATAATATATTTAGGCTAATAAAGGCAACCTATAAGCCTTTCTTTGATCCCCTCCTTATCTGTTTTGATTTATTTTTACTTTATAATGAAAACCGACCTATTTTCGATGCAAAGAAAGTCCATTTTCTATGCTTTGCATATCATCACCAAGCAGATAAACCATCTTGCAATATTGTTTGAATTTCTAACCCCATAGCATTTATCGGAACAGGAGAAAAGTTCTCAATCCTATATGCACTATTTACACCCAAGGTAATAGATGTGGTTTCCAATGCTGCATTATCTAGAACTCTGAAACGGACAGTTACAAGATTGCCAGTATCGCCTGTAAAAGCTAGTGGGTCTGATAAGCTGAAATTCATTGCAAATGGATAGGCACTAGCCGGTGGCTCTATAGGCATCAGCATAATATCAGCCGGTGCAATGCTTACTCTTTGCAATACTGACGCATCATAGTTAAGGCCAAGGCTCAATGTGCTTATGCCCTCGTTTTCATTTAAGCTAATCACTACATCTACATATTCAACGGAAGATTTGCTATCTGAATAGTTTTCCGAGTAGGTGGCCTCAAATCCGGCCAATGCATCCTGTGATAACAAATCTTCATCAAAAACTCCATGAGCATCCAGCAAATAGATAATCTCAAACCCGTTAAATGCAGCTGGCTGCAACTGTGCCGGTCCTGGATTCGACTGCGGACCTAAAACAACGGGATGTCCGGCAAGATACATGGCAAGCAAAAGCTCATCTGCACTGGTTATTTGCCCGTCCACATTAACATCTGCCGCTTGACGATCAATGCTAACAGGGTGTCCAGCAAGATACATTCTAAGCATAAGCAAATCAGCATCGGTTATCATGCCATCTCCGTTAACATCTCCAAACATAATATTATTTACGACATGGACTGAGCCATTGCTGCTTGCAACATTCACCGGAGCAAGCATAAAGTTCTCAATTCTGTATGCACTTACTACACTTAATTCAATAGGTACAGTAACCCCCGGTTCCACATTGTCAAGGACCCTGAAACGCACAGTAGCCAAGTCACCTGTGGAGTGTGTAACGCCCAATATATCCATCATGCGAAGGTTTACCCTAAAGGGGTTAGCACCTATTGGCGGCTGTATAATAGATGCATCAAAAACGCAACCTAATTCAATACTGCCAACCCTTTCCAAGATGGTTGCATCATAGCTAAGATCAAAGCTAAGACTGCTTAGACCATCGTGCAGCCCATTTAAGCTAATTGTTATATCTATATAGCTGCCCGGAGCTGCAGTTATATGTGGAGCAGAGATATAGATCAAATCATCAGGCTGTATTCTGATATTGAGTTCTTGTCCATAGCTGTCGCCCCCAAAGTTGCTTGCTCGAACCAAATACCAGAACTCACCGGCCTCTGTGGGAACACCTGAAATTTCACCTGTTTCCATATTAAAATTTAAGCCTAAAGGCAATTCTCCACATACCCAACTCCATGTTATCGGCCTTGCACCCGTTACCTGGAGAGTGTAATTGAATGGCTGGCCAACAGTACCGATGAGCCATTCATCAACCGCTCCAATTACCGGAGGGGTTATTTTAACAGGACTGTGTCGATTAATGGTTGTGCCATCTCCGATCTGACCCCATTGATTCCCACCCCAGGCCCACAAGCTGCCATCGCTTCTTATTGCCACTGCATGACTAATAGCCGAAACAGCAGTCACATCATCCATTATCCATATGGGACTGTATTGATTTGTAGCTGTACCATCTCCAAGTGTGCCAGACTGATTAAAACCCCAACCCCATAGGCTACCGTCAGCCCTAATTACTATTGTATGCATTATACCAGCCTCAACTGAGACCACATTATCCATTATCTGTACAGGACTATGCCGATCAATGGTCGTGCCATCTCCAATCTGGCCAAACCAATTAAAACCCCAGCCCCACAAGCTGCCATCGCTCCCAACTGCCATTGTGTGGCCTCCTACTCCAGTAGAAATTGCAGCTACATCATCCATTATCCATACAGGATTATACCGATTAATGGTTGTGCCATCTCCAATCTGGCCATTAATATTAAAACCCCAAGCCCATAGGCTACCATCAGTTTTTATCGCTGCTGTATGATCCTGAGCAGCCGAAACTGCAGCCACATCATCCATTATCCATACAGGGCTGTGTCGATTTAAAGTTGTGCCATCACCAAGTTGACCACGATTATTCACACCCCAAGCCCACAGACTTCCATCTGTTTTTATTACCATTGTATAGCCAATACCAGCCTCAACTGAGACCACATCATCCATTATCCATACGGGAGCATGCCGATCAATTATTGTACCATCTCCAAGTTGGCCAGAACTATTATTACCCCAAGCCCATAAGCTGCCATCATTCCTGATTGCCATTGTATGGCCACTAGAATTCGAAACCATAGCTACATTATCCATTATCTTTATAGGATTAAACCGACCTATAGCTGTGCCATCACCAACCTCACCCCAAATATTACGTCCCCAAGACCACAAACTATAATCGGGCATTATGACAAATGAAGATGATCCACCTGCACTTATCCTCCCACCTTGAATATTTGCAGCATTCAAAGATGCTATTTGGCACTCAAATCCAACAAGCTCCGTATCTTGCACTAAAAATTCGTACATAAATCCACCAAGATAATCCTCACCCATACCATTTTCATCAGCTAAAGCCAACGAAAAACTACTAAGAATCATTACAATAGAAAATACAAAAACCAACATGCTTCTTTTTAATATTACTTTGTTCATAATTTAATCTCTCCTTGTATAATAATTTAGGTTAATAAAGGTAACCTATAAACCTTTTCTAATCCCTCCTTACCTGTTTTTATTATATTGATTCTTACTTGTACCCTATGAAGCTAAGCAAACGTATTTTTTTGAACCGCACATTACTGATCTAGTTTTAATATTTGCATGAACTTACTGTGCAAATTTTCGTGGTAAATGTAAAATTTTATCCCAATTTTTCATTTATATGGAAATAATACCATTTTAAAATCTTTTTGTAAATATTTTATTTGTTGGGCGTTTTTTGTCAATTCGAAATAAAAATCGAATCCTCCAAAATAAAAACCCCTTGGCATCGACTTTTTTGTCGGCCAAAGGGCTTGAATATTAAAAAATATACAACTCCATCATCACCAATCATATCTACCTAAGTATGATTTAGAAAATCAAAGCACCTGCCTCTTAATATGCTTAGTCTGATTTTCGATATAGATATTTGCAGACCTCATGTTGGCTACCGTGATAATTGCGAGTATCCTTATCTTGCATTTTAAAGTTCAGTTTTTCTAAAACTCTACATGAAGCTACGTTGTCCACACGGGTAATACCCCAAATTTCAGAGACATCAAGTTCATCAAATATGACAAGGATAAAAGCTTTTAGGGCTTCTGTAGCATAACCGTTACCTATATGCTTATTTGCTATTTTATAGCCAATCTCCAAATTTTCGTCATCCATCCAAATGGCTTGAACATATCCGATATTTTCGTTATCAGCAAGCTTCAAAATCGGATAAACAAAAGGTCCTTCATCACCATCATAACACTCCATCAGAAATCTGATCGTATCGCCAGCTTTCTTGATTGTTTCAAACACCTCATCCGGCACAAATTTTCTGGTGTCTTCATCCAAAGAATTTAAATGAACACTTTCTATCATACTCTCATCAAATTGAGTAATCAGCAATCGCTCGGTTTTTATTTTTATTGCTTTCATATGTTACTCTCAATCTCCCAAGATTCATCTACACCTTTCTCGTACTCCTCACGAGGTATAATTGGCTGTGCCATAAATGCCTGGGTTTCTTCACTTATTTCTCCGGCAGCAAACTCTTTGCCTGCTTTGCGGACGACATCAAGATATGGCTTTGTATGCTCAATAAGCTCAGGCATACTGAACAACCCTCCCTGACCACAGAAGATGGTAAAAGCCCTATGATTGGCTGTATTAAATCCACGCTCAAACAGCTTGATGATACTGTCATAATTTCCTTCTGCTGTCCAAAATCCGCAGGTCGAAATATAAAACTGACGCTGATGAGAAAGATCTTGACGTAGTGGATGCCCTCCACTTTCGGCCTCTTTATCCATAAAAGGCAGAGCCATTGGTAACATTCTATCCATAAAACACTTGAGCTGTCCCGGAAAAAAACAGCCATACAGTGGGAACGATGTTATAACCACGTCAGCTTCCATCAGTTTTGGCAAAAATCCCTTCATATCATCATCTATTACACATTTTCCCGGCGTTTTTTCCCAACAGGAATAACAGCCATTGCAACCCTTTATTGTTGACTTTGAAATGTCGATAACTTCTGCACCTGTCCAGCCTGAGCCTTCTAAAAAAGCACGTGTCAAGTGCATAGTAGTGCTTCGTTCACCTTTAGGCGAACCGTTTACAACTAAAACTTTCATTTGATTTCCCTCCTAGGTTTTTTATTCCTCATCTTCATGCAAAAATTCGGAAAGAGGCTTCTTTTCTTTGATATATTTGAGCCACCGAAGACTGTTAATCCCATTTTGAATGCCATAATAAAGCGTAGCTAACTCGAAGTAATCTCTATCGTTTTCAATCAAATGACCATACTCCTCTTCAATTTCACGAAGCTTTCTGAGTCCTTGTTCCATATAGAACTCGTATTCCCCAATAATTCGGTTTCGTACATCTTCAGACAATTCTCCAAAAAAGAAGATTGTTGCAAGGGAAGTAGTTTCATCGGAATTTGGATCAAAAGAAGAAGAAAGCCATTTCAAAAACTCCGACTTACCAAGTTCTGTTGCCTCATAATACTTTTTTATCCTGCCGCCATGCGGTTTTTCTACCATAGTCAAAAATCCCTTGTCGGTAAGTTTCTTTAAGGCCGGGTATATACTGCCATAGCTTGCCTTGTAGAAGTTCCCAACGCCTGCTTCTATCTCCTTCTTTATGTCATAACCTGTCACTGGCTCGTGAAGTGCCATTCCCAACACTATATAATCAAGCATTTATTCTCACCTCCACCAATATATCGTCATGATATATTGTAACGCTAACAACATGTATTGTCAATAGCCTTTTACTACCTATATAAATCTCAAAAAAATAAAGACATAAGCCCTTAACAAAATTTGCTTTGGCTTACGTCCTTATCAATAGTGATATCCATCACTTAGATTTTTCCTGAATAACTCCTTAAACTATCTTAATAATATCTCCAACTTCACAATCCAAAGCAAGACATATTCTCAAGAGTATTTCTTTATCATATCTAACAACCTTATTTTTATAATATTTATCAATAATTTTAAATTGAGTGTTTGTACGCTTTGCAAGCTCATACCGTGACATCTTCTTTTCTTCCAAAATTTTGTCCAAAACTAATATTATTTGATTGTCCATTATCATCACCTATGTATACTGTATCGGGTATATGTATTATTGACAATTCACCCAATAGGGTATACACTTGTATGGACATATAAGGGATAATTTTATTTTGGTAGCTTAGTGCTAAACTTAATGATATAGTTTATAAAAAATTAATTTTACCTATAAATATGATATTATAGTACACGGACAACATTTAATTAATTCATTCTTCATAGTGATATAAAAAACTTGAATAAGTTATATGATAATGGGAGTGATGGTATTTTTGAATGAACGTGTAAAAGAAATCAGGAAAAAGTTAGGATTAACTCAATTAGAGTTTGCTAAGCAGCTAGGAGTAACCTCTGCAGCTATATCAAAAATTGAAAGTAATAAAAGAAAGCTAACTGAACAAATGCTCCTTGCTATCTGTCGTGAGTTTGGGATTAATGAAACATGGATAAGAATTGGAGAAGGAAACATTTTCAATATAGACAATGATTTGATTTCCCAACTTTCAAAGCAATATAATCTAGATGCTTTAGATTGTAAAATTTTAAAAACTTATTTGAACCTATCCAAAGATCACAGACAGGTAATTAAGGATTTTGTTTTTAAGCTTGTTTAAATCATTACTAATCAAGCGTATCAAGATGAACTTTTAGATTCCATTCATATTGCTAAAAGTTATAATACATAAGTAATTGCCTGGCAATAAAAGAATTGGAAAAATTCCAGCTGAGGGTATTTTAATGAAGAAACATTCTATTCTATATGTAAGAAAATTTGAATTCCCACGAGAGAATTTTATCAAAACCTTTGCAGATAGTCCGTTTTTTGAAGTTATAAATGTTGCTGAAAGTGTTGAACAAGCACTTGAACTAATAAAAACACAGAAACCTTCTATTATTGTCACAGGTGTGTTTTTTAAAGATGGCACAGTAAAAGACATCATCAAAGGAATTGAAACAACTTTGAATTTTCGCCCTCACATTATAATTACTACCGTTCTGCCATATAGTGATGTATATGATTATCATAGGTATGCAGATCATATTTTTTGTGAAGTAAACTTCAATGAAGAGGTTTTGGCAACATATTTTGAAAAAATCCTAGCTGCTGTGTAATGGTATACTCAATTTTTAAGATTCCAATTTTGCAAAAAAATCTTCAATGGGAGTATGATACAGTTCTGTTAATGCAAATAAAACATAAAAAGCCCACTATCAGCTGATAGTGGGCTTTGCATTTATCTAGAGAATATGTTCGGGCCTAGAGTTTGGTCTTTCAAGCAATGTCCAATCACGTGGCTCAATGACATCAATTAGTTCTTTGTAGCGATCGCTGTCTTCTCTCCAACGGTAAGTGTAAGAATTCGTAGCCATTTTTATATATAGGAAATACCACGAGTTCGGATTCACATTGTCCGGCCAAGCTTTCATATCCGGCAATAAGCAATCTGGACTTTCCACCAGTCGTTGGAAAATACGGTTAATCATCGCTGCCGTTTCTGCTCTGGTAATATGCTGGTTTGGGTTAAACGGTCCGCCAAGTTCCTGTGGTCCTTCAACCCACCCCTGCCTGGCTGCTTCATTGATATAATCCCTCATCCAGTAGTTGGCAATGTCATTGAATAGGTCGTCACCAGACACCAACGTAAAGGTACCGGCAATGAGTTCCTCTCTATTCATAAATCGAACCAGAACAGCAGCAAGTTCACCACGGGTGATATTTTGATCCGGTGCGAATAACTCATCGCCAATTCCTTCAAAAAGTCCCATGTTTTTAGTAGTGGAGATTGCATTGTTGAACCATTGCTCCAATGCCACATCCGTAAATGGGTTTGTCTGCATCCAATATGTCTCACGCATCTCATCTTCGATCAAACGGAAAAAGATGGTCGCAACCTCTGCTCGGGTAATATTACCTCCCGGGCTAATTGGACGCTCCTGATCGCCTGCAACAGCGATACCGATTAGAAACGCTTGACGTGAATTCGGCAGCTCTGGTTCAATTGGGGTATCATCATTACCTACTGGCGGCCTGGTGATGCCGCCACCACCGGAAGGTCTATTGATGCTGCCATTTCCGGCAGGTGCTTCTACTACTACCTCCACATAGGCACCACTTTCCGGCAATTCTGGACGTGTTGGGTCCCCTAGCGATGCATCGTTTCGAATTACCGTACCCGCTGCAGTACCCGGCACTATAGTCACTTCAAATGAGATTGCCACAGTTGCACCCGGGGCGATCTCACCCAGGGTCACGGTCAACACCTGGCCATCAAAACTATCACTTGCTCCGGTCGGCAGCACAAGGTTACGCAGATCTTCAAGCTGTGCCGGTAATGTATCTGTCACCACCAACCCTGTTAATGCCACATCACCTGTGTTTTCCACTGTGATCGTATATGTGATCGTTTCACCTGCTATTGCTGTGCCCTCAACACTCTTTCTTACATCAAAGCCGGGGTTTAAGAAGCTATTTGTTATAACCGACCTTAATACATCTCCATTCCACATGATTCCTAACGGTCCATGCTCCGAAGTAAAATTACCAGGTACTTCTTCTATTACATACACACGACCCGACCACAAGTTTGTTAAGATGGCAGGTGTATTTACACTAAAAGGAATTTCTTCCCGTGCTTCACTATTCTCATTACCCACACTACGCCAAGTATTAGTATCTTCATCATACAGAACAAAGGTCAAGTAGGCGGTATCAGCCGAATCTCTGACTCTAGCATAAAATACAGTGTCATTATTCACAGATGCCGGCGGGTTGTGCAATGCTTTTTCAATCTCAATAATACCAACACCATGCTCAAATCTATTCGTAACAGTTACAACTTCGTTTTCATTGTTACCGAGAGTGACTGTACCAGGGTCAACTGTCACTTCAAAACCAGTGGTGAATATATCGTAAATCTCATTCCCATCCTCATCATAGAACTCATCAATGACATATGAGCCAATAGGTAACCCTGTGATAATTGCCGAGTTAACCGCACTAAACGGAAGAAACTGTATTGTGCCACCGCCACCTGCCGAACTATATTGGAAAGTTCCATTTGTTTGCGGTGAAAAATGTAAATAGCTTGCTGTACCCTCTTGCCTCACACCTACAAAGAATTCGGTAAATTCATTTACATCCCAATCTCCCGGAAAACCACTTAATTCTTTAACAACAACTAAATCACCCGTTCCTTGTGCATATTCATTTTGTATATGTACAATGGTACTGTTGTTCACATCCACGGGAATTCTATTTGCAGCAGCATCAAATTCCCTATTGTTCCACGAATAACGTACGGTGATGTGATCAGTGAAGGCACCGTCTGCAAAAAACTCTTCCACACGGTAAAAATAATCATCATAAACAGGCAACCCAATAATCAGTGCAGGTGAGTTCACACTAAACGACACCATTTCCAAATAAGCAATTTCTGCATCCCTTAACTCATAAAACACACGAGTACCATCATCTCTTATATATCCAATGTTCCGATAGATATAATCTCCCAGAGATCTATGTACATCCTCAAAGTTTGCCCGGTGAATTCTCTCGAATATCAAAGCATATCCCTGCTCCAAACCTACTACAGTACGAATTGCCCAAAGCTTTGCGTGAAAGACAGTGTCTTCATTTACACCCCAATGCTCCGGGAAACCGGCCAAGTCTTTCATTATCGTCATATTACCGGAACTATACTTATAGTGATTAGTCATGGTAACAACAATGGTTTCATAAAAATGCAATTCCCTTGTACCATTATTGTCAGAATAGGTGACACCCCAAACCCAGCTATCATCCATATACCAAGTCTGTTCATTTGTGATTTCTCTTACATATTCCCAGTGATCCAGCCACGTCTCTGCCATCCAAAGTCCATCTGTCCAAACGCCACCTGGGCGATTTTGAAATGCTGGGTCACGATCAAGATCGACATTATTCCAAAATGCCTCCCATTCACTCATGATTGGATTGGCATTTGCTACACGAACTTCCCGTACTTCATATTTGCCCCAAGTCCATAAATGAGAAAGCCTGAGAGGTTGATCGACACTGATTGGAAGCTCCATTGTTGGCATACCTTGATAGTCTTCTGTTAACCCGAATACATGGTTACCAACACGTTGAAATGTGCCATCCGCTCCTTGATAATCCTTGAATAATAGATAGTTTCCACGATCAACATCCCAAATCCGCACATAAAATACAGTATCATCCTCTATACCCCAATCCAAAGGAAATCCATCAAACAGTTTATGAACTTCCAAGTACCCAACGCCACGCTGATATGCATTAGTCACAGTTACATCTGTGGTGATACCCGCAGTAATTATAAAACCATCTGTACCAAAACTATAACTCACTTGAACTAAGTTGGTTGCTACCTCAAAAATTTCTTCCAGAAAATATCTAATAACCGCTGCTGTTGGCAAGGCAGATTCATGTGATGGCATACCTGCAATTACAGCAGGATTATCTGCTGAAAATGTAATTACCGTTGCCTGCTCTCTTGTAGCAACAAGTCCCGTATATGTGTATTGGTTGATCCCTGCTTCTGCTTGAAATGTTAAGTAAAGCCCATCTTGGTTTGTCAGTATGGCTTGAAAGGGTGTTTCAGACCCTACATTCCAATCAAGCTCAAACCAACCTTCTAATTCTTTATTAACTTGCAAATAGCCCACTGGCAGCGGATAGCTCTGCAGCTGAATTTGAGCAACAACATCCAAGCTGTAAACAATGGCTTCTCCGTTCCAGGTAAAAGGCAGATTCGGATTGTTCTCAACAAATTGTCTTTGGAAATACTCTGTACTCACAAGGGTTCTGCCCCCAGGTCTGGATGCATTTCCACCAGGGTTGTCGAAAATAATTTCATAGATAACATGGACTCCCGGTGCCTCTAGGTCACGGATGGTGAATATATACGTTTTTGGATCATTTGTACTGAACCATTCAAGATGCCAGTAGAACGTTTGACCATTGACTGTGGCACTATGATTCCAATGATTTGGGAAGATAGACATGTCAGCAATCTGACCTTCCGGACTGTTACGGTTCGCACCTAAAAGAATCGTACTGTTGAATATATTATCTATAATCCTTCCGCTGTTTAGTCCATTGCCGTTGTTCCAGTTCATACTCGTGACGAATGCATAATATACCGTTTCTGTCATCGTCCAATAGAATGGATTACCTTTAGCTGGATAAAACTCCACAGCTGCAGTCCCTGTTGAATACCAATAGCCTGTTTTCCAGGGATTTTCATCCAGATAAACAGTATAATAAACTAAAGCCGGTTCCGCTCCTATAATATCACTCTGATTGATTTGCCAAACTACTGTATTATTAGGACCGGCAGTAACTCCGCCGGGCAGTAAAGTGGTATCAAAGTGAAACTCGCCAATCGTATCCGTAATGGTTATGTATGGATTAGAGGGACATAGGGGCATATTCCCACTACCCCACGTGCTACCCCATGCACGAAGTGTTATGAGGGCAGTTCCATCACCATTATATGCAACAGACTTGCCCGTCCATATCTCACCAGGCTCTAAGTTTGCCGGTGGTGTACTCGTTACAGGTGTACCATCTATGATGTCATAGCCAATAATGTTTGATGCTACCGGCTCTATAATCTCAATAATCTCATCTTGATATACACTAGAAACGACTGTATCATTCGCATCAATGGTCACAAAATCTAACGCTTCATCTGACATACTATGCACAGATGTACTACCTATGATGTCATAATTACTAATGTTTGCAGATGCCATTGGTACAAATGTACTAAAAATAAAAATGGTCACTATAAAGAACACAAATATTTTTTTCACAAATAACACTCTCCTGTCTGCAAGTTTTGTATTTATTAAATTTTATTATCACACTCATTATGGCGATTGTCAATCTATTCCAAAGTTAGTAAACATCTCTGACGAAATATAATCCAAAAAATTAACATGCTTATCCTTTTATTTCCACAAAGTTGTAGCTACATCGTATTGACAAATGAAGATTTTTTGGGTATGCTATTATTCAAAAGGAGTTGATATAATGCCTACAGTTCAGTTTCGCACAGACGAAGCAACCAAAGTTAAAGCTGCAGCAATTTTTGGGCATCTTGGAATCACTATGTCTGACGCAATAAACATGTTTTTACGCCAAGCAATTTTACACGGTGGTTTGCCTTTTGAGGTGAAAATACCACCAGCACCTGAAAGCGTTACTGTGCGAAGCAAAGAAGAACTACGTGAAAAACTTGAGATCGGCTTGCGTCAAATTGAAGAAGGAAAGGTACATGATGCTCGTACTGTCATGACTAAATATCGGCAATATATTAAACAAGAATTGGCAAAAGCAAAAACAAAAGCTAAGGATCAAAACAGCAAATGGTTAAGCGAGGAGGAGTTTTGGGCAGATCTTGAGGATAGTCCATGAAAAAATACAGGATAAGGTTTTTGGAAGATACAGTTAGAGACAAAGAAGAAATAAGAAGCTATTTATCCCATTATTACGAAAACACAGCTTCAAGGTTTTTTCGCTTACTAAAAGAAAAAATCTCTAGACTAAAGGACTTCCCATATTCTTGCCAAGTTTATGAATATGATCAGGACTATCGGGTATTGATAGTCGAAGATTATTTGGTATTCTACATAGTTAACGATGATGATAAAGCTATAGAAATTCATCGCATTTTTCATGGTTCTAAGGATATTAGAGAACAATTTAACAAAAATAAGAAAGAGCACCTTTAAATAAAAACCCCTTAGCAACGACTTTTGAATTTTCATTGTCGACCAAAGGGTTTTTTATATTTATTCACTTATTCCTCATCATTTATATTAATCATGTTGATATTAGTTCCGGGTCTGACAATCTGAATCCAAGTATTGCCCCTTACAAAGTTAATGGGCTGACCATGTTGGTCATAGAAAATAGTTGGTCCCTCCACACTTCTTTTTTCCCAAGTGCCCCGATGATACTGGCCACCTATAAAGTATACTGCTTCACCACTGCCAACTACATCTACAGAGATATGATCCAAGGCTGTATGCAAATTGCGATGGCTGGCATGTTGAAAGATTATATTGTTGGCAAACAGCTGCTCCCCAGAGCCTCTGTCAACATGGGGGCTATCATTGATATATCTCATATAGACTTGTCTATCATTATCCCATTGATATGTAACTCTATTGGTATTACTGTAGCGAAAACTAATTTGCGTATATGTAGGTTCCTGTTCGGGAGTATCTATAAATACCCAGTTTCTAAAATTACCATTTTCAGCTTTACCTTCCAAAGCATTTGCAAAATTAAAATATGTATTGTGAGGTCTCCTCCGTTCTCTATCTAGAAAGAAACCCCTGTCACCTCTCATATCATCTATATTTCTTATATTCCATTCCCTAGCTCTTGTACGAGATACTTCACATCCCCCAACATGGACAAAGTAAGCATCCCACTCTCTGGCTATTTGCATATAATAGGGCCTTGCACTGCGGACAGGTCCTACAAATTCCGGAGGGTCACCATGAAACAGTGCCATGAATCTAGTTATTTGACCTTCAGCTTCTATTTCATAAATTATATCTGCATAAATCAGCCCTGACTGCGGTCTTGCAGGCATCATATTATCAAACATAACTGCTGTTAAATTCTGTGTAGTTTCTACATAAAGACCGGTCAATGGATTGTATATACCTGTAGGCACCGGGTCATATACTATTACTTCTTCCTCCTGCCCTTGTCCCAGATCCACACATGCCGAGAGAATACTTACTGCAAATAAAAGCACAACTATTAAAACAAGTATTTTGTTTCTCATAAATTTATATCATCCCTTCAGTTAAATCTCTAAATGATTTCCGCACCTAATACATTTTCCATTTGCTGAAGGGCAAATTCATGAGCCTGGGAATCAAAGCTTGCCACTCCTTCTTTATATACAAACACTTTATAATCCCTGTTACAAAGTTCTTCAGCAGTATATAGTACACAAATATTTGTACAAACACCCAAAATATATATTTCTTCCGGTTTTTCTTTTGCTAATATTTCATCCAAACTTGTATTATAAAAAGCACTATAACGCTGCTTTTCAACAGAATACGCTTTAGGGTATATTTCTAAAAAGTCTAATTCCTCAATAACCTCTGCACCCCAGGTTTCTTTTATACAATGAGCAGGAAACCTTTCAAACTCTTTATCATCTATGACATGAGCATCCTTTACCAGAACAACCGGACACTCCTTTTGCACAAATTCACTAACTTTTGCAACTGCAAAAGGAATAATTTTCTCTGCATCTTCACCACAGCTAAGCTTTCCTTCAGAATGCATGAAATCATTTAGCATATCAATTACCAACAGCATTTTTTTTGGCATAATCAGCATCCTTTCCTTATAAGAGTTTGCAATAAAAAAACACCAAAAAATGTTTTTTAACGACCGCAATGCAACATGATTATAATACCTTGATTATGTAATTCTATGAGGCAATAAAATAATCCTCCCCAAAACCTCAAAAAGGAATATCCATTCATTTATATGTATATTCCTCAACAAGTAAAAAGAGACTTATTTTATTCATAATTGTATTTTGACATGAAAATGCACCTCCAAAAAATTAGATTTTTTTATCTAATTTTTGGGGTGCACTTCAAAACCAAGCTTTGAGTAAGCGATCCCTGACCGCTTATATTACTGGTATTGTTGAATTCGCTTTTGGCATAATTATAACTTTTGGCTTTTCCGGCAGCTTGCCTCTTATTTCTTCAATGACTGTCTCTATGCTTTCTATTTTTTTTACCATCAAGCTACGTGCATCTTCATCATTTATGCCATTCGATAATAAATAAACATTTGCCTTGGACAAAGTTCTACACCACAAAAAAGCTTTATGAACTCCCATCTCAAACCCTATAGTTTTAAAATGCTCAATCACTTCTTGCGGTGTTTTAAAATTTCTCATAGTATTATAAAATTTCTCATCACCAATACCCTCCGAACAATCAGCAACCAAGATTATACTTCCTCCATCTTTTACTATTATTGATGAATGAGCTAGACCCTTTTGAGCCTGATATATATTTAGATCCTTTGGAAAACCTCCGGGAGAAACTATAACTATATCAGCCTTTTCTTTTATAGGTACTTCAAATATTTTTTTAGCCAATTCCACACCTTTTTTATGAGCTTCCATATAGTGACCTGCCACAGCAGATACTATTTCTTTATTACCATTAAGAATAACATTAAGTATTAAATCAATACCAACTATTTTACCTATCTCATCTATATCCGCTCTCGGCATATTTCCTTCTAGTAGTCCAAGTTGGGCATTTTTACTTGTCAGCATTGAGTGATTAGCTTGAATTAACCTTTTCGAACCCAACCCTATGGCAAGACCCTTTGCACCACCGGTAAAACCCATAAACTGATGGGGATCTATCATACCCGTCACGATTTTTAAATCTGCCTCAACATAATATTTATTAACTTCAACCGGCGTGCCTCTGCTGGTAACACCGCATAAAACATTTAGATTTTCATCATTTGCATCATGACTTATAACCGTTACCTTGTTTACTATTTCCTCACCAAGGAGATGAATAAACTCTTCTTTGCCCGATGGCCTATGTAATCCAGTCCCAACAATAATAAAGATATTTTTAGGATCAATACCCATCTTTTCCAATCTTTCAACAATAGGAGGTATTATAATTTTGTTGGGTACAGGCCTTGTCAAGTCACTAATAGCTATTGCAGCCGTATTAACATTTTTAAATTCTTCAATTTTTTTTGAACCTATTGGATTTTCAAGGGCTTTAAGCACAACCTCTTCTTGATCAAAAGATCCTTCATAAGCCTTGGGGTTAATGACTTCAAATTGAATGTCATTAGAAGGCTGCCATTCAATATTTTCTTTGCCATAGGGTATTTTAATTTTCTCCAAAACTAACACCTCCTAATATATATTTTTCATATTTTTATTAGATTAACCCTATAAGTTTCCACCATGGTATTAAAATAGCAACCATAAATATAATATGGAATACCATTTTTATAGCAAATATTTTTATAAAATCCGACATACGGACAAGACCATAGGTAAAGAAGATTAAATACAAGGTATATTGGTAAGGAAACAATACTTGATCTATAGCTTGGTAAATGGTGTAATAAATTACTAAGGGGTTAATACCCAAGTCCAAAGCTACTTGTGCAAGAGGGGCAGTCAAACTTGCCATGATTGCAAGAGGTGTTAACATAATGTTTACTAAAAAAACCAGCCCATATACAAGCATAATAGTAGTTGTAGGCCCTGTATTATCCACCAGGGGCATGAAAGCTGTTGAAAGCATAGTTCCCATACCATGATAATTTGCTACCTGCCCCATAGCCATACAGGCCGTTACAAAAAATATTATGGAAAAGTTTAATTCCTTAATATCCTGCTCTTTTCCAATTGCTATCCCTGGAAGGTACGCTAAACAAGCTGCAATAGCAAAACCCCATCCCATTTCAATACCATGAATATTACCCGTCACCAAAAAAACAAATAATGCCAGGCAGATAAGGATCCCTTTCTTTTCGTCAATACTCATGGGTCCAAGTTTATTGTACTCTTCGGTAACATAGAATTTAGCATCAATCTCTTTATCAGGCTTGAAAACTTTAGTGGTTACAAAAACCATAAAGAAACACCAAAAAACAGCCGGAAGCTTATGGAAGAAATATTGTCCCCATGAAACAGTGTACTCAGGTGCAATTTCCGCTCCTACGCCTAAAATTATAGCTACATTGGGATTATAGATAAAATATGCCGGCAATAATGCAGCAAACGCACCACCCAGCATGATACCGGCAGCTTCTTTAGATTTCCCTAAGTTCAAAGCTATACATAAGCCGAAGGTAAGTGCGGCCATGGGTATAACTATTTGTCTGGGTAAAAGTAAATTAAGAGCAATACCGGCAAACATCAATGCATATAAAATTCCATTGTAAGAGCCCCCTGATTTAATAATAAACCAGTATGCCACTCTTTTTAACAGTCCAGTTCTTTGCAGGACATTAGCAAAAAGAAAACCGCCTATAAACATCCAAGGAATAAATGTCCCCCATGGTGCAAAAACTGCTGAGGCTGGAGCAAGATTGGTTAAGGTATACGCCAAGGGCAACATAATTGACGGTATCAAGTAGGGTAGGTTTTCAAAAGCTACACATATTATGAATCCCAATGTTATAGCCACAAACAATCTCATAGCTTCCGTGAAGATTTCACCTGTAGGTATAACCATTACAGCCATAGGAATTAAAATAGTTAAAGCCCAAGAAATTTTTTTCATTTTTCCCTGCCCCTATAAATCAAAAGGCTGTCATACGACAGCCTCTGATAGTAGTTTACAATAAATCTAAAATCCAAGGATTCCTCTTGGTAAGGTTACAAAGAATATATTCACAAAAACATAGCTAAGTGCTGTAGCTAAAGCTATCGCAAATATAACGGACTTGATAGCATTTTTGAGTGAACGCTCATCGCCCAAAAGCCAGAAAAAGATAGCCATGAATCCTATACTGGATAAAAGGAAGCCTATTCTGGGTATGAGCCATACATATACAGCCATACCAAGAAGCATAACGAATATATAAATCTTTTTATCACCTTCAAAAATAGCAACCTTTTCAGGTTTTCTAATGCCTTGAATCAAATTAATAATGGTAAAAAAGGCTAATAAAAGAATAGCAACTCTGGGAAATAAAGAACCAAGATAGCTAGCCCCTTCTAACTGCAGCCAAGCAGCAACACATAAAACAATCAGGATTATTGAAAATATATTATCGTTAGTCCATAATCTAGCTAGCATCGAGATTCCCCTCCCTTTCCTGCTTTTTCTTTCTACGCCTGTTGGCAAGGAATGGCCATGTAGCAGAAATCACACAGCATACAATCAGCACCATTGAAATAGGTCTTCCAAAGAACATCGCCAACACGTCACCTTGTGCTTGACCCATTAATATTGATTGAACAAGGGCAACTTCTGCAATAGTTCCCAAAATCAAGCCCAATACTATAGGCCCGGGATGAAACCCTAGTCTACTGGTTATATAACCGATTATACCAAAACCTACCATGATAAATACATCCATCATATTATTACGAATAGCGTAAGATCCTATTACACACATAAAGAAAATAACCGGGGCCAGATATTCTGCCGGAATATTAATTACTCTAGCAATATGTCTGGAAAAGAGACAACCCAAGACAAATATAGCAAGGCCACCAAGAATCAAAGATAAAATGAATGTATACGTCACCACTGCATGCTCAGTAAATAAATGAGGTCCGGGTCTTAACCCGTGAATCATTAAAGCTCCCATAATAATAGCCGTAGGTGGCGAACCGGGTATTCCTAACGTCAGCATAGGTACCATAGAGCCGGCAGCTTCAGCACTAGTTGATGTTTCCGCAGCCGTAACACCTTCCATATTTCCTTTTCCAAATTCCTCAGGGTTCTTTGAAAACCTAACAGCTTCATTATAAGCTACCAATGCTGAAATATTACCACCTGTACCGGGGATTATACCTATAAGCATTCCAATACCGGATGATCTAAACAGCAACCCCGGTTTAGCAAGTAAACTTTTTATAACAGACAAAACTACGCCCTTTTGAGGGGTAAACAAGTCACCTCTCTTTAATTTTGCCATTTTTTTCTCTACAATGTTAAAAATCTCCGGCACACAGAAGAAGCCTATTAAAGCTACAATTAATTGCAAACCTCCCTGTAACTGCCAATAACCAAAAGTAAACCTTACATCTCCACCAAGCGGAGCAATTCCAACTGTACCAAGTAAAAGACCTATTGCTCCACCCATCAAACCCTTAACAATTGATTTAGATGCCAAAGTTGCTATTATGGTTAGACCAAATATAGCAACCCAGAAATATTCCGGTGGTCCAAAACTTAACGCCACTGTTGTCATTAAAGGTGCCATGAAAAGTAAAAGTACCCCTCCAGCAACAGCACCAATAGTGGAAGAAAATGCTGATGCAACCAAGGCATGTTCTGCTTTACCCTTTTGAGAAAGTGGATAACCATCAAGGGTTGTTGCAATATCGGCTGGTGTTCCCGGGATATTCAGCAAAATTGCCGGAATAGCCCCACCATATCTAGAGCCTACCAAAACCGCCCCTAAAAGCAGCAGTGCCTCAATAACAGGCATAGCAAACGTAAAGGGAATCAGTAAGGCAAGAGCCATAGTTGCCGTAAGACCCGGTATAGCCCCAATTATAATCCCTGCCATAACCCCGCCAATTATTATAATTAAATTCAACGGAACAAGGATATTTGCAAGGGCACCGGCTAAGTGTTCCAACATAACTTTATGTTACCTCCTCTTAAAAAAGGCAGTAATTTCCCAGACCTAATCATCCAGGAAATTACTACTTTCTTTTTTCTGTCAATATTATTAGTCTAGCAAGTCAGCCAGTAATGCTGAATAAATTACAGTCATTTCATCGATATATCTTTGTGCTTCATCCATGTCCATAAATAATGGAATAAATCCATCATCAAACATAGCTTGTTGGATATCTTCTCTTTGCATAAGTTCCATAAAACCATCGGAAAGGATTCTTCTAACTTCATAAGGTGTTCCTGGTGGTACAGCTACACCTCTTTCGATACCTACAACTAAGTCATGACCTAACTCTCTAAATGTCGGAACATCAGGAGTTTGTGGGAATCTTTCTTCAGCAGCAATAGCTAAAATTCTCATTTGATCTCCCTGCATAACTAAAGTATCTGAGTTAGCAAACATCGCATCAATATGTCCTCCCAAGAATGCAGTAACCTTCGGAGCCATACCAGTAAATGGAACATATTGTAATTCTGTTTCAAACATATTATCAAACATCAATTGTGCAAGATGATGTCCACTCATTTCTCCCGAGCCACCAACTGTAATTCTTCCCGGGTTTGCAAGTGCATACTCAATGAAATCGTCTAATGTTTGAATAGGACTATCTAGTTGTACAACAAGAGCAATAGGTGTACCTTGGAAAAGCATTATAGGCCAAATCTGATGAGTTTCGTAGCCTGCGTCTCCTCTTTCTATTGGTTGAAGTATAATGTGTGGAACGTTGATAGTAGCAAATGAATAACCATCTGGCGGTCTATTTACAAGTTCTGCCCAACCTAATGCACCACCAGCACCAGCATGGTATGTTATATCTACTCTAACACCAAAAATGTCTTCAAGTACAGGTATCTGTCTTCTTGCTTCAATATCCGCATTTCCTCCTGGATCCCAAGTCACCATGTAGTTAAGCGGTCTGGTTGGAAATGCTACTTCATCTCCATCTCCACCACTATTGCCGCCAAAACAACCAGCAACTAAAACCAGTGACAAAGCTAAAACTAAAACTATCGAACCTAAACCCAACAATTTAACTTTACTCATTAATAATCCTCCTCTTAGCATAATATGTTATACATTTAAAGCATAGCTGGTCTACACATCAAAAAATGAGAATTCTTTCAACTGTATGCTGTCATAAACGAGTTTATGCAAAGAAGTATTCATCCCTTAGGCTACAGTCTATTGTCAAGCTATTCTATTTTTTGGTATAGAATAATATCACTTCCAGATGCTCTAGTATAGCCACCAAGTAAGCAATTTGTGATTAATATCTAAATAATACCACATATTACCTTTTTTAGTTCAACTGCTGCTTTTTCATATATATTTCTTCACTCAGCAGAAACATTAAATTCATCACCTAATGTTAATGATTTCCTTAGATACTTAAACCAGCTCTGCTGATACCAAATCCAGTACGTTCTTTTAATATTTCACACTTAGTCAACTTGCCTGAAAGTACTTCCACTGTTTCGTTATAAAGGATATCACCGGCTTGCTCTAAGGTGATTTTTCCGGCAAGAATACCACTTAAATCAACATCCATTGTATCTTGCATTCTTTTCCAAGAATTAATATTACCAGTAGTTTTGATTGTTGGCATGATTGGATTGGCTATTGTATGTCCACCACCAGTAGTAAAAATCAAGGCCTGAGCTCCTCCAGCAGCAATAGACGTAATAGATTCAGCTCCATGGCCAGGAGTACTCATTAGATATACACCTGGTGTTTTGTCTAATACAGGCTGCGCATTACCTACAACGCCAACCATCGGTGCAGAACCACATTTCTTTGCTCCACCCAATGATTTTTCTTCTATAGTACTTAATCCACCAACTATATTATCTCCCGTTGGTTGTGAACCTCTAATATCTTCTCCTGTAGCAAAAATCTTTTGCTCATATGCAGCAATTGCATCTACAATGTCTTTAGCTATTTTAGGCGAAGATGCCTTAGAAGTCAACCATTCTTCTGCTCCCATAAGTTCAGGAAGCTCTGCAAGTATTGATCTTCCACCTTCTCTTACTATTCTATCTGAGCAAAATCCTAATGCCGGATTAGCTGAAAGACCCTGGCTGGTATCTGATGTTCCACAATTCAACCCAAACAGGAATTGGCTCATGTTTGCTTCTTCTCGCTTCATTTTTGATAACTCTTGAGTTAAATACATAGCTTGACGAGTAGCTATAGCTGTTGCTTCTATAGCTCCGCCTGCTTCTCTGATGTTAACACCGTAAACCGGTTTCCCTGATTTTGATATTTCATGTGTCATATCTTCAAGGTTACAGAGGTCTTCTCTAAAATGGTCTACTATAACTACTCCACCTACGTTAGGATTTTTTGCCAAACCGCATAAAATATCAAATGTAAGTTTAAGGTCAGATTTTGTTTGGCATCTTCCAAGGTCGTGAGTAATAGGAATTGCTCCTTCTATTGTGTTTGCAACTCTTTCTACTACACTATTTGCATAAATTGTTGCAGAAAGTATTAAACAATAGTTTCTTGCTCCCACTTGTCCATCGGGTCTGTAATATCCATACCATTTAGTCATTAACATGTACCTCCTTTTGCTGCCAAGTCGCCTCTACCTCGTAATGGCTCTATATTGTGAATATGAACGTGCTCACCAACACCAATATCTACTATAGCCCTACCAATGCTTAAACCATACTTTAGAATGGTATCTCCTGTCTTAATTGGATAAATTGCAACTTTGTGTCCATAGGGAATATCAGAAGATACTTTAATTTCAAGCTCTTTGCCTTTAACAACTACAGGAACAACCATGTCCTTTTTAATGTCGTTACTTAAAATATTTGCTACATTGTCTTTCTCTTCATCAACTACCCATGCAACTTTTGTGCTCATTAATACTCCTCCTTATTTACATAGCTACAATCTGATAATAAAGTGGTCATTAGAGCAACCACTTTACATTATTACTAAATGCATATATTCTACATTTTTTCTTATTATCCTACTAAATAAATAAATTTTATAGCAGTTAGCAACTCATTATTTATATCCATTTTTTCATATCTCTGTAGCAGTTGCAACAGAAGAATATAATCTCTAAAATACCTAGTTTTTCATACTTTTAATCAAAGCATTTACCTTTGAATAGATTTGCTTTATTGGCAGCCCTGTTTTTTCTGCAAGTCTTTTACAATCTTCATACTCAGGAGCCGCATTTACTATTTGTCCCTCATAATAAGCTAATTTTACATTGACACTGCCCCATGGTGTTTCTATACTTTGGGTTCTCCTATCAAGCATGATTTTTTCTACAGGATATTTCCTTACCCCTATGCTAGTAGTTTCTGTAAAAATTATTGAAAGTATCTTTTCTTCTATTTCTCTATCATAGAGCACATTCAGCTTTAATGCCGGACGGTTCTTTTTCATTTGGATTGGTGTTATGTAAACATCCTTTGCTCCTGCTTGGAAAAGTTTATCCATGACATAGTCTATAAATTCATGATTCATATCATCTATGTTACATTCCAGCATCCATTGCTGCTCACATTCAAGAGACGTTTCCTCCAAATATCCGAGAGATACCCTCAGAACGTTTGGTATAGCCAAATCTTTAGTACCTGCCCCATAACCTATTGTATCTACCTTCATTAATGGTATTTGACCAAACCCCTTTGCCAAGGTGCTTAAAATAGCTGCTCCTGTGGGAGTTGTCAGTTCTCCTTTAATTTCCGTAGAATAAATGGGAGCACCCTTTAAAAGCTCCAGTGTTGCCGGTGCAGGTATAGGCATAGTTCCATGCTGACAGGTAACAAAACCACTGCCGGTATGGATAGATGAAGCATATACTGCTTCTATCTGCAACTTATCCAGCAGAATTGCAGTACCAACTATATCCACTATTGCATCAATGGCACCCACTTCATGAAAATGAATCTTATCTACTGTAGTACCATGGATTTTTGCTTCTGCTTCGCCTAGTTTAGTAAAGATTTTAATAGCTTTCTCTTTTACCTTTTCATCCAAGGTGCTTTCATTGATGATATTTTTAATTGTAGTAAGCCCTCGGTGATGTGCATCTTCTTCCGTTACAAGCACATCTACCTTAAGAGCTTCTATTCCCTTTTTATTAACCTTTTGGGTATTTATTTGAAAACCTTTAGTCGGCAGCTTAGCAAGCTCTGTATTTAACTCATCAACACTTACACCTAACTGTAACAAAGCCCCCAGGGTCATATCTCCGCTGATTCCTGCTGAACAATCAAAATATAATATTCTTTGCAAATTTTTCACTCCGCCTTTCAATGAAAATTCGGTTGCCATTAAGTCAAACGGGCGGTTAATAACCGCCCCTACATCTAACAACCGACTTCTGTTATAGTCGCTCCTATAATTCTTCACCTATCTGATTGATCAAAGATGCTGAATATGCTGCTCCGAAACCATTATCAATATTTACAACAGTAACACCACTTGAACAGCTGTTTAGCATGGTCAGTAAAGCAGAAATTCCCTTAAAGTTGGTACCATAGCCAATGCTGGTGGGAACTGCTATTATAGGCTTATCCATTAAGCCACCTACTACACTTGACAAAGCTCCTTCCATACCGGCTACTACGATTATTACTTTTGCTTCATTAAGTCTGTCCAATTGAGCAAAAAGCCTGTGAATACCTGCTACACCTGTATCATAGATACGCACAACTTTATTTCCCATAGCTTCAGCTGTAATGGCCGCTTCTTCTGCAACCGGTAAGTCTGAGGTGCCTGCAGCAAGGACTACAATATGCCCTCGTTCATGTTTTTCGCCTTGCTCAATCATAAGAATTCTAGCATCTTGGTAATATTTTGCTTCCGGCAGTTGATCCTTCACTATCTCATAGACTTCTTTACTGACCCTGGTTGCCAGTACATTGCTGCCGCTTTTTTCCTTTAAACTTTTCATGATATTTACTATATGCTCAGGGGTCTTGCCTTCACCAAAAATTACTTCGGGGAAACCCTTTCTACGCTGTCTATGATGGTCTACTTTTGCATAACCCAAATCTTCAAAGGTTAGGTTTTTAAATCTGTCAGCAGCTTGCTCAATATCCATCACTCCGGTTTTAACATCCTGTAGTAATTGTTTAATCATATTTTCATTCATAATCTTCTTAACCTCCTCATTTTCATCATATCTTCATAGCAATAAACCTGACTATTGATATCAGACGACCAACTACTCCACCCGCCCAAATCTATCAAAGGGCCAATATCTAAAGAAAACCGTGCCTCTAACATCATCCTTTGTCACCCAATCCACCCATCGATGACTATCCTGGCTAAAATTTCTGTTATCACCCAAGACAAAAAGACTGTTTTCAGGTACCTCTATAAGTGGAAATTCATAACTTATCGTCTGGTAAATAAAATCTTCCTCAACTGCTTCGCCGTTAACATACAATACCCCGTTACTTATCTCCACTGTATCACCCGGTAAAGCAATTAATCTTTTAACATGATCAGACCTGACAGCTACACTTGGTGGAGGTCTAAATATGATAATGTCGCCCCTTTCTAATTCACCAAATCTAGGGCTCAATTTATTAATAAGTAACCTATCCTGGACTTGTAATGTTGGATGCATTGATGAACTGGGTATATAACGACTATCTATTACAAAATTCTTTAACAATAAGGCAATTATTATTGCCAAAACAATTTCATTAAACATTATCTTTTTTAACCATTTTTTTAAAGTTTCCATTTGCTACGCTGCCTCCTTTTGGCTACAAACATTATACTATTCCCTTTATGTTATGAAAAGCAAAACTTGCTGCTATTGCTACATATCTTTATTAGCATATATATTCCTGGCAGTCATATAAGAACAAACAAGTAAAACCATTGTTATTGTGATACATAATAAGGCAATGTTGTTTTGTGTAAGATTTGTCATATTTAATATCCAAGAAATAAGTACAAAAATTCCACCTGCACCGGCTATGCAAACAGCACTAAGAGCCTCTTCCTTATTTTCACCTACAGTATAGACTAAGGGATAAAATAATCCGCCTGCAAGTAAGGCTATGCCAATAAACACCGGGAAATAATCAATTCCTGCTTGTCTAATACCAAAAAACAGATTTTCATGTAAAGCGATACTTATAGCTGTAAATATTCCCACAAGTCCAATCCCTACTAACAGCAGCAAAAGATGACTAAGGTATTTAGCAGCAATTACATCTTTTCTTTTTACAGGCATAGTAAGTTGAAATCTATTCCACTTTGAGGTGCTATCCTTATGAGCACTCATTATCAGAGAGCAAGGAACTGCAATCAATGCTATTCCTGCGAAAATAACAAAAAAAGAAAAAGCTCCCGTGACTAAAAAAATACAAGCTGGTAATAAAGATATAGTTAACATGAATGTTATATTTCCACTTGCAGAATGGAAAGAGTATAACATCAAACCTTTTATAGCACTATTTATCTTCATTATTTTCCTCCCCCTTTACAAGCAAGAGCATGATATCTTCAATAGAAACATTGTCAATAATAAAGTTTTTATATTTCCTTTCAGTAACTCGCCTATTACTAATCAACACATCAATTTGATAATCTCGCTTTCTATATGCAATAATGTCATGGTTATCAATTTCTGCAAACTGTGATGCTTTGCAATGCATAATACCATAGTTGTAAATCAGTTCATCTTTCTTTTCGCTAAAAATCACACTACCCTTATGGATGAAAGTAATATAATCTGCTATTTTTTCAAGGTCTGTTGTTATATGTGATGACAACAGAATGGAATGTTTTTCATCCTGAACAAATTCCATGAATGTATCCAATATTTCCTCTCGAGAGATTGGGTCTAATCCACTTGTGGCTTCATCCAAAATCAAAAGTTTAGGATGATGAGATAAAGCCGCTGCTATTCCCAGCTTCATTGCCATTCCTCTTGAAAAATCCTTTATTTTCTGCTTTGAAGAAATATTGAATTTTCTCAGATACTCGTTAAATAAATCATCATCCCAATTAGAGTAAATTTGACGCATAACAGAAGCTATTTTTATCGCCGTTAAATCCTCTGAGAAATTACTCGCATCAAAAACAACACCTATATCATCACGGATTTCAGTACTTTCATCATTCATTTCTTTGCCAAATACCTTTACTGTACCACTATCTTTGATAAGGATATTGAGAATACAGCCTATAATTGTAGTTTTGCCAGAACCATTTTCACCTATAAGCCCCATAATTGCTCCCTCAGGCAAGGAAAAAGAAATATTATTTAAGCGAAAACCAGATTTTTTATATTGTTTAGTCAGCCCTTGAACTTCTAAGATCTCACTCATTTTATTCCTCCCCCCGGTAAAACAACTTCAACAATTCAATAAGTTTTTCAACAGGGATATCATTCATTTTGCCAATTTCGGCAGCTTCTTGTAAATGTTCTTCTGCTCTACGCTGCTGCTCCTCTTGAATGAAATCCTTATTTTGTGCAGACACAAAACTGCCACGCCCAACAGTAGTTTCGATGAAACCATCACGCTGTAGATCTTCGTATGCCTTTTGGACGGTTATTACACTTACATGAAGTGACTTTGCTAACGAACGCATCGAGGGAATAGGATCGCCTGTCTGCAACTCACTACTCATTATCATAGCTTTTATTTGTGATGTTATCTGCTCGTAAATGGGCTTGCTGGTATTGCTACTAATAATGATTTCCAGAATTATCCCTCCAGTCTTGCAATGTACTTATTGTATAAGTACATTATGTATATTCATTAGCTTTTTGTCAAGGGTAAATTTTTTTAAATCCGAATAGTACTAAAAAGCAGGATTTTGGAAAATAAATATAGAAATAAAATCGCTAAAGAAAAATGAACATAGGTTCATTTTTTTAATGCCTATTTCAAAAAGAAATAAAGGAGAGTTGATAGTAGTGAAAAAGAGAATAACTATAATAATTGCCATTTTATTGGTGACAGCTTTAATTGTAGGCTGTGGTAATGGACAAACCGAAACTGATTGTGATACCGAAGAAAAAAAGGTTATCAGAATAGGAATACTGCAAGTTGAGGATATACTTCCTCTTGTAGTAGGAAATGAAGAAGGATTTTTTGCAGAAAAAGGAATGGTTGTTGACCTGACTATCTTTCCAAGTCCAACAGACAAGGCTAATGCATTCTTAGCGGGAGAACTTGATGCTTCCGTTACAGATATGATAGTAACATATTTAATGGCTGCTCAAGTACCTGTGAGGATTGGTGCATTGACTACAGGAGTTACCCCTGAGGAAGGGCCTTTTGGTATCGTTGCAGCACCAGGTTCAGGGATCTATACTGTACAAGACTTAGATGGTAAAAGTGTAGGCATTTCATTTAATACAATTATTGAATATGTTCTGGATGGTATCCTTGCTCAGGAAGGTCTCAGTCCGGATTTTGTTGAAAAGACTTTAGTAGCCAGTCTGCCGGTTAGGATGGAAATGCTTTTAAGTGGTCAAATAGATGCCGCTATTTTTCCTGACCCATTACTGACATTTGCACAGTATCAAGGAGCTGTATTAGTAGCAGACGATACTACAGGTGAGAACCTTTCACAGGTAGTAATGATCTTCCACTCACAGTTTGCTGAAGAAAATATGGATTTACTTAGAGACTTTTTTGCAGCATATACCCAATCTGTAAGTGCAATTAATTCTAACCCTGAAAATTTCCGTGAGTTATTCATAAATGGAGCCAGGATTCCGGAACAAATAGCAGCTACTTATCCTATTCCTGTCTTTCCATACCCACAGCTACCTCAGCAAGCGGATATGGAAAGAGTAGAAAATTGGCTCTTAGACAAAGGAGTATTGGATGCTCCTATAAATTATGAGGATTTGATAATTGATGGACTTCACTAAAAGTCATGAAACTGCTCAGCCCTTTGCACAGATTAAATCCCTAAATGTGATTTACGATCAAAAGGGTGAGCAGGTGGAAGCTGTAAAGAATGCCAGCCTGGATATCAAATCCGGAGAATTTGGCGTAATAATCGGACCTTCAGGATGTGGCAAAAGTACACTCCTGTATGTGCTGTCCGGGCTTCTTAAACCACAAGGAGGGGAAGTCTATATTGACGGTCAGCCCCTTACTTCCAGAAGAAATGATACAGCCCTTATCCTTCAGGATTATGGGCTGTTGCCCTGGAAAACAGTGGAACAAAATGTTGCCCTAGGTCTTTTAATTAGGGGCTATTCAAAAAGCGAAGCCAAAAAACAAGTACACGAAATATTGACTGAGCTTACCATTGACAGCCTTGCTAAACGTTTTCCTGCCCAGTTAAGTGGCGGACAAAGACAACGGGTTGCCATAGCAAGGAGTCTAGCTCTGAAACCCAGACTTCTGCTTATGGATGAACCCTTCTCTTCTTTAGATGCTTTGACCAGGGAAAGTCTACAGACTTTATTGTTAAATATCTGGGGAAAAACCAAACTAAGCATTCTCCTGGTTACTCATAACATTGAAGAAGCTGTTTTTATGGGTCAGCGTATATTCGTTATGTCTAAAAACCCGGGAACAATAGTCAAGACAGTAGATAATCCTATGGCAGGAGATATTTCCTATAGAGGGAAAAAGGAATTTTATGATGGATGTGCCTATCTTCGCTCACTACTTCAGTAGCAAGCAGGCCGTCAGTCGTCAGATGTCGGAAGTCAGAATTAAAAGCAATTGAGGGAAGCAGATGCATAAAAATAACAGCAACACTAAGGAAATTACAAATAAAATATTTAACTCCCTCTCCTACGTTATAGCAGCAGCTGTTTTACTTGCTATCTGGTGGGTTCTTTCGGCATTGATTGATAGACCTGTACTACCACCTCCGGGAGCTGCTTTATTGGAGTTTTATGCTCAGCTGCAAATGGGGCTACTGCACCATGGCTGGGTCAGCTTCTATAGAATTGGTGCCAGTTTGTTACTTGCATTGGCTATTGGTATCCCCTTGGGTATTTTACTGGGTACTCATAAAAAGCTGGATTCATTTGTTGCTCCAATGGTTTATCTGACATACCCAATCCCCAAAGTAGTTTTCCTGCCTGTCATATTAATTCTTTTGGGATTTGGGGATAGTTCAAAAATATTTTTGATTACATTCATTGTTTTTTATCAAATACTAGTCACCACCAGAGATGCAGCAAGGGGCATAGATCCCGGACTGATTATGTCAGTAAAGTCTCTTGGTGCAGGAAATTGGCACTTATATTATCATGTATATTTCCAGGGATGCCTTCCGGAAATATTAACTTCCTTGAGAATTGCCTTAGGTACAGCAATTGCTGTACTATTTATAGCAGAAGCATATGCTACACAGCAAGGCCTTGGTTTCTTTATCATGGAATCCATGGGTAGATTCAATTACCCCAGAATGTTTGCAGGAATCATTGGTATGGCACTGCTGGGTCTTATCATGTATATCATGATAGATCTCTTCGAAAAAGTGTTCTGCCGCTGGAAACATCTGAAAAAATAATACAAACTAGAAAAATCCAGGGCACATACATTGCCCTGGATTTTTAAATAGCTTGTTTTTAAATGGCTTGCTTGACCTTTAGTATTCTTTCCGATCGAAGAGCAGGCTGCCTGCTGTGAAAAATACCACACCATAGCCCAGCACTATAATTAGCATGTGAATGATTCTTGATGCATCTGGCAGCACACCGATCCAGAGGCGGTGCCATCCAAGGTATGAAGTAAAAAGAAGCTCACTAAATATTGGGAATATCACCGGAAGAGCACTCATCATCATATACACTACAACTAATACAAACATAGTCAACGTCCCACTACGCCCAAAGAGAGCTATCAATGCTGCAAAGGATACTAAAACAGCCAGCGGTGGAATAGTCAGAGCATATGATGCAAAGGCGGTGAAAAGCTCCCCGAGGCTGAGAGTTCGACCTAATGTCTGATTCAGCACCATGCTTACTATAAATATACAAGCCAAGTATATGGCAACATAAGTCAATACTGCAAGAAGCTTGCCCATGTAGAGCTTCCAACGTTCCACAGGACGATATATCATGGCTTTCATGGTCTTATCTGTTCCTTCTGTTGTGATAAGGTCAGTAACTCCCATAAAAATTAGGAGTGGAAGTAACATTTGCAAGAAAAGGGGCAAAACCCCCATGGGTGTCGGCATCAGACTTATAAACAAGACCCCTGATCGCCCAATAAGACCGGACAAAGCACTCCCTATCACTGCCCAAAGAACACAGATTAATACTCCAATCACAAGAAATACTATATATTTTTTACGCCAAAATAATTTACTTAATTCGTTATGATAAGCAGCTAAAAATGCTGTCATGGGGTTTGACCTCCCCGTGATTTATTAACTTGATCCAGAAAAAAATCCTCCACAGTAGCAAAGGATTCCAAAACCATTTCCATACTCGCAGAGCCAAGCAATCTCCCACCATAGAGGACAACAATTTTTGTAGCACATTGTTGTATTTCGTTAGCCAAATGGGATGAAATCAACACTGCCATACCGCCTTCAGCCAGGTTCTTTATTAATTCCCGGATAAAAGCCATTCCTTCTATATCAAGACCATTAGCAGGTTCATCCAGGATAAGTAGGTCTGGTTCCGACAAAAGTGCCATAGCAAGACCAACTCGCTGCCCCATACCAAGACTCAATGTTCTTACCTTGTCTTTCTTGTATTTGTCCATATCCACCATGTGCAACACTTTATCAATACGCTCATTATTCATATGTTTATAGAATCGAGCAGCCATTTTGATATTTTGCTCCACTGTCAAATGCTCATGAAGTGCCGGAGCTTCAATAAGACAACCGACATGACTCATGGCTTCCTCGTGGCTGACTAAGGCATCCACACCACAAACTCGGATACTTCCACTCTGTGGACGTACAAGCCCTGCTATAGCTTTCATTGCCGTTGTCTTACCGGAACCGTTAGGACCCAATAGTCCTAATATTTCACCGGGAGCCAGCGTAAAGGATATATCCTCTACGCCGCGCCCGTTTTTATATAGCTTCGTTACACCTTCAAGCTCTAATGCATTTTCCTGCATTATTTCAACTCCTCTTTTGCTCCATTACACCCAGAATTACACCATATCTCCCCGATATTAATTGAGAAGTAATTCTAGTTAAAATTCCTTTCACCAGGCCATGTAGTAGTGATACTTTCCTCGTTGATACTGCCATCAGCATTACGGGTAAAGTAAACAGTTAGGTGATATCTTCTACCAAACGCACTTTCCATGAACTCTGGTGTTATCACCTCTGCCACTCCGAGAATAGGAGTCTGTACAACACTTGTACCTATATCTGAAAAGTTCAGTGTAGCATTGAATTCAATATGATTACTGTCACCGAACACATTTACTATGGTTATGCTGGCATAAACATCTACATATATGAGGTTTCCTTGATCATCAATATCCGCTTCACCACTTATACGGTTTATAGTGAGACTCTGAAACGGGATGTCCATTGGATTACGAAAATCCTCTCTCTCTCCAAAGTCTCCCCCATACCATCTCAAATTTTCCTCAACTATCATGTCAATTCCAAGTCTGATGATTTCCGGCAATTGATTGTGTGTTATTGTCCCACTTACACGAGTGATATCATCATTTGTACTCATAGTCAGATTATTTTTAAGGTCTCCGACCATTAGGTCAATAAGGAGTTCAAAAAATCGGAATCGGGCAGAATTAAGTTCCTCCGGCGATATATCAAAGAGTCCATACCCTCCACCCCATAGGTCGGAATTCCTAGAGATACTTGCTGCATACCACTGTGTCCCATCTCCTGCTCTAAAAGAAGTTCTGACGTTTAGACCATTTGAGTTATAGGAAAATCTATCTGTATTTCCCAGCCCGCCATAAAATTCGATATAGCCCGTCTCACTGACAATCATGTGTACCCATTCAGTCTCATACACCTCTCCATTGAAACTGATTGACATTTCACCTTCCATTGTGACATTAGTATAAGCCACTGCATTTAGAAAGGCATTTTTAAGCCTTTCATATGGTGAACCATTAATTGCCGCCAACGCCAATGCACTGGTAAGTATAACTCCTGCAACAGCAAGACAAATTACGCGAACCATTACACTTTTTCTCATGTTTTTATCATCCTCTCTTAGGCTTATAATATAAATCTCTTTGCTTGCATAAATTATAGAAGATAGACGAATTAAAATCTAAAAAGTTCCAATTACAAACTATCATAAAGTTAATTTAACACATATAGCTTTTATTTTCAATGGCTTTTAATCTATTCCCAGTGTTGCTAAATGGTGCTTTATAAAGTATCATTAATACAAGGTTCGATTTTCCGACTTCTGACTTTCGACGACCGATTTCTGATACTAGGGGGATTATCATGAGCAGATTACGAGAATTCTTTTTTGGTAAACCGCAAGAAAAGAAAGTAGAAAGACCTATGGAAGCCATGCAGATAGGCATATCCCCTATTTGTAACTTAAAATGTACCTTCTGCCCCACTACATTTATACCGGAAGAAAATGCAAAACTTATGACCCTTGAGGACTTCTCTTTACTTAAACCATACTTTCCATGGACTAATTGGGTTTATCTACAAGGTTGGGGTGAACCATTGTTAAATAAGGATTTTTGGGAAATGGCTGCTATGGCAAAGGCTTCAGATACCAAAGTAGGTTTTACAACTAACGGAACTTTATTGGATGAGAAAGTTGCTCAACGCATCATCGATGATAAAATAGATTTGGTTTCTATCTCCATAGCCGGAGATACTTCAGAGATTCATGACAGCCTTAGAAGAGGTTCGGAGTTTACCTCTATTATAAATAATGTAAAATACCTGATCGACTTAAGGGAAAAGCTTGGTTCAGAAACTCCCAAAGTAAGCCTTTCTTATATGCTTACAAAGGACAGTATACATCACCTTTTAGACACAATCAGGCTGGCTGATGAAATAGGTGCCGATGACCTATATGCCATAAATATAGATTGTGTATTTAGCCATGAGGCTGATGAAAATAAGATATTTAAATGGGGTGAAAAACCTCATAAAGATCATGAAAGAATAGTTCTAGATTCCATACTATTAGCCTCTGATTTAGAATTATCCTTTAGACATTATTTACTGGATATGAAAGAACAAGCTCCTGTTTGTGAGCTAGACCCAAATAAGTTTGTATTTATTACAGCCGATGGGGATGTAACACCTTGTACTGCTTTAGGTAGAAAGGTAAATCCAAGAATATATGAAGGTAAACAAATTGACTTGCCAAGAAAAACCTTTGGCAACATCAAAGATAATACTTTTGAAGAAATCTGGAACAGAGCAGATTATCAGGAGTTTCGCAAAAACTTTACCATCCGCTTAGAGGAGTATAATATATTAATAGCCACTTTTGCCGACAATGAACCTACTCCGGTACGCCTAAAAGAAACCCAAGAAAGATACGAAAATGCTCTGAAAAATAATCCCTTACCAGCAGAATGCCAAAGCTGTCCAAAATCAT
>Ga0123355_10000673_pt1 | contig 46402 bp, 36 predicted proteins | sample TergutEmb28metaG_3_FD_89872 | JGI IMG/M metagenome (GOLD analysis project Ga0123355, IMG submission 89872) | Embiratermes neotenicus P1 segment gut microbial communities from Petit-Saut dam, French Guiana - Emb289 P1 | ecosystem: Host-associated > Arthropoda: Insects > Digestive system > Gut ...
TAAATATAAATTCTGCACAAAGCCTTGAAAATCTACATACTGAAAAAGCCGTCCATACAGACGGCTCTACAGATGATTTTCCGAGTGAAAATCGGCTTGGTGATCCACCCGCGACTCGAACGCGGGACGCCTTGATTAAAAGTCAAGTGCTCTACCAACTGAGCTAGTGGACCAAATATAATTTTTATTGTAGTTTGCAAAAAGTAAAGTTTTTGAGCAAAAAAGATACCTCTGACACACCTTTTAAGTATTAAAAAAGTCTTGTTTATAAAGGCATACTAATATTATCCACAAACTCCAAATCCTCTGTACTGTCAACCTCCTGCACCGCCTGCAATACATCCTTGTACATCCCTCTAAAAGCTGCCTCAACCCGTCTTCTTGCCATAATATATCCCAAAACCAAAAGCAACAACCCTCCTACTGCAAACATTATTCCCGCAACCAGATACGCCGATTGAACATCTTCTGAAAATATCCCAAAGATTCTAAGTCCAACCAAAACTGCTCCTATCCCAAGAAGAGCATAACCGAAGCCGGCCAAAGTCAACGGCAACCTCAAATTAATCTTTGCTACTACTTGCCTTCTCAATTTAATATTCATTCTCCTAAAAAAATGGCAGGGGCGGCAGGATTTGAACCTACGAGTGTCAGAGTCAAAGTCTGATGCCTTACCGCTTGGCGACGCCCCTAGGCAGCTCGGTGCAAAAACTATATGACAACAGCTAGTATTATATATAATTAAAAAAGTCTTGTCAACTAAAAATCATGCTCAACAGCATAAATTTAGTAAATTCAGAAAATATTTATATAGGACTGGTTGCTTTAGCCGCTTTATGTACAATAATTTCATCAATCCACTTTTCATGGCAACGAGATATGAAAGTATGCCATAATTCCATAATTTATGCCTACTCACCACAAGTGGATTACACTAGGTGATTGTTATAAAATTAGGGTGACAAAAGAATTGGATATGTCGCTTTTGATAGTTGATGTTACAAATAAAAAGAGTGTCGCAAACAAATTGCAACGCTCTTTTTTAAAACAATAGTGTTTAAGTTTTGCTCCTTTTGATTAAAATTTCACTCCGACCCACAAAAGCAAAATTAACACCTATCCCCATAATTTATCAATTATTGCTTGCTTTAAATTATCTATCCCCTCTCCGGTTTTTGCTGAGATGCAAACTTGTTCAAAATCTTGAATTCTAAGGTTTTGAACAGTTTTTTCTTTGATTTGCAAACAATCTGTGATGCAATCAATTTTATTAAATACAATAATAGCGGGTTTGCTTGCTGCCCCCAATTCCTCTAAAACCTTCAAAACAACTTGAATATCCTTTAGAATTTGCTCGCTGGCTATATCAACTACAAGCAAAAGTAAATCCGCATACTTTGCCTCTTCCAGCGTCGACTTAAATGCTTTAATAAACTCATGCGGCAAATCACTTATGAATCCAACTGTATCTGTGATAGTATACTCTTTTCCTATATCATGAAAAATTTTTCTGGTTGTAGTATCCAGCGTTGCAAACAACTTATCTTCTACTTCTACACCGGCTTTTGTCAAAAAGTTCATAAGCGTAGATTTGCCTGCATTTGTATAACCCACAATCGCTATATTCTTTTCACTTAATAAACGCTTTTTACGCCGCCACTCTCTTTGCTTTGACAATTTTTCAATCTCACGCTTCTTCTCGATAATTTTCCGCCTAATTACTCTCCTGTCAAGCTCCAGCTTAGTTTCGCCGGGTCCCCTAGTTCCGATTGCCGCTTCTTGTCTGTCCATAAGTTTTCCGTGACCAATAAGTCTTGGCAGTGCATAATTAAGTTGAGCTAATTCAACTTGCAATTTTCCCTCTTGACTTTGTGCGCGTATTGCAAAAATATCTAGTATCAGCATATTTCTATCAATCACAGAAACACCTATCGCATCCACTAAATTTTTAATTTGACGACCGCTCAGTTGATTGTTAAACACAACCAAATCAGCCTTTTCTAGCTGCACTGACTCTTTAATTTCACCAACCTTTCCGCTGCCGATATAAAACTGCACATCAATTTTAGCACGGTTTTGAGTAATTTTTCCCACGACAAAACCGCCTGCAGTATCCACTAAGCTGCTCAGTTCACTCATACTGTTATTTTTGTCCTCATTTTCAAAACTGACTCCGACAATCAACACTCTTGTCTTTTCTTTTTCATTATTAATTTGTTGCATATAAAATACCTATCCCCTTTCCGCAAGTTATCACTTGTTTTTTGTAATACGCTGTTCTAATCGCCTCTATGGGTTTTTTCCTTGCCGTCCTGAATATGAGGGCAAAAAGTTTGCTATAAACGCCACAAAAGCACTTACTCCCAGCACTAGCGCTATTTGTCTTATACCAAACGACAATATCGTAATAATAAATCCGTACTGCTGCACAAGTATCATATTAAGAACAAATGCCCCCACCCCTGCCACAATCACCGCCAATAAAAAGCTAAATAAAGCAATCATCAAACTCTCTAAAAAGAAAATCCCAAATACATCCGCACTCCTTGCCCCTAATGCCCTTCCCTTAATATCCCGATTTCCCTCTTTTTATATGGAAATGAAAGATAAGAGGATAGTGAAAACTAAGCGGACAGATTTTGCCTTCATGGATGAAGCGGCAATTTTTATTGAGTGTTTGACAGGAAGGCGTGAGCGGGTGAGCTTGAGATGCGAAGCATCATATTGTTTGATGTTTTGGTTCTTGTCAGTAACAGCTTCAAAGGATTCTTTGTTGCCGTCAGCATCTATGCGTGCTAAGCGTCTAAAATCTATATTGGATTTTTCATCACGGGACAGAATGATGTCGGACTGAGTTGAATTTTTTCACATGAAGCGCTTTGTTATCTATTATGCTTATTCCGTCAGAGATAATTTCACTGCCGGTCTTATATTTTCTTATGTCCGATATTATCTTTCCGTCGGCAAATTCAATTACTCTGTCGCCGTAATATTCTGCATAATCCCTATCATGCGATACAATGATGACTAACTTCGTTTTTGATAGTTTTTGCAGTGTTTCAAAAACCTGTCTGCCTGTGTTGCTGTGTCCAGCGCCCCCGTAGGCTCATCCGCCATAATAATTTCCGGATCCTTAATTAAAGCGCGGGCGATTGCAACTCTCTGCTTTTGCCACCGAAAACTCATTCAAAATATTATACTCTTGAAAAATGAAGCCTATAAAAGTGTTGCGATAGCTGTCAAAATCACTTTGAGTAAAGTTTTCACTAGACTTGCCTTTTTGATGGCGATAGTTTCGCTTGTTACGCTGTCTAAGCCGCCAATAAGGTTTAACAGTGTTGATTTTCCGCTTCCGGATTTGCCCAGCACAAACACCATTCCCGTCTCTTCAAATTTCAAATCAACACTGTCTAAAGCACGCACAGGAATGCCATTTTTGGGTATATATACCTTTAGTTAAACCTTATAATTGAAGCATTTATCGTAATCTCCTTATCTTTGTTTATCTCCTAAAAACATTATAAAAGAGCATTTCTATAAACAAGCAGTACTTGATTTTATTCGGCTTTCAAGCTAGATTATTCAAACTAATTCATTACTCAAAACGGCAATTCACCGTCATCATCAGCCAAAACTTCATCCGCCGTTTTTTTATCAGCAACAGAATCTTGTATAGCCGCTGAAACAGTTGCCGCCTTCTGAGCATTAGGCAGTTTTGTTCCGTCTAAATAATTTTCAAAGGTTACATACTCCCCTCTCCACTTTAAATCCACACTCCCCAACTCTCCGTTTCTGTGTTTTGCTATTATCAGTTTATAAACATCCTCGGGTTTGCCTGCCGCAATGTCCGCATCCGACGGCTTATGAATAAATAAAATAATATCCGCATCCTGCTCAATAGCTCCCGATTCTCTCAAGTCCGACATGATAGGCTGCCCTTTTCGCTTTTCAACCTCTCTGGACAATTGCGACAACATTATAATCGGAACATTTAATTCCTTTGCTGCAATCTTTATTGCTCTAGTAATCTCACTAATCTCCTGCTGTCTATTTTCAGGTTTTTTGCCGCTGGACATCAACTGTAAATAATCAATCATCACAATGTCCAGCTTTTTCTCCCGTTTCAATCTGCGGCACTTAGAGACAATCTCAGCAGGAGTAATCGCACTGGTATCATCTATATAGATTTGCGCAGCATCCAATATAGGCTTGTTTTGACGCAATCTCGCCCACTCGACAGGCTGTAAATTTCCGCTTGCCGCCCTAGCCATACTCACCTTAGCATGAGAACAAAGCATTCTTCTTGCCAACTGCTCACTGGGCATCTCTAGTGAAAAAACCGCCGCATAAACAGATGAAGATATACCCTTTGTTCGCTCTATCTTGGACATTGCCGCATTGAGAACAAAATTCATTCCTAAGCTTGTTTTACCATGCCCCGGTCTTGCCGCAAGCACCACTAAGTCACCGTTTTGAAAACCGTTCATATATCCGTCCAATAAATCAAAACCTGTGCTAAGTCCTTTATAAGCATTTTTGTCTTTGTCAATTAATTCCATCCTCTCATACGCTTGTACAATTGCGTCCGATATAGGAAGTAAATCTTTTCTTGCCGCATCCTCACCTAAAGAAAATATCTTGGACTCGGCATACGCCAAAATGTCCTCTTTTTCACCTTTATAACCTTCTGCCGCAATTTCTTCAGTAGAAAAAATAACATCCCGTCTTAAAGAATTGTTTTTGACAATGTCAGTATAGTGTTTATGGTTTGCTGCCGTGGGGATAGTGTTAGTCAAAAATGATATGTAGTTTAAGCCCCCGACTTCCTCTGTTTTGCCTAGCTTATCTAATTCTTGAACTATGGTTACAATGTCGACAGGGCGGCTGGCGGCGGATAAGTTTCTCATCGCAGAAAAGATAGTTTTGTGAGCTTTTAAATAAAAATCATTCTCTTTCAGTGCATATAATGCCTTGTCAGCAGCATTTGAATCTATCAAAATACAGCCTAGAACCGCCTGTTCTGCCTCATTGTTTTGCGGCGGTTTTTTTGACAGTGTATTAGGGTGCGGCTGTTGTTGATTGTCATAATTATTGTTTCGTGCAGTTTTTTCATTCATGTATAAATCCTCTTCTATTTCTCCTAATAATACTTAGTGTCATTTGACAACTTTGTTTTGTTCTTAAACCACTTAGAGTTAAAATTACCCGCCAATCTAATTATCAACCCGCCAGTACAGATGGTATCATCAGAAAATTCTCCCGATTAGGCACACTACCCCCGATAAAACTGGGATTAGCCTCATATAAAATATTCAAAAAATGCATTATAGCATCTATCGTGCTATCGTTATTAGTCCTTTCAAAATTAAAAACCTCTTGACCGGTGCCGCTTAAAAAGCTAGACACGCCGTCAGCATTATTGCCAATATACACGCTTATTAAATCATTTACTATGAGATTAGCCGTTATAACAGGATTTTCTCTGGCAAAATCAATACTGCCTGCAATTAAATCCAATACTCCTTCAACAAATGACGGATGCTGCCTTGCTAAACTCGCTCTGACAACCACTCCTACTTGAGAAACTCTTGCCCTGAAATTGTTTTCTTCATCACTAAATACATTGTCCCACTCTTCTTGCAAATCAAACGCCCGCCTAAAGTTATTTTCTCCGTCTCTTATCGTCGCAACAGGCTCGGCTAAGAGTGCAAACCTAGTACCTGCCAGCGCCAAATTATAGCCTAACAATGCTTGGTTGGCAGCAGCATTATCAAGTAAACTTATAATGTTGACCGCATTTGGATTTATAGCGTCATTTATGTTTGCAAGCCAGTTTACTTCCAAGCCGTTTTCTCTTAAAATAGTATCCAAAATGATGCCGGGGGATGCCATGCGTTGATATGCAACTATGGTTTCACCTATTAAATCGCTTAACCGGACAGCAGGATTGCCGTTTGAATAATTTGTATTTTCAATGATGTGTAATACACCCCAAAGAGCTACGCCCGCCAAGATATATTCGCCGTCAGAATTAAATCTGTTTGCTGCCAAATTCATAGGGACTAAGGCAAAATCAGGGCGGACTGCCACTAAATGACCACCGATTAGCGGTCCGGTAGTCCTAGTGATATTTATGTTTACGCCTTGCACTCTAGGTGTGTTTTGATAAATGTTTGCCAGCGCCATCAAAGGCGCACCGTCAGGGACATAAATGCTGACGGATGAAGGCAATTGATCGTTCTCCCACGAAGAACAGCAGCCCCCGCATCAGCATGATGTGAAGATAGCACTTGCAAATGTTGCAGTTATCAGCATAGCGAAAATAGCTGCCGCTTTAACAATTCTTTTTTTCATTTTATAAGTATCCTCCTAAAAAACAAAGATTTATATTACACAGAGAATTTGCAAAGTTTCTAAAGCAAATTTTGAGACAAAAAAACAGAGTTGTCACCTTGAATAAAGTTTAATCAAAGTTTCCTAAATACTTCACATAGATAATCAAATCATCATTTTTCACACAATATTCCCTCTCCTCATCCAAACCGATATTATAGAACACATTTTTATTATTTTCAATATAACCTAACGGCATAACCCCTTTGTTTGTGCCATGATAACTTGCAAACACAAACTCTGCATAACTATTGAAAGTATATTTCTCTATCTCATCAAAAATCTCACTTGCCCGCTCTGCCCTAATTTCAAAATTGTACTCGTCTCCTCTCCTGTGCCTGCAAAAAATCTCTTCATAAAACGCACCTGATTTGTCCTCATTAATCATCTGCGTTGCAAAAAAGCTGATAATTCTGTTGGAAATTATTACATTATGAACATCAAATTTCTCAATTGAGTTTTGATTTTTAGCGTCCAATATTTCAGTTATCACCTTAAATGGCGGAGCCCCTTCAAACTTTGCGTGCAATTCAATCAGTGTCAAAAACACATTAGAGTCTTGCGCTTCAGGCAAAGTGTCATCGTCTGACAGCACCAACGCCATCATTGTCGCCTCATTATTATTATGCGTTTTGCTTGCCTCAAACAATTCATCAATAAACTTAGTCCGTTCATTCAAATTATAATTGTGCGTAGTTATCTTTTGCGTTTTTTCACACACATTATTCAATGTCTGCTTAATATAATCGCTTTTGCTATTTTCACCGATAATGTATAATTCCAGCGGCATATAATGCCTGTCATGCTTGGCGGTTATCCTTTGATTTGTGTTGATTTCTATCTTCTTCTTTTGCCCTAATCCGGCTTTATTCTCACTAACCACATATAGTTTATTCATCATTTTAACAACAGGCACGCTTTCTGTGTATTTTGACAAATACTCGTCCACACTCAATTCACTGTCAAGCGCATAAAATTCTGACCCGATATACGAAAGCAATTCATAAATTACGCAAGTAATCTCGGGGTTTAAAACCGCCGCCGCTATGAATTGTCCAAGTTTTTTGTTGTATGAAAATGCATTGATGGATTTGTTGGCTAGGGTCGGGATGGTTTTGCACATATTTTTGATTTTTAAAACAGTTTTATGCGTTTGCGTTTCAACTGCAATGGGAACAGTTTTAGGGATTTCAAACTCTGCCATTTCAAGCACCAGTTTTAACGCGTCAAAATCAGCTTGAGCAATCTCCTCAGTCTTCCAAGCGTCCTCTTTTGCCCTTTTCTCTTCAAAATTATCCACCCCATAATTATTGTCTACTATAAGTATTCCTTTAGCATCTTGTATGCAAATGTCATCAAGGTCAGAGGCAGAAAAAGGGTCGCCTTGTCTTATGATTAGGTTTACTTTAGCGCGCGGCTTATCTTTTACCATAGCTAATTCTGCGTTTAAGGCATCTCTTATTTGGTCTTTAGATTTGTCAGATAGTATTAAAACTGTTGCATTTGTACAAGAGAACATCAAGTTGATTAGGACAGCCAAAACTTTTTGATTATAGTTTAGAATAACAAAATGATTTGCTAAGTGCAGTTTGCCTTTTGCCGCACCTTTTTTAGCTAAATATTGGCGTAGGTAGTTGGTAGTCAGACCCACTATAGTACCGGTGAACAAGACGATACCGACAACAAATGTTGCCATACCCAACAGCCACAACGGTTCACCGGCGACATCCAAAAGAGAATTAGGCGTAAGCATCCATTGAATCGCAGTAAAGACAGCCTGAAAATAAGGCACTCCTAACAATGGATTGTCATTAAACCATGCCCAATCAATTAGCAGTGCAATACCTGCAACTATCAAAATAAAAACCAAATTGATAGCCACTAAAAGACCCAAGGTCATTATGACGGGTCTTTTATTCATAGATATAGTAAATCTTGAACTAAACTTTCTAAAAAATGCCTTAATGTTTTTCATCCAGCCGTTAGTATAACATGATGAAAATAGTTAGTCAACTGAATTAATCGACTTTTAATTTTACTTCATATTCAACTTCACCAATCCTCTCATAACACCAATTTAAATATCCTCTCACTTTTATTTGAAATTCCTCGTCATCCTTATACTTATGAGAGTTTTTTAATTTTTCTAACTTTACCGCCACAGGCATGATCATCCTTGGAGTAACTCTCTTTTTTAATTTCAACTCTTCAATCTTTTGAAATAACGGCTCGGGTTCAATCTCCTTCTTCCCTTTAATCTCAATAAATTCTACCTCGCCTTCTTCTTTTTTAGAAATCAGCATAAGAGTCAAAAAGGTCAAAATCATGACAATAGTCATAGGCAAAATAATAATGAAAAACATCTCTCTAAGATTAGAAAGAGTGCTTAAAATTGCCCCCATCGTTTCATTGTCAGAAGTCAATTCCCAATAAGGATTGATAGAAATTATAATAATATAAACACTGCCTAAAACTGCTATACTAAGTGCCAAACCAAATATTGCTTTAACGAAACCAATTAGAATATTAGACTTTTTCATGCCTTAATTATTGACACAATAACTATAGCAAATACTCCGATTTTTTGTAGTATTTTGCCTAATTTTGTATAAGCAAAAGTTAGACATAATTCTTTCGGTTTATTCACAAAAGGTCTCCTGTGCTGATTAGACACAAAAGACCTTTGCTGGATTTTAGATATTATTTTCGTTATTCTTCACCAACCGCCATTGCAGGCTGAGGACTGACAGGCACAACCACTTTAGGCTTGTTGTTATCAGTTTGAAGCCTTCTGCCGCTTTGCCTTGGGGCAACATTGTGTTTTCTAATAATAGACCAAATAGACGGTGCCAAACAAGTAGACGAGAAAAGACCAGCCAAAAACCCGATAGTGATTGGCAACGAGAAAGCAACCATGTCGGTTATTCCGCCAATCGCCGTAACAATCGCTATCATAGCAATCATGATAATAGTCGTAACCGTCGTACTGATATTCCTGCCCAGCGTCTCAACAACCGATCTGTTTGCAATCTCATTTGCTGTAACATTCTTATCTTTAGCATACATCATATGCCGGTTTTCTCTAATTCTATCAAATATAATAATTGAGTTATTAATGGAATAAGCCAGCACCGTTATGACAATTGCAATGAAGGTAGAACTGATTTCAATGTGAAAAATTGTAATGAAGGCAAACATTATTATCATATCATGGATAAGTGAGATAATAATCGCAATACCTGAGGCAAATTCAAACCTGATGATAATATATCCAAGCATAAACACTAACGCCCACAATATCGCCGCTATCGCACTGATAATAAGTGCAGTTGATACAGTACCCGATACCGATGCATGAGGAGTAGCTCTTCCGAAATAAGGATTTTCTATCGTCAATGCATCTCTTAATGCCGCTGCATCAAGTCCGTTAGGCACAGCCAGTCTTATAGTATTATAAACTCCGTTTGCATCAGCTTCTACTTCACCTATAATTGAAACACCGTTTAGTTGTTGCAGTTGCGTTGCCAAAAAGCCCCTCTGCGCTGCTATAGGCATATCAAAAACAGCTGTAGCCTGTGTACCTGAAATATTAACAACAGGCACAGACCTACCAAACATAGCAGTCAAATATTCCGATAATTGGTCAGTAACATCGTCCATCCAATTAGCTTCTTCTGCATCAGGAATTCCCCTTGGCGCTCTGAACTGTACTCTAATAGTCAGTTCATTTGCTGCACCCATCGTAGTAATTCCCCGTCTGTTTATATCAACGCTTTTTTGTTCACCGTCAAAAGCAAAAGTTTGAGTATTTAAAAGATTATAAATGGCATCTATGTGTTCATCAACATTACCTTCATGGATAGAATTCCCCGCAGCAATTTGAATAACATGACCGCCGGTGAAATCCATACTCAAATTCCATGGGTTGCCCCTAGTGCCGCCCCAAACGGCACCAAAAACAATTGCCAATAGAATTATTGCCGCCGGAATGATGAAAAATATTCTTTTCTTTTCTACCAGCTTTACATCCTTTTGCAGAAGGTTATCAAGTGATAATTTACGCATGAGTAGTGCCTCCTTCTAGTTTGGTTTTTCTTTCTTGTTCTTCTTGCTCTTTTCTTTCTTTTTTGGCTCTTTGTTCGTTTTCAATTTGAGAATTTACTAAAGCTGAGTTTTGGTCTGCCATTAGTTCTTCATATCCTTTGCCTCTTTTTAGGTTGTATAGCTTAGGATTTTTGTGACTTAAACCAATGAATATGCTATTCATCCATCTAGTAATAACTAACGACGCAAATGCCTCTAACACAATACCTAAAAGCAAAGTGATTGCAAAGCCTTGAACAGGCCCCGTACCAAAAATCAACAAAACGATACCTGCGATTATTGTTGTTATATTAGCGTCCAATATAGGTCTAACTGAACGGCGGTATCCATAATAAGTTGCCGACTTTATTGACTTGCCGTTGCGGTATTCATCCTTTATTCTCTCAATTATGATGATATTACCGTCTATGGCTATACCTATGGCTAAGAGAACACCTGCAATTCCGGGCAGAGTCAGCTGCACCCACGGGAATACAGCCATAATCATTATATAACCCACCGTGAAAATGAGAAGCGTAAGCGACGCCGCCACTCCAAACATTCTGTACAGATATATCAAAACTCCCATAACAAGCAAAATCCCGATTATACCTGCAATTATTCCGTACCTTAAAGCATTCTGCCCAAGAGTCGCCGAGACTGTTATTACTTCAAGTCTTTCTAGTACCAACGGCATTCTTCCGGCGTTGATTTGACCTGCCAATTCATGCGCTCTTTCGGGACTGCCCATACCTGTTATTACGGCTTGTCCTGTGGTAATGTGAGATTGGATAGTAGGATTAGACAGCATATTTTCTACCCTGTCGGAACCTTGTCCCATTACAGTCCATATTTCAATACTCTCACCCACATTCATCGTAGCAGTAGAAAACGCCGCCGCACCTTCAGAGTCAAACACTAAAGAGACTACATGATCGGCAGGAGGTTGAATAGACGGGGTTGCCGAAACAATGTTAGCACCCGTAATGATAGTGTCACCTCTAAACCTAAACTCAATTTGTGCGGGCTCACCAAGTATGCGCAAAACCTCTGAAGGGTCGTCAATATCAGGAACTGAAACCCGCAGATTTGTACCGCCCTCTATTTGAATGGTGGCTTCTGTAAAACCTTGAGAAATTAGTGAACCTTGCAATGAGTCTATCGTACCTTGCATTAGGTCTTCAATACGAGTGCCCGGTTCAGCGTCGTCAGGCAAATGCGCTCGGTAAACTGCAGCCACACCACCGCTAAGGTCTAAGCCCAGCCGAATACTGCCGCCAAAAGTGTCCCAATCATAGTTGCCAAACCGCATCGGCACAAAACTAAAAATAAAGGCGGTAACTAAAAAAACGCCTATTATAACTAGTTGGATTATGGATCTTCGTCTTTTCATTATGTCTTGTGTCCTTATAGTTTATCTGTTTGTAATCGGATTATTGCCAAATTTTATAAAAAATTACAATAATTTAGACTTTTCATTTCTAAAAGAGTTTGATACGAAGTGTTTTTTGACCAAAAAAGACACCTCCGAACATTCTAATTTAAAATTATGAACAGTCTATCTCTAAATCAACAGTTCATTATATAATAAGTCTTTATAGCAAGTCAAACAAAATAGCTAGTAATTTAGAAAGATTTTTAATAAGAGCAGCATCTCATAACACCTCAAAATATATATATAGCTAAAAGTCTACCTTAATAGTTTCCTAAATTTATTCCGTCATCCGCACGGGTATCACGATAACCGTGGACTAATACAAAAGGCGTGCCTTTATTGCCGGAACCGGACGCTAAATCCATTAAACTGCCGAGTAAATCTACATCTTTTCGAGGTGTCGTCCCTAGCTGTGCTTCATTTAAACTGTTTTTATTTTTAAGAATAATTTCATCCAATCGTTTTTCCCGTTCAGCTGAAGATAAACCTGCAAGTTCTGTTAATGCTACTGCCTTAAATTTTGTGTCACCGCTTGCCACTTGCCCAAGCCCGCCTGTATATCCGGGAGATACTACAGGATCAGCCAATTCCCAAATGCCTGTTGACGGATCTTTATAAGCACCATCACCAAATATCATTACCTCAGGCGATACTTTAGCGTAGCGCTTAAATTCAGACTGAACCTGTTTAACAAACTCATTACAATCACGTGGAAACAATTTGAGTTTCTCATCTCCGGCATAATTAAAACCCAGCACTCCAAATTGAGTATTATAACCGCTGCCTTCTATCGGCTTAGTCATAATATCAGCAAGAGTGATTACTTTTTTTGCACCTTTTTCTATCAAATAATCTTTCATTTGACCACGACTATGCACTGTAGATACAATCACATTGCGGCTAAACTTCAAAATACTTGCAGGGTCGCTGCCAATCAAAACCTCTATATTATCATTCAAGTTTTGATACATTTTAATATAATTCTCACCGGTTATTGAATGCACCGGCTCACCATACTCTTTGATGTATTCTTTTGCCGTATAAATATTGGTATCGGGTTTATATCTGTTGATGTTTTGAGACAAAGCATTGCCTTGCTCGTCTATATGATCAAGCAGAACATAAACCTTTTCTGCCCCTTTTGATATGCCTTTTAAGATATTAGAAAACCTGTTCCGGCTTAAAATCGGATGTACTACGGCTAACTCATGCCCGCCGAATTTGTTTTTTATATCTATACCAACATCATATATACTGACAAAGTTTCCCTGACTCATTGCCAGCACAGACTCCGTTACTCCAATTATATCTGCATCAGACAATCTTAGTCCGGCTTGCTTTGCAGTTTCAATAGTGCTGTCAACTACAATCTTAACCAGATTATCGCCCTCACTAATTATCGGCGCCCGAACCCCCAGCACCACCGTCCCATAATTTCTTTTCATAATCATTTTGCTCCTAAAATATATAATTTATAGTCTTTACCAGCTTTTAATTTCATGTATTTTTCATATACTCAACTTAATTTTTGTTATCTATTAAGAAATAAAGATAACATATTTATTTCAACTTAACTTACTTTATTTCTTCCCAAGCAGTCTCATCGCATTATCATAAAAAATCAAATCTCTGCTTTCTCCAGTCAAGTACTTTTCTAGCTGGGCTATATCATCATTAGCGTCTACCCATGGGGCATCAGTCCCAAACAAAATCTTTTTGTGATCATGTGTGTCTAATAAGCGCTTTTTTTGGTTTTCATTTAGATACCTGAATGCAAATGAGGTATCCAAGTACATATTTTTTCCCAGCATCAAATCAAACGCCTCATCATATGCCCACATTCCGCCTAAATGCGCCCCTACAATTTTAGCACTTTGAAAATCCTCGCAAAATCTTGCAAACTTTTGAGGCATAGCATAATCACCCAAATTTCTTGAATCTGAACCGGTATGAAAAAGCATTATCATACCTTCACTCGCCGCTGCTTCATAAACAGGATACACCGCCCTGTCATCCACATCAAAATGTTGATAATACGGATGGAATTTTAAACCCTTAATCCCGTGTGCCTTTAATCGCTTCAACTCACTTTTATAGTCAACATACAATGGATGAATAGACCCAAACGCATAAATATTGGGCATAGAATTGCAAAAAATCGCCCAGTCATTTACTTTTTCAACAAAAGCGGGCTGATTTGCAATGTGCAGTGTCAGCGCCTTATCGATACCGCACCTTTTCATAGAGGCAATCAAGCCCTCTAAAGTTCCGTCATAAAACGGTCCAAAAGGAGAACCCTTAGGAACTATTGACATAGCTTTTGCCGCATGTGTAGGCGGGTATACATGTGTATGAAAATCAAAAATCATCTTATCATTTTAAGAAAAAAGTGAACAAAAAATAAAAAAGTACTTTTTTCCTATCCTATAATATAAATATTATCTCTGCTCGTTATTATCAGATTCAACCGACTTCTTTTTAGCCTCTTCTTTTAGCCTTCTCTCCTCTTCCTCTGCCTTTCTTTGATGATAATTTTTGTACCCCACATTTTGATTGTCCCCTTGATCCCAGCGTTTGCCGCCCACCGCAAGCATTCCCACAATCAAACCGATAACCACAATCAAAGACACTATGGGCAATACCAAATCAGCCGCTGTGCCTTCTAAAGCCAGCTCCCAAACTAAACACAAAAATGCCACCACAATCAATCCCGTACCAAAAAAGATAGTAAACTTTTTGATGACATTCTCACCCCGTCCAAAAAGTCCGCGCAAAATAAAGCAAAGTCCTGCTGTACCTGCGACAATCAACACCGCCCAATTTAGTGAAAAATTAAAGTCCTCGCTTGCGATAGACACAATCCATAGGACTATTGCCACGAGAAAGGCAATCCCTATTGCCAAATTAAATATTAACCTTCTTGACATGATTTTTTATCTCCTTTGTCATCTTTTTATAAAAAGATAATCTAAAAACTTTTATAATGTTTTGTATATATTAAAGCCTTAATATACCCCTGCCAAATAAATCAACTGGCATATATCTTTCAGTTGAAATAAATGCGTACCGGCAAGCGGCGGCCTATCGTAGTCCCGTCTCCTAGCTGACCGTCCCAATTGGCACCCCATGTCCATAAATATCCGTCTGTATCAACAGCAAAACTATGCCCATCCCCTCCCGCAACATTCAAAAGTTTTATCCCTTGCATAATATGTGCAGGAGAAACAAGATAGGTTGTAGAGAACGGAAGATCCACACCTAGCTGACCTGCACCACCCCATCCCCATGTAAAAAGGTTGCCGTCAATATCTATAACAAGGCTATGAAAACTTCCTGCACTGACTTGTGAAAATTGCATACCTCGTTTTATAGGCATAGGAGTATTGCGGTCAAGCGTATTACCCATACCCAACTGACCGTCAGAATTAACACCCCATGACCAAAGATTTCTGTTATTATCTAAAGCAAGATTATGAGCCCCTCCTGCACTAATGTACTTAAATACAGTGCTTCGCTCAATGTGTACAGGCGACAAACGGTTTTCATTAGTCATATCTCCCACTTGACCATAATTGTTCCATCCCCATGCAAAAAGATGTCCGTCAGTATTTATAGCTAAACTATGAAGACTTCCTGCACTGACTTGTGAAAATTGCACACCTTGCTTTATATGAATAGGAGAATTGCAACTTATATCAGTTCCGTCGCCCACTTGTCCATGAGTGTTCCATCCCCATGCAAAAAGGTGTCCGTCAGTGTTTATAGCTAAACTATGAAAACATCCTGCACTGACTTGTGAAAATTGCATATCTTGCATTATAAGAATAGGTAAATTGCGCCTTATATAAGTGCCGTCGCCCAATTGTCCATTCAAATTATCACCCCACACCCAAAGATTTCCGAGTGTATCTATCGCAAGACTATGATATCTTCCTGCACTGATTTGTGAAAATCGCGTGCCTTGTTTTATTGGTACGGGATGACGGCGATTTGTATTAGATCCGTCGCCTAATTGCCCAAACCAATTCTCGCCCCATGCAAAAAGATTGCCATAATTATCTATTTTAAGGCTGTGTCCACCTCCCGCTGCAATTTGAATGCCGGAATCAACCACCCATCTTGCATACAAAGTTGTGTCCTGTGTGAGCATAAACGGGAAAATTACGGGGGTTTGAAAATTAGAATTGCTGTACCAGCCTGAAAAAGCGTGCAGATTTCTTATAGGATTTGAAGGCTGCCAAATAAGAGTGCCTTGCGGTGCTGTAATTGTATTAAATGTTGTGTTATAAAAAGTTAGTATAAAATTTTGCACCTCTGCGGGCGGGCGTCTCAGCCATTCTAAAAAGTCGTAAATATCGCCGTCGTGACCTGCCTCCAGCCATATATCAAAAGCTGATTTTCCATCCTGCCCGACATTGCCCCTTACCCATTCTAAAAAATCATAAATATCTCCTTCATGACCTGCTTCCAGCCAAATCTCAAACGCACTCAAACCGTCTTCTCCGTTTCTAGGCGGAGTGAGCGGATGAAAGCAGGCGGCATTTATTGCACCTACCGATATAATTATCATAGCCATAAAGACTAATAATATTAATTTTCTTTTCACGCTTTTTCTCCTCTATGTATTATAAAGGCGCTCTTTTGCCGCTTCATTTATTTCATTATTTGAGTCGACAGTCTCACAACTGCCCGCCAGTCTTAATTATCTTCTATTTTTTAGTCTTCTACTTTCTTTTTTTGAAAATTTTCTTAAACAGTTTAACCACCCCGCTTCCCAATAGTGCTAACAAACCAATCGGAAACAATACAGTCAACAACACTTTTAATGCCGACACGGGCGCACTTGCATCAATCTTTCCGTTCTCACCGTTTAGATAAAAATTATACAACTTATCTTTATATTTGCAATGCCCCACATACACCGGCAGCAGCGTATACTTATAAGTCTCTCCTCTCGTCTGCGTCTGCACATGAAAACTCTCTACCCGACTGTATGTATACCCGGACAAAATTTGCTTTTTTATCTGTTCATCCATCACTCGTCTTGCCTCTCCCCATGCTTTGCCGCCGCTTTTTGTATGCTGCGAAGCCACAAACCCAAATAAATAGTCGGGATTATAACTAGGCATATTATTGATAGAAAAAGGAAGCATTTTACGGACAGTTTTTGGTCTGAAACTATCACACGCTTGGATCAGTACATCAGTGAATAAACGGGGCATATTGCCTTGGATGGGGAAACGATTTTCATCAATAACTACAGACGGTTTGCCGTTTACCATTATAGTACGGGTAGTAACTTGAACCAGCACACCCCTAAATTGAGACATTGTGGCGGCATTGAAACAAAATGCAGGATAATAAACACCCTTTACCTCTTTAGGAGTAGCACATTGTTTGAAGGCATTAGGGGCAAAAAAGCGTTTTTTAAACCATTTCTTTGCTATTAAAGCAGCCTTATCTAAATCTATTTTGAAAGGCACAACCGCATTTGGTCTTAATCCTTTGATTGTTTCTTTTTCTACTATGTTGTTGGTTCCGCAAAAAGCGCAAGTCGTTGCCATCTCGGTTTTGTTTAATATTTCACTGGCACCGCAGGACTTGCATTCATAAGTATGCGTCTCTTGTGTCCAAGCAGCTGTTTGGTTTAGGGTATTTAAAGGTAAATTCACAGCCTGCCCTGCCCCTCTGACTTGCAGAGATGACTGGCAATGTTGGCAAAACAACTGTCCCCTTGCAGGAGAAAATATTAAGTTTGCGCCGCACCCGCCGCATTTTGCGATTTCAATTAATTGTGAATTATTCATTTATTATCCTCACCTTTTTTCAATAAAACATAGCTGATTTGATCTAAAATAAACCATACTTAAATCAACACTTAGTATAGAAATACTTATGCTATATTGACTGTCCATGTAAATTCCGTTGTTAAAATGCCAAAATTTCCCATAAAAACTTGATGCAGCCGGCTTGCTTGGCACATCAATAGAAATGTCATCATTACTAAAAATCAAAACAAGCAATAGTGGCGAATGATAAGCAAAGCACTAAAATAAGCAATAAACAAAATGATAGCTTTTTCACTATAAACGAATTTTTTTATGACTTTCACACTATTCTTGTTTCTCACCGCACCCAGAGCAAAATTTTGCTCCGGATTTTAGTTCTTGACCGCATTTGCAAGTATTTACAGTAGATTGACCGCACTCGTGACAAAACCGTGCATTAGCCTTTAGCATAGCCTTGCATTTAGGACATGAGTTGCCCATCGTGTTTCCGCATTCATGGCAAAACTTTGCCGCCGGTTTTACGCTTGCATTACATTTAGAGCAAGGAACTCCTTGCGGTGCTTGCGGTTGCTGCTGTTGGGGTTGAGGTTGCTGTTGAGGTTGCATTCCGGGAGCCATCGCTTGCCCAAACACATTCCCCATTTGCGCTCCCATACCTAAGCCCATTCCCGCTCCCATAAAACTACCTGCCATACCGGGATTTGACGCAGCATTTCTCATAGCATCAGCCGCCGCCATCTGTTGATATGTGCCGATGTTGTTGCCCATCATCCTTAATGAAGTCGACTTATTCAACGCATCCTGTAATTCCTTCGGCAAGGAAACACTCTCAATAATAAATCGCTCCAATTTTAGTCCTTTAGCCTTAAACTGCTCTAATTCCTCTTTTTCAACCACCTTAGAAAACTCTGCCAAGTTGCCGGCTAAATCCAAAAACGGAATACCGCTTTTTCCGATAGCAGTAGTCATGGCACTTATGATAATTGTCCTTAAATAGTTTGCAATATCTTCTGTTTTGAAGCTGGAAGCAGTGCCAAAAATCTCTTTCATAAAAACAAACGCGTCATCCACTCTAAATGAATAAGCGCCAAAAGCACGCACTTGTATAGCGCCATAGTCAGCATCACGGATAGTGATAGGTTGTGTTGTTCCCCATTTTTGATTGGTAAATTGACGGGTAGAAACATAGTATACATCTGACTTGAACGGCGTTTCAAAACCGTATTTCCAACTCATTAAAGTGGTCAAAAGCGGAATGTTGTTGGTTTCAAGTTTGTATTTTCCCGGCAAAAACACATCTGCCATTTGCCCTCTGTGAGAGAAAATTGCGACTTGAGAGTCACGGACAGTGAGGACTGAACCTCGGTTTATGTGGTTTTTTGAGGCATCGATTTTGTGGACTAAAGTATTTTGCGTGTTGTCCAGCCACTCAATATTCTTCAAAATTGGCATTTTTATTTTTCTCCTAAATTTTATAACGCATTATTGTATCATGTACAATGTGCTTTGTCAACAAAAAAATGCCCTTTTCAACAAGGCATTTTATAATGAGGTATGATGTATTTTTAGAAAAACAACTGTGAAACCGCCAACATAATCAACAAGACACCGCTTATCCAACCTAAGTTTAAGCTTGTTCGTTTAGAAGTTTTAATACCTAACAATGAACCCAACAATAATAATGTGGTGCTTAGAGCCACTGACACTGTGATGATAACTATATAAGACAGCCATGTTAGTCCTAATAATCCCGCTCCAATGCCTGCGGCTATGCCGTCTATAGACAGCATCACAGCTATCAAACAAGCACTTTTTATTGACAATCTTTTTAATTCCCCGTTTTCTTTTTTGTTAAAAAGGCTGTCAAAGATTTTATACATTCCTACGATTAAAAGAATAGACATTGACAATACAACAGTCAAAACTTCAGGGATAACTCTTGATAAAACATCCCCCAAAAATAAACTTAACACCAAGAATAAAGAACAAATTATGCTTATTATAAGAGCATAAATAAATTTGATTTTGTTTTTATCCAACCCATAGGCAAAACCGGTTACTCCCGAATCTACAGAACACGCCAAAGTAAGTATAATTGCCTCAATCATCATTTGCAACATAATTTAAAATATCCTTATGATAAGAGATATTATATTATATTCAAATAGAATCGATTGGTGATTTAAGTATAATTATTGTATATTAGGATTTTACTCAAATGTATACTGCGAATTTGTAAATAACGGCTTAAAGCCGATTCGCTTATATAATCTATTGCTTTGCACATAATCTTTGTCAGCATAGAGCATTATATCTTTATATTTATCTTTGTACCTATTGCATAGATTCCAAACCAAACCAAATGCATAGCCCTTGCCGCGTAAATGCGGCGGTGTATAAACTCCTTGCAGTCCAGCTGAATCGTGTGAAATTTGTGTCAAATTAGCCATAGAAACCACCCGTCCGTCCATCTCCCAAAGATAAAGCATTGGTACAGACGGGGTACGCTGAAACTGATACTCAATGCTTTGCCCATGCGGCTCTAGTCCGCACTCAACAAAAAACGCAGCCCTCCAGTAAGGTATAATATTTATGTCATCAAGGGTAAACTGCCTAAACTCGCCTGCCGGCATTTTGTCATTGCACAGCTTGTCAAGCCTATAGACAATTAGGTTGCTGTCGTTTTTAATTTGCTTACCTGTTTTTTGCGCGTAAAACCTGGCAAAATGACCGGCAGTTTGCTCTTGCCCCAATATCTTATCTAAATCCCACTTTAATTCTATGATTTTATCTATATAAAATTTTAGCGCATCCTCATTATAGGTGTCCTTACAAAAATAAAACAACATTTGATGGGGCAAGGTTTGAACACCTATCAAAACATTTTTGCTGTTTTGTATGACAACAGCCAGACGGATTTGTTCATTAAATGGCTGTTGCTTTAATACTGTTATGATACGCAAAATCTTGTTGTTTTGATATTTATTAAACAACAAATCGTCCAATGTATCCGCTTCAAATTCTAAGATGTCCGTGTATTGCTTAAATTTCATTTTGGCACCCCTTGTTTTTATATATTCGCCATTATCATCTCTCCGCATTAAAATACCTTTTTGAAATTCTGTTTCATTATGTAATTTATAGACCTGTTGTTTTTATTCTTCAGTACAAGCAGAAAGCACTTTAATCTCTTTCAACAATTTTTCAAGTTATTTAGGCGAGTTCTCCACTCAAAAATATTTTGCGGCATTATATTAGCATATGCTGTCCGCCAAACTACAAGCATCAGTTTAATTATTTGTTCTCAGTCACTTTTTTCGGCTTTTCTGATTATTGCTGTTTTCAAATATATGATTATAACAAATTTATAATAATAAATCTACTAATCAATCACATTATCAATCATTTCTTTTGCAAAATACAAAAAACCCGTGCCTGCTATACCTACAACAAGCAAAGGTTTTAAAATATTGACACTTATATAAATAAGTCGATAACTAGCTTTTTCTAACCTTATTAGAGCTGGTTGCAACAGTGTCCTTTATTATCCTGTCTTTAAGAAGTTTCTCACGCGCTTTAACAAGTTTAGGGTCATGCGTAAGATACTTGTCCTTATACATAGCAAAAAGTGAATATCCTTCAATCTCTTGATTCCCGCCAAACATCTCCCAACCCGATTCTAAATCCTCATCATTTTGCAGCTCAATACTGTCTAATGACTCCCACTCATCACCGGTATTTCTCATGTCCTGCATAGGGTCTCTTCTAAAATCGTTATTATTAAAATCATTATTCATGTTATTTGAACCTCCTCTATCTTGATTTGGGAAAGGGGTCGGCATCATAGGAGCTGGAGTTGGAACTTGGGGAACTTCCGGTGTATAATATGGACTCTGAACCGGCTTAGATTTTGAAAGTATATCACTAATATCACTTGCCCTTGGCGGCATACCGCCAGGAAGCGGCGGCGCTTTGGGATTATGATTAGGGAATTCCGAATTAAATTCGCCCAAATGATTGGTGTTATACCTTCTCACAACTTGCGGATATATAGTTTTCTGTGAAAGAAATTCCTTTTCGTCCGTATGGCTTCCGGGCATATTGTTTTTAAGCAGTGAATAATACAACAATACCATAAACTCAGATTCACCGACTACATTTTCATCAGGAATAGGATTTGTGTCAACTACTTTAACACTATAACCGGGCTTGGTGTATTCATCCAAAAACGACCACAATTCAAGACAAGCACTATAATCTGGTGATTTTAGCATTAGGTTTGTTCTGTTTATGGGCGGTTTTAATAGCGGAACACTTTTTAGACTGCGCACAAACACAGTTTCATTATAATCTGCAATATATCCGCGAATTTTTTCAATACGCTCAATGAGCGGTCTCACATCGCCGTAATCTGTAGAATGACCTTTTTCTTGGTCGATTTTCATTTGTAGGTTGTACCTTGCCACCTCACCGTTCTGTGTAAAAGTACCTTTGACACCAAAATCACAGGCTTTGTTTTTATCAGACGCGTCATCCGTAATTCTTAAATATCGTATGCTTACAAAATCATCAAGTCTGGATAAAAGCGTCATAATAAAACGATTCTCATATATATTTAAGGTGTCATCGTTGTAAAATGACAAAATCTTAGACGGAATTACACTGCTATCCTTTTCAACGCTTCTTATAAAATGGGTGTGTGAAGAAAGATGTCTTATTGAGTTTGCGTTTATTTTGCGGGCAAGCTCAATAGGAACAACCTCCTCTTGTATTTGAAGAAACTGTCTGGGATTATTAATAATCGTACTCAAATGAGGGATAGCTGTTTCAATGGCCTTGACCCAATCTTCATCGATTTTACGCTCTAAATACACATTGTGTTGCGTATAGACCCGTTTGCCTGCACGGATAATATCTATAAAATCCGAATAAAAATTGTCGGATTTTAGAGTGTTCTCTATGTGCGAACGGTATTTATTATATAAAGTTTCTATCCTTTCTTTAATCATAGAATCTTCCTTTATGTTAGAGAAACTTAATGCTTGACAAAAACATATGCTAAGCATTTTTTCTTAACTTGTTGATATATAATCAGATACTTACTCTTAGAAAAAATCTACAAGCCCTTGCATTTTGGTACAACCAAGTTCTTTGAATATATTCTCCTGTCGTATGGTATCTACTCCGTAAGCTACTAACTCTGTCTTTTTAAGGTTAGAATAAGCTAAAATATCATACACCTTTGAACGAACTTGAACATCTTTTTCAAAATAATGAACTAATTCAGGTGAAATTTTAATAAGATCAATTGAAAAATTAGGAATATACGCATATTCAAAAATGCGATGTCCAAAGTTTGCTATAGCAATCTTTGCACCAAACCTTTTGATTATTTCAAAGCATTTTTTTGCTTTTGCAGTAGTTGAGCCCGGCAATAAAACATCCTCATTAAGCTCAAAATACACATTGTCAGGAAACCCTTCATTTTCAGAATAAATAGTCGCAATATCACGAATAAAATCATGACTGTGAAAAAAGCTTGATGAAATCGGGATACAAATAGGCAAAGCCTGTTTCAATGCCACGCCTAATGCTTTTTCAATTAAGTTTCTGTCATAATTGACTTGAAATCCTTCAATTCTTTCAGAAAGTCTCAAAAACTCCAAATGTGGCATGAATCCGCCCGCACGGTATTTTACACTAAGCCGGTAGTCATGCATACAATTTTTGCCTGTTGTCGTGTCTAGTACAGACCTTCTTAAAAGCTTAGATTGCACCCAATCCACTGAGTCCATAGCGGTTTTTACGATTGCCTCTTCTTCCTGTGCAAAATATGTTGCAGGGTCTTGCTTTAATAAACCTACTCTTGCTTGTTCAGTAGGTAAATATCCTCTGATATGCTCTATTGACATATTAGGTGCTATGTACTCCTTTGATTGTTGTTGCGGCGCAGCAATATACTCCTGCTGCGGTGCTTGAGGACGCCTGGCTACTGGAATAAAGTCAAACGGTCCTTCTGAATAAGGGTTGCCCCCTGCATTTTGAGCGCCCAGACCATAGATATTTGGATCATGAATGATAGAATCCTCAACTGGCTTTGACACAGGCTTTCTTGCCGCCGTCCGCGCCTTAGCCTTTTTCTTTTTCTTAGGAGTAGCCCTTCTTACTGCCGGTCTTGGTGCCGGCGCAGGTTCAGGAGCAAGCTCCACCTCTTCAGCCAAGTCAGGAAACGAAACCGAATAATCATCACCGACACTACTGATACTGCTGATACTGCTTGCACTGCTAGTATTGTCCTCTACCGGTGTATCCTCAAATCCTTTCAAAGTTTCCATAAGATCCTCAATACTTTCAAGATCTGGCAATTGTTCACCTCTCATAAATGAATCCTCCATTGTTTTGTGTTTTTGTTAAAGTTGTATTTTTTAGCTTTAATTAAGCCATAAAACCGTTATTTTTTGATTAATCTTTTGATAAATTCTTTTGATTCTCTCATGTTGTTTTCACCAAACAACGCACTTAGAACACGAAGAAGCTTTTTGAAGTTGTCTTGCTCATAAGACAAATTTAAGCTTGAGAATTTTCTGAATATTTTTGTGGTCAAAATAAAGTCCAGTCCGTCAACCATATCTCCGCCGGTTGCCTCAAATACAGGCAAGAAATCCCTCATTTGCTTTAAGATACGGTTACCGAATGTAATTCTGAAGGTCTCAAGTACAAAGTTGTCTAGCTGCTTAACACGATTCATCAAATCTTCAGGGATTGCATGTTTCACTTTAGCTTCAGCAAACAACTTTTGAATATACGATTCTTCTATGTCATATTTAGAGTATGGTCCGGGTTCAAACGCAACACCCTTTGTATTGATCGGGATAGCTATAGCACGGTCATAAACCTTGTCTGTTATGGTAAAAGTAGAGTCATCATTATTTGCAGTACCTACAAACCATACATTTGTCGGAAATTGCAATTTCCCATTTCTTAATAATTTAGGGTCAGTAGCCCAGCTATCAGGCACAATGTCCAACAGCCATTCATTTGGATTAGGAAGCTCTAACAGTGACAAAACCTCTGCAAAATAATACTCAATACGCGCTAGATTCATCTCGTCCAAAACCATTACGCCAATGGTGTCTCTGTATTTGCCTTCATACAGACATTTAAGGAAATCGCTTTCATTAAAGCGCTTCGTAAACTCATTTAAATAACCAATCAATTCAGCCTTATCACGCCAAGAAGGCTGCACCGGAATAATAGGAGTGTCAAACGCAAAGAATTTACCTAAGGCATACGGGAGTGAGGTTTTACCAGTACCTGATATACCCTCTAAAATAATCAATTTTGAAGTAGCAAGACCCGCCAAAAACAAACGGATTATACGATGTTCATAAAAGAGTTTATGCTCTGTACAAGCAAAGTTGCGCACATCGTTTACAATTTGCTCTAAACTAAACTCTTGCGGCATATCCGTCCTATAAGAACCTTCTGCATATGCTGTATCAACCGCCATAAGTTTGACAAATCGCTCTGATTTATTGTCAACAAGCTGCTCCTCTTCACCTTGACCCACATCATCACCCGGCTGAATACCCAGTTGTGATACTCTCATAGCCATGAGATAGTCTTTTTCACGAATTAATTTGACAACTTTTTTATTTAGGTCGTCAATCTGCCCAACCAATTCCTCTTGGGCAACAAAAGTTTTTCTGATACGAATATATTTTCTGACTAGCAGGAAAATTCCAAATAAAATAAATAAAATTACAGCAGCATAGAGTATATAAAATACTATGGCAAGTATCCAATCCCATACTGTAAAGTTATAACTATGGTTACCTAATATACTTGCATATGTTCCAAGACTAAAAATAGCCCAAAAATTTCTCCACATATTAGAAAAGAACGCCCCAATGCTTGAGAACAACATAATCATCATTTCATAGAAAAATTGTAAAAAACTGTCCATATAAATTCACCTGAATGCAACGCAAGTCAATAAAAATCGTTTATACTTTATTTAAAACTAATACAATAAACCCCAAAATTGGGATAAGAAACCCTGCCTGCATGATTTAACTTGCAAGTGATTTCATAATATAATTTTCTTTCAGTTTAATAAGTCCTAATTATCGTCCGGCTTTTGTGCAGCCGCATTTTTGGCTTCTAGTTGCGCCTTTAATTCTTCAAGCTGCCTTTGCATATCTTCCATATCTTCAATCTGAGCAGGCTGACCTTCTCTGGCTTTTTCCATCCTCATATCATAAATAACCTTAATAAGCACAAACACTCTATAGCCCACAAATATCATCAGAGGAAAAACAATCAGTATCAAGAAACCCCATATTGAGCTAAGAAAAAGCGTAAACGAACCAACGCCCCTAAGACGAGCGCCCGGACTATGAACATATCCTTCACCTGCAATATATTCTGATGTACCCCATGTCCCGACAATAGCACCGAAATACACAGGATTATCATCAGCCCTTTCATTAGCATCGCCTTGTGTAAAAAATCCGGCAGGATGACCTTGTCTTTCATAAAAACCTATAATTCTATGCGTATTAAAGTCAACCTCGCTTGTAGTCGCAGGATTATGAAACCTAAAAGTAATTACATCCCCTATTCTCAAATTGTGTATGATCAGTATATCGTCTGAATTAAGCGGGTCAAGCCGGTTAATAACAATAAGATCTCCTTGAGAGATGAGCGGCTCCATTGAGCCGGTAGGAACAGCCAAAACTGAAGCCCCGAAAATTCTTGGCATTTGTGTCTGCCTTTGTGAAGTGATTGCATAAGAAAGAAAAATGACCATCAACAAAACAACCAAAGCTGCCAAGGTATATGTGATAATATTGATTGCCAATTTTAATTTTGACTTTTTTTCTTTCTCCATAGTTTGTCTCCCGTATTTTTATTATGCGATATTTATCTGATTTTCAATCAAATTTATCAAAAACGCACAAAATGATAAGGTATAATTAGGTGGCTTGAGGCACAAACTTCAAATAGCGTTTGTGCCTCAAGTCCTAATTTTATACAGTCTAACTTTGTTGTAAAATATTTAGTCTAAACTTTATATCCATTCAAAGTATACATTTACTTGATGGTAATAATTAGAGTCACTCGCATTTGTTGCTCTTATTATAATCACAAAGTCATCTCCAGATACACCGCCTGTAGGAAGACCTGTAATTATACCAGAAATAGCATTGATTGTTAAGCCGTGGTTAGCTCCGACAATACTCCAAATAACCGGCACACCCAATTGACCTGTAGATGTCAAAGTCATAACAATTGCAGGATCATCAAGACCCAACTCATTACCGATAGTCAACATTATTCGGTCACCAGCCGCATTACCGATATCAACTCCGCCTTGTGTTGCGCCGCCGATTATAGGATCTGTTGCAGGCATTGCCGCTTCTCTGCCGTGGAATTGAAGATTTGCTTCAAAAATACTGTTTGCAACATGCGGTGTATTGAACAAGTCATTTCCGTCTACCCAAATATACACATCAACACGAGTGATTGTATAGTTTGATGTAGCAACTCCGCCTGCAGCAGCAGTATTATAAGGAACAGTTCTGCCGATAGGCAATCTTCTTCCTGCCGGGCTTCCCGGTATCGCAGTATGTTGAACTGCAGTTGCATGAGTTTCAACATCATAAATATCATGAATTATGTGTCCGCCGCCTTGTGCGTCAACGGCATTACCTCTGAAGTTTTCTGCCGCACCAACAGTAAATCTGCCGGTCATATCAGTATTTGGTCTAAACACTGTCAATCTGTCTAAATTAGCTGCAGGAGTAGTCGCGTCCGGATTAATAACTGTAGCACCGGTAATTGCATGTTGGAAGAAAGCAACTCTTAATGAAAGGTCCAACAAATCTTGAGGGAAAATGTTGCTTGGATTGTCTGAACGGAAATATGTTCTAGAGCTATCACCTCTTGCACCTCTCTCTTCAGTCAGCGCAGAAGGATTATGATGAAGATCTAAATAGATGTTCATAGGAACAGTTGATCTAAAATAAAGCGGGAAGAAAATAAAATTGCTGTCATCAGTAATAGTTGTTGCTATACTACCGTCTCCAGACATAGGAGTATGTAAAGCTGAATAGCTATAGAATCTGCCTGAACCCCAATCTAATAAATGGTCAGTACCTGCACCAGGAGCTAATTCTCTGGTACCGATTGTACCAAGCGTACCGCCGGTCAAATCGTGTGCGTAAGGGTTAAGCATTTGAACTGCACGGACTTGTGCAAAATCTCCGGCAGTAATCGCAGTGCCGTCAACCATAGTGCCGACAAAATAATTATTGAACCAGTTAGAGAATAACCCGTCGTTCCACGCCATGCCTTCTGCAAAAGTCAATCTGTTGCTTTGCTCAGCAACAACCGCAGGTTGTGCAACATTTGTTATGTCCAAATCATGTCCGGTTATTGCACCTGAATACCAGTTTCCGGCATCTTCATACGCTGAAACTCTGTCAATTGCAATCGGAGTAACAGGAGTAAGACCTTCATCGATGCTTGTTCTGGTTTGCGCATGTCTTTGATTTGTGTTGTCTACGCCTGTGATACGATCCCACTCAAGGTTCTGAGTGAAACTGCCGTCTCTTCTAGTAGAGATCATAAGGTTGCCTGCTCCTGTTACCCTGGCTGAAATTTGTGAAACACGAGGGTCAGCAGCGGTTGTGAACCATGCAAATGTAACGCCAACTATCATAAATACAGCGACCATTACCATTGCGATGGCACCGAAAAGAGCCGAAGTTCTTTTCATTGTTGAATTTTTCTTCTTTGTCATAAAGTTTTTTTTATTCTCCTTTTTTTATTTTTTTCACTTTATGTCCTATTGTTAATAGGATATATATTATCGCACACAGGATTGGGGTCTGTCAAACCATTTTTGCCCGTTTATGCGTTTTTTTAGCATTTTTTAGAGGAATTTTATGTAAATTAGAGGTTTTTTAGCAAAAATAACGAGGTTTTGAAATTGTTGTCGTGTTGTGAGGGCATTAATGCCGTCCTGTTTAAACGATTTACGCCTGTCCGTATCCCCCCCTCACACCCCAGTAAATTAGGCTAGAAAGCATAAAATTCCATTGCCAGTCTTATAAAGCCGCCCAGTCTGTCGTTGTTGGTTTCAGGGTCCCATCCTTCAATATACATGATGATAGTAAATCTATGTATTTCTTGCGGCGCTAATACGCTGTCAAAACCAATAATCGTACCGCGGCTGCCCTCATGCCGCAAAAACGCCCTGTCAGCATACGCATCCAACCAAAATCCCGTTTCCGGACAATAACCGCCCCATCCAGCCTCACACACAGGTCTATATGCCGCAGCCTCTCTTGCATACACAACCGGGGTACGCACATTATCACTTCTACCATATGCGGTTGAGTCTCGGATTAGGACAATCCTGATTATTTCATCCATTCGGCTTCCTACATCTATTATATTTATACTTGCCTCATAGCGCTGCGCTCTGATACCATGGTTTCTTAAATAAAAGGTAAAAGCAAAAAAGTTGCTTTGATTTGCATTTCTGTTGCCGTGATGGCTGCCTCCGCCTCTTTCATCAATGCTTGGGTGGTTGTTTCCAAAACAATAGGGGCAATAGCTGCCGCAAAATCTTGAAAACTCCAACCGGCGCGGACAAGCGGTCATTCTGGGGATATTAGGATGATCAGGATGCCCAAACCAATCGTGAGTAATGTTGTACATATCTCTTTCAAGCGGCTGCGCTTCAATGTCTCCCCTTGGATTTTCAAGCATACTGTTGTCATAAAGAGACAGCATCCTGTCGCCGTACCTAAAGTGCAAGTTTACAGTAAAGCCGCCCGTATATTGAGTAAACGCCGCAATGACAAAACAAGACACCATCGTCAAGAGAATGACAATGATGGCAAGGATGATGATTTTACGAAGCTTTTTTTCTAAAACAATCTTTTTAAGATTTTTTTGCATTAATTATCTCAATATATTTATGCGTGATGCTATGGATAGTTTACTATTTTACAATATTATTTTATATGAATTTTATCACTTTGTCAAATAAATTATAGTGTTTTTTCATGTAAATCTATGGAAAAATCATAAATTTTAAAAATTTTCATCGTTTTTGGGGGTTTCTTCGGGCGATTCTTGAGGTGATTGAAGCGATTCTCTTTTGTGTTTTATTTTGAGTTTGAGCCGCCATGCCTCATAAATTAATAGTGTTAAAAGCGGAACCGCTATTAAAAGAACCAAGCCTTGCCAGCTTGTAAGAAACATTACTGCCACCCCCATGGACATTGATTGAGCGACTACTCTTCCTATTATTGCATCGTGATACACTGTTTCAGTTTGATGAGCAGGCGCTTTATCACCCCGCGCAATCACTCTGTTTGACTGCACCTCAACAATGGCGTGAGTAATTAATAAATCACCATGCCAAAAGGTAATCATATCATCCACCTCTAGGTCCAACGGGTCTGTTGCCCTAACTACAATAAACTCCCCTACTTGCAAGCGCGGCTCCATGCTGTCAGTCACGACAATAAAAAATGAAAAACCAAAGATTGCTGTTCGCCGGTTGTCGCTAATCACCAAAAATACTGCCACAATCAAAACGAGCATTGCAACTACGAAAAAAGTAATGCTGAAAACCTTAATAAATGTTGTCCAAATTTTTTTAATTTGTTTAAGTTTTGACATGAATTTTTATGTGATTTTTGCAATATCTCAAAGCAGACATCTTATCTAAGGGCTGGATTTTGCCTCACATGCAACGAAAGGCTTATGTTAGAGGTTTTACCGTACCTGCGATAGCCGTCGCCTTGTTCATAATTATATACATAAGTGGCATCGTCTAATCTAGCCGAATCAGCCAACCATATTGCAATCTCAAATGCAATAGCATAAAACTCACCGCTCCTATTCTCAATTGCAAAGATGCTGGGCAACTGCCAATAGTATACAGAATCAGCACTAAGCGGATGTATAATCTCATTTAAGGCGACTTGCAAAAGATTTTCACCGGTATCTCTACATATAACATAATCCGCCGCATAACCCTCTTTATAAGCCGCCTCCGTAGCCCGCCAATCACCAAACCGCGGCGAATTATCTACGATAGTACAGTGTACATAATAATCAGATTCATCATCAAGAGAATATTTTTGCCTATAGGCTGTACGAATACTAAATCTGAGCAACCTTGATAAGGGGACATCGTTAGTTACGGCTCCGTTAGGTACAGGACTGTCAACTATATTGACTTCAAAACCCTTAAACTCGTCCGGCTCAGGATCCTCACCGGCAATATAGCCGCCGAGATTAACACCTATATTTCCGCCGTTTCTTACGGCAAAATTATAAATAAATTCAGGAGGAATAGGATAATCCTCACAAGGGTCAGCAATAGGAAAAGCACCCGGGGTATCAACACCGCAAACAGGACCGTCTTCAGGATCGCATCTGCACGGACCTATGTTTATATTTCTTGTTCCCTGCACTACAGTATTTTCGTTTCCTTCATCTAAAATAATATTAAACCAAAATCCCATAATATCTTGCTCAATGTCTATCTCGCTGTCCCTGTTGAACCATGCAAGCGTATTATTAGAAATTATTATTAATGAAATAAACAAAATAAGACTCAGAGCGACCGGAAGTATCGCTGACAAAAGTTTCTTTTTATTTTTCATGTTCATCCTCCTTTTGCTCCAATAGATAGTTTATCTAATCAAAGATGCATTGAATGTAATCCTCTCAATTGTTATAAGCGGTCGACCGTGCTCCATTATCGGATAGCGAGCGGCCTCATCAAAGCTATAATAAAAAAAGACTTGTCTAATTTCACCGGGTCTTAAATAAAGGTTTTGTCCAATAATCATAAGACTGCCGACATCACCTTGATATCTGTCCCAATCATATAAAAGATGCTGCTCAACCTCTTCTTCATAGTAGTCGCTCATTTTAATTTGATCGTAGATCGTGCTAAATCTTCTATTGTTTCCATACGGAGACAAAACATTTACAGTCAAAAGCGCTGATAAATCCTCTCTATAATCATTATCCAATGTATCTAAATCATCATTCCAACTTATTCCCCTAAGCGTAACCCTTATGTTTGCTAAAGGTATTTCAGATTGCGGCACATTGGTATAATTATCAGGATTTCTATTATCCTCAATTATAATCATCAAAAAATCTGATACCCCCGGCCACAAAGGAAGCTGAAAGCCGCCTGCCGAAGGTCTTTCATAAAATGAATCATCTATATAATAATACGGATCAGACGGGTGTCCCGCGTCGGACAAAGGTACAATCAAAAATTCAGGAGTAAGAACTGTATCGGCACCATATCTTTCTATTGCATCAATCCTTTGAAAGTGAAACAGGCGCACATCAACATCAACAACAGAAATAACTCTGTTATGAAACCATGTAGACGGGTCAGCACCTGAAAACCAAGCAAGAGTAGAGAAAATAAGCAAAACAACCGCTATAATCATAGATACCAACGACACCACAAAAAGCCTTGCATTTTTAGAAGGCGGTATTTTTTTATTTTGTTTCACTTCTTTTTTATTTGTATCGTCCATTTCTTATTCACCGACAGTCTATATCGGCCATGGCATGTCTTCTATGCCCCAAACCTCACGAAACCTGTTTCTTTGAACAGCCTCTGCCCTAAAACGCAATCTTAGATTAAGATCTGCCTGTTCCTCCAAATTAAGTTGAGGAACATTTCTGATAAACGGAATAACAGTTCGCGGAGAAGAGGTTGCACCCTCTGCATAATCATTTGAAATCATATGAGGGTCTCCTATTAAAACACCGTTATTATAATAATAAGAATTAAAATAATAAACAAATAAATCATTTAAATTCTCCGGGTTATCTTGCCGATTATCTAACCAAAGATCGTCCGCAAAAGTAAATGCCGTAATCATTCCGCGCTCAACAAACTCAACATCATCCACTATTCTGGTCCATGATTCTAAAGGCATAATTCTAAGATAAATTTCCCCCAACCCTTCTACTATGATATTAACACGAAGGTTTCCAAAATAGTTGTTGGCGCTAGGTACAAAACTAACGGCTACACCGCTTTGAGGAACAAGCTCCCAAAGAGTTTCCTCATCATCGCAGGGACAAGACACATCATCATCGCAAAAATGATACACAGCCCATACCCTGAAATTTCCAAAGGGCGTTTCAATTGTATAATCATTATCTCTTATAAGCCAAGCATAAGTACCGCAAGCAACTGCCGCAAACAAAACTATAGACAGCATACAAGCTGTTATAATCAGCGGAATTTTTTTATTCAATATCGAACTTTTCAACACTTCTTTTTCCATATCCGTCACTCCTTTTTGATTTTAAAATTCATTTTAAGGGCTTGTATGGTACCATAGCGCAATTTAAGCCCTCAGTCTATATCCTATCACACCACAAAGATCTTTTATGACTAAACCACTTGCTCAGCTCTTATGGTAAGCTGCAAACCAAAATTTCTCATTGAAACTGTATCAGGATTGGGGGCAAACAATCCGTGATCATATAAAATCAGCGCCCGATAATCCACCCATGTTACTAAAATAAACTCAACTGATTCGGCGGGCACCGCATTTTCACCAGTCACTGCAGGATTAAGCACCACACGAGTCCCGCTCACACTCAACTCCCCTTCTCTATCATTTCTATAATTCAGCAATACATCCATTTGTTCAAGATTTGCAGGATAATTATTTATAGGATTGCCCGTTATGGGATAACCCGTGCTGTCTATGGCACCGTTCAAACCCTGCCAAATATGATGTCTGAAATCAGGAACATCGGGATTATATATAGTGCTGGCAGTGTTATCTATTTGCAATGATCCTATGTCATTATAATCCATAAAAAATATAGCAGATCTTAGCGGAGATTTTCTATATTCACAATATTCCTGCGGGCAAGCCGCACAAGTATGGCTAGGATTATGCGGACGGACAATTACACTGGGTCTTAAAGGTATCTCACCCGTGTTTGTAATCACAACACGCGTAACAAACACATTGCGGTTGAAGTACCTATCTCTGCTCCAGTGAGCATGCCGGTAAAGATCATACGCCTCTATGCAGTCTGCACATCCATTATCAAAAGAACTACAATTACTGCAATGCGGCAATAAACCGACACCGCCTATTTCAACACTGTCGGGACAATCAATTTTTGTGGAGTTTGGCAATCTAAAGCGTAGATTATATACAACATCCGGATTTGCAAATTCCTTATAATAAGTACATTCCGGATCAGTACAATCACACTCGGGATTAATTTGTATCCCTGCACCAAAATAAACAATGTTTATATCAACATCGTCAGAACGGTCTTGCGTAAAAAACCATGCTCCGCTTATCGCAACCAGCATAAGGACAACTACCATCGTTATAGATACAGCAACAGCTATAAAATACGGTGTGAATTTTTTATTTGACTTGAAAATTATTTTTTCTCCGTTTAATTTATTCTGAATGTCCTTGCCCAACATCCTCTTGTATATTCTTATCTATATCCTTTTGTGAGCAAATCTTTTGAACCAAAGCATTCATAAAGACTGTCACAAGAGGCAATCCAACCAATAAAGCTATTCCGGCAGGCGAAACAATAAAACTAAAAATTGCATCAAGTCTATGAGAGTGAAAGACTACCCGTCCTATGACGGCATTATAAGAGATAGGACTATCCGGAACATTGTTCATATCACCCTGCGTAATAATTCTGTCAGCCTCATAATCTGCAACGATTACTCTGTGCGTAAGGTTTTCACCGCTTGGCACTCTGAAAGTAATAACATCCCCTGTTTCAATGCTTTCTAACCTCCTATTGCTCACAACTATGACAGAGCCTTGCGGAATTGCAGGCTGCATACTTGGCGATGCCACAGAAAACACTCTTAGTCCTGCAATAAATGCAATAAATATCACCAAAATCAAAAGTATAAAAAAACCTAAAACAAAATACATTGCTGTTGCGCTTGCAACCTGAAATATTTTTCTTTTTCTCATACGCTATGACCCTAAATATGCTTGCGCGGCATTTTCCCAATCATAATCATCAAAATAATCCCAGTCCGGACCGACCTGCTTTATATCTATCACCAGACGCAAAGTAAGATTGCCCGACTCCAATACAAATCCCCCTTCTTCACCTCTTAGCCATATATGTAGAAATATATTTTCAATCGTACCCCGCAATCTTGGCTTTAAAATGCCTGCATAAACCGTACTGTCATAATACAAACTTCCGCTGTCGCTGGTAGGGTTGCCACTATTGTCCTCTCTATTATAACTAAAGCCGGCAGCCGGAGTAAAATGAATTTTGGCTGTATCATCATTTTCTGTTGAAGTTGCCCGCGTAAAGATAGGCTCATCGTCGTCATCATATTCACATAACTCAGTCCTAAAATATAATCTTATTCTTATTTCACTTGCCCTGGAAAAATAGTACTCAATCTCAAATTCAAGACCTTTATAAATCAAATCATCACCGGGTCTGTATCTAAAACCTGTTTCATCAGTAATACTAAAGGTAGTAATCCTGATTACCCCCGCTGTAATTCTTTGACCTGAGCCGTCTAAATCGCCATAAAGCAAAGCATAAGTTGTAGCTATAGAAAAAACTATGATAAGCAAAACAGCTGCTGTCAAAAATGAAATAATATGCATTTTTTTGGACATTTTATTTTGTTTCAATTTACCCCTGCTCCACATTACAGAAAAAAATTGTACCACAAGAAATATATTGTGTAAAGCAAAATCATACAAAAAACAGCACAAATCTCAAAAAATTCCTTCCAACTTTTGTATTTTTGGTGATTTTGGACGATAAAATCCAAACTTGAGAGAAAAACCTCACACATAGTTTATGCTGTTGAGTTGTTTTATTTTCCTGATTTTCATAGAAAAACACATGACGACAATAAACGATTAAATAAGGAATGCAAGAGTGTCCGTCAGCACAATCATCCTTTTTCACAAACTCAAACAAAAGCTCTTTGCAAATTATACACTAAACTTTTTAAATTAATTAATCTTTTTGATAAGTGTCAATTTCACAATTCTTCAAGTAATAAAATTAGATCATGCAATGCAAGATTAACTGTTAAAATCCGTTTTTAATCATATCCGATTATTGAACACCCCTACAAAAATCCTATCCATACTCGGGTCAATTTTAGCACTATAAAACTTATGTTTAGCCTCGTTTTATAAATCAAGTGCCATTTTAACGCCTTGTAACAGCCATAGAATACACGAAAGCCTTTTTGTGAGGAATTATGCGACTTTGCTTGATAAGTTGTACGGACAAGCAGTGTGTGCTTTTTCAATAGATTTAGACCCTTAAATTGCTATTTTATGTGTGTGCAAATTTTCGACAAATCACCCTTATTTTTGACAAACCGAATTATCTAAAAGCAATTTTTTAGTATAAGAACAGCTCTTAATGCTAAAAATAATTGTTGTGCGCTGTAGACTTTTCAAGCAATTTTTCAAGAAAAACCAAGGAGAAAATTCATGCCGTCAAGAGTAGAAATATCGGGAGTGAACACTTCACAGCTTCCAAAATTGTCTCATAAAGAAACTATAGAGCTAATCAAAAAAGCTCAAAAGGGTGATACGGATGCAAAAGATGCCTTTTTAATGGGAAACATGAGACTTGTTTTATCGGTGGTTCAAAAGTTTATGGGCAAGAAAGAAAATATAGACGATATTTTTCAAGTGGGTTTTATCGGACTTATTAAGGCTATGAATAATTTTGATGTCTCCTATAATTTGCGATTTTCCACCTATGCCGTTCCCATGATCATCGGAGAAATACGGCGATTTTTGAGAGACAATTCTGCTGTGAGGATTTCTAGGAGCATTAGGGACACAGCATATCAAGTGCTTCAAACCAGACAGATGCTAGAAGCGTCCGGCAACAACGAAGCAACATTAGAGCAAATTGCGGCTGCTTTAGATATGCCGCTAAAAAAAGTCGTTTATGCAATGGATGCAATAAGCGACCCTGTTTCGCTGTTTGATCCCGTATATCAAGACAGTGATGAGACAGTAATGATTATGGATCAGATTTCTGACCCTAAAAATAATGACGAAAGCTGGATAAAAAGCGTATGCATCGGTGAAGCGATTGACTCTTTGACTGAAAGAGAAAAACAAATTTTGCTGATGCGTTTTTATGAGGGTAAAACACAAGTTGAGGTAGCGGACGAAATCGGCATTTCACAAGCACAGGTTTCAAGACTGGAAAAAACCGCCATTTGCGAATTAAAGACAAGTATTGACTGATTAATAAAAACACTGAATCTAACAAGTCCAAATTAATTCTTAATTTGGTTCTTTGTACAAACTGTTCCATCAAAAATTATTGTACTCATCACTTAATATGGCTACTGCTAACATGACTAGCAGTGTTATCTTTTTGTTTTTCATGAAAATTACCGAAGACTGCATTATAAATGCCGTTCCAGAAAATTAAAGAAGGCTTTGACTCTCTATATTAAAGTTGAAATAAATTTGCAAATAAAGCTGTATTAACATTGACATTATAGCTTTTTTATTATATGCTTAATAAATCAACTGAATAAAAAAGACATTAGAGACCTTAAAACAACTCATATGAAATTGTTTTTAAAAAATAATTTGTGACATATAGTGGTTTATAGCAATCTAATAAGTACGAGTTAAAAATAGGAGCAACATATTTTGAGCATTGAAATTTTAGAACAAATCGAAGAGCTTGCCGACAAGCTGCTTGGCACAGAGAAAAGCGACAATCGTCTTATGGATTTGTCAGGCAAGAATGTATTTTTCATCAAAGACAATTCGGCACAACAGCTTTATGATATTATAAAGGCCAAAGTCGGCAAAACCGCAGGTGTCTCGCTAAAAGGCAGTGCAACCGCTTCAGAGAAGATTTTAGGCGAGATGAAAGTGCTTGATTGGACCGATGCGACAGGCGGCAAAAACACACTTGAACTGGAGGCGTTTAGACAAAAATCAGTGTCTGAAGCTGCCTCCAAAGGCGTGAATCCTTTATTTTTGTCAATCGGTGCGGTGAAGTGGAAAATTCCGTCAAAAGACGGAACAAAAGATGTCGTTACACCCGTGTTGATTTTTCCGATAAAACTTGTCAGAGAAGGACTACATACCACCTCTCCTGTCAACATCGAGTTTATTGACGACGATGCTTTTTTCAATCCTTGTTTATATTATAAAATGCGTACTGTTTTCGGTGAAAAATTTGCCGAAGATTTTCCGTTGCCTAATTATAATGTAGACAGAACCGTGGATTTTAAGACATTTGATATCTTTGCATACTTTGAGCAAATTAAGGCTTATAAACTTGCTGTTTCATCAAATTCATCCGGTGTGGTTTTTGATTTTACAGCCGACATTTCGGCGATTGCATTTTTTAATAACGATGATATTTGTATGTACCACGATATACGCAATAACAAAAAAGATATGGCTATGCATCCTGTCATAAGCGCCATACTAACAAAGTCAAATAGTGCATTTAACAGTGATGTCCCGCTCAACTCGCCTGCGTTTGTTCTAAGCTATGACAAAGCACAAGAGAATATTGTGCAAAGAGCCGTAGGAGGCGAAAGTTTTGTCGTAAAAGGACCGCCGGGCACAGGAAAAACCCAAACCATTGTAAATATGGTTGCAGCATTATTGGCAGAAGGAAAGCGTGTGCTTGTTGTATCACAAAAGCGTTCGGCTTTATCTGAATTTTATAATAAAACGCCTGAAATAATAAAGCCGTATTTACTTTGCATTACGCATGAAACTGAAAGCGGAGCAGCAAAAGTAAAACGCGGAGCTGAGGCAATTCACGGTGAATTGCAAGCGACACTTCAACATAAGACTCATGGCAACCCTGATGAATTGCAAGCAGTGCGCAAGCGGCTCAAGGATGACATCATCCAAACCACAATTGATATAATAGGTTATAACGACTTGATGTTTGGCAAGATGCTAGTCTATGGATTAAGCAAATTTAACAGCGGTTCAGCAGATATGGCTTCCGGGATAGGTTACGGCTCATACTATAAGGTGCTTAATGACGCATGTAAAACACCTAATGTCAAACCTGTACAGTTTGTTGAGCCTGCATTAATCCCTGCTATAAGCTATTCTGAATATTTAGAAATTTCTAGCAGAGTAAGCCGTGCCGCAAGTTATCTATTGCGTCTCACTGACAGCAATAAGTTTGATGCTGTCAAAAACCCGTGGTTCGGCGTCAAAAAAGACCGCGCTTATGACCGTAATGTTTCGGGTGTCCTTGCAGAGCTTGCACAGCGTGTCAGCAAGCTAAGCACATTCATATTTGATACTGCACGCAAAAATGATATTTCTGTAGATACACTAGAAAAGCTTAATGTGTCAACGCTGGTCGTACTTGCTTTAAATGACGACATTACAAAAGTTATCAGCGCATTAAATACTATACCAAAAGCAGAAGAGTTTGCGCGCACGCTTATGAATTTGTCCACAGAACTAATTGAAAACAAACCTGCTTTGGAAATGCTGAATACCACGCTTGACGAATATTCAAAACTATACACAAATAAAGTTGCTGAGTCTGAGCACAATTTTAACATCGCCGCCGCAATTTTTCATGCCGAAATCCTGCGCAAATCAGATTCTGTAAAAGAACTGCTTGCACTTTATGATGAGTTGAAGATTTTCACCAAAGGTAAAATACCGTTTTCTTCGTCATCTGGCAAAACTGCTTTTAAGTCCGTCCAAGCTATGTCTAGAGAGCCCAAAAAACTTAGTGTTGATACGGCTAACAAAGCTTTGGCGGCTCTTTCTGAATATTGCATTATAAAAGAAGATATTTGTGCGCTAGTAGATAAAATAAACAATGTGACAGGGATTGCTGCTAGTGAAAATGAAATTAAAAATATAATAAATATTAAAGAAAAATGTGCACCTTTCATTAAACAGACTGAGTTATTGTGTGAAAGGGAGAGGTTATACAGCCTTTATGCAAATGTCTTTTTTAATGATGATGACGATTGTCACAAAACGGCTTCTGCAGTCGTTGCGGCACTAGACATACGCAAAAAGATTTATGACTGTGAAAATTGGACGGAAGTTGCAGCCAAATTGGCGGCAATTATGAAGGATGCTCAAAATCTTGACTTTATCGCCGCAATTAATGATTTAAATGTGCATTATAAAAATAATTTTGCATCATCAATTTATTCTGACCCTAATAAATTCACTCTAAATGATTTGAAAATTTTTGCCAATTATGCACTGGATAATGCACAGCGCGATGCCGCCGTCAGTTATTTTGATGCGATAAACGGCGCAGACTTCAAACTGAATTTATTTTTTGCCCCATTCGAAAACGGAGAGAGAAACGATCATCTAAAGCACTCTTTCGGAGAGATTTTTGAGCATAGCTATACCAGCCTTTTAGCCGGGCATATAGATGAAAGTTTGGCCGACGAAGTCAGGCATTGCTCTCGCGACGGAATAACCTCACGCCTAAGCGTGCTTAGAGAGAGTGAAAACAAACTGCTTTTTGCCAATGCTGAATATGTGGCGAATGCCTGCTTAGAGCGCATCGATAAAAATGATTCGTGTTTTGACTTCTTAAAATTTGCCAATAGGTACAGTGCATTAAGGCGATTGTTTGAGAAATATTCTGAAGCGGTGCGTATTTTAAAACCTTGTATAATTATGTCGCCGTCAGCCGTAAGTATGCTGCTCCCCTCTCAGAATTATTCATTTGATACAGTCATCATAGACGAGGCGAGTCAAATGCCGCCAGAAAATATATTATCAGTCGTGTTCCGCGGTACTCAGTGTGTTATTATGGGTGATGAGTGGCAAATGCCTCCGATAATACGCTTTAAAACTGATACAGACACAGACAGGCAAGAAGAAGGCATGGAGGCGGTAAAATCAGCATTGGATTTGATCAGAGAAAACGCATCGCTGCCTGTGCTTGGATTGGTTTCGCATTTTAGAAGTCATACTGAAACCCTGATTGCATATTCTCAAAAAAGATACTATCCTGAAATGGTTACTTTTCCTGCTCCTGATGCGGGCATCGGCGGTCTAGGTCTTTATGATGTGCCGCTGCCGGACGGGTTTACCGAGAACGGTGCAAACCTTGCCGAAGCAGAAGAAACGATCAAACGGATAAGGACACACTTTGACAAGCATTATGACACGCTTAGCGGGCGGCTTAACCAAACCATAGGTATAATAACCTTTGGTGAAAAGCAAAAAGCAGCCATTGAAAGCTCTATACGCATTGATAAAAATTTAGCAAAACTCATATCATCGGCGCGGTCTGCAGATGGAGAAATTGCCGAAAAAGTGTTTTCAGTAGAAACAATAGATAGATTGCAAGGGCAGGAATTTGACCATGTGATAATGTCGCTCACCTATGGAAAGCGGGCGGATAAAGGCGGCGACGGAACAGTGCGCCAAAATTTCGGAGAACTTAATAAATCAGTCGGAGAAAGAATTTTTAATGTTGCGGTCAGCAGAGCCAAACGGTCGTTTACGCTGATACGCTCATTAGAGCCGTCAGACATAACTGTTGACACCCTAGCATATGTCCGTGAATTTATAGAAACTGTCAGAAAGCATGATGCAGGCGGCATGACAACACAGTTTGTATCTAAGTCAGCCGACGGCTTTATACATGCAGTCGCAACATATATTGAGAGTCTGGGCATATCAAAAGAGCGTATAGTCTGTAATTACGGCGTTACGCAAAATTCAGTAAGAGTATCCGTGGCAATTTTGGCTGAAGACTTGAAAAGGTCTGAACTAGGAATAATTTGTGAATCACCCTATGGACATTTAGATTATGTCGATACAGCATTAAGATATCCTGACATATTAGAAGCGCGCGGCTGGAAGTTGTATAGACTTTATATTTTTGACTGGATGCAAAACAATGTCTTTGAGAAAGAACGCCTAAAGAAAGAAATAGATAAGTATGTTAAATACACAAAAGCAGATTGACATGATTGTTTCCAATGATTTGTACTTGAGACGATTTAAAGATGAGATGTATTTTTTTGTACAGCTGTTTTGCCAAGCAAAAAAAAGACAGCTAACGAATTGCTTCTTAAAATACTATTATAGCTTCAAAGATTTAGTGATTGATTTATGAGTGTTTAGCTTTGAACTGACTGCTGCGATTGATATTGTTATGACGGTGACAACTAGGATTGTCAAAACAAATGAAAGCCCTATAATGTGTCCGCTGGATTCAAGCGTATAACGGGTGAAAAAATCGATAGCTATTTCAAGTCCGTTTAATGAAAGCACAGCGGGGAAGAAAATAATACTCGCTAGAAAAATTGACAAAACAGATAAAATAATTATTTCAATAAAATTCATTGCACTGGTTGACTTCATTCCCATTGCACGCATCATTCCGTGATAACTGCCTTTTTGCTTGATATTATAATCAATTACTGAATACAAGAAAAACACTAGCGCTAAGCCTAAGGACATAATCAGCACCACAATAATATTTTGCGTAAATGTCAATATCCGCGCTATCAAATCTAAACGGTTTGCGATTGATTGATTGCCCCAAGAAGCCCATACACCATAAAAATTGTCCTCTATATAATCCCTGATTACTTCAGCATACTGCGTACAATTCATAAATAGTCTAAGCTGCCGACCAAAAGTTTCCTCAATAATAAAACACTCACCTACAAAAACAGCAATACGCCTTCTTCTGATTCCATCGCTGAATACTAAATCATCTGCTGAACCCAATTCATAAAAGTTTTGATTGATAATTCCTACTACCCTTCCGCTATAAAAATCCCAGTATCCAAGCGAATCAAACACTTGAAAGATTATAGTCTGTGCATTCAATAAATAATGAGGGTCTAAACCGTATGCACGCACAAGATGATAAGGCAGCAAAAGTTCACCTGCATTTTGAATGTCCCGCCCGTATCTAATCACTTGCTGCCCGCTAAAACGCAAATTAAACTCTTGCATTACATTACGGTTAAATATACTTGAACCTGTATAATCAATGCGATAAACACTTTTTGTATCCGTTATTGACCCGTCACCATAATGCCTAATGCCGTCAACAATCATTGCGTGGTCTGCGATATTCCAAATTAAAAATCCTTCTGAGCTTATAAACAGATAATCGTTTATTGTGGGGAATTTGTTTTTCATCTCTTTTATAGGAAACTCACTTATTGGGTCGGCGTCTTGAGACCATGTTGATACCTCTATATAATTTGTTGAAGCGTATATATCTACTGAATCTTGCAGCTGAGAAACAAGCGTGGCAACAAAAAAGGCAGATAGAGACACAAGCAAAATGATGGCGGTCAGCATTAATATACACTGAATACTTGTTTTTTTGCGATGAAACAGGTTGTAGGCAGCAAGTTTTATTTTTTCTTTTATATGCATGAATTTTACCCTCTACTCCCTAAGCGTAAGCACCTTTGCCACGCTGATTTTTTTGATTTTACGATACAACAAAATACTGCTCAAAAACACTATGACCACTATTGCCCCTGCAAAAATTAGCTGCGACACTAAATTAAAACCGATCCCTAAATTATATTCAAAAAGTGAGTATGCCAAATATGAAAAGTGAGAGCTTATGAATATTGAAAAGACATTGCCAAACAAAAATGCAATGAAAAATGCTGCCAGCAACATATAGAAAAATAACTTTGACACTTTAAAATTAGTCATTCCCATAGCCTTTAATATGCCGATAAACGCCAGCCTTTTATTTATGATCATACCTGCATAGATAAAAACGATTGCACCGCTTAAAAGCAATATCACAAATGAAACTGACACAAACACTCCGCTAAATGTCGTCAAAAGTGCAATATCATCAAGCACCCATGAGCTAAATTGCAATCCCCGCCTATTTGCCTCTCTTTCAAACCGCCTTAAATCCTCAAGATTGGTAATGATAAAATCCGTAAAACCAATATTCTCACCCATTTCCTCTAAAAACTCTTTATGAGCGGCAACCGATATAATAGCAAACGGCAAACGGTTAAAATATGCTGTATCCGTCAACCTATAAATTCCCTCAACAAAAAATGTCCTTTTAATGATGACATATTCCTCAGTTCCGTCGATTATTATAGCATTGTCCTCTTCACCAAATATATACCTTTTCCAATAAAGATTCAATTCATCACCCACGCTTATATCCAGCCCTGCAACCTTTGCCATCTTTATCATAGCATCACTAATAAATATAGGAAACCTTCCGTCAAAATCCCTATTGTCCGCACTGGTAAAAAACCGCCCATCCACCAAAAAATCATCATGTCTATCGCTTGTAATTTGCATTATGGGCGGCAAATAGTCTTCAAAATGAAAAACATTTATAGAAAGCCAAAAATCATCTATGCCCTCAACTGCCTTAGAACTGCCCCCATAGCTTGCATAAAAAACACCGTTTGCACGCCACTCATCCGTGTTTTGATGAAAACCATCCACCAATACAGAATGTCCAAATGCAAACTCATTATCAAAGCTATTTATAATCTCTCTATTAATTTCAAACGAGAAATTAAAAAGACTTACCCCCGCCGACAAAAGCAACGATAATACAAGCGTCATGATAACAAAAAAGCCGATATTCTTTTTGATTTCTTGTATTAGCAAACCACCCTCCCGTCTTTTAGGTGTATGATTCTGTCTGCCCGCTTAGCATCGTGTTCACTGTGCGTGACAAGCAGGATAGTAATCCCCTCTTTAGATAATTCCTTCAACAAATCCATAACCATCTCGCCGTTTGTGCTGTCAAGGTTGCCGGTGGGTTCATCCGCTAAAATGATTTTAGGATTGTTTGATAAAGCTCTTGCAATGGCTACTCTTTGTTTTTCTCCGCCGGATAAGATAGATGCCTTTTTGTTAATTTTGTCTAAGAGGTCTACTTTTTCTAAAACCTCTTCTATGCGCTGCCGCCGTTGTGGTTTGGGCATTTTTGCAATCAAGAGAGGAATCTCAATGTTTTTGTATACTGTATAGGTAGGCTCTAAATGAAAGGATTGAAAAATAAAGCCTAATACATTAGATCTAAAGTATGCCGCCCCCTTTTCATTAAAAGACAAAATATCCTGACCATCTATTGTTAAATTTCCGCTGTCAGGCTTGTCCAGCGTACCGATAATATTGAGCAGCGTAGATTTTCCGCTTCCGCTCTTTCCGCATAAAGCAACAAACTCACCTGCTGATAATTTCAAGCAAATGTCCTCTAAAACTTTTAGTTCACCAAATGACTTAGTAATATTTTCTATATTAATCATAATTCACCTCACTATTGACCTCGTTGTTTTTTTTCAATCCTCATGTTTTTCATTTGCCAACTCTTTCACCTCTTCTATCCACCGTCCGACATTTTGATGGCTAAAGCCATAAATTTTTCCTATACCTCTACCGGAGTTTCCGTCATAATAATCTTTTATCGCCAGCAAGCGGATATGCTCAGGATAGATATGCTTTTTAGGATCGGGAGTATACCTGTTTCCGCAAACTTTGCATTTGATTCTCTGTGAACCTGCAGTAGTCTTTCCTGAATTAATTTGATTTTTCTTATCATCACACTTAGGACAACTATACAATATTGTTTTATAATTTTTCATATATATCTATTCTAACACAATAAAAATTAATGTCAACCAAAAAGAACAAACCGTCACTTGGTTTATAAACAAGCATGATGTGTTTTGACAATAAATACTTGTTTGTTTTTTACCACTATTTAGATAAAGTACCAAAAAACAGTTGACGGAGGCAAAAATTAGGAGTAGAATAGCCTTATTGCCATGGCAGTGAGATTTCTAGTTTTTGAGTTTCACTGCCTATTATATTTCGCTAAATGTGGGCAAATTCACAGTGCTTTAACCAATTATCATGCAATGAGCAAAGACAATTCGGTGCGGATACTGCGGGCAAAATTCACATTAAAAAGGCGGGTTTATACATCATCATGTATAACAAAAGTATTGATGAGGTTATTGAAATAGCCAAAACATCAACCGGCGGTCTGACAGCAGAAGAAGCCGCTATCAGACTGGAAAGGGACGGAAAAAACGCCCTTAAAGACGCAAAGAAAGTCCCTAAATGGATGCTCTTTGTAAAACAACTAAAGCACATAATGATGATTGTGCTTTTCATTGCAATGGTACTGACCATTGTTACATCCATTATAGACCCAGAAAATCAAAAATGGCTTGCAGTGGGATTTATCGGGTTTATCATCTTACTTAATGCCACTATCGGCTTTATCCAAGAAGGCAAAGCAGAAAAAGCCGTTGAGGCACTAAAAAAAGCTACTAAACCTTTTGCCAAGGTTTTAAGAGGCGGAGTAGTAATTAGTGTCAAAACAGAGGATTTGGTTGTCGGTGATATAGTTTTATTAGAAGCAGGCGACATAGTGCCTGCCGATTTAAGATTGATAGAATCGGCATCTCTTCTGATTGAGGAAGCAGCATTAACAGGTGAAAGCGTACCTGTAGAAAAAAACATAGACTTAGTAGAAGGTGAAAATCTTGCGCTTGGTGATATGCGCAACATGGCATTTATGAGCGGCATTATCACTTACGGCAGAGGTAAAGGCATTGTTATTGCCGGCGGCATGGATACAGAACTAGGCA